>Ga0209679_1000372_pt1 | contig 17116 bp, 13 predicted proteins | sample WorMetHEROISLAND_4_FD_187408 | JGI IMG/M metagenome (GOLD analysis project Ga0209679, IMG submission 187408) | Marine gutless worms symbiont microbial communities from Max Planck institute for Marine Microbiology, Germany - Olavius sp. 2 HERON... ...
CTTTCACTTAAATAGACCAGTAATATCCTTAATTCAGTTGCAAAATACAGTAATATCCTTAATTCAGCTGCATATTGTGGCCCCCCCAGCCCTCCCAGCTGGAATTGTGGCCCCCACTTTGGCCCCCCATCTGTCTAGTGCCAGAACCACCCCGATTGTGTTTTGGGCTTTATTGGCTTTTGGGCTTTATTGCTTAAAACGAGCAGTTGGGAAGCTCGTTGGTTGATTTAGCTCATCAGCTAAGTTTTTATTTAGATTCACCAGTACTTTAGATTGGCTAAAAATCTGCAAAAAAAATTAGTCATAGTTGTGGGTCCTCCAGGCGCAGCAAGTGAAATTACTGCCCAAACAGTGCTGCCACCTAGCGATTTAGAATGAAACATGACAATCATTATGACGGAGGTGTGTGCTCCAGTGGTTGCTCTGTAGTTGTTATTATTGTTATCATCACTGTTAAAGTAAGTCTGCTAGCAGTTTGCTTGTGGTTGATGTTCAGGGATGTATGCCAAATGGCTGCTGTCGCTCCGGCAGTGGCAAACTAATCCCGGATCATCAGTATCCGCGTGACACGTACGTGGTCCATGACGGTCATGTTGCGAGCTGCTCCCTTCTCAACTCCTCGACATATTGCTCGTCCCACAGGGTACGTCGCACCTGGCAGCGTCAGGAATGTCGTCTGGCTGTACTCTCCCCCGAACTCCGGAGAAACTGAAACTTTACGTGTGGGAAAGTCCAAGGCATCAAATCTGAAAGTGCACAGCGTTACAGTATAATACACGAAGACTCACTCACATGCCCGTTTCTCCTCAATTATTCCGGGTTATGTTACTCCAGGTTAGTCCGGTCCCCAAAAGTGAACTCTTGGGAGTTGTTGTGGCACAACTTTTACAGATTGGACGCCTTTCCTGTCACCCAAGAAATTTCCTGTCGCAGAAACAAGACAGAGATGTTGACTACTAGTCACAGGTGGATAGTTAAACGCTTAGCTAAACAAATGACTTTTGAGTCGCCGTTTTAAAAACATCGTAAGAGGAACAGGATTCAACAAATGACGGTAAATTATTCCACAGTTTTGGAGCAGTGGTCAGGAATACATGAGATACAGTAACTCGGGGTGACCTGGTGGTGTAACGGTTTTTGCGTCGAACTTGCGATCAAGCGGTCGTGGGTTCGATTCCCGGTCGGGCTGCTATCAAGCTACCTAGGTCTACTCAGCCTTCCATCCTTCCGCATTAGGTAAATCGAGTACCGGCCTGGTTGGCTGGGGTTATGGCGGTGCACGTCTATTTGTGTCGGGTGGTATATGGCAAGTGACGCTCCGTGACTCTGCGATGGGTTTCCCATTAAGAGCTATACTAGGCTTTAACTGTCTTGACGCTGGAGGGTGTGGTTAGCAGGTGGTCATGAGAAGATCACGGAAAGCTCCAGGGAGAGTATAGCCACATACCATTCTTGATGCCGCCAGTTGATGTCAGAAGACATCTTGGTGTGATGACTCGTGTATTTGTTAACAGAAGAAGAAGAATATATAATTGAATATGGTAGTGAATAAGTTAATTTATTATGTAACATAATAAAACAAGCACGAAAGGTACTATGGACCCAGAAGGGAGTGCGCACAACAGGTGTAACAGCTGGCCATTGTATGCATGCTGAGCTGACTAGCGGGCATGTTTTGGCTAGCTGTTGCAGCTGTTGTGTGCACTCCCAGGTCTGTGGTAATTAACTAGCTAATTACTCATTAATTACGGTAGAAAATAAGTGAAAATCTGAAACAATAGATCTGTGGGCAGTGTCAGCACAAATGTGTATGCAAAGTTTCGTAGCGCTGCAATGCGTATTAAGAAAGCCATAGGGATTTTTGTACCCTTAGAGAAGTGATTCCAAGAAAAAGAAAAGGAAGAACAACTAGAGTGGCTTTTTGGGACCTGCCTTCCAGGTCCAAAAATGGACCACAGAGATGCTAGCTGCTGAGCAAATGAGTCTGTGCAAGTGTCGATGGACAACAAAGAAGAAGAACATAGGCGTATTGCTGGGGGTGCTTAGGGGTGCTGCAGCACCCCCAAAAGTCGGAAATTTTTAAGCTGTCAGAAATTTTAGACTGTCGGTCGGAAATTTTCATAACATATCCGTACAAAAAATCGCATTTCATCGGAAATTTAGTAACTGCAGCACCCCCACAGTATTCATCTTCAATACGCCTATGAAGAAGAAGAAGAAGAAGATTTATACCGTGACCATCTTCTGTTGAGGAACTTTGAGTGGGCGATGGTTTGACCCAGTTAAGCTGGCATACAGCACAAGTCTGTCAGATGGCCAGCTTCATTAACACCCTGCACCTTTAACCGCCTAGTTCAGTATGTCAACAGTACTGATAGGGGCCTACCTGTACCTGGGACAGCATGTTTCTGTCACCGATCTTCCTGGTCAACTGACACTACCGGTATGTTCTCCTGGTCTGGCGTCCCCTTTGAAGCTCTCAGCAGTTGGTAACCGGGCTCTGTCAGTTGCTGGCCGCTGTCTCTGGAACACTGTGTGGATGAGATGGGGTAGTATTCTTACTTAGACTGCTTTGACAACTGGAGGTCACTCCGTAGGTCGTGTACCTCTGCCAAGGCGTATTCCCAATCTTCCCAAAAATCACAGGAGTTGTACCTGACCACATTGCCGATATACCTGACCACATTGCCAATATACCTGACCAGTGACCACATTGCCAATATACCTGACCACATTGCCAATATTCCCTCTTAAGTTTCTTAAATTCTGTCTATGACTTGCTGAGATCACTGAAAAATGTCACTTTGCACCCCATCTGCTAATGGTAAAGTATCCTGGAAAGTGATCCAGAATCAACGAAAGAATTCAGAACTCTCCGAAAACTAATCAGTTTGTCCCTAGCACGTCGGCATTCTTCCTTCAAAATATCATCAAAATCCGATCGTAACTTTTTGAGATATTTTGCACACGGACACACAGACCACCGTGAAAACAAAACTTCCTTGGTGGATGTAATTATGATTGATTGATTGATTGATTGATTGATTGCTTGATTGCTTGATTGCTTGATTGATTTTTTGTTTGAATGGTCAGGGTTCACCAAGAGCGAGCGTCGACGGTGGAGACCCACGTTCAGTAGTGGATGTCAGCCGAGTTACTCCGGCTGTTGCGGAAACGTAGCAGCAACGTCTCGGAACGCACACACCAACCAAACTCAGTGAGCTGCGTGTTGTTCACGTCAATGTCTTCTCTACTCAGGGTTTACTGATCGCGTCGCTCGCAAACTGTTACAACGGCAGCATGCTCGTCCGGTGCTAAACAGTGTCATGGCAAATATGATCCGTCTCGGGTCACCGCTGTCGTCGGATATTACATTTTCCGAGGTTCGTACGGACGCTAAGTCCTGGAAAACCCTCGGATTAGACACTTGATATTTTCGGGCCTAGAAAGTCTGCAAAAAAGACCGATCTTGGATATTCTGGGAACAGTTGAGGAAGTCCGACTACAAGTCCCAGAATTTTGGTGTTCCTGTGTTCCTGGTTAGTTGACTCAGAACAAAGAATGAAACGGTGATACTGTTCTGGTATAGTGTTGTCCATAAAGTTATATTTGTGACGATTCCGTAGTTGTGGAAAGCCTTTGTATGTCTTTTCGGAGACCTGGAAAGGGCTGGAAATTAATCAGTTTCATACATGGAAAGTCCTTGAAAAAAACTGCCGGCGTTCGTACGAACCATGATTAATCGGCAAGCACAACTCGGAGTGCAAGATGTCATTTGTCCGACCCGAACTTGCCGTTCGCTAACTGTATCAGGGATTCACGCTCTGTCATTGGTGCGTAGTTGCTGCCGCATCGAGACGGTTGTTTACTGCGGAGATTTGCAGACGATGCTGTATGTTAAGAGTATTACACGAGATTCAGGACTTAATGTTCGTTAATGTATTCACGTCCGTCGTACTGTGTACCTTGTTAGTCCTCTGTAGGGCACAACCGGGCGCAGAGCAAGAATTCGATTTCACAAATTTTAATGCTTTTTTAAATTTGTGGATTTTTTAGAGATATTTTAATACATTGCAACTGAAGCATGACAGTTCCGCATGTTTTGAATAAAACCAGTTTACCTGCTTACTAGTTGGCAAACACGAATGAAATGTCTTACTTGATTTATTGCGGCGTAATAATACGGGTTGTGCCCGGATAAAAGCCGTCTGTTTTTGAAGAGCTGTAGCTGTCTTAATTATTATTGTGGGCCAATTAAACAAGAACTCAATATGTGTATAAGGTGTACTATGTATAAGGTGTACTTAAAGGTATTGATGTTGCCTGGTAACCTCCCGAGAAAAATACGTTGACACGGAGATGTTGTAAAACAACTTTAATGTCTGCGGTCAACAAGGCCATGTTTTCAGTGACGTACTCTGACGTCACAAGATTATTTACATTTCTCGAATAGAATATTTAAACCATGTCATCCATTTTGTGCTGTCCTATTCTAGGATTAAAATGGTTCGTCGTGGTCTTTTAATTTTATTTTATTACGACAATTAAGCAAGTTACATCTCTTCGAAAATGGTTTCCGGTGTTTATTGTCGCCCTCTGTAGTGAGATTTTGTTGACAGTCACGGCTGTGCGTACCAAATTTTAGCGGACATTTAATAATCGCCGGAATTTACAAATTTTGTAATGAGAAGTGAAATCGTGACGAACTCTCGGCCTGTGCACTCAGGTCTCCGTCTTAGGTTGACGCTGTTTTACGGGTAAATTTTTGTTGTTACTTTCGTTTGACGTCTTGTTAATTTTTATTTAATACGTTGTGCCAGCTTGTCGTCTGCGATCGGCACCGATTATTCTGTTGACTGTTGCAGTATATATGCATTTGCCGTGTTTTTTTCTGTCCGTGTCTTGTGCCAGTGGAAGGCACATTAACGTGTGTGCGTGGGAGTCAACGTAGTCTTATTCAACTGGCATGAGGTCTTACTTTTGCTCTTGTTGGATCATATTGGTCGTTGATTGAGTATAGCGTCATCGTTCGAGTACCGGTGTATGTAATATCGACTGTTGTCTACAACTGTGCAATGCCGATCCATTGATCAGTTAAAGCCGTGATCACACATGTCATACATGCAGTGGGCCTGCTGGTTTGAGTTTGGTCTTGGGTTTTTGTGCATTTTTGTGTGAACTCAGGCCAGTTTATTTGTTTGTTTTCGTGTGTTTCTGTGTATTTTCTCTTGTTTTTTGTGAGTTTGGTTGTCAGTACCGGACCTACTGGTGCAGTAAATGCCCGGAAAGACTCGTCTCCAAAAAGACCTGTTATCTGTGTAGTGGAACGTTAAACTCGACTCACTCAGTCGTGGCCATAAAATACAGTACCGAGAACAATTCAAGTTTGCTATGATTTTCCACTTCAGTGTTACTTAGTGTTTTGCCAAAAAACTAGAGCTGTCGAATTAATGCGTTAATTAACGCATTTTACGCGTTAAAGAATTAATCGCGATTAAAAAATTAATGCCGTTAAAAAAATTAATGCACATACATAAATTCCATGAAGCAGTGTTCCAGTATGCAATTGAACTGCAGTTATTTGACGATCAAATGATATTCAGTTAGTTATTAACAACAGATGTCGGTTAATTTGTCAGTTGTGCATTATTGTTTGATGACACGTTTGACAGTGGTCGCATCTTGTAGATGAGTCGTGAACAGCAAGACATGCAGCAAACTACAACATAAACTAGACCTGTCGAAACGTGCGATTAAAATAATTAATTGCGCTATTAACGCGATTAAAAAATTAATCGCTCGACAGCTCTAAAAAACGAAACATGCCAAACCAGAATGCTAATAAGTAACTAGGTGCAGAAGCTGCCAAGTCTGCTCAAAGCGAACCGTAGTTGAAATTTTGATGGTTAAATCACCGAATCCTGCGGAAATTCCATCCATTTTTACTAGTTCTCTGCAGCATTCCCGATGGTGAGAATTCCGTGCATGTTTCTGTGTTTACAGAATTGCGGAATTCTGCAGGTCGTTCCTGCACCCGTGAATCATAGCAAACTGATACCTCGTAGCAGGCTCACGTGTTGCTAATGTTGTATGTGTGGTCACGGCTTTTACGGCAGACCTGTGTGCAGACCTCAGTCCTTCAGCCCGCCTGGGTCCATTTAAGCAACTAGATTTCAATGCTTGGCCGGCCTGGACCGTTTCACTGACTTTACACCTACCGCATTTCTTTACAATTTTTCAAAATCAAGAGTTTCATACCTGACAGTTAAGCATATATCACAATTGCAATTCGACTATGATACGACTACGATACCACGATGCCACTCGACTATGAAATTACGAAATTACGATATACGTTTGATTCGACTGCGATACGACTACAACAAAAAATTGACATGTTCATTTTTTGCTCACATCGAATGGAAGCAGGCGCGCTCGATGCATCGTAGTCGGATCGTAGTCGTATCGTAGTCAAATCGCAATTGTAATCATGGCATTAGCCTGTGGAATGAACAAATATCATATGAAACCGGTCAGATAGCAATCTGTTCAAGGTAAAGTGGTCTCTTTGGCAAATTTCGAGTATCTGAGCTCTGAATGTAGCCTTGGATCAATTCAGCCCTGCACGGCCTTGCCCATTGAATTTTTGGACCGGCCCAGACCGTTTAACTCAGTTGATTTCTGTGCCTGCACATGGGCCGGGCTGCACGGCCCGTGCGCGGGCCGGGCTGCACGGCCTGTGCACACGTCTGCCTTGTATGTGGTTGCAGCTTTTGTCATGTCAAGTTGTAATGGTTGTAGATTGTGCCGAAGTTGCGTTCGTTAGCGTGGAAATCAAAATACTATGTACATGTGTTGCCGCAGGCAATGAAATAATATGCCGGTACATTACCTTCTATATACATGTATGTGTGTGTTCATTTACCTCATATGTTATCTGCTAACTTTGTCTGTCTCGGCCGTTTTAAGTTATTAGCTTGTTTTTCCTTGGTTACTCGGACCAGCTTTTTGCAGGAGATTAATGTATTTCTCTGCTTGGCCATATTTTTCATGTTAACGGTCCATTATTGTTATTGTGTGGTGAAAGTGTTACGGAAGAATTTGTTCCGAATGGAAGAGATAACTTTGTTTTCTTTAAATCTAGTGATTGCTTAAACCAGTAATATATGCTTGATGTAAATTACGTTTGGTTTTATTTAGCGATTTTGGTTTAGACTTGGTTTTTAGGTTTTTATGCATGCCACATTATATAAGGAAAAAAACAGTTTGAAATTTTAACCATTAAAGGGAATTTTATGGTTAAAAGTTTTGTGTCTTTTAACTGCGAGAAACAGTAAAATGCCCATTCCTAAAATTAAGCAATTCAGTTGACTTTTTCTTTCTGAAACAAGGTTGGGATTTGTCGGTTGGTCAATATTTAAAGGTCGTGTTATTTGATTTTTTCGGTTATGTCTCCGATTTGATACGTAGACAACAGGAGCACATGGTGGTTGCTTAGTAGTCTGTGTCATTTTCTCCTAATGGGCCCGTTCAGAATCACTGCTCAGAGCAATCCAGTTAACCCGAGCTGTTCTTTTTCGTGCTCCAAGCAAAATGCTCCGTGTTCTTTTTCGTCATCCAAACTCATCCCAGCAATCTGATTTTATTCCAAGCAAACACTCCGAGCGAAGGAGGCTCCGCCCACTTGCGCATTTCACAGGTATTACCGTTATTTGATGTAATTAGTGTGTTAATTTGCTCTTGTAATGTCATTTTGATATACATTAAGCCGTCATTTCACTACGTTTCTTACAAAGCCAGTGGTTTTCGAACGTAGCTTAATGTCAGAATGTTGTAGTCGGAAGTGAGTATTAAAATGTTGAAGTTGTACGGTAAACATTTGCCTACGATCCAAGCTTCGCGTTCTTTTTCCTTGGAGCGGATGACTCTTATCTGATTAATCTGTCACGTGACTAGATTGCTGGGAGCATTTGATTCTGAATGCGGCCAATATCTGTTTACTTATCACTCATGGCTGTTGCTTTGGTTCTCGTCAGACATTTCTCAAGACCGCTGGAGTTTTGTTTGCCAATATACGATGATCGCTATTTTATAGCCAGAACGTTATTTTTGCACGGTTTTTTGCGCAGACGACAGACAGGTTTTTTACGTACTACAAAGCGTCCCCTTCCCCGTACTGACAGTAGAGTAGCTAGTTACTCCCGTAGTGTAGCAGTTACTGTTACTCGTTGTGAAAAGAGACTATGTTTACCAACAGTTTGAACTGTGTTTGAAGATAGGGTACATGTACAGGCTTATGCATGGGTACTGCCAGCTGGAAAATAAAGGCCAAATTCCACTGTGCAGATTTGTCAAAAGTTGCAAGGACAGCAAGTTACTTCGTTAAGTAGAACTACAATCTTATCTGGTATTAATGTTGATTCGTTGCACTGTTATCAACACTGTTGACTTCTTTCTGCAAAATAATTGTGTTCGAAGTTCGTTTTTGAGAAAAGTGTCATAAGCTAAATGTTACAGTGGAGTTTGACCTTGGGTCTTCCTCATCCATATTGCCTACATACAGGGTGCATCATAAACAATCCGCCAAGGAAAACTTTGATATTTTTAGAAACAACGTTGTATGTACATAAATGTGTATTTAATGGCACAACTGCTAGTGATTGATTTGATAAAATGCATTCTAAAGTTTAAATCATTCCTGATTTGTGATGCAAACTTAAATATTGTTGAAATTCGCAGGAAATTGGCTAAAATCCTTCTTAGTGCCTTCATTTTTTCAGTGCACTGAAATATCAAAGTTTTCTAGATGGGTTGTTTTTCGAGGCATCCTGTAGATTACAAGTCATACGTACTATTGAATCTCAGGTATGTGTACTCTTGTGTTGAGGAGCTGTCGTGTCGTGTCGTGTCGGTGCGGTAGTCATTTGTTGATATTAGCTGTGAAATATACTGATTCTACCTCTGTCTTCGCCCACTGCCAGGCAACTTTGTGCCCGTCGCTGCGTTTTTTCTCCACAAACGGAGCATGTCAGTTTAATCGCAACCCACAGTCAAAATTTGCATTGCAAATTGTGACCAGTGTTCGAATTACATGGATGCCAGAGTATGCCGGGCCCCCGCACTACCCCACAGGGCCCATGCTGTTGCAGAAAACTTGGGTACAGAGGGCCCCCACACTTATTTTTCTGTAATTCAATTACTGTTTGTGGCCAAACCGTTACAGATAGTGGAGTGGTTACTATAAATACCCTATAGGAACTTAGCATCGCCCTGTGCAATGGTACCACAGCCGACCTTATACGGCTTTCCCATCTCTCCAGATAACATGTCCGCAGTGATGCCGCCTAGTGTCAAATAATTTTGGCCCATGTTGTTATTGTTGTTATTATTTTTTTTTTAATTGTGCCCGTCAGCACAAAGCCTGCAAGCTGAAATATTAAGTACAATTAGTGTGGTTGGAATGGCTTCTAGTCATCATCAAATGTGCTCATGAAGGAGAGCACATTGCAGCGCTGATTGCAACTGAAATGTCGCTGGAAAAGATGGATAGTTTCAAGTGGTTCCTCTGTTATAACAGAGATGCGTCTTCAATGGCATCAATAGCCTGTTGGTTCCAAGAACCTGTTGTTTCAATGGAAATTGCTATAATTATTATTATTATAAAGTTTAAAAACACGTACAAAAGCTGGAAGAGCTAGAGGTCCGGCTGGCCGTCGGAAAAAAATCAAAGGTTTCTTGTATCATTCAGAACTAAATTAAACCTTTGAGTAGCGACTGACAAGCGCTGAAACAGAAAAGCTGTCTCTCTTATTATTGTTATCAGAACAGTGTTTTCCGCTATATTCCTACAGAGGTTTGGCAACAGGAAGCCAACTGATCCAAAGCCAATACCAAAACAGTTCCCTCACTTTGCGCATTCTGCTTAACCTGAACTAGCGAAGGACAGACTGATTGGACAAAACCGAAGGTGGTACCTATAATACTGATGGTTTGTGATTAATGCCACCAGACACGCTCAGTTTGTGGGTAAAGACACGCTCGGTGCCATTGAACAGTTGCACATTTGTGGTAATTGTGGAATCTGCTAATTTATTGTCAGTCGTCGTCGTTTGTGGCTAGTGGAACAATGTGCACCAGTCTGTTCTGTTTGTTGTGATCAGGGGTTAAACTGGCCGGGAACCTACGGGAACGCCGTTACCGGGCCCAGGAATTCTGCGCTGCAGAGTCCCCGGGACCTGACGAGCACTTATCATTCGGGAACACATGTTCCTGGGCTCGCAAAAGTTCACCCTGTCAGCGTTCCAATGTTCAGTTTACTGTTATGAAACAGCATACATTTGTACATTCAGTTGAGCTGACTGGTTTTGTTGGCGGTTAGTTGGGCCCTGCCAGGGTGTTTTCTAGGATTTGATAACTGGGGTGTCGAGCTCAGGGCGGGGGTCAGGTCTCGAGTGTCTGACAGAGGGGAGGTTTGAGGGGCTGGTGTACCATTATGACTATGCCTGTGAGTGACAATATTAGGCCTATACACACGAAAAAAAAACAAAAAAGGAACAGCACCATTTAGTCATATTCTCCTGTGAGTGTATAGAGAAAACCATGAAAATATGAAAAAAACCAAGCAAGCAGCTGATGTTTAATGAGAATGACTAGTGACATGTACACATGACTAGTAGAAATTATTTTGAACCTCAAAAGAAAAATTGAAACCGAACACACAAGCAACAACAGGAAAACGCCCTAACTAGCTACTGTGAGCTATTAGGGGGGTTATCAGGAGAGGAAGCCGGGGGGAGTGTTGTATGAAAGTTGGGAGTATTAACCCCCTGATGGGGTGTAGAAAACTCCCTGGGCCCAGCCAACTTAGAGAGTTTTGTTGTTTATTATTTCATGAGTCCAACTGCAAAAACAACATCCCGTCGACTAAAGCGGCCCCTGGTCGACTTAACAGTTGCCGCTCCTTGGAAATTACACTTTAACCCCTGCTTGTGATGCTGTGGGTGTTGATAGCAGATCGTGGTTGAATGTTGTGTTCGCCGAGCTAGCACAGCACAGACACTGCGTGGTGGACAGAGCGGAACTCAGCCCCGCTGACGTTAGGCCGTGGTTACATGTAAAATAAAACACCATGCAAAAATGTTGCGAAAATGTTTTAGACAAGAAATGTTTTTAAAATGTTTTATGCTAAAACGTTTGCAGAAATGTTGCAGAAACGTTGCAAAACATTTTACGAGGATTGAACACGGCTTGAAGATAGACAGTGGTTACGTGTGAAATAAAATATTTTACAACATTTTTACTTCCAAGGCTTTAGCCGCGGGAAGTCGACGGCTCTGAAACATTTTTAGACGTGGTTACACTTTTAATTTAACAGGTGTAAGGGGAAAGAAGATGTATCAAAGCTTATAGATATCCCCAGTTTTTCAAACACCGAAGTCCCAAGTAACGGTTGATAGTATTGACACTGACAGTGTTACACTGTAATACAGAGCACGGTAGTGCATTCCAAATATTTATTACACGAACTGAAAAAGAAAGTTTTCTAATATCAAGTCCAAAATTGGGTTTATACAGCTTATATGAATGGCCACGGAGTCCTGACTATAAAGTAAAGTAAGTATTATAGCTAACATCTTCAAATACCTTAAAATTTTAAAAACTTCAATAATATCACCGCGGAGACTGCGTGTCTCCAAAGTTGTAAGTCCAAGTTTTCTTAGTCTCTCATAATAACCCAAGGATTGATCACTCAACATTAACCCTCCTCTGTACCTTCTCTACACGTGTAAAGTAAACATTAAAACAGTTTTACAACATTTTTGAAAATGTTTTATTTTATGTGTAACCACTGCTTTACTCACAAGAGGCTGCTAAGCAGTGTTTAAAGTGTGAAATTTGAAGTTAAGCAGCCGCAAAATTTAACCGTCCGCCCATCTAGCAAATTTCTGCATTGGCCGCAACCAGTCTGGTCTAGTGCGGGCAATTTCTGGCATTCAGATCATTTGATACCTAGCGTTCTGTTGCATCTTTATTTCATGAGCAGTGAGGGAACACCCTTGTTCCCAAATGTGGGAACTGTTGCCTTGTTTCCTGTTACAGTTTAACCACTGCTGCTGTGTAGCGGTTGTACAGTCTGCGATGTGGTGTCAGCTGTAGCCGCCTGATGTAGAAACTAGCGAGCACTTGAGTGAGGACCTCCACCAAGGATGTCATTTGTCATGTTCTGTTCTTGGCTGTCTATAGGAATCATCATAGTGAATAGAGAATAGTTTTAAAATTCTTGGATCCATGATCCAGACAGCAATCAAAATCTAATCAACTGTTCCTTGCGCCACGTCCCGCCACTCCAAACAAATTCTTCAAAATCCGTTCATAACTTTTCGATGTTTTACACACAGACACACACAGACCACTGCAAAAACATAACCTCGTTGGCAGAGGTAATCAACGACTGCAAGTGATCCGGCAAGTGGCGAAGTGTATGACGCCGAAAACCTGGTGGAAAGTGTTACCATATTTTCTGGTCGTTCCGTTTTCTCCGCTTACCGTACACCCGTCCAGCGTTTACAGGCAGACCATTGGATGCAGCCTGCGTCTCGGGGAGAGACAAAAATTAAGCTTAGGGACGAACTAGAAAACATTTTTGGTCTCAGTCGGATTACAAAAGTGATAAGCAAAAAGCTGTCCAGCGATAATTAGGGTAGGGGGCCTCTTAAACTTTCATTCTGAGTTAGCATCAGCTTATGATACTGGAGGTAATATATACAAATTAATACCTATATACTGCAGGTATGAATTTAAAAAACGTTACTTTACTAATCAAGTTACACCTGTATGGAATAGTTTACCAAATAATGTGGTGAGGACGGATTCGATTAACTCATTTAAGTCTCGTCTGGATAAGTTCTGGTCATTGCATGATATGTATATGATTACAGAGCTCAGCTACTTACTTCCGGAAGTACAAGAAGTTAAGTTCACGTACAATAGAAGTTATTTGAGGTTATATTATCGGTATTCTTTAGTAATAGCCGGAAAAAGAGGCTTTTAAGCCTGCTTCCGGTGATCATCATTGACTTGACTTGACTTGGGGTTGAAGGCTTTAAACTTGATTGGGGTATTGCACGCAGTGGTTTATGGGTAAATAGATATCCCTGCTCCCCATTGTTATCGTTTTCGTACTTGCCTGTGTCTGATATATTTGAGTGGTTGTACAAATTATTGTTGGGTCCGTGTTTGTTATGCTTGGATAGTTGTTCATTGATCAGTTTGTCGCTGCTAGTGTTGTTGGTTATCGTTGTTATTGTTATATTGCGCACCTTGTAGCGGTTGTCACTTATGTGCAGTAAACGGTGTTCAGAAACGAGTTCATCACTAACAGACGTTGGAAGAAATTAAGACTGAAACAAGAAAGCACTCAGAGAGTTCATAGAGTTCATACTCTTTACCGGGAATTTTCGTGTTTTATTCTTAGCTGTCTATGGGAATCGTGATCTGAATCCAGGAACCGCGGATGCGGATCGTGATCCGGATTGCCACCAAAATCTAATCGATTGTTCAAACCTTGGGCCACGCCCCACCCCTCCAGAAATTTCATCAAAATCCGTTCGTAACTTTTTGAGCAGTCTAGCGGACAGACAGACAGACAGAGAAGTATGACTATTTTATAGTTCGCCGAAAAGGCAGCTGGGCTGACATACTCAACCGCGTTTACCAACACTACATCGAGTTTTGTGGCAGCAGCTGCGGGTCATTTAACTTCAGCTTGAGAACGTGGATAGTCGTCGTTTGTTGCAGTTGTCGCTCGTCCTGTGTCGCTTGTCAGCTTTCGTGTTTGTTGATCGTGTTAGTACAGCTAGTATCAAATTGATCCGGGATTATACAGAATTTTGCTTTTGGGGGCGGAGGCTACCAATAGGGCGTTCTCCTTCCCTTTCCCTCCCTTGCTTAACAGTTACAGTCCAGGTGGGTTCAGAAAATTCTGGGTGTCTTCTGGCGTCAGTATTCTGTATACCCCTTAGAGGTGTGGGTAACACCGAGGTTGATCGCAGGGGAAACTTGTCTGGAAAACTTGGAAATGTCGGAGAAATTGACCGTAGGCGTAGCCAGGGGGCACTGGGGGCAATAGCCCCTCCCAAGAATCCAAGATTGGCAGAGCACCAAAAACCGAAGGCTGGAAGGCCCTATTCCATATGTACTTTTAGAGATTTATCGCGTCAGAATACATTGTGAGATTAAAAGCTAAAAAAATTTTATGGGGAGGGGCACTGACATCCGCTCCTCACCCCACCCCCATCGGCGCCACCTTTGACGCCTCAATTCGACCCCCAGGAAAAATTGACACATCCAGCACTGTGCCCCCAAGACAAATTCCTGGCTACGCCTATGAATTTGACCGACGTCTGTCGTGTTCTTACAAAGTCGTTTTCACTGCATTCACTTAGGTGGTTCCGTAGGCGGCGTTCATCAGGGGTTTGGGGCAAAACCGCCTCAATTTAGGGTGACTGACAGCCGTATGTCTAAATATGTTCCCGTAGTTCCCAAGATCTTGGAAGCTAAGGTTGTAACTGGGAGGAGAAGAGTTTTAGCCTGATGGGGGGTAACAGAAGAAATGATGGGAAAGAGAAAGGGAAGGGTAAGGGAAGGAATGTGGGGGAATGTTTCAGCCCCAGTTTTTTTAGATGCAGCGTCTTGGTTTGGCATTGTCTGTGGTAGTTGTCATTTGTTCAGTATATGTAACTCTGGGCTGCATTGTATAGGCTAGAGTTGGAACGGGTCCTAAGTTCTGACCCCGTGACCAGACCTGACCCAAATCGCTGACCCGTTGACCCGTTTCCAACTCTGCTGCATTGTGCTGCGTGTTTCTGCGTCTCATCCGGCAGCCTTTGTCGTGAGTTTGAAAGACATGTATAGTCCTATTTATAATGCAGATATTATGTCTTGCTGTGCGTGTATGCGTGCCGTTCGTTGCCAGGATAACGCACATCCACATTCAGGTTATTTGACGGCAGGCAGGCGCTCTTTTTCGTCAGCTCCGCCCGATGTTTGCCGACTCTAGACGAGATGATTCATTCATTCTTGCAGGGAACGTGTGGACTGCCTCTAACTGTTGTTCAGTGAATCGTGTTTCAGCAGGATAATCTTTTTTGTTCGTTACTGAAGCGATGATATGCTGGGATTTGTTTATATTAAAACGCATGAATACAGTTAACAGTGTTTGTTTTCAGTTGGTTCACCTCCTCACTGTCAACATCGTCATCGTTGTTATTCAGGGTGGCCACAAACCTGGAAAACCTAGAATTCTCAGGGATTTCTCTGAACATGGAAAACTCCGGGAATTCTGTGCGACCTCAGGGGAAAATGGTAACAAACAAAAAAGTATTTTTGTTCGTCATTCAAATATTTGTGTAAAACGGCTGTTGACTGCGTAAACAGGATCATGTTCGTGTGGAATGACCCTTGATGAAGGTCATTGTTACATTTACTTTTTGTTGCGATATCCTATGGAAAAGTAAGTGGCTCTGGAAAATACTGAAAACTCGGGTAATTTTTTTCTCCTACGTTGTGGCCAGTGGCCACCCTGTTATTTTTTGGGGCTCACAAGCACAAAGCCAGTAGGCATAAACATTGAAGTAAGAAAAATGTGTGATGGATTTAATGGCGCTTTACTCTTAACTTTAACGTTAAAAGATTTTCCTTTCTTAAACAGCGACACTCGTGTGGTCCCAAGTAACATTGTGTTAGACAGGAGCCCCGGTCCCCCACAGGAAGGGGAAATTTGGGGTCGAATTGGGGATCGGAACACCAGTCAAAATTCGCGTTGCAAATTGTGGACAAACCATTACAGATAGCGAAGTGGTTACTATAGACAGACTATAGGAACTCAGAACGCCCTATCCGACGGCACCATCGCCGACCCCATACGACTGACCTTTCCCCAAATAACATGTTTGCAGCGATGCTGCCAAATAACTCTGGCCGTTGTTATTATTATTATTAGTACCGTTATTATGATTATTATTCCTTAGCGCAGCTGGCTGATGAGATGACTGATTACTTAACGTTTCTTTCGTCAAACGATATCTCAGTCTCAAAAAGTACAACGGATCTGAAGTTGAAACTTTGCATCTAGGTACAGCGTGGCGGGATGCTGTTGCCGCGAGTAACGACTAATGAACTCATAAACGTTTGCCGTACGGCGACGCAATGAGCAGCCGAAGCTGCGCTGAGGAATTCAGTGACGAGGAAACCTTGCTTACAGATCAAACACTGGGAGTGCATCAACTATGCTAAGTTCGCCTACAACCAGTTAACACGTCAGAAAGCATCCAGTGATGTCCTGTTAGCGCATCTCAGCTGGTAAACTGTTCCGTACAACTGGACCGTTGAAAGCGAGATCCTTGGATCACTGCAACAGCTCTTTGATCCCTTAAGCCGTGATTACAATTGCGATTCGACTACAGATACGACGATACCACGACGCATTCGACTATGACGAAAGTGGGAAAGTGATCGAAATTACGATTCCACTGCGATGCGACTACGATCCGACTACGACGTATCGCGCGCGCCTGCTTCCATTCGACGCGATTCGACGCAAGAAAAAATGAACATGTCAATTTTTCGTCGTAGTTGTATCGCAGTCGAATCGCATTGTGATATAGGCTTACCTCCCTTCGTCGGTCGAGAGCTGTTTCACTAATGTCACTATTGTCGTGTGTCTAACTGCATTTGTTGTATTTCTAATGGCGAGTCAGTAATCAGAGACACGTCACTTCTTGAACAATGAAGTAAGCTTTTTAGCTAATGCAAAAACTTAAATGGGGTCACGTGACGTGGGATTTGTAAGAGCAGTCAATTCGCTCTAACAACTTATCATAGTAAAACAATTTGTGCTGTTTTGAATGTGTACTTAGTCGCCCTTACACAGTAATGTAAACTACTATGTTGTTACAGTCACAAAAAAAAACAATCGACCCCTAAATCAATTATTTTGGATTTCTCGGGGGATCAGCCATTTCTTGTGGGGCGTCAAACCCCCTGACCAGGGGCGTCTGTCCCTATCTACCGTTGACGACAAATGCGCCAAGGACAATTTTTTTTTGGGGGGGGGGGG
>Ga0209679_1000373_pt1 | contig 17114 bp, 14 predicted proteins | sample WorMetHEROISLAND_4_FD_187408 | JGI IMG/M metagenome (GOLD analysis project Ga0209679, IMG submission 187408) | Marine gutless worms symbiont microbial communities from Max Planck institute for Marine Microbiology, Germany - Olavius sp. 2 HERON... ...
GTGCGCTTCTTGGCGGCAGTCCGCTTCTTGGTCGCGGCCTTCTTCTTGGTAGCCGTGCGCTTCTTGGCGGCAGTCCGCTTCTTGGTCGCGGCCTTCTTCTTGGTAGCCGTGCGCTTCTTGGCGGCAGCCTTCTTCTTGGCAGCGGCCTTCTTCTTAGCGGCCGCTTTCCTCTTTACAGCGGGCTTCTTCTTAGCCGCTGCTTTGCGCTTGGCAACCTTCTCTTCACTCTTTTCGTCGGTCACTGTCTTCATAGCCTCCACTTTTTTCGGGGCGGTCACCTTAGCTGGTTCTTCCGCCGGTTGTTCAGCGGCAGCCTGCTTTGCCGCGTTCCCCAATATGTTAAGGATAGCCGCGAATATGTCGCTGATCTCACCAACCCCTTCAACGCCATTCAGCTTACCCTGTTCACGATAGTATTCGACTACCGGAGCCGTCTGGTTTTCGTATACCTGCAGCCGGTTACCGATAGTCTCCTCGTTATCATCGGCACGATGGTGTAATTCTCCACCACATTTATCGCATTGGCCTTCAATTTTCGGTGGTGTGGTGTAGACGTTGTACATCTGACCACATGAGGTACAGGTGCGGCGCCCGGTGAGACGCTGCATCAAAATGTCGAAATCAACATCGATTAGGAGCGCCGTACCCACCGGCTGACCCATATCGGTGAGCATTTTATCCAGCGCACTCGCCTGTGAAAGGTTGCGCGGAAATCCATCGAGGATGAATCCCTTCCCCGCGTCGGGCTGCGACAACCGCTCGCGTATCATGCCCAGGACGATTTCGTCGGTAACCAGTTGACCCGCATCCATAGCCGCTTTCGCTTGGAGGCCTAATGGCGTTCTATCGGCCACGGCAGCACGCAACAGATCACCGGTGGATATTTGAGGGATACCATACTTATCGACCAGCTGCTTCGCCTGCGTGCCCTTACCGGAACCGGGCGCTCCCAGTAGTACTATTCTCATGTCGTACTTACCCCGCATTTTTGTTGGTTGACTCCACAGGGAAACCCGAATCTGGCGAAACATCCCGCCTTGTTTCGCCCATGTCCCCCGGAATTCTCGCCCTATATAGCACAACCATTCACAATTAAGAACAAGTTACTGTCGATTCGTGAAGCATCTAACAGTTTGTCCATGCCATTTTTCGCCATCACAACCTACCAATGTGTAGTTCGATGTCTACCTCACTTAGTGGAAATACGCGCTTAAAGGGGTAGATCACTTGACCGTCGCACGAATTTCACACGACGCCGATGTGAGATTGGCCCGGTTTGGCTAAGCATTACCTAATCTTATTGGAGAAGAGGGTTCTTCCCTTTTAAGATTGTGCCTGCTCAAAACGATCCGCATGAACAGGGAGCCAAACCATGGCAGCAAGAAAGAGCCGCAACACAAAAAAGATGAACGCATTCTATGCCCAATCGGGGGGTGTAACCGCTGTGATTAACGCCTCGGCTTGCGGCGTCATCGAAACCGCGCGCCAGCACAAAGACCGCATCGGGAAAGCCTATGCAGGACGCAACGGTATCATCGGTGCGCTCACCGAGGACCTGATCGATACCAGCAAGGAGTCCAAACGCGATATCGCGGCACTGCGCCATACCCCTTCCGGTGCATTCGGTTCCTGCCGGTATAAACTGAGGGGGCTGGAGGAGAATCGTGCGGAATACGAGCGGCTGATCGAAGTGTTCGCAGCGCATAATATCGGTTACTTTTTCTATAACGGCGGAGGGGATTCGGCAGACACCTGCCTGAAAGTGTCCCAGTTGTCGAAAACGTTGGGTTACCCCATCCAGGCGATTCACGTACCAAAAACCGTCGACAACGACCTCCCCATGACCGATGTATGCCCTGGATTCGGATCGGTGGCCAAATACATCGCCACGTCGGTACGTGAGGCAAGTTTCGATGTTGCCTCGATGGCCAAGACCTCCACCAAGGTCTTCATTATCGAGGTGATGGGGCGCCATGCGGGCTGGATCGCCGCCGCCGGCGGTCTCGCGAGCACCGAGGACTGCGATCTCCCCATTGTCATCCTCTTCCCTGAGGTCAAGTTCAACGAACGGCGCTTCTTAGCCACGGTGAAGAAGAAAGTTGCTCAGTACGGGTACTGTTCGGTAGTGGTCTCGGAGGGCGTCAAGGGCGCCGACGGCAAGTTTCTCTCCGACCAAGGTCTGCGCGATGCGTTCGGTCACGCTCAATTGGGCGGCGTTGCGCCCGTGGTGGCCAACCTCATCAAATCGAAACTCAATCTGAAGTACCACTGGGCGGTAGCGGACTATCTACAACGCGCAGCGCGCCATATCGCTTCGAAGACCGACGTGGAACAAGCCTATGCCATGGGAGCGGCCGCAGTGAAATTCGCCCTGGCGGGCAAGAACTCGGTAATGCCGGCGATAGTCCGTACTGCCAACAAACCCTACCGATGGAAAGTGGGTGAGGCCTCCCTGGCGAGGGTCGCTAACCGCGAGAAGATGATGCCCAAGGGCTTCATATCTGCCGACGGTTTCGGTATTACCAAAAGGTGCCGCACTTACCTGGAGCCCTTGATACAAGGCGAAGACTACCCGCCCTACAAGAACGGACTCCCCCAGTACGTGCGATTGAAGAACGTCGCCGTACCCAAAAAGCTCGATAAGCCGTTTAAGCTGAAATAGCGGCCTATATCCATGAAAAGGGCCGGCGGAGCCGGCCCTTTCTTGTCTCTACGCGAACTCTGCCTGCGTCACTACGCCGTTTCGTGCCGAACTTCCGGACCTAACTCGCTAAACCGAAACAGACCGAACGCCCGCTCGCCGTTGTAGTCCAGCACACGCAGATCATCCGACTCGTAAAGATCCTGGCTCGCCACGTCGAAGTGTCCGCCGTAACGCTCACGGGCCAGCTCCAATGGGATCTCGTAGGCAAAAAACTTACTCATCCCCTTCGCTGCCAGTTTCGCCAGCAGCGTGTCGTCCTCAATGGTATCGTGCGACGTGAGAATGACCAGGGGTCCGCTTCCGGTAATCAGCATAAAGACCTTCATAGCCCCTCCTTTCGCCGATTGTTACCCCTCTATTAAAAGTTTAGACAATTTAGTTCGGGGTGGGATGGGCAATAAAAAAGGGCCGGCAGAGCCGGCCCTTTTCGGATCGCGAAGGCGCTTTCTCAGAGCAACGGTGCGATAACCAGTGAGACGATGGCCATCACGTTGATGAGAATGTTCATGGAGGGGCCGGAGGTATCCTTGAAGGGATCGCCTACGGTATCGCCCACCACGGCCGCCTTATGGGTGTCGGAACCCTTGCCGCCGAAGTTGCCCTTCTCGACGAACTTCTTGGCGTTATCCCAGGCACCACCCGCATTGGCCATCATGAGTGCCAGCAGTACGCAAGAGAGCAGCGCGCCGCCCAACATGCCGCCCAGGCTTTCCGGACCAATACCGAAGCCGATCAGGAACGGCATGCCCACTGCAATGACGCCGGGCAGGATCATGCGCTTCAACGCCGCGGTAGTGGCGATATCCACACAGCGCGCGGTATCCGGCTCGCCGGTACCTTCCAACAGCCCGGGAATCTCGCGGAACTGACGGCGGATCTCCTTGATCATGTCGAAGGCTGCGTCGCCCACTGCGGTCATGGTAATAGCCGCAATCAGGAACGGAATCAGACCACCGATGAAAAGACCGATCAGCACGTTCGGGCTGCCCAGTTCGAGGGAGAAGTCTGGATTGTGGAGCGAAACGGTCTGCACGAAGGCGGTGATGATGGCGAGAGCCGCCAGAGCCGCCGCACCGATAGCGAAACCCTTGCCGATGGCCGCTGTGGTGTTGCCCAACTCGTCCAGCGAGTCGGTGATCTTACGCGTATCTTCGCCCAAGCCGCCCATCTCGGCGATACCGCCGGCGTTGTCCGCTACCGGACCGTAAGCATCGATAGCCATGGTGATACCGACGGTGGCCAACATGCCCACCGCACCGATACCCACGCCATAGAGCCCCACCAGCGAGGTGGTGACGAAGATGATGGCGCAGATGGTGAGCAGCGGAATGACCACGGACTGCATGCCGATCGCCAAACCGGTGATCATAACCGTCGCTGGACCGGTCTCACCGGCAGCGGCAATTTTCTCCACCGGCTTGCTCGCCGTGTAATACTCGGTGACCAGACCGATGATGATGCCGCCGACAGCACCCGCCAGCACTGCCAGCCAGACCTTGTAGGTCACGCCGGAAACCAAGACCAAGACCAGTGCCGCCACGATGAAGAGAACGGTTGCGCCGATAGTGCCGGAACGCAGTGCCACTTCCGGTGCCTTGTTGGCGAACTTGCGGACGATACCGATACCCAGTACCGAGCAGATCAGACCGGTGGCCGCCAGTGCCAGGGGCATGAACATCAGCATGCCGCGCTCACCCAGAGGATCGATGGCCGCAGCAGTCAGCGTGGCAGCCATGGCGATGGTGGCGATCATTGAACCGCAGTAGGACTCGAAGATGTCGGAACCCATACCGGCCACGTCACCGACGTTGTCGCCCACGTTGTCGGCGATAACGCCGGGATTGCGTGGATCATCTTCGGGGATACCGGCTTCGACCTTACCCACCAGGTCGGCGCCGACATCGGCGGACTTAGTGTAGATCCCGCCGCCGACACGAGCGAACAGTGCGACGGTGGTCGCGCCGACACCGAAACCTTCGATGGCGTGGGCCGTCTCCGGGTTACCGCCGAAGAAGAAGTAGAGGGCACCCAGGCCGATCAGGCCAAGAGAGGCCACCGCCAGCCCCATGACCGAACCACCGTAAAAAGCGACGGTCAGAGCTTCCGCAGCGCCATTGGTGTGAGCCGCCGTAGTGGTACGCGAGTTGGCCTTGGTAGCGGTGAACATGCCGATATAACCCGCTGTGCCGGATGCGAGAGCACCGGCGATAAACGCCACTGCAGTCTTCCAGCCGAGCAGCGTCCACAGGACTACCAGCAGAACGGCGGCGAACATCACCAACATCTTGTATTCGCGCTTCATGAACACCATGGCGCCGATGTGGATCTGTTCGGCAATCTTGGCGACTTTCTCCTCGCCGGTGGAATACTTCATAATCGCTTGGTAGATGAAGTACGCCACCACTAGGCCGAGGATGCCTAGAATAGGTGGTATTGCAGTCATTTCCCCATATACTCCCTAGTCGTTATTGGAACCTGTCGATATCCCTGCGGCCCAAGGCATATATATTCATCTCACGAATCACCGGCCGGTCTGCGGATTTCCCACACCCGCAAACCACAAAAACACCCTCAGGATTGACGACGGATGCGCGGCCTACGAGAATAGGCAGCCCTGCTCCCGCCGGTATGCTCCTGTTGCAACCCCAGCGATTGACTCAGAATTGGCCGTCGGTTAGACGCTGAAACGCCATGTCTGATGAGAAATTTGGTTGCAAAGTATATACGTAATGCACTGAATTTGACCAGCTAATGCACAATAACCCCTGCTCCGTAATAACCCTTATGAGATAGCGACTATGAACCTAGACAGAGTTAGCCCGGGCAGCAATGTCCCCCATGAAATCAATGTCATCATTGAGATCCCGGCCCATTCCGACCCCGTCAAGTACGAGCTGGATAAGGAGACCGGGGCTATGTTCGTGGACCGCTTCATGAGTACGTCCATGCACTATCCCTGCAACTACGGCTATGTGCCCAATACCCTCTCTAAAGATGGGGATCCCGTGGACGTGCTGGTCATCACCCCCTATCCACTAATTCCCGGATCGGTTATCCGGTGTCGCCCGGTAGGGGTACTCAAGATGACGGATGAGTCGGGTGACGACGCCAAGGTACTGGCTATCCCGATAGACAGCCTCTGCCAAACCTATCGCAATATCGAGACCTTTCGCGACCTGCCCGAGGACCTCTTGCGCTGCATCGCCCACTTTTTCGAACACTACAAGGATCTCGATGAAGGTAAATGGGTACGTGTAGGCGGCTGGGGCGGCATCGACGAAGCCAAACAAGAGGTTATGGACAGTGTCAAGATGTACCAAGATGCGCCTGAGAAGCCCAATTTCTGAGCGGTGTAACCCGCTTTTGGCCGCATTCCATAGAATTAGCCCGATTCCATCATGAAAGTTTGCGTACTCTCCGATAGCCACGATCGTACCGAACGACTAGCACTGGCAGCGCATGATTCTCTCAGTCATGGTGCCGAGGCTTTCCTGCACTGCGGAGATCTTGTGGCGCCCGAAACCCTCGGAAGCCTCAAAGCTCTAGGCAAACCCATCTATTTGGTGCATGGAAACAATAGCGGTGACCTGGCAGAGTTGCGCGCTTACTCCTCACACACCGATAGCGGGATTTGCTACTACGGTGAAGAAGCCGATTTTGTACTGGCTGACCGCCGCGTGTTTCTCTCCCATTACCCACATCGCGCTCACCAGATGGCGACCACGGGTAGGTGGGATTTGCTTTGCTGTGGGCACGGCCACACTACAGAAATATCGCGCATCACGCACACGAAGGGTAATTCGATCGTGTTGAATCCGGGAACGGTTGCAGGAATCGGCGCACCGGCCACATACGCCTTAGGGGATCTGGCTACGTTAGAGTTTGAGATACGCCCGGTACCGGGCTGCTAAACAACGGAAGCGGCGTTCACGGCAGGAGTATTTGAAAAATGAGCAAACTGACCCATTTCAATCAGGACAGTGAAGCGCATATGGTCGATGTGGGTGAAAAACGCGTCACCCACCGCCTAGCGATTGCTGAAGGTCGCATTCGCATGCAGCCCGCCACCCTGCAACTGATCATCGAGGGTGGGCATAAGAAGGGTGACGTGCTGGGTATCGCGCGCGTGGCGGGAATCATGGCAGCCAAGCGCACTGCAGATCTGATCCCGCTCTGTCATCCGATCATGCTGACCCATCTCTCCGTGGAGCTGACGCCGAACCCCGAGAGCGAGGAGGTCCATTGCACGGCGCGTGCCGAGACAGCCGAGCGCACCGGCGTGGAGATGGAGGCTCTCATGGCGGTACAAATAGCGCTACTCACCGTCTATGACATGTGCAAGGCGGTCGATCGAGGTATGACTATCCACTCCGTACAGCTTCTGGAAAAATCCGGCGGGAAATCGGGAACCTGGCGACGGGACGCCGAGAATGAATCCTAGACCGGACTCCGCGAGGCGCGACTCCCTGGGCGAGCGGTTATCCCGACTATGATTTGAGCAGAAAAACCCCCTGGCGGTTTGAGGGGGAGGGGGGCCGCCAAGGGGTGTGGAGGTTACGAATGAATGTACTAACAATAACCATACCTTCCCCTCGGAATAAAGCCAGTTGTCCAGTTGACGTGCATCAATCAAATAAAGATTTTCAACCGAAGAATCCCGACACGCTCAACACGACTGACGAAACGCGAAAAATAAAAAAAGGGCGCTCTATCGCGCCCTTTCTTATTGCGATTCAATCTCGCTAGTTCAGCAACGCGAACACACCGATCGAATAGGCGCGTTTTTTGTCTTTTCCAAGAAACGAAGAGCGACCAATTGAACCGCCGAGACGCAGATCGTCCTTTAAATAGCGTGTGTCACCAGTTCCGGTGTCGAAAGTGACGCCCACCTGTTTGGGAAAGTAATAGGCCAGTACGTCGCCTTTTTCGACACCGACAGTCACTGGGAAATTGATGCGGTTCAAGCCGGGGTTTTTCGGTGTGATGAGTTTGCTCTCCCAGATGACGACCATCTTGTCTTCCACCTGGCGCAATACTTTCAACTTAAAGGCGGTAGGCTTGGCAAAGTAACCACCCACGCCAGTCAGCGTTCCGATCTTTGGTACCGGATGCGCCAGATCGACGATCAGCAACGGTGATGCTTCTGTTTGAGCGCGCTCCACCAGCTCGCCGCCAATGTAGTCGAGGAGATCCTCCCGAACCAGGAAGTCTTTCAACTCATCGATCTGCTGCTGCGTAAACTTGCGCACATGTCCACGAAGTTGGGAGGACTCTTTCACCCGCGAACCCTTCTCCTCTTCGAGCACGGCAATCACGCGGTTCAACTCCGCAACATCTTTCTGCAACAGCCGCTCCTGCGCCTTGAGTTTGTTGATCTGATCATTGGCCCGGTTCAGCTGACCTTGCAGTGCCTGATTGCGGTCGTTGAGCTGTTTGACGTTCGCCGGCACTTGGCAACCCGCCACGACCGGAGCCAACGCGGTCAGCAGTACGCTTTTGAATATCCGGTGGTTTCGCATAGTCCCCTCGATGATTGAATGCTGCGCCGATCCAGTAGCGAAGCCTAGTTCTGCACTTTAAAGCTGGCGGAAACCATCCTCTTTCCGTCCAGCACGAGGTCGAGGTTATATCCCCCTTCGGGGAACCCCTCGACGGGGCGGTCGATCTGGAAAAACTTGGTCCCTTCGCTACCGGAGACTATCACCGGCACCTGCGCGATCTCCAAACTACGCGCACCATCATAGAGGACCGCCTGCATGACCGTGGTATCGGCCTGGAAGTTACGATACTTGAATCCTATGTGCAGGGTGCGATCCACATTGAACGCTGGATTCTGCTCGACATCCAACGATGCCAATTTAAAGCCGCTCACGCGTAGGCCGGTCACTTTGGGACGAGTAGCCTCAATTGCTGCCTGGGCCGCAGCCTCAGCCTTTTCGTCGAGCTGCGACTGCAGCTCCAGCAGCGCCCCGCTTTTGGGAAAACGCTCGCGCGCTTCGGCAAGCACACCGCCAGCCTCTTTCAGTTCACCGCTATCGAGCGATCGCTTGACTTGGAGCTGCAACTCGCGCTCGATCGCCCGGAGCCCCTCTCTGGCGCCAGCGTTACCGGCATCCAGTGTCAGCACTCTCTGGTAGGTATCGAACGCGCTTTTACCGGCGGGCTGGGTCAATTTGCCCGCCACGACCAGCGTTTTGGCCTGCTCGAGCAAATCGTCGATTTGTCGCACGCGCATCAGGCGATTGTTGATTTCCGATCTGAGATCACTCAACTCGGTTCTATCGGGATCGACACTCAAGCCCCGTTTGACCATCTCCAACGCGTTGCGGTATTCGCCGCTCTTGAGATGCGATCTTGCCAGCGTCTCGTAACGCATGGCGATCTGCGCGATCCCTTTTCGCGCCTCCGCATTGTCGGGGGCTTCCGCCAAAACTGCGCGATAGCTGTCCAAAGCGTTGGCGCCTTCGGGCGAGGTCAACGCGTTCTCCTCGATATAGGTTTCCGCGGCCGCAAGCAGGCCACTGATGCGATCCGCCCGACCCAGCGCCGTTGCCAACTCTTCGAACTCAGGATCGCGTTGTTCATCCGGATAGTTCGCCAGCGCCATATCCAAAGATTGCCTCGCCTGCTCCCGCTCGCCGGCGTCAAGAAGCGCCCGAGTCTCTTCCAGGTGCCCGATCTGCAACCGCTGCAGGCCCTCTTTCGCCCAGACATCCTCTGGTTTATCGGAGAGAACCAGAAGATAGAGTTGCGCCAATTGGGGGATGACGGTGCGGTCTTCACCGACGCGTGATTCCAATTCCGCTGCCTGCTCTTGAATCTTGGAGTGCAGCGAAGGTTTGGTAGTCAGCAGCTCACCGACCAGCTCCTGCAGTCCGTTACCCTGATCGGACTGGGTCGGCTTCTCATCGATTGTCGCCGGATCGGCACCAGGCTCCTCGGCCGCCTCGGGTTCGGCTGAGGACGGGGTTGGTTCAGTTTCACCGTTTTCTGGCCGTTCACTTCCATCACTACCCGTAGGTTGTTCATCACCTTTCGATTCGGCAGTGGGTGCAGCTTCCCTGTCGAGTACCGGAGGCGGCGTTACGGGCTTATCGGGTTTCGATTCGGAGACCGTCAGTTGACCGCCTATCCATGGCTCCAGCCAACCCTGGTAGTAGGCAGCCCCGAACCCGACGCCCACCAGCAATAACAGCAACACCCAAACACCCGCACTGTTTTTCTTCGGCTGATTGGCGTGCGTGCGTCGATACTCCTGCGGTACATGGATCGAGTCGGCTTTCGTCGGAGTCGGCTTGGCAGGTCTAGGCTGAGGTTCCAGTTTCAAGGGTTGCGTGCCACCGTTCCCGTCCCCATTTCCGTTCCCGCCCGATTTACGTGCTTCCAGAACCCGCTGGTAGGCCTGTGAAATGTTGTCCAGCGCGGCGACCATCTCCGCGCCGCTCTGAAATCTGTCGCCCGGCTCCTTGGCCAAGGCGCGGTCGATAATCGGTTGGAACGCCCGTAACTTAGGAGGCAGTTTGGGGACAGCCTCGGTGATGTGCTTTAGCGCAACATCCACTGGCGTTTCGGCATGGTAGGGTACGCGTCCGGCAAGAAGCTGAAACAGCACTACACCCAAACTGTAGAGGTCGGCACGATGATCGGCCTTATGGCCTCGCGCCTGCTCGGGACTCATGTATTGGGGTGTGCCGATGACGGTGCCGGTCTGAGTCATACTCATGTCGGCCTCCACCGTCCTGGTAATGCCGAAATCCATCAACACGGCTCGACCATCGTCTTCACGCAACATGATGTTGTCGGGCTTTACGTCGCGATGGATATAGCCCTTCTTGCTGGCGTAATCGAGCGCCTGGGCCACCTCTTTGATGATGCGCAGCCGTTCCAGCAATGAGAGATTGTCGCGCTTGTGGCGCAGATCTTTGCCTTTGACGTACTCCATGGAGAGGTAGTGGTGACCATCGCGCTCGCCGACATCGTAGACCGTCACGATATTGGGGTGCACCAGACGGCTGACGATCTGCGCTTCGCGCAGGAAACGCTCGTGAAAATCGGGATCAGCCGACAGCGACGGTGCCATCACCTTGAGAGCCACCTCGCGCCCAAAACTCTCCTGTATGGCGAGAAAGACCGTCGCCATCCCGCCCTTTCCGAGCTCGCGGATTATCTGGTAGCCAGGAATCTCAGTTTTCATCAGTTTTATTGCGGCCCATGACGACGGGCTCTCCACACAGTGCCATTTTTATTAGGGAAATGAGAATAAGCGAATCTAATCAATTGAGTCGCATCTGTTTTTTGGGATGATAATCGCTCCACCCCACAGACACCAGCGATCAGACATTCCGCTCAAGGTTTGCGCAATGCTACCACTGTCGTACCCGCTACCACATGATCGCCGAATCGTACCGGTACCTGCTCCTTGACTCGAACCAACTGGCCGTCACGAAGAACAAACGTCGCGCACTCCTTGTGCAGGGGCTGCAGAACCAAATCCGATCCGTTCACCAGAACAGCGAATTGCTGGCGCCCCACCAAGCCGCGATCCAAGGTAAACGACTGATGGCGGGCCTCCCGCGCTTTGGCTCCCGAACACCAGCGAATATTGTCCTGCCCACTGCGGGTGGGAAAAACGAGCCCCGGTAGCGCCGGTTTACGGCCCATCTCGACGGTCTGTCCGCGTTTGATCCCCATCTTGGCATCGGTATCCCGCAACAACACCCCGGCGTAGTCTCCCGTCAAGGGGAGAAATTCAAAGCCCCCGACAGGTGTGTTGATCACTACCCGCTTTCCCAGCGGCGTTTTCTGGTTCGAGGGCGGAAGGCTCCCCGCAAGGGCAATTTCAGCCGATCGCGCCTCGAGTACCACCCCTTTCTCGTCGACTGTGATTCGTAACAGCGGCGAGTCGGCCCGAGTCGACCACTCCCCATTGGGTTGCAGATCATAGTGGTAGGCGGCAACGACATCAGCGAGCGGTACCGCGGGTAACGCCAATCCACTGATCACCGCCTCTAAGTCGACCACCTCCACGGCACCAAAAAAAACGGTGGAGCTGGTATCGATCTTGGCATTGCTGGGCAATGTAGCGCCGTAGGAGTGCTCTTCCACCGCAAAGGCGATGGCTGGCGGAGTCCCGATCACCAACCCGTGTCCCGCCTCGAGCCAGGCCTGGCGTTCGCTGGAGGCTATGCAGTACGCCGCGAGATAGATGGCATCCGGACTGAGGGTGGGTAGCGCATCTACCGCCGCCGCCAGAGGTGCCGATCCCGGCTTAAAGCCCTGGAAGAGAATAATGGGATCTGGGGGTAGTTGAGTGGCGGGATGATCGGGCGTGATTCTCACCAGCGACCGGTTGCGTGCCGCTCGCGCCACCCGTTCCGGTACCCAGACCTCATCCTCCGGAACGACTCGAAAACAGGCCTGTTCTCCTGGGACTCCCTTGAGCCGGAACGTCCCCACCGGCTCCCAGGGGATCTCCGAGGCGTTGATGCAGTGACGCGTGGCGGTGCTGAACCATATTTCGCCGGCCGGAGTTTTCGCCAATATGCGAGCGGCCAAGTTCACTGCGTCACCAAAAGCATCGCCATCGATGATCTCCACATCTCCGGTGTTGATCGCGAGTCGCAGCTTGAGCGCTTCGCGGCTCTGACCCAAATGCTGGATATCCAGGGCAGCCCTCAGGCTGTCGGTGGCCGCGGGGAACAGGCAGAGAAACGAGTCGCCGATATTCTTGACCACCCGCCCGCCATACTGTTCGACGATGGGGCGCACCCGTTTTTCATGCTGCTTCAGAATGCGCCTCAACCCTTCTCGATCGGAGCTGGCGACACTCTCCGTATAACCGGCCAAGTCGGTAAAAAGTATGGTCTGAGTTGCGGTGGTCATACCGTTCCGTAAGTTGCTATGTACCGATGGATGCTAGAACCTGTCTCAAAACGCCCACACTGTACCTTGCCCGTGTTGGGGCGTCGAGCCACCCCGTACGGCGCACCTCACCCCAAATGGGATAGCGCCCCTTTACCGACGGGTGGATAGTGATTTCACGCCGTCCTACCTAAGCTGATCAGGATCGATTTCGACAGAATCCTATTTACCGAGGAGGAGCACACTATGACCTATGAAGCCGAAGGCCGGACCATCGATGCCGATGCCAATGGTTATCTCGTCGACCTGAACGACTGGTCGGAAGCGGTGGCCGCCCAAATCGCCGCCGTCGAGGAGCTCGATCTCACCGAACGCCATTGGGATGTCATTCGCTACCTGCGCGATGAGTACATCAACAACAACCAAAATCAACCCAATGAGCGCACCCTGGTAAAAGCGATGAGCAAAGCGTGGGGCGAAAAGATATCCAGTAAGGATCTTTACGATCTCTTCCCGCGCATGCCCAGCAAACAGGGTGGAAAGATCGCCGGACTGCCCGAAAGCCGCCGCAAAGGGGGTTATTAGTCGTATTTGCGGTATTTGGCGGCATTGCGCGTGAGGCGTTGGCGAGTCACCGCCCAGGCGTCGCCCCAGGGGAGATCCTTCGTCATCAAAGCCAGGCATAGTGTCGTCATGCCCGTCAGGTCATCCAGATGGATAAACTCGGGAGCGGGCCCACCCTCGCCACGACACTCGGGGCCTCCTTCGAAACCCTGGTTGTGATAGTTACCCAAGAGTAGCGAGATCGCCACGGTGGGTAGTCCCCAGGCGACCGTTGCGCTCGCCTCGCACGCCCTGCCCTCCATGACGCGGCGTTGATGACGACGCGGCAGATGCTTTTCCGCCAGGTCTGAGAGTATCTGGAGCGGAGCAGAAGAGAAGACGGTGCGTCGATCGCCAAGGCGAACCACGGGACCTTTGCCGATAACGGCTCCAGCGAGTGTCCGCGATGTCTCCAGACTGATCGCCAGCACGGGATGCCGCGCCTTGTCGTACCACCCCCCCCTCCAGATGGCGTACGGCGCCGACGAATCCCACCTCTTCGCCGCGCGTCAACAGGCCCACGAACGATCGGGCGGCCGTTTTTCGACGCTTGAGTCGGCGGGCCGTTTCGACTATCGCATGCACACCGGCAAGATCATCTGCGACACGTGCATAGAGCCGTTTACCCCTCTTCCACACGGGAGCGCGAAACGAAAAACCGCCGTGGAGCCGGTTCGCCCGGCGGAACTGGCGGTGAATATCCGGTGTTTTGAAACGCACCGTAGTGGTATCTATGGAGCGTTTGGTTTTCGTCAGGATAGCCGCCGTCAGGCGTCCTTCAGCCACTTCCCCCGCTGAACTTCCCAACCAGACGCGGGCACCCCGCAGATGTTTTACCGGGCTACCGCCCAGCCATTTGACCGCCAAGGTCCGGTCGTCAAGCCAACGACTGCCGTGAAACCCCGGATGATCCATATGGGCGATAAAGAGCCGTAGCGGCTCGGAATCCAGGCGGCGCAACCGATCACGAAAGGCACGTGATGATTCGACACCCACCACCAGATTGCCGTGCTCGTCGTGGAAGTGAGGGATATCGCTGGCCGCCAATTGCCGCTCCACCTCGGCGATGACCTGCTGCTCGCGAAAGGGGGCGGTGGGTTGTTGCAGTAGCGCCTGGAGGCAGCTGAACTCTTTGCTATCCAACGAAAGGTGGTGTGATCAGGAATCGGGGTTACGCTTGACGAAGTTCACCGGTACCGGATTGCCCTCGGTGGGACACGCACCTGTCGAACAGGGCGTAGGCGCGGGCAGCGGCGCGTTACCGATGCGGCGCATCCCGTCGTTCTGGGTCTGCCACGCCAACTCTTGCGGTTCCACTTCCTCGCTGGGGAAAGGGATGACCCGACCCGAATCGCCCAGGTTCTCCAGTACATGGTAGGTTTCGCCTTGGAACACCAGGATGTCTCCCGGTTGAAAAACCACCTCACTCATCGCACCCTCCCCACCGTAGTGTGAGCTCAGAATTGTTTGATACCAAACAATATCGCTGCTTAGGCCTGCTCTGCAACCCACATTCGACTCCCCGCCAAAGAAAACAGGCCCGTGAGTGCGGGCCTGATGTTATCGCTAACCATGGGGAGTCACCGGTCTCTATACTTCTTTGTAGATCTCCCCTCCCTGCGCCTGAAATTCAGCCGCCTTGTCCTTCATGCCTTCGCTCAGCGCCTGATCCTCACTCATACCATGCTCCCGGGCGTAGTCGCGTACGTCCTGCGTAATCTTCATCGAGCAGAAACTGGGGCCGCACATGGAGCAGAAGTGAGCCACCTTGTGAGCCTCCTTAGGCATGGTCTCATCGTGGAACTCCCGAGCGCGGTCCGGATCGAGCGAGAGGTTGAACTGATCCTCCCAGCGAAACTCAAAGCGCGCCTTGGACAGCGCATTGTCCCGCACCTGCGCCCCCGGATGCCCCTTGGCGAGGTCGGCCGCATGAGCGGTGATTTTGTAGGTGATGATCCCGTCGCGTACATCCTGTTTGTTGGGTAGGCCCAGGTGTTCCTTGGGCGTGACGTAGCAAAGCATCGCGGTGCCATACCAACCGATCTGCGCGGCGCCGATGGCGGAGGTGATGTGATCGTAGGCGGGAGCGATATCGGTGACCAGAGGCCCGAGCGTATAGAACGGCGCTTCGTAGCAGTCGGTCAACTCTTTCTCCATGTTTTCCTTGATCATCTGCATCGGCACGTGCCCAGGGCCCTCGATCATCACCTGGCAGTCGTGCTCCCAAGCGATCTTGGTGAGCTCCCCAAGCGTCCGTAACTCGGAAAACTGCGCCTCATCGTTGGCGTCGGCCAACGAACCGGGACGCAAACCGTCGCCCAGCGAGAACGAGACGTCATAGGCTTTCATGATCTCGCAGATCTCCTCGAAATGGGTATAGAGGAAATTCTCCTGGTGATGCGCGAGGCACCATTTGGCGAGGATCGACCCACCGCGCGAGACGATGCCGGTAAGTCGATTCGCGGTGAGCGGCACGTAGGCGAGTCGTACACCGGCGTGGATGGTGAAGTAATCGACTCCCTGCTCGGCCTGCTCGATAAGTGTGTCGCGCAAAATCTCCCAGGTGAGCTCTTCGGGTTTACCGTCCACTTTCTCGAGTGCCTGATAGATCGGTACCGTGCCGATGGGCATGGGAGCATTGCGCAGGATCCACTCGCGCGTTTCATGAATATTCTTACCGGTGGAGAGGTCCATCAACGTATCGCCGCCCCAACGCGCCGACCACACCATCTTCTCCACCTCCTCTTCGATGGAGGAGGTGACGGCGGAGTTACCGATATTGGTGTTGATCTTGGTGAGGAAGCTGCGACCGATAATCATCGGCTCCAACTCCGGGTGGTTAATGTTCGCGGGGATGATGGCGCGACCGGCGGCGAGTTCGGCGCGCACGAATTCCGGGGTGATCTCGTGGGGTAGATGGGCGCCAAACGATTGCCCGGGGTGTTGGCGGAGCAGCGCAGTGTAGCGTGCATCATTGCGCAATTCGTCCGACCGCTGATTCTCGCGGATCGCCACATACTCCATTTCGGGAGTGATGGTCCCTTGTCTCGCGTAGTGCATCTGCGTCACGTTGGCACCCGGGGCTGCGCGTCGTGGTGAATGGATATGTTCGAACCGCAGGTGCGCCAATTCGGGATCGCTCTGTCGGGTTAGACCGTATTCCGAGGTCGGCCCCGCCAACAACTCCGTGTCACCGCGCTCCTCAATCCACGTGGTGCGCAAACCGGGCAAACCCCGTAGTAGATCGATTTTGGCGTTGGGATCGGTATAAGGACCCGAGGTGTCATAAACGTAGACCGGGGGATTCTCCTCCGGTACCTTCTCGGTCATCGTGGGGGTCAGTTCGACTTCGCGCATCGGAACGCGCAGGTCGGGCCGCGAGCCGGTAATATAGATCTTCTTCGATTTGGCAAACGGCCGCCGAACTTCATCGGAGAGTTGGGCTGTCTTGTTAACGAATTCCTGCGGGATGGCGCTCATTGTCTTTTCCTCGAACCTCTACGGTTGGCCACGCTGGTTCAACAGAAGGCGGTTGGGAAAGACGGGAGCTCTTGAGGCAACAGAAAGCCTTCCTACGCCGGTGCTATCCGGTTCAGGTTCCAAGGGTCTTTCTCAGCTCCGCCGCGTGGGCGCAGCACCCCCGGCTCAGCCGGTCAAATCCCGGATCTGCGCGCGGCAAAATCGACCGGAATGGTCGGATTCCGGGATAGGCACACGGTAGCCCAAGGGGGATGCCAAATCAAGCGAGTTGGGTGGCGCGCGATACCCAACTCAGATTTGGTGACAATTCGTTACAGTTAAAGCCTTCAGCCTTAAAAACTGAGTTCTCGTCAAATCTGGTGTTTGGATATTGATCCAGCTGCTACCTGATTGCCCGTCGTCACCTCGATTCCATCTTTAAACTTCACTCCCGTTATCACCTTGGCCAGGTAGTTAAATCCCCGCT
>Ga0209679_1000374_pt1 | contig 17110 bp, 15 predicted proteins | sample WorMetHEROISLAND_4_FD_187408 | JGI IMG/M metagenome (GOLD analysis project Ga0209679, IMG submission 187408) | Marine gutless worms symbiont microbial communities from Max Planck institute for Marine Microbiology, Germany - Olavius sp. 2 HERON... ...
CAGTTCGTTCTATCAACTTTTCTGAAAAAAAAGATTTTTGCTGTTTTGGATATGTGACTCAGTCGCTCTTACACAGTTTTGTAAACTGATAAGTTTTTTGTATTTAATATACTGTATGAACCTGTCACGTAGCATAGTCATCCTCTCCACACCACCACCAACAATGATCGTTGTACTGACATACTCGCATATGTAGTCGAAAGCGTCATTGTATGCCGACTTCCATCCACAGCTCACATCACTTCTGTCTGTTGCAACCGAAGGCTTTGCATGGTGGAGCCTGTCTTGTCGTCTAGTGTATTCTCGACGACAAGACTCGTGATACTGTGCCTCACGTGCACGTAGGTCCACCCCGTCAATCTTACCCAGCAGCTGAAAATCACCTTTCTCAGCAGCACACTCCTTGATTGCACTTTCAGCAGATTCTGTCAAGCACTTCACCAACACCTCTCTCTCACCACGGACTCGTTTTCTGCTTTTACTGCAAAATATACATTCTGCTGCAAACAGCAACTTGCAGTCTACCTTTCCTGTGCCAGTCTGTCTACCTGACGTACGTGGCCGGTATGATGCATCCTCCTCAACAACGTTCACAGTTCCTGGCATACGCTGTAGCTTTGAAACATTTGTGAAATTGCTGTAACGCCATCGGTGGTAACCGTGAATTGCGTCATCGAACTCCTCTGGTACTTGTGCACAGATAGCATCCAGTCGATGTATCTCATTCGACTGTGACTTTCGTATGGACACGGCACTTTGGATTTTCTGGAATGCATTCTGACTTAAAGACCTCAACTTTAAATCAGATCTATTCCTGTCATAATGCACTATGCATGTCTTCTGTGCGGTGTCATACCGTGCAGTGGAAGCAAGCGCCAACTTTCGCTTTTTTACAATGACAGGTTTCTCATCCGACATTTTATGTGCTGCAAGCTACAGATTTAGTGTTTATTCTAATTTAGAAACGATACTTATACTTACCGAAGTCGGCGGTGTCTGGTGCTAGTGTATGCCGCAGCGCCCAATAAACTACACTACACAACTTAATCTATCACAATTTTACACATAGCAACAATAATAACACACAACTACGACATCCTGTACAAACACCTGCACAGATATTTCGCACTAAACCCACACCAAAATGCAATATTTGCAAAAAATACTGAAAGTGGTACACAACCTTCGAGCTGTCAACAACATAGGAACTGTAACGCAGCAACTTGGCGCCATTTTAGCAACAACGTCAGAATTTTTTTTAAAAATATTAAACATCACATTGTACATATAACTACCGATTTAGGCACTATTAGAAGAGGTATACTAATTATTTCAGCAATTTTCAGCTACAGTTACTGATTACAGTCTACAACGCTCTCAATTTTCGACTATTACGACATTAATTTAATGTTTTGATCTATGGTGTTTCCATGGTAACCTGCGTCGCCAACCGGTGCTAAATTGTCCATTTCATCGTCTAAAATCTCCCGTTTGCTCCGTATATGGCTTGGCAGACAAGCAGATTATGTTTTAATAAACTTTAAACAACAACGTTTCGGTAGCCTCCGTTCCCCCGACTTACCGTGCAGCATTCACCTAAAGTAGATTTTGGACTACCGGGGTATTCGTCGTGAGAACATTTAGCAATCGAGAAAATTTGTTGGCGTTTTTGATACGTTTTTATCAAGGGAATTGGAAGCAGGGTAAAACATCAATGTCAGTAACCTTCCTAGATGAAACGAAACCCAATGTCATATTTGTTATTACATACGTCAGATATTTCAGTTTCACAATGTTGGACTGTGCCGCCGGGTGTTATCGTGCTATATGTAAGGCGGCACAGAAAGTTACTCTTAATCTTTCATCTACTTCGTCGTCAGTGCTCAGAAATTTATTGCAGTTGGCTAAGAAAGCAAAGAAAAACTTGTTCACCAGTGTTATGCTGTTAGTAGTAAGGGTAGATGTCGTTAGTATAGGAAGGATGAAATCGAACTGGATGTGGCACAATGATGTCATTATCACGAAGCTGCTGATGCTGTGGACGACGGCATGGGGTGTTGATGGGTTGACCGACGGGATGAAAATGGTAAACGATGTTAATGGGGCAGCGAGCATGAGAGTAAGGATGCGTTGGTTTTCTGTTTTTGCGACAGCAGCCAGGCATTCCTGTACTTTCCGCACTGAACACACACCATCACATCAGCAGATGCACTGGATAAGATTCATGAATGACAGCATTATAAATCCCGATCGCCACGTACACTAACAGGACACATGGCGACCTAGGTTTTTATTAACCATCCCAATAACAACGTAGCCTGTAAAAATCGTTATTACGATGACACGACTTTGAAGATCTACAAATGATAAACATGACAGTTAAATGCAAAAACGTCAGGTCAGGAGGTCAGGTGCTGTGCTGTGAGTTGAGACCAGAAGAGCTTTACAATCTGAGCTAATAGTGCACTAGCATGTTACGCAGCCATCTGTTGCCTGCACAGACAAGACAGCTAGCCCCGCGGTGCAGCTAGCAGACCTACCACCTCCCAGTCAGCCAAACTACGAGAACGACGACAGCAGTCACTATAGCAACATAAAGACACAACATAAAAGACAGTGATTAACATGAAATTACGCAGACTCTACCTGCCATGATTAACATCTTACTGTTTTTACCAGAATTGATCAACGCCACTTGACTTTTGTCGAATTTTATTGTAGCCTATTAGTTCAACTTTCATTGTTGCTGAGCCTCAGCCTTGGTCTTGGACCTTTAAGTCTTGGTCTTGGTCTTGAAATATTGGGTCTGGCTATTGTGTTACTTTAACTACTGATCGGATTCATTATATCATCTGTCAGTGATACTATCACTGTAAATAGTCTTTTATAAATACAACAAAAGCAATGAAGCATCTTTAAGGAATGAGTATGTTATAAGTATGTACATGTTAGTCAGAGGAGCATTTTGATCACAATACCCAGGCCAGCACTAGCCTTAATGCAGTTCTGGCTATCATTTTAGTTATTGTTAATAATTTACAGTGAGGTTACTGACTAAGTTGATTGCCGAGAGAAGACGATAATCAGTGTGAGAACAATGATTACCGGTAGAACAGCGGCTGCCATGACAGATCCAACAATTATCAGTGTAGTAGGTGCCGGTGTAGGGCCATCAACAGGTCGCCGTGTAGTGGTAGCAGTAATCCTTGTCGTGTGGTCACCAGTTGCCACAGCAGTGCTATCATATGGACTAACTGTGGTCATTTTACGATCACCAGTTGACAATGTACTGCCAGTGCTACCCGGACGGATCCAAGTCGTGCTTTCACCAGTTGCTGCTGTACCACCGGGACTGATCGATGTTGTATATGGTGTACCACCGGAACTGATCGATGTCGTTCTACCACGATCAGCTGATGAAGTGGTGGTGGTGCTACCAAATGAACCGATACTTGTCGTTTTATCATCATCAGCTGACAGCGTCCCGGCAGAGAAACTAACAGGATGGGTCGATGTTGTTTGGCCATAACTAGTTGCCGATGTACTACCGGTAGTGATAATATCTGGACTGGACTCCACGTTCAGCACTTCAATGCTAAGTGACTGCCAACATACAACACAGAAGCCAATAACTGCAGTGGTATAGCCAAGAATTATTGACTAGGGGTGCATCTCCGCCCTTTCCTATGTGTCACGGTTACTGCAGTTCCTAGACACTACTGACTCTCTTGCACAACCTTATGCAGTGTAGCTCATACCTTCTACCTAAGAGAAGGAAAACTGATTTGGTTTGTGGAGCCAACTTAGCCTCTTCCAGTGAATTCATTTCAAACGATTTTTCCAGGTTTCTCTGTTTTCCAGAGTTTTCATGATTACGTGAATTTTAGCCTACGGTATACATGTGATTATTGTCTATGTAGATTGGTTTTATAATTTACATTTTACTCCATATTTAGGGCAACTGTTAGTGCAGTTCGCTGCTTGTTGTCCTGCCACTATTGTAATTCTGTACTTGCTGTTTGTCTGTGCTTGACGTTGGCAAATAAAAAGATGATGATGATGAAACCGAGGCAGGTGAAGCCTGCTCAGCCTTTTTAGGTCAAATCACCTAGGCCTACCGCCGACAACTCTGTTTGATGTCAGGAAAGGCTTCCGGTTGTAAAAAGTTTGTGTTAGAATATTTAGCATGGATATGTGGCTACGGTATTCTTCGGAAACGACGCGCACCATTGTCCAGGCAGTGTGAGAAGTGTTCAGGGGACTGCTAGAGTGTACTCTGTAAGCGATAAACCACATATGAAGACGAGATTTGCAAAGTGGAACATTGGCAGGTTCGCTGGAAAATCAAAGGAGGTCACAGATGTGATGCAGAGGAGAAGGAATAATGTCCTGTGCATATAAGAAATGAAATGGATAGGACAGAGTGCTAGGCAGCTTGGAGATGGCTATGAGGTTCTTTACAGCAGCAGTAAAAGCAAAAGGAACGGTGCTGGTGTAGTCTTAGATCCACAATGGAAAGAGGCAGTGGTTGATGTTGCGAGGCGCAATGATCAACTTATGGTAGTGAAGGCTGCGATCAACATAATCTCTAGTATTGTGGAAAGAAAGAACGTGTGTGGTGTAACAAGAGGCCAAAAACGAAAAGAACAGGGTATGTGATGGTCGTCAGAGGATGTACAGAGAGTAGTTAAGAATACGAAAGACGCACTCAAGCATTGGCAAACTATGCGACAGGATGCAGCATTGAAGGCTGCGAACAAAAAGACTGTAAAGAAATGAACAGTGTTGTCGGCAGAGTAAAGAACGATGTGACGAAACACATTTAAGAACTGGACACAAAGGAAGGACAGACGAGGATGTATGAAATCGCAAAAGCACGTTAGAGAAGTAGACAAGACAAGCAGTCAGTAAATTTAATTAAAAACAGAGATGGAACAGTATTGACAAATGAAAAGCTTATTCAGGCTGGACGGAAATCCTACTTTGAGGAATTGCTGAACGTAGAAAATTCTAAGAGATCCACTGGAACAATCCGAGCCAGTGGAGGGCCCAGAAGATGAGATTAGTCATTCAGAAATTGAGAAAGCAGTAAAACAAATGCGTAGTCATAAGGCATCTGGATCACCTGGGATTACTGCAGAGATGACCAAAGCCTTCGATAAACTATAAGTGGATTGGCTTTACACAATACTCAACAGTTTTTAAACGATGAACTGATGACATGAAGGAGAGTGAAATAGTGACCACTTACAATTGTAGCAAAAAGGGGATGCCCTTAAATGTGGAAATTACAGAGGCATCAAGCTGCTGGAAATTGTACTGAAAGTCTATGAACGTGTGATAGCAACATGTATCAGAGAAAAAGTGCATATTCATTCCAATCAGTTTTGTTTTATGACAAGAAGGGGAACAGTTGATCCTATAATCACTCTCTGCCAAGTACAGGAAAAGATTTTGGAACGGAATAGGAAACAATATTGAACATTTGTGGATTTGAAGAAGGCATCTGATCAAGTACCGTAATGGAGGTGTTATACTGGAGTTGATAACAGAAAGGAATCAGTGAGCAGCTGATGAGGGTTATTAAGTCAATGTGACAGAACAATGACAACAGTGAGAAGTAGAAAAGGAAATACAGCAGCATTTGAAATGCAAGTTGGTGTACATTGTTATTTATTATTGTCATGGATGTAATCAGTCAATTTGCCAGACGTGACGTGCCACTGGACGTTATATGCAGATGATCCGACTATAGCAGAAGTTTCACCTGACAGGCTTCAAGCGAGGCTTAGTGAATGGCAAGAGGTCCTAGAAACTTGCAATGGACAACGCACCAACTGCTTTGGACATTCTGATTAATACGTGACGTACACTGTAGGTTAGTGCGGGGATATAGCACGATATGCTGCTCTTATGGTGAACAGTCAATGTAGCGTAATGTTTACAGGCAAACTTTTTGCCAACGCACTGCTAACATTGTTTGGGCAAGTAATTTAACGTTTTGCACATGCTTACATATACGCACAACAATGACGTGATATTTGACTTGCTCATGCATAATTACTGAGAAACATATTATAAACCTCTTAGTACTGAGTAAGTGAATAAATAAGTAAGTGCTAGGCGCTAGATGCCGATTGGAAGTAGTGTGTCTGTAGACGGCGTCTGAAAGTGAAAAGTGAGTGTAGTTCTGTTATAAGTGTATGCACTGTATGTGTTTCCAGATGTTTGCATTACAACCATGCAAGCAAACGTATTAGGCCTATAGTTATAGCTAATATAATAATAATGTCACATCTGAATTGTATTCCAACTGTACTGATGTAGGCTTAGTGTCGTTGTATCTTACTATTTTATTTGCTACCATCATTATGGTGAATAAAGCTTCGTGTGTTGTTCGCAACTGCTGTTGCTAGTGATATTACCAGTTTTGCAATAACTTTCCGCTAATACTCCATGCTTAACATTTCTTACATACACATTACAGTTACCGTTACTGTCATTTTCAAGATTTTGAGTCACCATTACAGTTGTCCGATTAGTTTTTGTATGAAAATAAAGCTAAAAAATTAAGAAAAAACAACTAATGCAGTGCTCATTTATAACTGGACAACACTCAAGATAGATGAAGGAAAAGATGGATTGATATAGTCCTGCAATTGCACGCACCGAAGCCATTCATTTGACTATATTGGTACCAGAATGCATGACCCCCTAGCAAAGTTTCTGGTGCCAGAGTCTGGTAGCAGTTTCTTGGGCAGAGAACTTTGTCATCTGCCATGGGCCTAAGACCGATAAACGTAAAGAAAATCTAGCAAAACCTGCGCAATTTCATCTCTGCCAGAGTCAACACCCTGCGTCATGAAGTTTCTGTTGAGATACTGAAGTTGGTCTTCGTCTGCCTGTCTCTTGCGACGTGAACTATCTTTGCTACAGTGAGTATGTAATCGCGACGGAGCTGCTTTGAACAACATTCGCACCCTGACAAAGAAACACGCGGTATTGTTCAGATCACAATGGCTTGATTTCAACAGGACAAGTCATGCCGTTCTCACTGTTAAAATAATTACCGTCAATTCCAGTGCGGTGACTGAAATCATTTTAGAGTTAGACGATTATGACATAATAATAACTGGTCAAATCCCGTCAGAGGCGAAAGACTTAGTATGCCGAATGACTGTCGCAGACGTCATTGAAACTGAAGTATTGTAATTGTTGGCATTTTAGGAATGAACAATGAAAATCATATCAATATTACTAGGTATGTGTGGAACGCACGTAGTGTTGCCTTGTGAAGTATGTGGAAACCCTGCAGCGATGCTTGTACCTTGTCGAGTCACAATCACCATGTTGTCAGATCTCGGATTCACTCTACACACAACACGTTCACAACTTCAGTTCTTCGCAGTCACCTCAAATTTTAGTTCTCGCTCGTAGGCTACAGGACTATGACGCAAAGTTGCTGAGACAAAATGCATATGTGTCTTAGCTGATTAAAGCAGGAAACTTTAAACAGAGGAATATTCATATCCCTTAAACAACTGGTCTCAAGCTGTTTACAAATGATACACTGTATCAATTATTATTGCATCAGTGTATCAATTATTAGGTTGTGTTTTGTTCTATAGTTTTACTGTGGTGTTTTACTGTATATATTCTATCCTCTCTGTCTGTTTCTGGATTTATTATTTCAAAAAAAAAACAACTAAAACTACAAACTTGGTACTTAAAATAATAACTGTTTGGTGAGTTACTCAATCTATTCATTATCATAAACAGCTAGCTCAGATGTTCCTTAATTCTAACTGCTCACTTACAGCATTTAGCGGCAAATTTTTGCTAAAGGTTTATAAAACAAAGGCACGAGAGTCGAGGTGCCGAAGCCGCCAAGGGAGTGGGGTCTGGGGAAGGGTATCCCGGACCCTCCCACTGGAAGGGGACTGGAGAAAGGGCAGTGCCCACTCCCCAGAAATTTTGGTTTTATTTCTTTGCATTCGAAATGGCACATTTTGACGCATTTTGGAACACATTTTACAATTCAGATGACGTTTAAAACCATACGCTATAAAAGCCAAACAGAATTGTCGTTTTTGCTCATAAAGATGTCAGTCTGTTTACAGCTGTCTAGCAGACTAACACAACAACAAATATTTATCAACATTGTTCTGTGGTATCAAATAAGTAATTACACTGCACTGTAAACAACTGGCTAGGTTACATTAATACAACGTAATATGGAAAAACCACCCACGAATGCATTTAATATACCGTGGTACAGACGTTGTATTATTATTGCTGCAATTAGCTTGCCTTCTGGTTCTGGTGCCTCAACATAAAACAGGCCAAATACTTAAATGGGACACCTTTTTTGACACTCAGTCCATTATATCGGGAGCACCATCCATCCCAGAGGCACAGTCCCTGAAGGCCCATGGCGATGCCCTAAATTTACTGGTCGGCCAATCTTCACCAAATTTTACACTTGGCGTGGTGTCCCGGATGTTTCCTAGTTTTGAGTTTCATCAAGATCGGTCGAAAAATGGGGAGCTGTGGGGTCGAAATTTCCCTTCTTGCACTGAAAAGGCACATTGCTCATACAACAGCCTGTTGCTACCGCACAAGACGTGAAGTGACTTACGACGTTTGGTTGAGAATTTGGCGGCAGGACGAGTTTTTGTGTTCGTTCATGTATCTGTTGACAACCGAGTTGGTGGTATCGATAAATCGGACAAGATTTGACTGATCTAGCAGCTGCAATAATCAATTATGTGCACAACGCTAGATGCAAGGAAAATGTTTATGGTGCTCTCACAGCCAATGCAACAGTTCATGTGACATACGTAAAACGCAGTGGCTTACGCAGGATTTTGCAATGGGGAATTCAAACATCCACCTCCTTTTCCGGGTCTGCACAGTACCAGGTCGCCAAACGCATTGTCACATGCCCGTATGGCCTCGGGCCACGTGAACGATAATAACACGAATCGTTTATAAAAAAAGAATTTATAATATGTAAAAAATGACAACACGAAACACAAAACAATATCCTTCGACAACACGCCCTAGACGTCCAAGACGACAACACGCCCTGTGTTCTCTTGCCCGTCACGTACATCAGTCACATGACTGGCCCGAGGCCCAACTGAATCATCAGTCACCACCGCCGCCTCAGATCAGCACCAAAAGTCAACTGTGACACGCGTTTTGGTCCATTTTGAGGTATAAAAATAACACATTTCACAATACAAACAGACCTTTATTCATCGTGAAAACGGCAAAAGCAGAAATACTGACATAACTTTATATGCCTTTGTGCAGGAGTGAACAATGATTTTTTTTGTTTTATTTTTATCCTCAATGGGGTTTGAAACCCAATACGTACTGCGTATGCCTACGTTAGAACGGCACCAAGAAGCTACCGACCCTCTGACCAAGCCAACCGACTTAGGCCGCGAGTCTGCCTGTAAGCTGCTATCGTCTTCATCCACCAACGCCATTTATGTTTATTACTTGGCCCGAAATCTTGTAGTCATGCTGCAATAAATGACAGAACACACAAAGCTACCAGACTCATCTTTATAAGATTACTTTTGTAGTCTTGTAGCCATACCGTTGTTGGCATCTCAGTACCTTGCTGATTATCTCACTCCAGCCTCTCAAGTCACTTCTTGTCTTCGTTACGTTCTAGCAACTGACATCAGCTCATCATGCCTCGCTGTTGACTAAACACATACGGCCGTCGGCCTTTTTACATTGCCTGTCCGACGGTCTAGAACTCACTACTGGATGAGCTCTGAGATCCGGCGTGTGACTCTGGTAGCTTTAAACGCTTTCTTAAGACAATTCTGTTCGGTGTGATCAGCGCATTAGAGGTTTCCTTTAATGGAATGTGCCACATAAATTCTCGTTTTACTTACTTACTTGGCGCTGCTTAGTTACTTCAGCTAGTTTTCTGAGACTAATATTTCACAAAGTAGTGTAATGACGCATTTACGGTGAGGTGAAAAATTTCATGACAGCTTTACTGCAAATTTCCCGCAAAGTACGAGAGTAAAAGAACCTTGAAAATCTCCGGGCATCACTACATAAGAGAGAGAAGAGAGTGATTTGAATTTACGGTAACACAAGAAAGTCGTTACCGAGTATAAAGTACTTATATATTGAGTAGGGAGAGTAAGAGAACCCCAGTCTCAAGAAAGCCACCAAGAAGTGGTACGGATCTGAGAGAGTCTGTGAAGAACGTTATCTAACAGTATTGATCAACAGATGTGATCGAATCGATCGGCCGACTTCAGTGTTTGACGTTCCGCCAAGAGGTGAGCTCAACAGGGTGGACCAACTTCGTCACTGATCCTGAGAGACACCGGGCGTTTCCAGAGACGACACGTGCATCATCGGACATCACTGGTAGACAACGACTCCCAAAGAAGAACCTATCTTCACTCCGGTCAACTTCTGCGAGTCAAGTCTGTAGCCTGCTTGCAATGAAGGACTTGCTTGCTTCCTAGATTTAAAGAGACTTTCGTAGCTAGACATAGTGCCAGCCTGTTGTTAGTTCTTGTATCATTATATTTAGATGTTCTTTCATTAAATTATTCATTCATTATAAATAAATCATTCATTTTAGCTAGGACGATTGATCGCCATCATAGCCTAAGCCTTGGTTCAAGTGAGTGGGTAAATAAACATTTCCGATCGAAAATTAATACAGCCGCCATTCAAAACTCCCGGCTGCACTATACAAGTGTACATGGTCATCAAATTCAGTGAACCTCGCTCCAAAGTTGCGGTTATTTTTTGTTTCAGCATCATAACTGTTTGTAACTTGAAATCAACAAAATTATTAAAATCAGTTGATAACTAACAACCTAGAAAGCACATTATACTTACTTTGTAGGCCATGTCGTTAGATACTGTTATACCGACACCTTTGTCACTTTCATCAATAATTTCTGAATTACAAAAACAATAGCAAACACAGTGATGTGAGTGATGAAGTTGTGATAATTATTATATATATTATATTTATATTTTGTTGACTCTGTTTATATTGCAAAGTTGTTATAAAAATAGAATACAAAATATGTAGAATTTTGTCTATTATTACGCTCTGACATTAACTCGGCTGGTACAAAAGATATGGCCGAGATTCTTGCATCAAAGAGGGGGTTTTTGGTGTCGGCCAATTTATTGGAGTCACAGAAAATTAGACCAGACCATTAGACCAACCACTGTTGCCACAGTAATAAAAATTTGAAAATTGTAACACAAAATCAGCAAAAACGTTTCTTGTATATGAGCTATGTTCTAAATTTTTGCACCAAACAGGAGGTTTTCACTGTAAAAAAATTTAGTGTCGTTAAAATTTACATCAGACAGAACTGGTTGCCACGCTAACAAAAACTCAAGAATTATAACACAAAATCAGCTATAACTGGGCTTGTGCAGGAGCTGTGTCCTAGATTCTTGCACCAAACATAGGGTTAGCGAGATTGGCCAATTTAACTGTAAGCTTATTTGCCACAGACCAACCCGTGTTGTCATGGTAACGGAAATTAGGAAATCTGAACAACAAATTTGCTATAATTTCGGTTGGGAATTTAATGCCCTTACACAGCTTTATCAGCTGGACAGTTTTTTAGCATAATTGCATTGTAACGACCATTAGCAAAACACTATCGAACTTCACTGCCCCGCTCAATCACCGGATGCCCAGCTGTAAAGCTTGAGTTATTTTTCTGAGCACTGAAATAATTTTGCCTGGAAGCTCTGTCTGATGGGGCCGCCGGTGACCGCATGGCCAGTCTGTCCGCTGAGATGGCCTGCTGTGGTTGGGCGGTTGCCTGTGAGGGTCTGTGGATCCAATGGTTCCTTTGCTGAACCTGGTAGTACCCCTTTTCTTTAGGGGATGCGTCATCTCTTGGTCGGGGCGACATATCCGATCAGTGACCTGTTTACGTGAGCGGGGGTAGTTGCGCTCTTTGCTATTCACGCCACGAACTTTTAGCTGGTACGTCTTTAAGGCTCATTGGGGTTGCGTGGATTCCTGTAGGTAGCTGCTTGCCGGAGTGTGCGGACTTTGTCGGCGGCTGGTGGTGTCGGCTCGGGCGGCTTCTACATTCCTGGTGTGGCTTCGGGCCGCTCAGGGTGCGGGGGAGGCTCCGCGGGGATGACTCTCCTTTGGACTGGGTGGCTCATGAGCCCAGCCGGGGCTCTCCCGGGTCCCGGGCGGCTGGGGTTTACATTGGGGATGGGGCTGCCAGTGGCTGCATGACCGGCCTGCCGGCTGGGATGGCCTGCTCTGGGGGTCTGTGGATCCCATGGCTCCTTAGCTGAACCTGGTAGTACCCCTTTCTTTAGGGGGTGAGTAATCGCTTGGTCGGAGCGATATGATCCGATCAGCGACCTGTTCACGTGAGCGGGGGTAGTAGCGCTCTTTGCTATTCCTGCCACGAACTTTTAAGTACCCGGTATTTGCTGGGAATTTTCTGGTGACAGCTGATGGGCCCGTGCTGCGGACTAAGTCCTTTGGAGGCATGGACTGCCCACCCCGATTGGAATCTGGAATCTGACCCCCCGTTTAGCGTGATTTGCAGCTCTGAGTTATTGTTTCAGTGATTAGAAGCTCTCGAGTCACCGTAGAGTACCGACGTTGTGCAACTTGTGCTGTTGTATTTCTACGTTGGGTAGAGTTGTAGTGACGATAGTTATTCGTCGAATGTGCAGTTGCTGTGCATTTCTGAGCTTGAATTTAAATCTACGAACCGGAAGTGATGTGTCAAGTCACCGTGGACAATCGTCAATAGTTAGTGGACAACACGGTCTACTGCTAGTAAGCGTGTGCGAGTACTACGTACCGTCGGTCTGTATACATCTACCGACTAGTCACTCCTGTACACGCAAGACATTTAGAGTCATTCTGTCGGTCTCGCCGTCGCGCTTGACTGTCTTGTCGTTCATTACTACTTCGACTCTTACCATGTGGTCGCAGCTGGTAACATCATCCCCTCCGACGTCGGGTCAGCACGGTATTTTGGTCACCCTCCCCACGAGTCCAGTCCTCCATCCACCCATTTCGTCGTCGCCGACGGGCAGTCAACGTGCCCACACAGGTTGCCGTATGTCTCCTTCGCTGGAAAGTCAATGCCGCAAACTCTGGACTTCTTTGTGTTGATGTATATACGGTTTGAGTGTTATTTTTTGTCTAGCCATTGATGTTTTGAGTCAGTACTGTTTTGGGTGTGTGTGTGTGTGCCCGTATCCTTGTGAACGCTACCTCAGGTTTTTGCTCTTGTGTTGTATTCTCTAGGTCTACGTTGATTGTCACTAAATTGACGGGTTTACCCTAGACATTTACTGCGCCATTTTTGATACACTGACAATCTCTGATTGAGCTATTGTAACTCACTCATCGTCATCATTATCATCATCTATTGTATACTGCTGTAAATATTTGCTTTGGTTATTCATTATGTTATAATTTTTAAAACCTTAAGAGGTTGTTGTTTGTTATATTGCTATTTTAGTAGGACCTCACTTCAGTAGCTTACGGTAATCACAACAACAGTAATACCAACACACTATACAAGTCACCTGGGCAGTCGGCTCGTAGGCAGTTCAGTGTGTCGACATTTGATCCAATGCATTCCACCGATGGTCTACAAGTGCGGTTCCTACTTTGAACTCTCACGTCACATTCGGTTGAGCAGTTCGACCATTCAGACCACGGGGCGAACAAGCATTCCATGTCGCTACGGGTATCTGTAATCCAACAGCATACAAATGCATCTATACAGTCAAATACACCTTAAATTCTATTTAATGGCAACATCTCCGTCGTTATTGCATATGTTCGCTAAAACTGTGATGCAAAGCCTAAAATATGTCTATGATAGTGATTAGTTGCGGAGAGCTTGAAATTATGATTAAGAATATTCCAACAGAAGCAAACTTACTGTCAAACGCCATATCCTACAAAGTACACAGTCCCAATCCCATATTGTAGCATACTCATATCTTCCTATGTCAGGACATTTTTGTCTCTTACGACATAGACCTATATGAAGCTCTAAATTCCTTCATAAACTGCAAATATTATATACTGCAGTCTGCAAATATTATATATAAACAATAAAGATGTGCTATCACAACAAAACCTGTGTGAAGCCACAACCGTAGTCTGAGATGTGATAGTCTGAAATTACGTACAAGGGTGTCAGCTATCTTTGTTTACACCTAGTTGTCTCTAAAATGGCCATTCAGGATCACTCAAGGACATCTATTTTGTAGTCAGTGGAAAGCCTATGAAGACCTACCAGGTGGGCCAAAAACAGGGCCACTCTGTGCATTTTCCCAAATAGCTTGAAAACTACAAAAGATAGTTACATGATTTTTGCATGCATCAAAGCCAGTGTGTACTAAGGTAAGTATGGCTATTAGCAACGGTTTAATAATGTTACTTTATATAGCTATGCCATCTGGCAAAAGTTGAACAATAATAATCATCACTGGAGCATAACAGCTTCATAGGCCTAAATTGCACAAATGAAAATGCAGAATGACTTCAAGTCCAAAGCACAAACATCGCTGATTTTGAGTTAGACCTATGTAACAATTTGTTTAACGGTATGTCTGCCATTACACTGGACTACGTTTTCAAGGTGACACTGTGACACTGCCATTCACTGAAACTTCGGTCAAGAAACATTTGTGACAGTGGTTGCCATGCACTTTTTAGTTCTTGCAGAGACACGAAACTTCTACGGTGGTAAACCATCTCCTGAAGCGCACCCCAAACAGCATATTCCACAAGATTCAGATCTCTTGATGCGATGCACGCTGCTATTAAAGTAAGTAAACTGATATGTTTGTTTCAATATTGCACTAACAAGTGGTAAGAGATACACCAGGTGGCGCCTCTTTATATAACAAGAAAGCAATGCTATCGCAAGCAAGCCACGCGACGCCGCTCGTTTCGGTTTGATGTTCACCGACATTTACTACAAGTTTAAGAGTAGCCAAGCTCCGAAAGCCAGGCTTCAGCGCTCTACACGGTGATTCATAATTAGCGGAACCCTTTGCTTAAATCGGTACAACCCTGCTAATAAACGTTATTTCTACGTAAAATTTTACATTCTTGTCGTTCTGATTATAACACACATAATTTGCTCATAAATGACTGTCACTGTGCGACCTTTATCTTGTAATTACTCGTGGCGTAATTTATTACGTTGTGTTCACGTTGCAATTTTTTGCTATGGTTTTCACGGAAGAAGTGGCGAACTCCTCTTCACGCTTGCATCAAGGCAAAAGGCGGCTACTTTGAACACGGCCTGTCCTAATAAACTCTGATTAACATGCATAGATTCTGTTTATCATTATGTGCATTTAAGGCTTTACCTTACGTTTGTTGCAAATTGCCCCTTTTGTTTCAATAAAGTGCCCACTGCCCGACATGCTTTGGTCTTCGCAAGGCCACGATATTTTATAACACAGTATACGGTGTGTCCATCTTGAAGATATGGTGGTAAATATTTCCTACTTTCAGTGTGGGAAAGCGTGGTGCAACTGTAGCCAAACGTAAAATTCTGATGATTACTATTAATTACACAATAATAACTGAAGGGTTCCGCTAATTATGAATCACCGTGTAGACATACCGGGAAAAGAAGCAGAATTTAATGTAAAATAGTCATTCAGGATCAATCAAGGTCATGTGTTTTGGGGTCAGTGGAAAGGCGACAAGGGACTAGATAATACTATATAATAAAGTTGGCCTCATTTCCTAAGGTTCCACGTAAGCTTAGCGTCCAAAAGCCCTAAAAATCAACGTTTTCAATTACCACAATGTCGTTTGATGCCTCGCCTCCAAGGAACCCCAGCGAATGTCCGCATAAACCTTATATTGCCAGAAACTACAGTCATTGGGCTACATCATTGCCACTGACAGTATGAGCCCATCTTCATTCAAATTTTCATGATGGGCTCCGAAAACTCATGTATTTTGAAACAGAGTGCGAAATGGCCGTTTAAGGTCATCCAAGGTAACTGATTTTGGTACCAATCAAAAGTGCGTATGCAACTTCCTATTAGTCATCAATTGGTCCTACCATGCCCCGTTTCAGAGATACTGTAGCTTTTCTGCTGAGAAGAGCGACCCCTATTCCACCCGAATTTTGGGGTGTTCCCTTGGACTAGATTGCCGATGTTGTAGCCCCGAGGAGGGAAGACCCTAAGCAAATTACTCGTGTGGTTGCTTTCGAACTAACCCAACACATACGACCACGGTACATCAACTTCACGGACAGACAGACAGACAGACAGACGGACGAACGGATGGACGACTTACAGTAGCAATACCGCGCGATGCATTATGAGCAATGAGGAAACTGAGCACATTATAGACATGTTTAGTAGTCACTGACCCTGATGTGGGTAAAAAATCATACAAGTACCTTTGGTAGTTCTCTAGATATTGAGGAAAATGCAGATTGGCCCCGTTTTTGACCCATCCCGTATATATTACCATATAATAGCTCTGGCCTTATCTCTAATGAGTGTAACAGATGAAATACAAACAGGCAGATCACGCCGTGGCGGATGGCCGCCATGTATGAATTTCTTCATTATTATACGTGGGCCTATACACAATTATATGTTTACTTGTGTATTCCATGGTCACTGGGGGAGCAATCAGTCAAAATAAGGCCATGAAGATTGTGATTGGAATACCAGGCGTGAGACAGTAAGTCCGCCCAGACCACAATCGACCATCGGAGGTAACAAAGTCAGAGCAGCATTTATAGTCATCGATGAAGAAGTTTCTTTTCGTCGTGCTTGCCACAAGATGGACGACGACGACGATGAGAACATTTCACTTGTGGATGGAAATGAAGCTGTGGAATCGACGTCACGCGATATTCAGTATGTCGAGGATACAGCTGTGGATTTGTGACCGAGGGCCATCCTGCAGCTCATGGCACACTGTTGGCATGCGGCCAACTGCATACAATACAATACAATACAATATTCGTTTATTAGGGCTTGACAGAACGCAAGCTATACAACAAATATAAGAACGGATAAAAATGGTGAACAATAATCAGTAGTG
>Ga0209679_1000375_pt1 | contig 17103 bp, 5 predicted proteins | sample WorMetHEROISLAND_4_FD_187408 | JGI IMG/M metagenome (GOLD analysis project Ga0209679, IMG submission 187408) | Marine gutless worms symbiont microbial communities from Max Planck institute for Marine Microbiology, Germany - Olavius sp. 2 HERON... ...
GCCATGTCCATGGAAACAGGCCTGGATCTGCCTTGTCCCAAAAGTTTCAGTTCCTACGCAGCATTCCGATTTTCGGCCGATATCACTCTAGTCTTAACCAGAATCATGGAGAGAACTGTTGTACACGCTTTTGTTTATCCTACCATCCAGAAATGTAGTTCATCTCTTACTTTTCATGATCAATTTGCCTTTAGACCCACAGGTTCAACCACAGCAGCTATAACAACACTACTTCATGAAGTTACACACTTGCTCTTGACTAACCCCTGTGTTGTAAGGCCTTCGACATGGTACGACATCACACCTTGATAAATAAGACTGCACAGGTGGACTTGCTTGATTACATGCACAACTGGCTGGTTGACTTCTATGATGGACATTGACACAAGACAAAATATGAAGATGAAATGTTAACACTGAAAAGTAGGCCTATATCAGCCAGTATAATACAGGGCTCAGCTATCAGACCAGCGTCGTACGTTGTAAATGTTTCTGATTTGCATGCCATTTCGGTTGGAAATGAACTATGTAAATATGCTGATGACACACACTTAATCATCCCTGCTGTCAATGTCGATACACGCTCTGCCGAGTTAAATCACATTGCTGAGTGGGCGCTATAGAATAATTTGAAGCTTAGGTCCCGTGGCAAAAAGCCAGGAAATTGTTTTGTTGACAGAAAGCAAAAAGAATAAATTCCTGCGTTAGCCGAAATGTCAGAACTCCAGCGTGTCAGGGTCCTAAAAATTCTCGGTGTCACTGTCACAAATGGTCTGTCGGTATCACCGCATGTTCAGACTAAATACAGCATCACGTGCACAAGCTCTGTGTGCTCTGCGTATTTTGCATGCTCATGGTTTACGTGACAGTGGACTGCAAACTATTTATAGAGCTGTTGTCGTCAGTAAGCTCATATGTGCATCTAGCTTTGGGGTAGGCTTTACAAACAACATACCGGCAAAAGATACAAGCATTCATTAAGAGGAGTAAGCGCGCTGATTTCTGTCATACTGAACTCAATGACTTTGATGCACTACCGTATGTGCTATAGCTTGCAACGAGTTATTTTAGAAAATCTTGAATAGTCGGATCACATTTACGTCCGCTTCTCCCACCGCGTAGTGCAGAAATATAATTTTAGAAGTAGACCACACAACAGGCATCTCCCAGAATGCACGTCTTGTCTGACCGATTGCAACTTCATGATTCACGTTATGTGTCATATTTATTTTATTTAATTTTATTCTGTTGTATTAGTATTTGTATTGAAATGCGTTCTGCCATTTCCTTATTAAATGATTGATTGATTGATCGATTGCTTGTATTATGTCGTAATCCGAGGCCCATATGACATGTGGTAGATACAGCTCAGTTATTGAACATAACTTGTATTACTCATTTGTTAATTTCTGATTTGTTATTAAGCCGTTTCGTTGCTGTGTTTGTTTATTTACAGTGAATCCTGACATGAGGCGTAAGATGGAGAGCCTCGTCAGAAGCTCATTTCTGGACGCCAGTTATCCTGTTGATGACTACTGGCAGATAGCTACAGTTCAAAGACTTTACAGCCTTCAGTTGGCATCTGCTTACAGGTACTTTACATGATCTTTCATCTTTAACAGTCAACGTGATTGAATTTTCACTCTTATTTTTGTTAGTTAGTGGAGTTAATGTAGGCTTTACCTGAGTACTTACATCTTTAGCAGTCACTGTGGATAGTATGGAATTTTCATCTTTATTCTGCTTAAGTTAGTGGAGTTAATGTAGACTTCTGTTAGAGTGTTGTGATTAGCTACGATAACATTATATAAGACTCGTCAGTTAGTATTGACTAACATTGAGATTATTGATTACATAAACATACACTTATGTTCACCAAAAAGATTGCAAATGCAAGCCAGCTTATCATTAATCATACAAGGCTTGAGATGTTGCTGACAGGCCTGAATTATTTGATTCGACCTAGCTTGGCCCATTCACTTTTTGGACTGGCCCTGCCTGTTGATTTTTTAGCACAGCCCATTTTCCTGCTGAAATTCTGGGCCCATCCTGTTTTGCTGACATTACACTAATTGGATTTGCATTACCATTTCCAAGATCATGAATTCCAGACCTGTGAATTATGGAATGAACTATTATTGTGTGAGACTGGTCAGGCAGCCATTGATCAAAGCACTGTGAACTGCTCTGTTTGGCGAACTTGAGTATTTGAGATAAACTTTGAATGTCGCCTTGGACTGATGTGTCTTGCAGGCTGGCCTGGCCATGCCTATTTAGCTGCAAGATGATTTTGAAGCCCAGATTGGCCTGGCCCACAGGCCGACTGGTCCGTGCATAGGTCTGTTGAAATAGCTAAGGTAGCAAGAACTACAATTTGAGTACAGAATTTGCTAAATGTAGGTAAGCTGTTAGTTGGTCGATAGGAATGATATTTGGTCTGTAAAAGTTCTGTCTCAAAATTTGCAACTTAACAATCGCCAGAATTTATTTTTGCATGGTCCAGTCTGCCCGGGAATAACTGCGGTAGTCACCGTATGAGTAGTAGTTGTAGTAAATGTGGATATGTGCGTGTCACAATAATGAACATAGTTGAATATTAATATCATGAATATCAAATACTGCGTCTGTACGGAGTGAATTATTTTGTTCCATATAACATCCTGTGATGGCATGTTTCAGCACAAAGAAAGACGAGATGATACGGATGGGTCGCAGCAGTGATGAGTTGAAAGATAAATGCTTGTTCATCTGCTGTAAAACCGACGACGAAGTTCGTCAAATTGCAGATCATGGCGTTGTAGTAAAGGCATCGAACTTCTGCAGCCTCGGCAAGTTCTAATCCTGATAATTCTTCTAAATACATACATATATATATATATATATATACAGTACTATCCAGTTTGTAATGTGATGGCAGATGTTCAAAATAGTGCACACTTTACTCATGTTTGTTATATTTAATTATTATATACCATGTGCGGTGAAAAAAAGATCCCCTAAACAAATATCATTTTCGGTATAGTTCGATACTTTTTTTACAAAATTTTCAGAGATTATTCTCATCACAGTTTGCCATTATTGTTGCAAATTTTATTGTCTCATCTTTCGTTGTTTAGAAGTAAGTAAGTAAGTAAGATTATTTTTAGATGGTGCAGTTAAAATAGTTCGAACTACGCCGTGGCCCCACTGTCCAAACAAAAATGTCTTTAGTGACCGCCGGAAATGACTGTACGGTAAGTCAGCATCTCTGAGATGTGGCGGTATACTGTGCCATAGCCCGGGATCGGCAGCTGCAGTAGTAGCACAGTTTTGAATATAAAAGACGATTTTTTCAACTGCGCAGACAAATAAATCAGACTACAACCAACTTTCAGGCATATTTTAAACATATGACACGTTTGAAGTTTGTTGTTATACCATAGCTTTCAGTGTACCGTGACCTCCAATAGCAAACCATATATTGTGACATGAATGGTCATGTCACTGATTAAGCAATTTTTTCCAGTATTTCTCTTCTAGCCAGTAATGATTTTTATTGTCTGCTTACAACGTGAGTCTAGGGTTCAGAAAAACGCAGGTTTTAAAAAGGCCCAGAGCCTCCGGGTTTTTTGGGTATTGGGTTTTGTTGGCTTTTTTGGATTCTTTTATTTGAACAAGCAGTTGGGAGGTTGTTGATTGACTTAGCTCATCAGTTAAGCTTTTGTTTATATTTGCCGGTACTTCAGATTATCTAAAAATTCGCAAATTCCTTACTTATTGGTCGCTGTAAACATAAAGAAATCTCTAATTATTACTGGCACGACAAACTGAAATTGAGTTAAGTTTTCTGCATTTTTTTGCTGTTTGTTCAGTGGGTTTTACCCCAAAACCCGGTGGGTTTTTTTGGGTTACACAGGTGTCTGAACCCTGAATGTGACTGGCATAAGTAAAGTCTTTTGCATGAAGCAGACAGTGCAAGTGTACATGAAATGCAGCTGACTGTGGAAAGCAATTTCAAAGCATTAGTACTGGTGAATGCCAGTTATATTTTGACATTTGAAATTTTTTAGTTTGTTGAACTTTAACAATTAACTACATGCTTAATGTTGAATATGTGCACTCGTTACAGGTAGCAGTAAGAAAGGTGTTGCTCTGTATCGCAATGCTGATGTACTGCTGCGAGCCTCACAGCTTGAAGTCTGTGAGCATTGCCTCATTGTTGTCTGCAAGGTCTGTTGATTTCACAGCTAATCACAATCATCTTGTATGGTTGGTTTTTATTAAATAACCAACAGTTTTCTTCGGTTGAGTTTTTTAAAAATGAGATCGTTAGAGTTTTGACAATTTTGCAGGCCTTATCCATTGTTGCTGCCTAACAATCCATTTTAAGTTGCTGAATGAAAACATTTAATGATGAAAAAACTACTTTAGCCACATTGTTTATTGGGTCAGGAAATGTAAGACAGTGGACATCAAAGGAACTAGAGAGAGGAGACGTCTGAGGAAGTCTTGGTGAGAGTGTGTCAAGGAGGATAAAAAGTTTTGTCCTGCTCCATTGCATCGGTTCCAAACAAATGGTGAACAGAAATCAGGGGGCAGGGCTGACTGTTAAAACAGTGTGTGTTTGCACATTATATATGATAGAAACATATAATTTTTAATAGCTTGTGTTTTGTCACGTGAATCAGTGTTTGATTTGCCGGGGGGTTGGCGGGGTTCAACCCCCACTGGATGAGTACGACCTCCCCAGTGGTGGCCGAAAACTTTGGTCTGCGGGGTCGGCTTCGACCCATTTAGACCAGTTCCCAACACCCATATAAAATGCGGGTAATTTTCATTGCCATTTAGAGCGACATACGCGACCTAACAGCATATTGTTACAATTGAAACTAGTGTCACACTAGTAAACGACTTCTGTTGGTGATTTACTTACAGAAATAGTTGCATTTTTCCTTCTGCTACAGCTCTACAGCCACTTTGTGACCCTAAATATGCTAAAATGCGTTTGCGGCTGGGGCACTGCCCCGGACCCCACTGGGGGAGCTCACAACGCTCCCCCAGATCCCTTAGTCGACTGGGGAGGGGATACCCCCTCCCTACACCCCATCCCCTTACACATTTGGCGCTCGTTACTCGGTGCCTGCGGTGCCTCGATCCTCGCACCTTCGGTGCTCGCCAGTCTGCGACCCCCCACTGTTTTTTTTGACAAATCGAACACTGATGTGAATAGAAATATGTGCAATAGATGGTAACAGTTGGAGTGGCTGTGTGTATGCAGGTCATGCTGGGCCGCACACGTGTAGTTTCCGGTACAGGAGCCTACAAATTAGATCCATCTCTAACAGCAGATTGTCACTCAAGTTCTGTGACATTGTCGCCATCACACATTCATGCCACTCAGGTCATTCACTCACAGGTCAGCGGCTCATGTATTTAGTTTAATTGTAATAAACAAGGTGACCACTTGACTGGAAAAACTGGAAATGTCAGGGAATTTGACAGCTGTTGGGGAATTGTCAGAGAAAAAATTGGGAAACTGTTTTTTGTTGACTTCACTTTCGGAGCAACACCACTGTTTAGTAGCATAGTGTATTAGCACAACAGTTTAGATGATGCATTTGTGCAGTGCATTGCATAGCATTATTGTATTGTCGTTTACCATCTATTTCATTCATGATTATGCTCTTTTTATGCATGTCATGAGTAACGGCAGCGTGGGGAAGAGTGCGTGCCATGAAGAGTCCGGGAAATCTCGGAGAATTTCACAGTGCTGTAGAGTGATCATCGTGAATAGAAGTCGAATCTGAGCACACTTCAGGGCAGTGTGAATTAAGAATGGGAGACGTGGAGTAGCTTCAGTTGCTGTAGTCATCGTCATTGACTTCATCAGCTGAGAATTTACAGTGAGCCTGTACATATGCCTAAGAATATAGGTGCATTACAAATGCCACAGCTGGAAAAATGTTAAAATTATTACGAAAAACCTGGCTGAGAATATAAAAGTATTTTTAAGGTTTAGTGGTGTGACATCATAAAGATTTGCACTAAGGAGATAAAATCTGCTACTATCAGTTTTTGTTTAACCAGCCTACTTTTACAGAGTTACTCCAGGTTAGATGTTAGGCTAATATGTCAGTTTTCACTGTATACTTGGGCTGAGTTCTTGTTCAGAGATCGTTTTCATAATAGTAATTATCTGAATTGTAACAGCAAGGTTGATGGCAGGTCTTTCTTCTGTGATTTAAAGTCACAGAATGTTTTATATGTTGTTGGCAATGTCTTGCGACCAGGGGCGTTGCCACAGGGTGGACTGGGGTGGACATGTCCACCTCACTTTTGCCAGAGGTTGTTCCTGAGATTGATGCAAATCCGGTGAGTTTTTACTGGAGGAGGGGGAAGGAGGCGGTCAGGTTTGGAGCTTGACTTGCCAGTCGTTTCCGTACGTTAATTTCAATGACAATGCTGCACGTGACGATAATACTGTATTATACCTTCAGTTTTTTGACACTGATGTGTCACAAGTACCTGGGGTTTAGGGAGTTTACAAAATACAGAGAATGAGGCAAATTTGCTGCGTCCATTAGGCATCCAAAAGCTAAAAGGTTTTCAGCTTCAGGGGGGCTTTGCCCCCTGACCTCTGACTAGGGGCTCTGCCCCTGGACCATGCTGGGGGCAGAGGGGGGCTCTGCTCCCAGACCCCCATTATAGGCTCGTGCTCCGCGCTCACCATGTGTGTCAACCCCACGTTTTTTGACCTGGCGATGCCCCTGCTTGCGGCTGTCATAGTGACAGCAGCGGCAATACAGCTGCAGTTCATTGGTTACAACAGGATGTATTACTGGCACTGCTGCAACTCAGCTGCAATATGCTGTGAGCCCCTGTGTTAGCCAGTGATTAGAAAGCCAGGAAGAAAGAGTTATTCAGCTGGCTGCAAGGTTTTTTATTATCAGGTCCTGTGTTTATAGTAAGTAACGCAAGTACATGAATGGCTTTTATTTTATGTATTACAGTGATGCATTGATGCTGTTGCTGTAGGTCTATGTGTATGAGACGTCAGCTTCCGACATGTTACGACCGCGGCAGTGTGTTCCTCTGGCATGTGTCAAGTACGTTCGTAGCCAGTCGTCTGCTGTGTGTCACCGAGGTGCATTGAATGAACTGAGGCATCCAGCAGTGGTGTCCACATCAGCCTCACAAATATGCAGCAATGATAGTGTTTCACAGACTAGTACTAATTTGACTTGCAGTTCTGCTGACAGTATTGCATCTGGTAGTCGCAGTTCAGTGATGTCTGCCCAGAGTCCACCGACATCATGTGTACGACAGCGACAGTCTTTACCATCACGTACAGTGTTGACAGCGACTGCATCACAACAGCACAGTCAGTGTCACGCCACTGATGTATCTACGTCAGCAACTGCCACTATCGGCTTAGCCAGCGCAGTCTGGACTCCCATGGGAGCTACATCACAGCCTCAGCCTCAGCAGCATGCAGTGCAGACAGTGCAGCCTGTATGTTATGCCGAGCAGCATCGCCTGCTTGCTGTTCATTGTCGTCTGACAACATCATTTAGCGACGAATTTAGTCAGAACATGAACACTATTTTAAAAGTGATGGAACGTGCCTGCAGTGTTCTTTCATCCACTGTGTTTCAGTACACTCTTGACAAAATACGTTTCTTGAAACGTCAATATTGTCAGCTCTCTGGTATCAGCGCTGAATATCTCAAATATCAGAAAAACGTCCGCAGTAACCGGAGCACTACGTTACCAACAGTCAGCTGTTTGCACTCGAGCATACAAATTATGATGGACAGTGTCAACCGTTTGGTGGCAGTATTTCGTGAGATGCGCCAGTGGATCTCTGCTGAAACGAGAATGACTATTACGGAACGTGGTCTTGGGCTGTCCAATAGGTTCTGTCACTATCTTCCAGTTTTCGTGCAAGAATTGGATAACTTCAAGAGAAGTTTGCTGATGATTGTGCCAAACACAGTAGCTATGCCATCAACAAGTAATGCCACTGTAGATCCCAGTACAGTTTCTTCAGTTTTGAGTCATGTCGAGTCATCTGCTGCTGCCACTGGAAATGGCACTGGTCTTGTATCGAGCACTGTTTCACCTGTAGTAGCACAATTGCAGGCAAATGAAAACGTTGAACTGCAAGGGCAGTATGTTGAACCGATTTTTGTGGCTCCGATGCCTATAGTTATTCAACCTGATGGACAACCATGTGATGACGAGTTTGGTTTGATTCCAGTGAAACAGGAACCTGTGGAGACGAATAGTAGAAGACGCAGATCGCATGCAGAGTTGATTTATATCAACGATAGTGATGATAACTTTTCTCTCGCTGATGGAATGGCATCATCTATAAATGAAAATGATCATGTGTTCTGTACATTAGCCAGTCATTGGTGTAGTGGAGACAGTCCATTATCAGTGAGGCATGCTTTGAATGTGTCGTCACCTCAGCATCGCAGTAACAGTCAGCTTATTACTGCTCAGTCGCATGGTATGTCTGATTCTGATAGTTGTGCTAACGACGCTGCGTCATCATCAGCAGCTGTTCATTATTCCTGTGATGTCTCAAACAGTATTAATGAATGCATTGACTCGGATGTGCATGCTGATACTGATGCTGGTGACATTCAGGCACACACGTCTGGCGTACGTTTGTCGTCCATAATGCCTGTGTGTAGCAATACAGTGCAGTCAGCAGCTGCCACCTTTATATCCTCTCCATGTTCAACTGCATACTTAGAGTCAAGTCTCTGTAATTGCACACGTTCAAGGAGCATTGCCACTGTTGCTGACACTGATAAAGGCTGTACTGACCAGTTATCCAGTTTCATCAATGTAAACTACACTAGTGGTGCAGAACGAGCTTGCAATGTTCATCAGCAGCTGGATGTTTGCCCATTGAATGGTGATGTGGTTGTGAACAGTGCTGGTGATTGTGCTGTTGGTACAAGGATCACTAGTAATGTGTGCCTTACTGACAGACTATCAAGTGTCACTGGTGAAATGAATGATATGCATGGTTCCAAGATGATTGTTAAATCTTCTGACGGAGTAGATCATGACTTTAAAAATGGTGAAAGAAGTGCGATGGAGAATGAGGGACATTCAGTGGCATCAGCAGAATGCTGTTCAGATTGGAGTGCAAGTACAAAGTTAGATCACTGTTTGAGAAATCTGAGCATTAGCCAATGTACAGATGACTTGAATATCATGTGCAACACCAGTGAACCAAATAGTGACATTCCTCAGAAACAAACTGTTGATGCAGCTGCTAATAATATTAGTAACGAATCAGCTCCAGCCAAAGTGCCAAATGCTGTTAGCGTTGAACATAATGCTAGCAATGCTAGATGTAACATGCTAAACGGTAATTCTGATGTCGACAACATGTGCATGATTTCCTCAGTTTGCTCCATAGAGTTAGAAAGATTTGACTTCATTGATACGGCTGAGGACACGACAGTAGATGATTTAGTTAGTGCTGTGCGTGCTTTTGATGAAAATGCAAACATTGCTTTTGATAAAGACGACCTTTGCTCTCATGATTTTCAACTGCGAAATTCTCAACCATGTGTCTGTAACCCTTTGCCAGTAAAAACCGTTCAGCAGAAGAAGAAGAAAAGAGTGCCAGCTTCCAGATTTGCCAGGAGAGGGAAGCAAAAGCAGCGATGCAGGGCATTGACTAGCATTGGTTCTAATATATGTGCAGCCAAGTGTGTTTCAGAAAATGTAGAAGACATTGATGAAGTTAACAGTTGTGAAGAGACCTTGCTTTCAGAACGTGATGAAGAGACTGTTGATAGTGCTGTGGTAGCTGATGAACCAGTGTGTTCTGATAAGGACGAAATTCAGAACAAGGTTGTTGCATGTGAGGATACAAATATGGAAGAGACTTGGCCGAAGAGTGCTGCTGGTGTTACCAGTCAGCTGTTTGATGCAGCACAATGTTCAGAAAGTAACAAGGGTGTTTTAACAATATCACAGCCAGTGACAGAGAAACTGCCACTGCAGACTGATGTGGCAGAACATACTGACTCCTCATCTGAACCTCGAAGTGAATCTTCAGTCTCAGTGAGCAGTAAAACTGCAATTGATACTAGTGGTTTCGGTAATAAATGTCAGAAAACAACTGATCTGGAATCTGCAAAACATGACTCTGATGAGAGACATCTAATTGATGTAATTGAAGAGAAATGTTGCAAGCAGCCGGAGTCAGAATGCAGAGATGAAACTGATTTATTGCTTAGTGTACCCGGCAAGAAGAAACGTGCTCGAGTTATATATGACGAGGAAGATGTTGAAAATGAGGTTTGTCCAACTAGCGTTTCAGTGAATCGCAAAAGCATGCAGTGTAACACTCAGACATCAGTGCAAGCAAACAACATCACAAAAGTGAGGAAATTCAGATATAGTAATGCTGAAAGTGTGAACCATAAACTGAGGAAGAAATGTATCTTGATAGAAGCACAATCCATCAAGAAGATGAAGAAGCAGGAACAGTGCAAGCAGCAACATTCTGAAAAGAGTGGCCCTGTGGCAATGGATAAATGTGCTATAACTAAGGCATCTTACCCAAAACATAACCATACTGCCATCAGACAACGTAAACTGATGAAATGGAGGAAATTGCTTAAGCCTGATGTTAAGCAGAAGACCATTCATTTAATGAAAGGAAGTAAAGCACACAAGAATATCAGTATAGACAGTAATGATGTACCATCTAGCAAACACATCCACCAGAAATTGCCCACATCCCGGACTGTTGCTGTTGGTACAAAAGAGAAAGCATCGTCACAGTCTAATAACATGACGGCAACATCTTCGAAGGTATCCGCTGCTGGTGCTGTCCCAAAACGTAACCAAACTGCCCTCAGAAATCATAAACTAAAGAAATCCAGGAAATTGCTTAAGCTTGGTGTTAAGCAGAAGACTGTTCATTTAATGAAAGGAAGTAAAGCATGCAAGAATGTGAGTATAGACAGTAATGATGTACCTGCTAGCAAACACATTCTCAAGAGATTACCCACATCCCAGACTGTTGCTGTTGGTACAAAAGAGAAAGCATCATTCCAGTCTGATAATAACATGACAGCAGCGTCTTCTGCAAGTGTTGTCCATGCTGGTGGTAATAGAGATCAGCAAAGCCAGTCAGCTCGTGATAAAGTCAATGCCATCTTTAGGAACTCGGAATTTACGCGTCTTCAGAGTAATGTCAGTCTTGTGCATTCAAAAAGAAATAAACCGGTTTTATCTGTCTCTGTTTCATCCTCTTCTAAGCTTGCTGATGGTCATTCAAAAAATTATACGAGTATGGTTTCACCACAAAAAAGTAGAATACCTCAAATAGACTCCGAACGTGACTTGCGGAAGTCTGTGGTTACATCGGGATATCTTACTGGCACTGCTGTGACCTCATCTGCAGTACACTTTCCATACAAGGCGAGAAGGCCAGAAGAGAGTTTTTCAGTGAGAACAAGTACCAGTATTGCTCATTCTGATGCACCATTGAAAGCAAAGAGTGGACAAAGAAATCGTGTTGATTCTTCACATGTGTCACAGAAGATAGTGAAAGATACCAGTAAGCTCTCTTCAGCTTCCAGTATACCCGTGGTTTGTGCCGGTGCTGTGAATCACAGTTTTCAAAATCAGATTCCAAGCTTAATGTCTCTGAAGGTAAAACCATGCTGTACAAAAGTGACTACAGATGTTGTTTCTTCTGTGAACTGCAGTATAACAGGATCGCAATCATTGAACAGTGGCTCCACCAGTACATTGCGGGATCCTCGCTTAGCACAGAGATCTTCTGACCAACAACTGACCTTTGGTTTAAATGAATATGTGACAGCAACAAATTTAGCAACCAGTACAGTTGATATGAACAGAGCTCAGAACCTATGTGGCTCAATGCAGTGGCCATGGGAACAAACTCATAGTGCTGGAATTCAAACAAAAGGTTCCACTAACTTTGGATTAAAAGGAGATGAAAGAAATGAACCGTCATCATGTGTTCACAGTACAGCTGGTTGCTGGATGTGGGAGTTGGGTACAAGTACATGCAGTTCATCATCGCACAGTTCTACGCTGAATGTGAATGTTGGTGACATTCTTGCTGACCTGAATACTAGCTCCAGTTCTGTCAACTATCTGCAGACTTCTGGTGAAAGCAGTCAGTGGCATTCTGCAAGTAGGGTCTTTCATAATGGCAGTCTTGTGAGTCCTCCGCTCCATACTGCAGGCGATGATTATCGAGCATCAGATGTTGCCAACTCTACATTGCCTTCTGATGCTAAATCGTTGACTGAAAAATGTTACAAGTCCATTGACAACAGAAAAACGGAAGGTAGATGTGCAGTTAAGCAGGACTTAACTGTACCTCATGTGGAGAGGTTCCCAGTCAGTGTTGAGTCACATGCTGATGAAATTGTAACTTCTTTAGAGAATAGCTATGACAGTGAAGCTAAGGGTTCATCAATGAGGGTGTCTGTAGACATAATGTCTCCAGTTGCAGAACATGACTCGCAGCAACATGTAGGAGATATCTCTGTTCCTGCATGGCACATTTCGCCAGCTGGAAATGCCCATAATAACCAGGCTAGTGATGCCACCAAATCGCTGCCACATAATAATAATCCACGATGGAGGTTGATCCCATTAGATTCTACTGGAATTTTGCATGTGCATAATTCAGTTGAAAAGCCACTTTGTGAAAGACAGCGATGCAGTCATCCATCAGATCCGCGTCTGAAGGCCACAAGTCAGTCCGTTAGCAACATTTTACAGACAGATAAGTCTGGCATATCAGGCTCAACATATTGGAGTAATGATACCGATTGTCAGCCTATCGTTGCAAGTTGGGACACAGACTCACTATCTGATGTACAGCAGACAAAACCAATGGGAGAATTAGATTGTTCACAGTCTGGGACATCAGTACCAGCTGCTGAGTCATTGGACAGACGCATTGGCGTGTTCATTTCACACATGGATTCATTTTCTATTAACAAGAATGTTGAAGACAAAGTAGACAAGATGATGTCTTTGTGGAAGACAGATTCGGATGATGCTGAGATGTGCTTGAATAGTTCAGTGCGATCAGGTGATCTGCAGCAGCATCTGGAAGTTAATGGTTCAGATGTTGATCACTTTATTGTCATTGATGATGATGACATTGATCGTCATACTGCCCATATCGTCATTGATGATGATGATGACAGCGATGATGGACTTGTAATAGATCTTAATGGCAGTGACGTTGAGCTAATGCCAGAGCCAGGTTACAACCAGTCTGTGGATGATGGTAGTCCATTTACGAAGACACTTTCAGGACACACAATTAAGCAAGATGTGACTAGAAATATAGAAAATAACTCGATCACGGAAACCAAAATTGATCATAAGCATAGCACCTTATCTGACAACTATATGCAACCCATAGTGAAAGCAGAAGAACATTTCCATGTTGATAATCCACTTGATCGTCGGCATGAGCATTGCATCTCAACTAGGAATGTTTATCGAGCATCATGTGTTGCCAACTCTACGTTGCCTTCTGATGCTAAATCGTTAACTGAAAAATGTTACAAGTCCATTGACTACAGAAAAACGGAAGGTAGATGTGCAGTTAAGCAGGGCTTAACTGTGCCTCATGTAGAAAGGTTGCCAGTCAGTGTTGAGTCACGTGCTGTTCATCGCAACAAATGTGTAAAGCACAGAAGTGTTACGCATGAACTCGTGAAACAAAGTGCATCTGCGAGACGTGGATCAGCTGCTTCGGAGTCCAGAAAAGAACGCAGTGCTGACACTCGTCAGCGTAATACCCGCAATGACTTCAAGTTGTCAAAAAACAGCGGTGCTGGAACCAAGAAAGAGATTTACAGATCTGTTAGTGCAAACAGTTCTACAAGAACTAGGCATAAGGTGTCTGCGTCAAAGGTATCCATGTCATCCAACACAGCCAAACAAAGACGTGAAAATTTGGTGAAGAACAATGCTGCCAGTTCTCATGGTAAACCTTATAAAACAACTCCTGCCAGTGCATCGGCCACTTGCTTTGATTCGGCAAGTACTGTCTCAGCCTGTGTGTCATGCTTGGCTGATATTTCTGATCCAGAGCTCAGCAAACTAAAACAGCACATGGAGAGTAGGGTAAAAGCATTAGAAAAAAAAGTTACGCAGAAATATGCTTGTTCACTGAATAATCTCAGTGAATCGGAAAAACAGCAGTTGGTTGCTGATCGTATTGCTGAACCAGCTGTAGTGGGGGAATTTTCTCTTGAACTACGATTGCAGGTAGTGCAGAGACAAATAAACATGGTTGAGGCAGAAATGGCAGAAGTCAAAAGCAAGTTTGATCCAACACGTCCGTCAATGTCACTTGAAAAGAAGTATGATCAGTGTGAACGTAAATGCAATAGGCTTCTTGTCCGCAGAGACTGGTTCTATATTCGCATGAATCGTCTGCGCCGTTATCACAAGAGTAATTGTTTACTTACGCTTCCCGATGACCTGCGATTTAGCTCAGAATATGGCAAATGTGTATCAGTTGAGGGAATTCCGCTAATACTTAACGAGTGTACCATAGCTCTGCATCACTGCACGCGTCTGGCGTCTTTATTGATGCTGATCAAAAGTCTGCATAGTAATCCTGTTACACCATTGCCACGTGATGTACTTCAGAAACTTGGCTGGTTGCATCAGGAACGCAGAACACTTTTGAGTGAGGTCTGCTGTTCATCTGCTCAGAAAGTCAGCAGTAGTGTCGAGTGCCTGTCGGAAAAACTGACAGTATACAAGTATGTGACTTCACTGTGAATACAAAACCTTTTGTACTTTTAACTACTATTATCATATTACTGTAATATGGACTGATGACATTTATGGCTAACAATGGTGAATATTGGTAGTGGGATATTGCTAGTAAAGATAGGCAAGTTTGTGACCTGGGAGACTTGCTGGAGGCAAGAGATAAGTGTGATTATGCAGTAATGGCAAGAAGCCAACATGCATGTAGAGTTTCTGGGAAAGGGTTTTTACCACAAGATGCACATAGTAAGTCGTCTGTCCATCTGCCGGTCCGTCCATCCAAAACGTTGATGTACCATGAACATATGGGTTGGACTAGTTTGAAATTAATTACACAAATAATTAGCTTAGCAACATCAACAATCTAGTCCTAGGGGAACACCCCAAAATTCAGGTGGAATTGGGGGTGGGGTCACTCTTCTCAGCTGAAAACCTGCAATATCTCTGAAACGGGGCAAGAAAGGACCAAGGTTACTATTCATGACCAATAGGAAGTTGCATATGCACTTTCGATTGGTGCTAACATCAACGACTTTGGATGACTGTAAAGGGCAATTGTGCACTGTGTTTCAAAACACATGCATCTTTCAGAGCCCAGCACAAAAATTTGAATGAACATAGACCCATGCTATCAGTGACAAAGATGTAGCCCAGTGACTCTAGTTTCTGGCAATATACTGTAAAACACACATTTTTCGCGTGCATCAAATTTTCGTGAATTTCGCGAGTACTCAGTAGGATAAAATCGCGAAATTAAATGCCCATGAAAATTCAGTTTGCCCATCAAAGGCCTGGTAAATACTAGTAGAACACTGGGAGAATGCCAAATTAAAATGCAGCGAAATTTCTGCATTCCAAAATTGCGAAATTAAGATGCAGCGAAAATATAATGTTTTACAGTAAGTTTTATACGGATATTAGCCGGGATTCCTTGGAGACGAGGCATCAAACGACAGTGGGGTAATCGAAAATGTTAATTTTCTGGGCTTTCGGACGCTACGTCTTCGGTAGCTTGGGAAATGAGGCTGACATTATTATATAGTATTATTTAGTCCCTTATCGCCTTTCCACCAAAGTAAGCCCAAAGTACATGACCTTGAAATCTTGAATATCCATTTTACGTCAAATTTTCACTATTACGAGCCGCATTTCAGCAATTAGGTTAAATATGTTTGCATACGCGTGACCAGTGGAGACGTCGGAAGCGGACTGTGATCCGCAGAATATTTGGAATCCGCGAAAAACTGCGGATCTTTCGTAGACACTGCATCATCGGATCCTTAACAAACAAGGCCAGTATTAGTATTTAGTATTATGTAGTCCCTTATCGCCTTTTCCACTGACTCCAACACGCGTGACCTTGAATGACTGAGTGTCCATTCTGTGACAGCACGGCTTCCTTGTTGTTGAAAGTGAAAGGTAACACACACACATATGCAATCGTTGTAAGAAGATGGCCAGTGAAAGTGGATCATGTGGCAAAGTTAGATAGAACTGAAATAAATATGATCAGATGGCTATGTGGGTCTACTTTAAAAGAAAGGAAGAAAAGTGCAGAATTAATTATTGTGATTGAAATGGCAGCTTGATGATGAAGGAAAGTAGATTACAATGGTTTACACTTGTTAAGTGTACAGATGATGCTGGAGATTAGTGAAACTAGTCGGGATTACCAGGAAAGATTTATTGGGTGGTGTCAAGTAGACTATGAAGTTTGGCTGATTGTGATTAGGAGGCAAATGGCTAAATGCACGTTTACCTGTTAATACCTACGGTTAATTTGTTGCTGCATCGTGCATGACTTTGTGTGCTGATTATGGTCTGTCTGTTTTCAGAAACGCCACGATGTATTTTGATGGTAAACGTGACACACAAAGTCGTCATTTGAAGACATTTGCTGCGGATGTTGCCAATAAGTTACGTCATTGCATTTATGCCTTGGAGCATCTTGAAGTATGTCATTTCATAATGTGTATAATTGTCTACTATAAATTTCTTATAAGTACATTCCACACTGATGTTATTTCTAGAGCTGTCGAGCGATTAATTTTTTTAATCGCGTTAATCGCGCGATTAATTATTTTAATCACACGTTAACGCGTTAATTAATGCATCAATTCAACAGGTATAGTTCATGTTGTAGGCTGCCGTCAGCGAACAACTACATGTCTTGCTGTTCACGACTTATCCACAAGATGCGACCACTGTTGAACTTGCCGTCAAACAATGATGGACAACTGACATATTAACCGACATTTGTTCTTAATAATTAATTGAATATTATTCTATCGTCAAGTA
>Ga0209679_1000376_pt1 | contig 17062 bp, 17 predicted proteins | sample WorMetHEROISLAND_4_FD_187408 | JGI IMG/M metagenome (GOLD analysis project Ga0209679, IMG submission 187408) | Marine gutless worms symbiont microbial communities from Max Planck institute for Marine Microbiology, Germany - Olavius sp. 2 HERON... ...
TGGAAGGCGTGTCGACTACGAAACCGGGGGTCGAGTCGTTCTTTTTCAACATTTAACCGGTTAGAAAATAGCTAACCGGGTAAAACTAACCGGTTAGAATAAAAAAACAGACCCATGATGTACTTTCTGCTGTTGTAGCCACCAGAAGATCCAGGGCCGAACTGGGACATGGGTGTGCGCGACTGGGATGCGTCTTACTACAGAGATGCGTGCCCACAAGAGCTGTTCAACTACCAGCACATGTACTACACACCGCGAAACATGTCTGAAGATTGTCTGCATCTTAACATCTTTGCCCCAAATGTAAAAGTTGTTCACTGTTATGAATTATTAATTGTTCAGTCTTTACAGTTTGAAGTAAAATAGAAACGATCTACATGTATTGTGATTTATGTTGGTGCGTGTGTGGCTTGATGGCACGGTGGTTAGAGTATTGGACTCACAGTCGAGATGTCACTGGTTTGACTGCTAGAAGGTTGTTCACAAACGTGATGTGCCTCTGTCATCAAGTACTGTAAAACAGTATATTTTTGCTGTATCTTAATTTCGCGATTTTGGAATGTAGAAATTTTGCTGCATTTTAATTTGGCGTTTTCCCAGTGTTCTACTAGTATTTACCAGGCTTTAGTGGGCAAACTGAATTTTCGCGGGTATTTAATTTTGCGATTTTATCCTACTCGCGAAATTCGCAAAAAATTGATGCACGCGAAAAATATATGTTTTACAGTAATATAATTTGGTGCTTGCTGAAAGGGTGGTAATACTCTGCAGCTGGGAAGGTAAATGAGGGTGGAAAGTAACATGGCATCCTGTCTCCAGGTCTATGACTCAAGTCACTTGTATAGTGTAGACCAGGATCAGCTCCAGCCTGAATGTTCATGTCAAATACAGTACTTTCTACATACTTATATTTGTGATTATTTTAATTATTTACTTTGCTAAAATACAGCATGTAGAGAGTTCAGTCGATTGTGCCATTGTGTGTATTGTTGTTGTTTGACTTTAGTTGACGGATCGTCCAGAATTTATTAATCGAAAATATCCGGTACTGGTGCTCATACCTGGTGAAGATTATAAGAACGGTGATTCGATGTTGTATCCTGCACACCTTCTGGCACACAAGGAAGTTCTAGTTGTTACGTGCAATTATCGACTAGGAGCCCTTGGTACGTTAAAGCTGATATATTGCTGAAACAACGGTTTTGTTTGTTGTTTGATGTCACTGAGTTAGCTTAAGGATAATTTGCTGTTTAATGCTGTTCTGTTTTTAACTGAGGCCAGACAAACAATGACGTTGTATGAAACAACATTGTACAGTATTACATATTCGTCCAACAAGCGTACAGATTGCTATTAATTATGCACATAGGTGCACAGATGCACATACTGGTAGTTATCCGTGCATACTAAAATTGTCATAAGATAATAATTTGCATATGATACTGTGCTATTTAAGCTGCATTTATTTGTTAATGCAGTGCTATATCTAGAACAGTGGATAAGAACTGTAACTGTGAGGTTCTTGTACTTATTGTTGTTATTTTTTTAACGTCACACTTTAAACATTCTGTTGTTGATTTATTGTATTTCTGACTGAATGGATCATGGTTTTTATGGCTGTGCAGGCTTCCTGTCTACCCTGGATCACAATTCTCCGGGCAATTATGGTCTTATGGACATTATTCACGTGCTGAAATTTATACAGAAAAATATAAGAGAATTTGGAGGAAATCCAGATAAAGTGACATTGCTTGGCACTGGGTCTGGAGCAGCAATGGTTGGACTGTTGCTGGTGTCACCAAAATCTTATGATGAGGGTTGAGTATATTGACGTTTCTTTGCATAAACTGTTATACGTAATGTTAAGGTTGTCTGCTGTATGTTAATACAGTCTATTGTGTGGCATTAATGTTGCGTGAGGTGAGGTTTGTGCTTGCATCTGTTAATCTAGTGTTTGTTTCTGTGTTACATGAGTTTGCAAGAACAGTGCTGTATTAAGTTTCTTCATAATAGATATAATAATACTATGGTGTTAGATGCAGATGGTCTTATTTACAGTACAGGAGAATAGATGCAAATATTGTGTAATTTTTACAGTGCTGGGCCCAGTCAGTACTTGGATGGGTAACCATCTGCAGACGGGTAAACCATCTCGGTATGTAACCAGCCACCTAGGTCAACTTTGCCTGGCCATCCCTCCATGGGTAGGCGAAGTGAGTACGACAAAAACTGGGGAGTAAGCAGGCACACCGCGCGATACACTAGCCCTGTACCAATGGTCTGGCAGTGTAAGCTGTCTGGCTGAGGACTAAGGAAATGGAGATCAGCACTGCCCCTGTGCCTCGGAAGGAAGGACTTCACTTTTACTTTTTACTACCATACAGGTTTCTACTGGTGGCTGCTACAAAGATAAGTAATGTATGTTTGAGTAGATGTTTGAGACTTACTGAAAGCATTGTGTTCTGGTATTCACTTAATTAGTTTACTGTGTGATATGCTATTGCAAAATTACTACAAGTTTTTGCTGCTCAGTGAGACAAAAATGCTCCCACCAGTCTTGTCGATGGATTCGGTTTCCGATTCTATGATTCTGATTGTGTGCAAATGTACAGTGTCTCGTAAACAGCTGTTCCACCAAGCAATTCTGATGGGTGGTTCTGACCTTTGTGAGTGGTCAATTGTCGATACCATTTGGAATGCAAATGCTGTTACGTATGCTCGAGACCTGGGAAGACTCGTTGGCTGTGGTTTTTATTACGATCAGTCGAACGAATACCTTGTTGACTGCCTTCTCAAAAAGCATTATGACGAAATTGTCAATGCCACAGCAAGCATCCCGAAAAGGGTTTGTTGCATTTTTGTTGCACATTCTTTACAGTGTACACTAAAAGCTTTGTTCTGGTTTTTCTTCACAGCATGCATGCAATGCCAAAATTTAAAAAAGACAGTACTAGAGAGCATTGGATACAGCACATTACCTTCACCACCAAGACTAATGCGGCGTACACGCACACACAGCATGATGCCGAGCGTCACAGTACCTTTTCACTCACTGACCAGGGCCCAGGAGAGCCGCCGTGGGGTTTGTGAGCCACCCAGTGCAAAGGAAAGTCAAGAGTCCCAAACAACCTGGCTAAATTTGGTATACTATCAACTACTACTAAATTAGTGATACTAAAGATAATTCTGTAGTGTCGGTATAGCTCTTCATCATTCAGTGCTTTAGTGCTGTTGGTTGAGTGACAGGAAGGGCATCTGACCTGTAAATTTCTGCCACAGTTCTCAAGAGTTTACTTTTTGGGCCCGCTGGCTTAACCTGGACCAAATCAACCTGGAGTGATTCTGGGAAAATGGGATGGTTAAACAAGAGCCACATGCTTGTGTGTGTGTATGTGTGTGTGACATTGCTACTGAGTTACTTACTATCTTGTGATGCTGTATAACATATTTTTTGCATGCATCAAATTTTCGCGAATTTCGTGAGTAGGATAAAATCATGAAATTAAATACCTGCGAAAATTCAGTTTGCCCGTGAAAGGCCTGGTGAATGCCAGTAGAACACTGGGAAAATGCCAAATTAAAATGCAGCAAAATTTCTACATTCCAAAATTGCGAAATTAGATGCAGCAAAAATATAACGTTTTACAGTAGCTGGTTCACTGTTCTCAAGCTTTACTGCTAGGTAATGTTTTTACATCCAAAACATGCTGTGGCTGCATAATAACTTTGGCTTATATTCGTATATGTTGTTCCTAGATGAAGTGTTGTAAGTTGGTAATGAGAATGTAGTATTAAGTGAATTAACACCGACATGGTTCGTACATTTCTGTGGGTGATTATGGTCAGCAGTGGTTTGTGGGTTCTGCGTCTGTTTGCAGTATGGCTCGTTGTCTGGGCCGTTTGCTCCAGTTGTTGATGGTGTAATTCTTCCCGATACTCCCGTCAATCTTCGCAATGCAAAGAAGCACATGAAAGTGAAGGTTTTGGCTGGACTGACTAAGGATGAAGGAGCCTACTATGCATGTATGTCGTCACATGGTTGTGTGCAGTAATTTTATGAGAAATTTTGCACTTCATTGTACCGGCACACCTAACTATGTGACAAATAGTGCAACATATCGTAGACGGAATTTCTAAGTATAATGTAGCATAATGTTGCATGGTTGGCCGATTTAAATTGCTATTTAAATCAATTGATTTTTTGACAAAAATCATACTTATTTTCGCGTTTTTAAGTTTATATTATGCTGTAAAGCATCATATATATATATAGGCAGCATAATGAAACTGATTAATTGTTGCTTACTTACTTTTTGCTCAGCAAGAGTATAACTGGAAATAGCAGAAGCATGACGGCCATGTTGTTTAAACTTTGTGTGATTAAGCAGACAGTCTAGTTTTAAAAATATGGTAAAACCTTAGCATGAAAATACAAATTTAAAAAAAATAAAAAAATCTGGTTTAAATAAAAAATCTGATTTTTTACTCCTCGCGCGCTACGTTCCTAACGTAGCGGAGAGGAGTGTATGAGAACAATGTAATATTGAGGACCGACCGACCCGCCGACCGACCGACCTTGCATTTTGTAAAATTTCAAACGGCCATATCTCGGGAACGGGTCATCCGATCCACTAATGTTTGGTTCTAGGGTAGGGTTTTCGAGGTCGGCGGATCGAATGGACCTACTTCCGGTTGGACCAAATCCAAGATGGCGGCTGGCCGCCATCTTGGAAAATTTCAAATGGTCATATCTCCGGAACGGGTCGTCCGATCGACTTCATGTCGATCGGTCAGGTTCTAGGGTAAAAGTACAGGAGAAAATAATGCGCGAGGAGTAATTAGATTGGTTACAATCTAAAACATTTCTTGTTAATTTTTAAAAATCATGATTTTTCCACCCTATAATGAGGCATTAGTTCTAAGTTCTAACGTACCACCTCCGTCTATCCGACCACGTCTGCCTCTGGCCGCGTGTTCCGGAGCATGTCCAGGTCAAAATTGCATTATTAACGTGTAAAGTTTTGTATGGACAGGTGCCAAGCTACATTGGTCCTCTCACTCACGTCGCCGATTTGCCTGGCTGCCGGTGTCTCTGCTTTGTCGGCCCTAATCGTCTGGTAGTGCCTCCTGTCAAGCTATCAGCTGTTGACAGCCGAGCTTTTCCTGATGTCGGTCCACCATCCACAGACCTTGAATGACCTGCCGGAGGATGTGACGTCTGTTGAGTTTCGTGGGCGGCTTAAAACACTTCACTTCACAAAATTTCGTAGCTCTCTCCTGGACCTTAACTAAACCGTCACTAGTGGACCTAACATTACACTTTACTACTTTGGCCATGTTAAAAAAATTATGATTGATTGATTGTTTAAAGTTAAAAGTCGGCATTTCTGTTTGCAGACAATCTGACAAAGGATCTGGTTGGTGTCAACATGGTAAAAGGTCTCGATCCTGGCACATTTAGAGATTTGGTGGTGAACATGGTGCAGCAACGAGCTGCAATTCAGAATGTCTATGAAGTTGTTGGTGCTGTGGAGTTTGAGTATACGTTCTGGGCAAAGCCAGACAACGAATCCGCTGTCAGACAGAACTTAATTGATGTTAGTATATAGTATATCGTTACTATGTGTGGTGTGGTGATATAATGGTTATGACTTTGGACTTCCATTTAATTATAATAATAATAATAACACGACAATTTATACGGCGCCGTAACATGTCCAAAAAGTCACTACAAGGGCGCCGTACAGCATGCGACACTCGAAATTAAGTTGAATAAGATGACTGAATGAATAAAGAGTCTTAAGTAGATTCTTAAAAGTAGTTAATGATGGAGCAGTTCAAATATCTGGCGGCAAGCTGTTTCACGACGTGGGACCAGCGACGCAAAATGCCCGGTTGTCGCCTGGTACGAGGTCTCCACGGTCTGCGGAGCGGAGGGCGGCGTGGGTGGAAACATTTGTAATAGGCATGCACAAATCCTGGAGATAAGATGGTGCAAGTTCGTTGATCACTGTCTGTAGCTGAGAAGGCAGAGATAGATTGTCTCCTAAAATGGCCTAGGCGTGGCCTACTAATGTAGTCACACAAGTTATTATGGCAAAGGCCAACTGACTAGATAGAGAATGTTCCACCGTGCATTGTGCATATGCCCAGTCTGCCCCAGAGAGAAGGTAACCCCTGCCGTGTGTTTCAGACATAGTGGTGTACCCAACTATTGACTCAAGACCTTTGAAAGGGAGACAAATAGGTTAATCTGAGAGTATAACGGCTATTATCTATAAGTTTAGTGTACACATTGCTACAGATTTACTTACTGTCTTGTGATGGCTGGTTATGCTGTACTGCTAAATATTGTTTTACATTCAAAACGTGCCATGTGCAATGGCCACATAATAACTTGGACTAATATTTTCTTATTTTATTATGTAAGTAAGTAAATAAGTGTACTTGTACACGGCGCACTTAAACAAAAAACAGTCACAAGGCGCCGAGTCTTAGCAAAACAAAAACATCTTTAGAAGTCGCCTAAACTCGCTCAGGCATATGTCTTGCTGTCAAAGTTCAACCGGCAGATTATGTATATGGTATAGAGCTGTAGCTGATGTTTAGTTAGATCGTTTGGAAGTAAGTTGCTATATTTCGGGGAAGCAATGCAGTAAGCCGTGTTGGAGTGGTTTGTCTTTATTTGAATTTCTATTGGGGAATCTGGTTAGTCAGTAGCTTTGCCGCTGGCGACTGGAGAGTGTGAAATGACTATTGGCTGCTAGTCTGTCAGTCAGTCTGCTAGCGTGTAGCTGGTTAGCTGCTGTCACTTCATCGCTAGACGTTGAACTGTTAACATCGTTGTTGGAGTGTTGATTATAATAAATGTTAGAAAACTATCCACCAGCGAGTGACTCTACCTCTGAGCTAATTCCCTCCACATAGACGCTCAGCAACAACCAGGTCCCGAACTCTGTAATATCATGGTGTCGAATGCTGTATTGTATGTATGAGTTTGTGAATGTGTATACTAAATTTTAGTAAAGTGCTAAAAGAATCTAGTCCGTTGTGAGTGTTATCTGGCTGTGATAATGTCAATGGTTTCAGCTGTGGTCTGACTTCGTGTATGGCTCGTGTATTGATGGGTTTCTCAAGTCACAGGCAGGCAACTGTGAACCTGGTGACCGTGACTGTCCACCAGTGTACATGTATCTCTTCACACACCGTTCTGAGTTCGAACCGCTTCCCTTCTGGATGGGTAAGAAGTAGAGCTGTCGAGCGATTAATTTTTTTAGTCGCATTAATCACGCGATTAATTATTTTAATCACACGTTAATGCGTTAATTAACGCATCAATTCGACAGGTATAGTTCATGTTGTAGGCTGCCATCAGGGAACGACTACATGTCTTGCTGTTCACGACTTATCCACAAGGTGCGACCACTGTTGAACTTGCCGTCAAACAATGATGGACAACTGACAAATTAACCGACATTTGTTCTTAATAATTAATTGAATATTATTCTATCGTCAAATAACCGCAGTTTAAGTGCACATTGGAACTCTTGCTTCATAGAATTTATGTATGTGCATTAATTTTTTTAACGGCGTTAATTTTTTTAATCGCGATTAATTCTTTAACGCGTTAATGCGTTAATTCGACAGCTGTAGTAAGAAGTTAGGCATCTGTCGTCAATAATATCTACCTGTGTGAAATATGATTGAAACAGTTTTCTGTGCACTTTATCATCAGCTTAGTGGGTGTGTTATTTTGAGAGCCAGCGTGTGAGGAGGTGGGATTTTCGTGCCCAAATTTCCATCTGAATTTAGGGTCAGCCAGTCACCAGGCGCTGGTAATTTGAATATTGCTTTACTTTACAAGCATAATCCCACTATCTCCGGATCAAACCCTACAGAATTTGGATTTTCCATCGTCAAGAGAAAAGTTGCGATGATTCACTGAAGCTGGATAGTTTATAGCATTTGCTGTGAAGTGTGTTAGATCTTTATTGCGATGGATTTTTGCTTTACTTTGTCTGCAAAGGTAGAGGAAATGCACATATGCACACAGTCGGCTTCTGTTTCTTGATGCTCGTCTTGTCTTAGGCCAGATCTTGCAAACGGTTTCCCAAGACAAATTGTATGGGAACTGCCAGAATTTTTTGCAGCTTGAATGCCATTTCTGGTGACTAACTGACAAAGGCAAAGTGCATAAATGAAGCAGTGGTATGAATTCATAGATGAACATTGAACTAGTGCTGACTAAACTATTGGGACCTGAGCATTTACTGAAGGCGTAGTTGCAGGCTGAAGCCAAATAACTGTAGTTACGTGTAACTGCTTAATTTCTTTAATACATAGGTACTACGTTGTTTGGTTCATATCTGTCAAGTTTTTTAATTGCAGGAGTACCTCATGGACGCGATGTTGACTATGTGATCGGATACCCATTTTACAATGACACTCTGGGCAACATAACTGGAATAGTGCCGGAGCAGACTGAATGGACATACATTGATCGAAACATGAGTGAATTCATGCAGGACACGTGGATGAACTTCACAAAATACGGGTTTGACTGATTAATCACCTGGAGCTTTTTGAGGCTGTTATCTTCCTTATTAAACGCATTCTGTTTTCATGAAGTTTGTTGGCACGATGTCTTAAAAACCAGTGAACGGAATTTCACCAAACTTTGGTCATTGGTGTACTTAAGGCCACAGATAAACTGATTACATTTTGAAGATCGTGGATTACAAGGTCAGATAAGAAAAACTTAGGGAACCCATATCTACTGAATGGCTTATATGATTTATACCAAATCTTACAGTTATTTTATACCATGGTTAGATGAACTGATTGCCTTTGAAGGTCAAAGGGTCAAGGTCAAGGTCGCTGCAAGGTTATATATTTGTGTGAATTATTGTGGCAGGTGGAGGCACACACATCGCTGCTTTGGCGTTGGAAGTATCGTCTAGTTAATAGTTAACTTTGAGTGCACAAATAGCACGTTTTCCTGAATTTATTCTTCTGATAAAACTTTTTGGTTACTAACCAGTAAACAGTGAGTAAGTAGTTGCTTAATGGCATATCAGCACAATATAGGCTATTCAGTGCCATTTGGTTACTGACCAGCATAAAACTACTATAGTCTCTTTCAATACTCAACTGACCCCTTAAGCGTTTACTGTTCTAGCATAATTTTATTTGATGCAGTTGAGATTCAGCTAACTTTTCTCACATGGTATGTCCGACTGTACGAGGTCAGCTTTCTGAACACATTGTAAACAGTGTGGGGCAAGACACAAAGACTGGTCAGATGCAGACAGATTGTGCCATAAATTGAGAATTTGACTCCATTTTAAATTCGTAAAAATTCACTGATTTAACCAAATTTTTAAAATCCGTTAAATTCTTTTTTGCACATCTCTAGTAACCAGAACTTTTCGAAATCACGCAACACCAAGTGAACACAATTCCGCACTGCAACGCTCTGGACAATACAATAATGCTGCTTATGGCTTTAATTTTGTTTGTAGCTTTACAAGTCAAGGACGTTTTCCAATTTCATGTTGTAACTCATCACAGCGAATTTAATTTTTAAAATTCTGTGGCATTTTAAAATTCATAAAAATTCGTGAATTTTAAAAATTTTTTAAAATTCTTAAAATTCGAATTCTCAGTCTATGTATTATGCTGAAGTGCATCGTAATGACTTTATGTGTTTCAGCGTGCCAACGCCTGATTGGACGCGCAACATCTCATGGTTCCAGTTTTACAAATACAATCTCAGCTACCTCCACATTACTGAGTTTGGCTACATGGATCTCAACTACCGACAGAATCATTATGCATTTTGGCGAGACTACTTTCCTACTGTCTCGGCTAGACCTCCCAGTAAGACAAATCTCTAGTTCTGTATAAACAGCGCCGTGCATAGGCCCTGCAAATGCGGAGGGTGCAGAGCTTGCAAGGGGTCTCAGATGACCAGAAGTAAATTTATAAGACTGAAGAAGGAAGAACCTGTAAAGGGCCGAGCGAGGCGAGGGAGGGACAAGAAAAATCTGGCAGGGATTGCATGGTTACTTAACACGGCACTGTTTATGAAATATAATATACTTTTACGTCTGCTGTTTTTCATTATTCATTGTACTGATAAAACAATAGAGCTGTCATTGCAGCCTAGTATAAAGTGTAAGTTTTGCACTGATGTAATTTTGGGAGTCAGCGCCAGTTATGGTCTGAAATTTTACCAGTGTTGCTCACTTTGTACGTCACTGCACTATTGGTTGAGTGATGGCGAGGCACTCGGGTCTGTAAAATGTCCTGCTCCAACATTTCCAAAGTTTGCTTTTCGGGTACATGGCCTACTTCAGGTAGGCCCTACTGTCTTCTAAATTACATTGTTATGTTAAATACTGTTATTCATTAACAGCATATTACTAACGTTCTTTAAATCTCACCCAAGGGGCGTCTATCTACTGTTGGCGACAAATCCGCCAAGGACAATTTGGGGGGATTTTATTAAAAGTTAAACAAATTTCAGGATACAAAAATCCATATAATAATTGCTATCAAACGAGTTCTTCCCTCTAAGAATACACCAAAATCTTATATACAGTATGCTTCGCCCCAGACCCCACTGGGGGAAGCTTACAGCGCTCCCCAGACCGCCTATCTGGTTTCAAGGGGGCCGCTTCGCGGTAGGAGGGGAATGGAGGGGAGGGGAAGGGAAGGAAGGACTGGGGGAGGGGAGAAGAGGGAAAAGGGAATGGGGGAGGGAGGGGAAAAGAGACAGTTGAGGGAATAGCGCCTTGGTTGTTGGGGGGATAGACGCCCGTCTAAAAATTAACGAGCTAACTGTATATAAGCTTTTCTGTCTTACCTAAACCCAAGGTTAGCTGGTTCCCCCTTGATTCTCCATCTCCATTGTTCCCTATCCTAGTGGACAGACAAAAACTCTCATATCCCCTCTGACACAATCCCACCAGGGTCCCCTCTGTCTAGTTCCCTCAATCTCCATCAACATATCACTTGACCCAGTATGTATCATCAACATGCTAGACCCATTCAATTAACTCTGTACAGGTGGACTAAACAAAACTGATTGATCTGTGTTAGTTACGACGACGCCGGAGCCGACACCAAGGCCGCGCATTGAGTATCAGATTGCAACGTGGTCATTGGTCGGTGCGTCAATCATCACTCTCATCATCATCGCGTCTCTCGGCATCACGCTCTGGCTGCGGACACGAGCCTTATGACAACCAAGTGGGCTGGCGGTGTCGGCGTCATTGTTACACGGTGATCTCTGATGTCGCCAGCCCGGATGTGTAAATATCAAGCGATCAACGGAACACTTCAGATCCCTCAAGCTGCTAGCATGAGACGTCAGTCATGAGACATCACGCCAGTTGCAGCAGTCACAGCATTGCAAGTAACTACGCTGAAGTGGAAATTCTGACAGTGGCAGCATTCAATGTCATCAGTCTGTTGGCAGCAGCAGCATTTTGTGAATCCGTTCGTGAATCTGCTGATGTATAGTTTTTGAACAGTAGTTGTACAACTCTCAGTGGATATTTCTTATTTTTCACATGTGCATTTTGATACAGATATGCATATAGGCATACTACAGTTCTTGAGTTCTGCTTGTATATGTGCAGTTGTTTTATGATGCTGGTAAACATTATCTACAAACCGTAGACAGTCTCTATGTTAAATGTGCATATATCGTGTCCAAATAAACAAGAAAGCCGTACTGTCGCAAGGAAACCGTGCGATGCCGCTGCTGTTCTTTTCGGTTAATGTTCGGCGACAACATTCACTACAAGTTTAACCGTAGCCAAACTTCGAAAGACAAGCTTCAGACTCCAAACATACCGGCGCAAAATGGTACTTAACGCAAAATGGGCATTCAAGGTCACGTGTTTTGGAGTCAGTGGAAAGGCAATAAGGGACTAAGTAATACCATGTAATAATGCTGGCCTTATTTGTTAAGGTTCTGATGATATAGCGCCTGCAACTTTTCGTTTTTTCCCAGATCCCAAATATTCCGTGGATTATGGACCGCTTCTGCACATCTCTGTTGGTCACGTCACGTGTAACAACAAAAAATATACCACAAATACGCTCTACAATAAGTATATAAAATAAATTCTGGAAGCACTGTTCGTATTAATGAAAATTTAACGTAAAGTGGCCATTCAAGGAATCAAGGTCACGTATTTTCAGTCAGTGAAAAGGCAAAGGGGGACTAAATGATACTACACTGTGAGGCATAAAAAACACCAAATTTTTTTTATCATAACTTCTACAATACGTGACTGATTTTGATAGAAATTGATATGCAGTGTCTTGGATAAATTAGCCTCAAAGTATGCTAAAATTTTCCAACTTCACCTGAATAACGTCGCCACATTACCTTACAAAAACTTGAAGTAGCTGTTTTTGACAAATTGAATTGAAGTTCGCACAAAAAGGTATCCTTGTAAAAACAAAACCGTTCAACAGACAAACAGTTATTTCAGTTAATCAACTGTTCAAAACACATGCCTTCAGCCTTGGCCGCCACTGATCAATGGCCTTGTCGATGCTTGAACTCTTGCCCCGTTTCAGAGATATTGCAAGTTTTCTGTTGAGAACATCGACCCCAGCCCTATTCTACCCCAGTTTTGGGGGTGACCCCTTTGACTAGATTGCCGATGTTGTGGCTCCGAGGTGCGAAGACCCTATGCTAATTATTCGTATAATGAACTTTGAACTAGTCCAACCTATATGCCCATGGTACAACATTACAGACAGACGGATGGACGATTTACGATAGCAGTACCGTGCTTTGCACTATATGCATCGCATGCAGTAAAGACATTTGGGCAATTTTTGGTACAGACTAACCATAAAAACGTTGAATTTGATTTTTTTAATTTATCTGCCATATCTACTTTTCTGGAAAAATATGATTTAACAAATTTACTTCCTACTCTAGTTTCAGCTATCTTCAACATACATCAGTGTCATTTATGTACGTTGAAATTATAATATATGCGTAGTTGTGGTAGATAAATTTATACTTATTTGGTTCAGACGTTTTTAGAACATGTCTATCCATTATCACAAATATCTTTTGCATTTGTAATTACTGCATTGAAAAGATTAGATGCATTTTATTTGGATACCATGTTATGCTACCTGTTGTGTGTTATGCATGACTTTACTGTAGTTACAATAAACGTTGTACTGCCAGAAACTAGAGTCATTGGGCTACATCACTGCTGCTGACAGTATGGGTCTATCTTCATTCAAATTTTCGTGGTGGGCTCCGAAACACACCGTATTGTGAAGCAGAGTAGGTAATGGCCGTTCAAGGTCATCCTACCAAAAGTGCTGTCCTGCCCCATTTCAGAGACATTGCAGGTTTTCTGTTAAAACAGACACCCCACCTGTATTCTGTGGGGACTTGGGGATGTTCCCCTTGCACTAGATCACCGATGAGGAGCGAAGGCCCTATGCTAATTGTTTGTGTAATTACTTTTGAATCCAACCTACATGACCATGGTACATCAATGTCATGGACGGACGGACAGACAGACGACTTATGTTAGCAATACCACGCTTTGCACTATGTGCATCACATGGAAATAAATATATGGCCATGACATAGTGAGTGAATTAGTAGTTTGATGTCCCAATCGATACATAACAGGTCATTTCAGAGACGAGTCTTTATAGGCAATCAACTGCACTGTACTGAAAACCAAAGTCAAAACAATCAACAGAAAATACACAGAAAGCAAACCACAAAAGAAAGAAACTGGCTTTGGTTAAGAAATTGCACAAAAACCGAAGTCTAAACCTACACTTGCAGACCCTAGTACATCTGTAAAAACAGCTCTACTGTTTTTGCTGAACAGTTCTGATATAATCGACATTTGTGATCTAATTGTTAAGTATGTAATTAATTTTGCAAAAATTATACAAAATGTCAGATAACAACTTTCTAGTTTAATATATGGCCGCTTCACAGCAGTATAGCAGTATGAGCTCACACCAGCAAAACAGTCTAACATTGCGTAACTATAAGTCTAGAACTGACAGAAAAGTTGTCAAAATACCACTAAGTATCTTGGTGGCTGATAATTTTAATATGCTTAACTCACAGTAAAATTTGCATGCAGCAATTTTACTAAGCTAACTAACACACACACGCACATGCATGCGAGTAAACATGCATTTAACACATTCACAATGAAGCTCTGCTTGTACACTGAGAATTCATCAGGTGGTCTTTATTATTATTAGTAGTATTATTATTATTACTTTTTATACCCTCGGTAGTAAAGATCCCGAGAGTTAAAAGCAAAGAAGAAATTAAAATCAAAATTAAGTCTGGATAAGAGGTCAGAGGTCCGGATCGTTGCTGCAGGAGAATGTATCACGCAAAAGCACGGCGTTGAAATGCTGAATAGTAATAGAGATGCACTGGTATAAATAGATTCTTTCTCGGGCTTCGTTTGTTCTGGCAGAGATGATCTGGCCCAACATGTCCAAGAAATCCATGGCAGAGTCACTGATGGGCCCGAGCGTTTCCACCGCTATGGGCTGAAACTGAAAAGAGGCAGGTATGTCAGCGTATTTCACTGACTTCCTGTATGCTGTATTTTCACTGGCAGGCTTAAAGCTCATAAACAGACAAAAGAGAAATACAATATAAAAAAATAAAAAATAAACACAAACACACAATAAAAAGATTAGAAAAGAACAAGGCGCCAATGCTTAAAAAGAGGCGACTGAAAATACAAATCTGAGACAAAAGCAGCATTAACAATTGAGTTGTCACAAGCTTGTAACGAGCACCAGAATGAAAATACCAATTTGTGCATAATTACAGGCAGAGACGACACACCATCAAACACAAAAAGACCTGGGGGCTAACTTTCACAAATTCCTAGGAATCTTTGTAAATTTGGGGCCTGACGCACTACACCACTGTGGTTCTTGTTGTCGAAAAGCATCATTATATGCAACACGTAACTTGTTAAAAGAGTATAGACACATTGAGCACCAAAGCTGACAGCCATAAACTGGAGTGCAATATGCCCTGAATAACATAAGCTGCGTATTTAGTGAAGCAGACAAGAATTTCCGGATGATCATGTTAGCTCTAGCATATAAGTCTCTAGTTTGTTTCATCAAATCAGGATCATCTGTCAGGCCAGAATTGATGATGTTACCAAGATACTTATAACTATCAGTAGAGGGCAAAGTTGCCCCACAGAGTTGAAAAGACGGATGAATAATCGAGTCATATTATGATTTTTTGACTTGACAATGATACACTGTGACTTATCTACACTGAAAACAACACGGTGAGACTCAGCAAACTTTGAGCAAGTGTCTAACAGCTGTTGGAGACCTTTGGCAGAAGGAGCAAATACTACTGCATCATCTGCAAATAGCAGATAATTGACAATCACATTACTCAATCTGCAATGTACGTTTACAGAGTGCAGACACAATGACAGCTCATCAACGTACACTGCAAACAAAAAGGGAGATAGAATACCACCCTAATGAACTCCATTACAAATATTAAGGTTGTCAGATATAATACCAGACCACTGAATTCTTGCATAATGATGTCCATACAAGCTCCACAGAAGACGTAGAATATAATATAAGCTGGCACCTCACGAGTAACTAGTTTACGAAATAAAATAGTATAATCAACATGGTCGAATGCTTTACTAGCATCCAAGAAACATACAAACCTGGTACTACCATGATCACAATAAAACCTTATAACTTCTTTTAACAAAAATATTGGCGTTAACGTTGAATGCCACGTTTAAAACCAAACTGGTTATGTGAAGTTTTCAAATACTCATACAAACGATTCAAGTTCTCATGTTCAAATATCTTAAGAGAAAACTGTAGCTAATGCAATAGGACGATAATTAAGAGACATCAGATAAATCGTCATTTTTATCGTTGACAGTGGGACAAGTCACGGTTTGGGTTGCACCAGCAGAAATATAACTATGAGTAAGCATAACATTAATACATACGGCCAAAAAACTGTAATATAAATCACCAACCAATTTGTAATTCTCTGTGCATAAGCCGTAGCAATCACCAGCCTTATTATTAGCCATGTCTGATAAGATCTCATGGACCTCGGCACATATAGCGTATTTAATGTCACATCTGTCTGGTAAAGACACATTGGCAATTTGGCAACCATTTTTTATCCAACTACAATGACGTTCAGCAAGACCGCAAATACAAGAAAGTTTACAAAACCAATAACTGCTAGAATAAACAAAACTTTGACACAATAAGCCCGGTAACACAAATCTGATCAATTAATGTAACAAAGTGGTAGGATCTAAATAATGAATTCTCGTTACTGGCACTGTTTTACGGGCAACATTACGATGGTTGCTTATCTGCTGACTTACAACGCTGCATCATGTACACACAAAATGCACAGAGACCACCAACTGTCTGAATGCATCCAACGACTGCAAATGGAATATCATAGTTTCCAGTAACATCAAACAGAAAACCTACAACCACATAAGCAGACCAAACAATCATAACTGCTTTAGATTTTTGTTTACCGGGCCAATCTTTTCAGAGCTGCCTCTAGGCTAGGCCGGATTGGGTCCCCCAAAAATGTACTTTTGAAGAACTGATGCAGCAAGACTTTCTACAGGCTGATGCAGTAGCATCAAAGTACTGAAGGGAAACGTTCAACCAACCATAAAAGTGTATGTTAAACCACTGAATGGAGTGGGATAAGTGAGTGTTAAACGAACTTATCACACTCCAGACAGTGATTTTACACACTTATTCAACGGTCGTGGACGACCGGTAATGTAACTACACTCTTAATCACGACTGTGTCTCCTCAATCAGTCAAAGTCATCTCATCAACTGCTCCATGATTCAATCAAAAAAAAACTAGATGCACCAGGGTTGCATAACGTGCAATTTAGACTGAAGATTATTTACAGGCTGGATTGGGTAGCATGGTGGGATGGAAAGTGGGCAGCCAGTTGGACCACCCTGAAATGCAGTA
>Ga0209679_1000377_pt1 | contig 16897 bp, 10 predicted proteins | sample WorMetHEROISLAND_4_FD_187408 | JGI IMG/M metagenome (GOLD analysis project Ga0209679, IMG submission 187408) | Marine gutless worms symbiont microbial communities from Max Planck institute for Marine Microbiology, Germany - Olavius sp. 2 HERON... ...
ATACCTGCCACACCGCTTCCGGCGCCCCTGATAAGTTCGTGGGCTACCCAAGAACAAAGTAGACTGTGGCATGCACTGCCTAAGTGCAGGCAAGCTAACTATTTTTGAATGCACCGGACAAAGGTCTGGCTCGTTTTGCCTTGAGTCTTGAGAAGAGACTTGAGGATTCTTGTCGGATTACTTACCGGTCATGTCGATCTTAATCGCCACCTCCGAAACGAAGCGGTATGTCCCCTCTGCCAAGATGAGGAGGAAACTCATTTCATTGCTCAATGCAGTGCCACAATGCTACTCCGAAGATCTATCCTCGGTGATTACATGCTCTCACTGGACTAGGGTTGCCAACCGTCCCGAATTTTTCGGGACAGTCCCGAATTCGGATGCTGTGTCCCGTGTCCCAAACGGCTCCGTTCAGGACGGGCTAATGTCCCGAATTTTCACTGAGCAAAAAAGTAATGTGAAGAATGATCCTTATTTGCGGTTTTTCGCCTTTGATCTTTGCCTTTGAGTTCATTTAATAATGAACAGGGGCTATTTTAGCCAGCTGATATCCAGTAACGGTCCGTGCGCTAGTGTAAACCATTATAAATGTCTCACGAAATATCTGATATTCCTCCAACCACAGGCGTTCTGCGACGCTTAATATGCTCCTCTGAGAACAATTATTCCTCTGAGAACAATTCGTTGAAGAGTGTAACTCTGTAACTGTAACTGTAACTCCAAATTCGTTTTCGGACGGGGCTCCGCCCCGGACCCCGCTGGCGGACCTCACGACGCTCCCCCAGACCCCCTAGTCGGTTGGGGAGGGGGTACCCCCTCCCCATTTCCCACCCCCTCGACGCCTACGGCGTCTCGATCTCGGCGTCTCGTCCCGAATTTCATTTTCTGAAAGTTGGCAACCCTACACTGGACACTCTTAATGGTATCCACTGGACAGTTCTCCAGGGGTATGCCAAAGCCTCTACGAGATTTCTTCGACCATGAGGTCTGTCGGGGTTGCGCATTGGGCCCAAATTGAGGCCTCAACGCTGGTGTGTCTTGGCATCCGCCCCGAAGGTAGGGTAAGGTAAGGTAAGGTGGTGCGAGGCACAACAAACACCTGCTGCCACCTAGCGAATGATACTGACTTGACCCAAAATTTAATCAGGTCGTCCCATGGTCACTCCACACCTTCCCTGAAAATTTCATGCAAATCGGTCCAGCCGTTTTCTTGTAATGTTGCTGACAAAGAAACAAAGAAAGAAAGAAAGAAATAGCCCGACAACAATACCCGTCCCCCTACCGGGGGCGGGGTAGTTAGGGCAATTAGGTCGGGAAGTCTAGCACTCCGTTACAGCTCAGCCACTTGGGACCGGAAGTGTAAAATAATATAGTTTGAGTTTTTTATTAACCTTTGGCTAAATGACGTTCCGACATTTCGAAAGTGGGAGAAAGAAAAGAAATTTACAAATTGTGATTCAGTAAAGAACACACTTGCAAAACACTAAAACCTTTAAACACAACCGCCCTTTAACAAACTTCCTGTTTCTTCGTGACAGGTGCGACAGAGTAGGGCTGCGAGTTTCGATTATTTTAGGAATTGATTAATCGACGCAAATAACTCATTATAATCGATTAATCGTATCAGTAAGTAAAATCGTTGTTGTTGTCTAATACGACCACGATGCGTCGGTTTCCTGCACAAGCAATTCCACTGTGGAGACATATCTAGTGACACAATGAAACCAAATGTAGAGTCTCAAGTAAAAAAACCATGGTTGAATACACAGCGATAAATCTCTAAGCAAAATACTGACGTTGATGGCATTAAAAAGTTCCTTCTTAGGCCTAGCCTTTCCTTAGCTTACTGATTGTTCTGCATGTAGGCCAAGTATTTTGTTTTTTAATTGCTATTATGTTGGAAGTTGGAAATTCAGTCTATCTGGCTATAACGCTGTAGTGTCGTTTCTACTTTCCGCATGTGACGACGCTTGATTTGTTAATTAAATGCATGCTGTGATGACGAAGTTTCGATTAATCGTTGATTATTCCTATCCAACAGTGACTGAGTGAAGTCAGTGCTTCGAAGTTCAATGGCCAGCCGCCAGTCCGTTATAAACTCTAACCATATCGGACGCTTTTAAAGCGTGATCCGATCCGGTTAGAAAGTTTCGCGGCCCTCCCTGCATGGCTCTAGGCCTCCGTGCGATGCACTACCCAGCAAACAAAACGTTAGCGGCCCGATAGCGGTCCGCCATCGGCAACGTCAGCGGTCCACCGTCGGCCGCCGCTGGCGGGCCGCTGTAGATTTGCACATCGGTTTACTGTCGGCCCGCTGTCGGCACGTCTACAGCGGACCGACGGCAGGCCGCTAGTGGACCGACGATGGTCTATATGGATGCTTTTAGGCCTAGGCTACTGCTTATTTTGTCCCCTAAAATTATTCCACGATTGTTCTCGCTTACTTTCTGTAAAGCTTTAAATTTTTGTATTGTTCTAGTATTGTTTTTCTAGCTAGCACGTACCGGTAGTTAACTCAAAATTGTTATTATTGAGTATATCGTGAGTGACCTGTGTTACAGAGTATTTTATTCGTAAAACATTATCTTTTTACGAATAAAATGCTCTGTCACTATCACACACGATACGTTTCATTTAAAAGCGGGATTACAGTCATACGCACGCGCACATCTGCCTGTGCTGCTGTGCATTAAACAACAGTTAAATGACTGGTATATTAATGGCCACTAAAATAATAAGGATAATTTCATCAATCCTTTAGGATAAACTTTATCTGCCACATGTAGATGTATGTATAGGTTCACATCTGTTTTACATGCGCATGCCACTAACCAAGTAAAATAAAAAAAAGTCAACACAGTGTAAATTACATTGCATGACTGCAATTATGTGTATTAGCACCACAGCAACTCAATTCAAAACGAGACAGACAACACAGGCTGAAAGTCACCACAAGTAACTAATTAACACAATTATAAATTCAATTATACCAGGCACAAACTTAAGAATAACACAGTGCAAGTATTAGTTTTAGAGTAACACTAAAGTCGGTAGCAGTTTAAAATGCATCAAAAAAATTAATCTCTAAGTCATTGGCTGAGAAAAACACGTAGAAACAACTACTGTAAAACATTATATTTTCGCTGCATCTTACTTTCACGATTTTGGAATGTACAAATTTCACTGCATTTTGATTTGGCGCTTTCCCAGTGTTCTACTAGTATCTGTCAGGCCTTTGATGGGCAAACTGAATTTTCGCGGATATTCAATTTCGCGTTTTTTTTCGTACTCGCGAAATTCGCGAAAATTTGATGCACGCGATGTGTTTTACAGTAGATGGTATAACTCGAGTCTAAGTCATCGAGTACTGTATGCCTCTGCCTGCACGGAAACTCTAACCCTTATACTGTGACCTTGACCTTTGACCTACTGACCTGGAAATCTGACACGTGCATCCTTTTACCAAGATGCGTCAATGCCGTACGTTTTGAGAAAATATGTCCAGCAGGTAAGTAAGTAATCGTTTATTGATCAACGGTCAAATGCCATTGAAAAAAAAACAGAAAAAAATAACATAGCAGAACTGTAGTTAATATAGTGCAGAAGTACAGCACATTTGCATACAGTCATCTAGTAAGCATCCTCAAATAAGCTTTGCAATACAAACGAACGCTTGTACAGGTTAAAATGACACCGAGGCAAGGCAAAAATACAATTAGAAGCGCGGAGTTTCATGGGTAAAATTTTTTCCGGAGGTAATAACTGGTGAATACAATGTTCCTTATTGTTAACCATTTTACGAAACAGTTGTGCATCCGCCTCATGCAATAACCCAGACAAACGTTTCAACTCACAGCTGTAACCCCAGTTAACGGCTTTTTTGAAAAAAGCATCAAATTTAGCTATAAGCTCATTGCTAAGAAATCCACCCCAGGCAGGCAAGGCATATAGAATACGGGACATAACAATAGCACAAAATACAACATTAAGTTGCTTAGCAGGAAGACCTTGCCCTTTTAAGCATTTCAGCAAGTAACAACGCTGTGAACAGACAGTTAAAATGTTTTTAACATGTTCATCAAACTTTAAGTTACTACAGAAGGTTTCAAGATATTGCTTTAGAAGCCGAAAAGTACTTTTCGCAAAATGTTTTATTCCACTGTGAGTCTGTGACCTTAACCTTTGACCTTGAAATCTGACGCGTGCATCCTTTTATCAAGGTGCATCAATGGTGAATATCCGGCAAGTATTTTTCAAGATATCGTGTTAAAAGGTTTGGGACGCACGCACTTACAGACTAACAGACAAAAAGGCACAAAACATAATTCCGCTGGCGCACTGTGTAGGACGAGGTATAATAAAAATTTGCCTGCATAATAGGGATGCCGCCGGTTAACTGTTAAGCGAAGTTATCCCATCTTAGTCGGCACACAACATATTGACACTCATAATTTGATACAAAAACAGAGCACTAGAGCACTGAGAGCAGTCAAATAAAAACACAATCGGTGAAAAATAATACTGCAATAACAGAAATCCTCAACTAGCAAGCTTATCCCTTCTCAAACAAACACAACATATTTACACATAGTCCGAAAAACGCAACTGTCTAACACACTTTCCAACAGACAAAAATATAGCAGTCTAAAACACAATCGGTGCCAAAAAATAATACTGCAATAACAGAGCTCCTCAGAGTTGTCCACAGGTCAGCTGGAGTTGGGTCTCGATTTTCAGGGACACACAGTCGAGTCGGGTCAAAAATACGGAGGATGTATTGACGCAATGTACGATATTTATATCAATGTTCATAATAAATGTCACTGGATTTGGGTAGGTTGAATTAAGATTTTTGGCAGGCTGATGGTTCGGGTCAAGAAAAATTGAGCAGTGGGGCAACACTCTGGAGCAAACTTATCCCATATTGATCAACCACAACATATTTACACATAATTCGAAAACAACTGTCTAAAACAATGTCCAACAGACAGAAAATAGAGCAGTATAAAAACACAATCTGTGACAAAAATAATACAGTAACAGAGCTCCTCAACATAGCAGTCAGTATTAATGCAGTTATGTAATAAACAGAAATCTTCAGTTGAGCACAGTGAAAGTCTAAACGATAATTAGCACCATGACAATTTAATTAATACAAGACACAAACTGAAAACAGGCTCAATACAGTCATTACATTGTAGTTCTGTGCAAGCAATGAGCACTGTAGCAAGTCAGTTAAATACAACACATACAGAAAAATGGATCAACACGCTGTAAGTCACTGCAAGTCATTAGCACCTCATCAACTTCATTTATCACAAAACAGAGAAACTGTAAGTAAGATACGAATAGAAAACCAAGGCTCAATAAACTCCAGTGTAATGGACTAATACAATACAAATTTTAAAAAAATCAGTTAACTGGAAAGTCACGTGTGTCCTGTTAACAACATACTCAGCCTCACAGCATTCAGGCACAGTGCGGGGCAATGACTCACTCTGAGTCTGTCTCGACCACAGCAGTTCTTGGTTGTTGCACCAACAGCTGACGCTTCTTTTGCCTCGCTCTGCGACCGCCTTCCCTGTCCTGTGCACCATGCATAAACCGCACAAGTTGCTGCTGAATATCAGCATCAGTTGCACCAGCAGTTGCACGGTTCCGTCTGACAGCAGCTGTCAACAAAAACATGACCTTGCATCATAGCAGCTTGGTTGCAGTAATGTTGTATACAGGGTCAAATCTAGCGTCCTAAGCCGACAGTCTTCCAAGACAATAATCCAGTGACCCCCTCCCCTCCCATCTCCTCCTCCCCTACCTCCCACCTTCCCCTGCCTTGCCACCCCTCCCCTTAGAAGTAGGCCCCTTAGGGGGTCTTGGGAGCACTCTCCGTGGGGTCTTGACCAAATTGTGCAGTTTTCCATCCAGCTGGATGTTTTACATAGTGGGCTGTCGTGGTAACGATGCCTGTCGGTTTGCCCGAGTGAGAAAACATTATTACAGCAGGCGCTACGGAGAAAAACGACGTTATTTTTAGTAAGAGACAGTAGTAGGCTGTAGTCATTTAAAGAATATCTATTTCTACGGTAAAAAAATATGTAAAAATGTATGTAAATTTGTAAAAATGTTTAACATGGTAATCATATTTTTATCTTTTGAATTTTTTGGTCGTTTTATCTTCACTCGATAGGTAGTTTATAAAAAATTGTTTTCTCCTCATTTCTGACCGTCTTCCGGAAGACTGTGGAAGCCTGCCTGGATCCGCCTCTGGTATAAGATTTCATGCATAAGATGCGTACTGTCGTCCAGCACTCAAAGTCTAATGTTATTACTATCACCAGTCTGTGCTAGTTTTAAAATTACATACCAGTGATAACTTCAGCTAGTTTCATTTTTCCGAAGGCTCTCTTTCCACACTGTCCACTCCAGTTGAGGCCATTAACAATGCTGTTATCAAACAGGCAGGCCATGATACGTGTAATAATCTCCTTCAAGTTCCTGCCGCCTCTTGCTGCCAACCGTGCCACCTTTAGACAGTAACATAAAGCAAAAATAACAATACCTTGCAATCAAGTGAGCATACTGAAATGTGCTACATTATGATTACATCCACAGTCCTTGTTCTGTATATCCATCAAAGCTGTGATTAGACTGATAATATCAAGTCAAGTCAAGTCAAGTCAAGTAGCCTTTTAGGGGCTACATGACATACACATACTGTGACATGAATGCAGAAAATTAAAAAATAAAACATCAAACACAGCAAACAACCGTAATAATAATAATAATAATAATAATACCGGGTGGTGCAAAAAAAACGTCCTGAACATTCGCATGCGTTATGCAGCAAGTTATTAAGCGATTTTTAAATTTCTTCACTGCTACATTCAGCGGTAAATTTGCAATATAATGATCATTAAAGATCCCACCACACCTAAAATGCATCGCTACACTACCGTGTGAAATACTAGTTTACAAAAATTGAACCTAACAAACAGCACGCCAACAATAAGACATGTACACAGATGTTTTGTCGTAACTCAGTCAATGCTAAGCTAACCCATGTTCTTATGTATTCAGCAGTTTATGACAGTAATAATGTATGATAGTATTACAACAGATGCTCGAAATTTCATCCTTCAGCACGGACGCAGGCCTGCAACCTTCGCCACCACTGTTCGATAGCCTTGTCAACGACACTTTTTTTCACATTAGCCCACGTGTTCGCCAGTCATTACTTAAATTCGTCTAGATCACGAATGGACTTACTGTAAACACATTCCTGTAATAGTCCCCAGATTCAATAATCTACTGGGTTTAGGTCAAAAGAGTTGGGTGGCCAGATCTTGGGTCCCATGAGTCGGGCTAAGGCCTACTGTAGTGTTTTTACTTCTAACTGCTGTCTGGCATAGTTTGAATCTTTGTGACCAACCTTTCTGAAGCCATTAGACAAAGTGTGCATCTGATATAGAATTGCAAAACATACACACAGAAGTGACGCCAGTGCCACACAAAATTTTTATCTTATTTATTACTGCAATGACTTTCGGGCAATTTCGGTGTGATGGCACGTTGCAGAAATTTTTTGATCCTCATGTGGGGGCCCCATTTTTGTGGGGCCCCTGTTCGGCCGAACATGCTGAACATGCCTAAATCCGCCTCTGCATGGCGAATATCTTATCTATAAGTTTAATGACTTTGCCAAATAGATGGAACATGGATCCATGGATCGTAACACAACATAATAACATATACATTGATACTTTATCACCAAAAAATCAAAATACATGTAATCTCGAATTAGTAATAATTATTATTTTCATCACCTTTAGTGCAACAAATAAGGATGCACAGGAAGAAATTTCTTACAATTTTCGGAACAATTATGCAGCTACACTGACCAATGATTTCCTGAACTGTGCATCCTGTGACAGCTTCTGATCAAGGCTGTCAAGCATATCGCTGTCTCTCACAGGAAGTTCTATGCCGAGGTCTTCACTGACATCAGAGTTTGAGCCAGAAGTCAGGGCTTGCAACATCTGCGTGTTCTGCATGACCTGACTTTTCACTTCACGTAGTTCTGACTTTATCTCAGTCAGCAGAGACACAATAATTCGAGTAGCTGGACATACCAACAGCACATCATTATTCAACGTGTTCTACCGAAAACTGTCTATAGAAGAAATATTTCCAATTCTCACTTCAAATCAGCTGCACTACAGTATATCTTACTGAAATAGTGCTTCAAAAAAATTATGAGGCACAAGTTAAACCATTAAAGTGAATTAAACTCCTGAAGACCTGTGCCATATATATTCAGTATGACTGACTGCTACTTGGCACAAGATATTGTAGCTCAAGTAAACAAATTAAGTCAAATTCATTTACTAAAATACATAAAATAATAACATGAAACATCCCATTCTCTTACCATTAGAAGTTCTAGCCGGACGATCAGGTACAACTGGTGAACAAACAGATGCCAACGGTAAAGGCTCAACATCTGGTGCTAATGGGGAAGACACTGGTTGATCAGTGTCACCCTCTGCTGTGGTTGATGAGAGAGCAGAAGCAGGCTGCAATGGCAGTGAAGTTTCAGCTGGTGCTACTGAAGCAGAAGAATAAGAAGACTGCACAGGAAGTAATGACAGAGCAGAAACAGAAGCAGGCTGTGAGACCAGTGAAGGTACAGCTGGTGCTACTGCAGCAGAAGAATAAGAAGACTGTGATGACAAAGCAGAAACAGAAGCAGGCTGTGAGACCAGTGAAGGTACAGCTGGTGCTGCAGAAAGCTGCACTTTGGAAGTAACTTTGGTTACTTTGGTTGCAGGCTGTTCTGCGTCATCACTGCTGTCCATGAGATGTTGAGGAATTCTAACAACAAATGAAAACAAAGAAAAACTAGATGGTACAACTCCACGCCAAGTCGTCGAGTATGCATGGAAACCCCAACTCTTACACTGTGACCTTGACCTTTGACCTGTTCACCCTGAAATCTGTGTTAACAAGGTTCGGGACACACTTGCAGAGTTAACAGACAGAGAGACATACAGACAGACGAACAGGTACAAAACATAATGCCTCCAGCCCACTATGTAGGGTGAATGCATAATAAACTGCTTCAGCATAATGTCACTTATTTAACAAAAATTATACTAACGTTACGAAAATTTATGTGTCACTAGTAAGTTGGTAACAGAAAAGGCCAACAATAATTGTGTTTATATTGTATAATTTTTATTCTATAATTGCACCTAGAAGCACTCTTAGAGTACAGACCTCTGCCAAGTTTTTAAACATTAAAATCGCTAAATTATGCTGACCATATTAGTCCGTTATCACTTCAGAAATTGTGAGCTACGTGTTGACCGTACTGAAGGGTTCTTATAATGCCAAATGTGGATCCGGGAACCTGAAGATGAATTGTGATCCTGATTGTTACCAAAATCTAATCACTTGGTTCTTGTGGCCATGCCCTATCTCTTCCAAAAATTTCAACAAAATCTGTTTCAACTGTTTCAGTAATCTAGCACACATACAACCAACCTCCTTCTGTAACAGAGGTAACAATAGTACTCAAATCTATAAAAACGCTTTCACTCAAATAATATGACACACTCACACACCTTTTAGTTCTTTTTCTTAGGTTGTCTTCATCCTCAGTATTAATGTCTGATGTCCATTCTGCAGTGGGTAGTAGGGTACGAGCTTTTCCATATGAATCTAATAAAACATTCAGCTGCTAATTTACTGCCAATATTAACTAATGCAAAGCGTCATTCACATTGAAGTTAGCTCCAGTCTCAAAAGTGCTTCTGACAATGTTCAAAATTAATTACTTCATTACACAATACACAGCTGAATAATACGAACATAACTTAGAACAAAATAAAGTACAAATTCTTCGTTTTGCAAAAAGTACGATAATTAATTAATTTCTGATAAAACTCATGTAATAAGAGCTTTTAAACTGCCACAAAAAACATTCTCACCTTTGATTCCAAGGATGCGAACCGGATATTTTGTCCAGCTTTGTTTCGGTCTTTCACCGCACTTAACCGCTCTGTCAAACTTTTCTTGAGTACTGTATGGTGCCCAGTATGCAAAGTCTCCATCCAACCATGATACTGGTACGACGGAAACGCAATTATCATCAGAAAATATCACCACAGCATATGCTTCTGTCATTCTGCACAAAAAACATGCTGAAACTTGCAATAAATAACCAATACATACTGTCTGATAAACAACAACACAACACCATAATTTTATACAAAAATTATTCTGCAGTTATTTTTTATTGTTGTTATTCGCTTTTTCATATTATGTGTACTTCTTGTATTATTTTCATATACAATCAAAGTACTTAGACCCCCAGAGTAATACAGATCAAGGAAGCCCGTATCCAGATCGTAATCCAGATCGTCACCAAACTTAATCATTTTGTCCTTGGGTCATGCTCCATATCTCCAGAAAACTCGGACAGATAGACAAAGAAACAGACAAACAGACCAATCTGAAAACATAACCTCCTTTGGCAGAAGTAATGAAATAAATACCACATACAATGTTTTTATAACACCAGCTATGTTTGTGGCTGTCAGATAGTTTTAGCAGTTCTTAGTTCATCATGTTAAACAGTGAAGCTAACTAGAGGGAGCTGAGTGTATAATGCATCATCAGCCTTACTTTTTGTGGAACAAAAACAAATCACATTTTAAATAGCTATCATTACTGTGTTCAAACGTCAACTTACTCTGCTCATGTGCCATTATGCAGTATGTACAAGAGGCATTCCAACAAAGCTGTCCTTGTATGGCAGCAGCACATACTTCCTGGCAACTTCTGTCACACTACAGTGATGCAGCCTTCTGCTGGCAGCAGCAAGCTGCACAATACCAATTGTCCTTGATTCCACAGGATAAGTAAAGAGATCGCCAACCACTTCAAACTTCCTGTACATGATTCCGATATATCCGTCATGCCCTGCAATAATATTTTGCACTGACACGACGTCGCCATTCATGAGCTGCACGTGACAGTCACCGTGTGATAACCTGATACAAAACTTGTCCAACTGCAGCTGCTTATACTGTCCAACAACAGAGACATCAGCTGTCACGGGACCTTCATTATGTGGTCGTGCTAGACCTGTGGTCTCAGACAGGTTGTTTACCTGCACACTTTCCAGTTCGTGCAGTCGACGAATCAGTTGCTGAAGGGGAAAATTTGGTTTTCTCAGCAGCTTCTTCAGCTTACCCAAAAAATTCTCAAAAGGGAAGGCTGAAACATTGTCCAAGACACCATATCTTTTTGTTTCACTGCTCAGGTGGACCAAAGCATGCACATTGTATGAGATTCGGTCAGTGCCATAGAGCTGGCCAAAATGTTCAACAAACAACACAAGTAATTTGTTGCTAAAGTCACTGTACTGCAAACACAGCACAGGATTCACCAAAATACTTACAGCTACTGATAACAACAAATAATTATCGTACACTTCCTGCTGCAAGACGCCGCTTAAGACAGTGTGGCCTGTATAAAGCAGCAACATGCGGAATTCGGTGGCTTTCCAGCGTTCATAGTCTGTTATTGGACGTGGTTTGCGTTGAAACTCAACTGGCATATTTCTACTCAACCGTACAAGTCTTTTGTTTATTTTCTCAACTGAAAGTCTGCCTAGTCGTGTTTTCAGAGGTCCAGCTAACCACAACGACACCAGTTTTCTCATGACACCTAAGCAGACCAGGTGCATGTAGTCTATAGGAAACTGTGACACCATCCCCAATGAAAGTGCCAGGAATGGAGATTGCTCATCTTTACTGTGGTGTTTTTGATCTCTCATTTCAACAAACGACTCATCGGTTCGCTCTGGAGCATGGCATTCCGGAAATGTGACACATTTGCAAAATGTACCAATCTGTGTGCACTTGTCACAGCCACTGTAGCCTGAATGCCCAGTCACACATTTTACATAAGACCTGGCCGGCATGTCACAGACAACTGCTGATATGCTAAACTGATAATGTACACCACGGTAAAAAAGTCCTTCTTCCTGCAACTTTTTGGCTTCGGTCACGACATCCTGCAAATATTCACTGACATGTGTCGGCTTGCTGGTACCATGGTACATGCCAATGACAAACGGGACACGTTTTGCACACGGCACAAGATCTGCATAGTTGTCAATTAACCCTAAGATTGGCCAAAGCTGAACATTGCTGCTTTTGAACAGAGGCAGCCCATCGATATTCAGTTGCAGCTTAATTGTCTGACAACCACTGTCACCAACTCCGACTGACAGCAGATTATGTATCCCCCTTTCAATCCCAATATGGCAGTAGCTTCCACCTCCAATTTGCTTCACCGGGACAACTGGCTGTTTGTTTGCTTGCATAACTGTCCTGGGATCCACTGGCAAGTCAGGAAACCACAAACGAAGTATTTTTAACAAATTACCCAAAGCTGTCTGTGTGACATTATCTCTGATCTTCCACGCAGCCAACATGCTGCATAGTTCTGCAACCCGGTCGAACTCATAATAGTCAGATGACATACTTTCAGAATCACTGAAAACAGGATAATTGTCATCACTGTCGGCTGAATCAACTGTTGAGCTTAACTCGTGGTCACTGATGCTTTGGTCTTCAAACACTGGCTCCGATTCGTGTTCATCAGACAGAACTGCTGTACTTCGGTGATTATTCAATACAAATTCTGTACATGTTGGCATTGACTCCTCACTGTCAGCTGTACTATTCTGCAGGTTAGGTTCACTACATGTATCTATCTCAGCCATGTACTTGTCAACTTCTGACTTAATCTTTCTCCTCTTGCTCCAAAAGCTACTCATTTCTGAAAATAAAAATAAAAATAGGTTTGGAGAGAAATAAACAAAAAAAAATATTATGGACAATACAAACATGCTTAAGACACCAGAATTCACTGCAATGTTTTTTGGCTCCCTATACTTTAATTTATTTTTCACGGCCACATTTTATTACACAGGCTTAGTTTTTAAATCTTACTTAAAGAAAGTAGCCTATGTGTGATATCAAATGCCAATGCCAACCACGTACAAATTGCGTCCGTATACACAATCCGAAGAGTGGCTAAACAACAGCCGTATCAAGCGACCGCGACACGATACCACAACAGACTGCCATCAAGCGCTAATGGCCTGAGGTAGCACTCCGGCAGGTGTTGGCCCCCCAGGGAGTCGGGTCCGGTCCGTGGTCATCGTGCCCGCCGACGTGCGTTAATGAGGCCTTCCCTACTCACCTCTACTCCACTCGTGTGGACGGCGTCAATAGCATCATTAAACTGCAGTGGCCGCATAATAATGAGGTGTACCATTGTTGCCCAGCGTGCGCCCACTCCCCAGCCCCGCCACGATGATTGTAATCTGTGCTGTCGGATGTCTCCCGTTATCGCTGCTGGTTAATTGATTGTGTGCGTTGTAGCAGTACTGTACGAGAATGCACACATTTTTTACTAAATCATCACCACCATTACGGTATTACCGCTGTTTCGTGATGCAGTTTCGTGATGCAATGAAATACACATTGTATTTTATAACACAAAAAGCGTCATAAGTTATCGCGCTATATCTTTATTATAATTTTTAAAAATGTAGATTACCTGACTGCGTACGAAGAAGCGACAAATAAACTAAATAAGACACAAAACCGATACACAAAACTCATAACAAACACGAGATCCCCAACACAAAGAACGTTGAAACAAAGGCTAATTATCATAATATTTCGTTTTTCCCGCGCGACTCAACTGCAGGACGTATCAAGCTTAGTCTTATATGGGCTCAGGCTGACCTGCAGTATCGCGAGGTATTATAATGCGCAAGTAACTGTAAAACAGGCTCCGTTTTCATTTATTTCGCTTTTTACGTTAATATATGTCTACTCATTTAGTCAACTGGAAGATGTTAACAAAATTATACATAACTTCAGCAAGAAATTTCTCGGAAGATTTCGGGGGTACCAGAATGGCATTTTTTGATAGCTAATGGAGTTTACGAATGATCATTATGTGTGTATATGTATCCTTCGGGCAACTTTGGAATAGTTGGTGTAAAACTACGTCGAATGTTTCACACTACGACACAAGTTGTGCTGACTGAAAATCTGGCTTAGCGCGGTAGCGGTCCGACCTCGGTGACACATCGGCGTGCCGATAATCGGTATGCCACCCGCTGACCCAGAGCGGTCCTACGGCCTATTGCCTATAGCGGCCCGATGTCGGCATGCCGACAGCGGTCCGCTGACGTGTTGTTTGCTGGGATCGTCCCCCACAGATGACGTCTGTACCTTGCTATACACAGTAACGAGCAAAAGTTAACTAAAAAGTTGCTTACTAATAGTTTAACTATTTTTTAGTTAGACCAGTAGTTTAACTGAAAAAGAATGTTTAGTGAAAGCATTAGTTTAACGGAAAATTCTTAGTTGCTAAGTAAATAGTTTTTTAACTAAAATATTTTAGTTAGCTTATCACAATAAGATATGCAATTATTTGTAGTTCATGATTGTAACGAGCATGAACTGTGACATATGTACTAACTGAACAACTGCAACTGCATTCTTGATGTCAAGAATTCATCATTACTCATGTTGATTTTAAACATGACCGTCAACATGGTAGTTATTGTCAACCCTTAGCAACTACTAAAGTAGTACAAGTGATGAGCATAAAAAGTTGAAAATTAGTTGGAAAAGTTTAACTAGTTTTCTTCAGTTTAGCTAACTAATTTTGTAAATTAGTTGGCAACTAAAAGTTTAACTAAAAAATTAAGCGATAATTTAGTTTAGTTTAACTAATTTGTAGTTAGTTGCCCATCACTGGCTGTATATTTGCTAACGGTTAGCCTAGCCTATAGTGTAACTCGATGCTCAAGTATTTGCATCGTCTGTTGTATTGTTCAGTCGGACCTCGATGCTGTCGTCGGCGCCGGGAAAGAAACGCGTACAAATCCGTACAGACGAAGTCGATACATCAGTTAACTGCCAGCTGCGTCCGCCAGCCGCTTATCAGCACGATGAGCCGGACGCAGCTCACGCTCGACGCCAAAGTGATATTATGCCACACAAGACCGATCGGGCTGTTTTCAGATATCCGCCTGCACTGCACGACACTTGCCCCTTCAGTTCGGATGATAGCGCCAGCATCGTACTGGGATTACGCCTAGCGGATCGGCTAGAAGACGGCATGCAGCCGACCATGGACGTTGACCATGATTCAGAGTCAGACGATTCAGAGCCTACGGTAAAACTGGCGCGCTCGCGTTCGTTGCCTACCAGCCAACTCACTGCTGCGGTAAGTGACGCCGATAGCTCGCCGGACCAGCCGTCCGCACCACGCGCAGACGTTTTTCAGGCTCATTACCGACATCGGAAGGAAGAAAAACCGGCTGAATGCGAAAGATGGCGCGATTTCTCTGACACAGATCCAGAGCAGACTGGCTCTTATATGGACCAAGACTCAATGTCACTGCTGACAGGGCCGAGCTGGACTACAGTGGACAGGCCTACGACGAGCGCAGAGATTGAGACCGTTAAGCTGAAAGACTAACGTGCTTACTGCTACGTACATTTGTCAAGAACAAGATACTAGCGGTTTACTTCATCGATAAATTTACGGAATCTTAACCGATCTGTACTGTTTTAACCAAAAAACATGACTTTAGCGTACACTCCGTAGTACGCATTAGAGGTTATTTTTTTAACGAGATGCGCATTATAAAAATCTATACGTTTTACTTACTTTTACTTACTTGCTTACGCCTAAATTGTTGTGCTTCACCCTATCACTGCCTCGCTGTACCTGAGAAATCGTCTGGCGAACGTGTGACGTGCGTGGTCAGCAGCAGCAGCAGCAGCAGCACATTATCACTGATCAGTGATTCGACCACCCGTGTTGCTTCGTCGCCCAATTACGTCGATGTACAAGACGATTAGTCTATTTCGAACATGTCCTATATGCGATCGTTATGTTTAACATCGTTAAGTTGCTATTTGTTTCTTGTTTGAACATAATGTTGCGCTGGTATACCGGGTGGGCCAAAATAAACGGGGTCACTCTGCATTTTCCCGAATATCTAGCAAACTACTGAAGATAATTACGTGATTTTTTTTGCACACGGCAAGGCCAGTCTATACTAGACACGTCTATTAACACAGGGTTTAATATTGTGTATAGGCCTATGTTTGCTACCAGTTGTCTGGTGAATAAAGATGTATCATGTATATAATGTCATTTTATACAGTGGCGCTATCTGGCGAAAGTTGAACAATAGTAACAACACTGCAGCATAACAGCTTCATAGGCCTATATTGCACAAATGAAAATGCAGAATGGCTTCAAGTCCAAAGCACAAGCATCGTTGATTTTTAGTTAGACCTGTTTAGCAGACGCGCTCGATATACATGTCCGCAATTACACTGGACTACGTTTTCAAGGCGACGTCGCCATTCACCGATACTTCGGTCAAGAAACGCTGGTGACAGATGTTGCCACGCTGTGACATTTTTTAGTTCTTAGAGAGACTTGAAACTTCTGCAGTGGTAAACCATCTCCTGAAGCGCTCCCCAAACAGCAAAGTCCATCAGATTTAGATCATTTGATGCGATGTCAGTATTAAAGTAAGTAAACCGTCATGTTTCAGTTTCAATATTGCATTATCAAATTCAAATGGTAACAGATCCGCCAGGTGGCGCCACTTTATGTAATAAAATGAGCCAACTCGCACATGATAGACATACACTGACCTTGGTGTGCACAAAAAATCATATTACCTTTGGTAGTTTTTCAGATATTCGGGAAAATGAAGAGTGGCCCCGGTTCTTTGGCCCACCCTCTAAGTATATAGTATAAGTTGAGGTATTTG
>Ga0209679_1000378_pt1 | contig 16881 bp, 2 predicted proteins | sample WorMetHEROISLAND_4_FD_187408 | JGI IMG/M metagenome (GOLD analysis project Ga0209679, IMG submission 187408) | Marine gutless worms symbiont microbial communities from Max Planck institute for Marine Microbiology, Germany - Olavius sp. 2 HERON... ...
GGCCGACTATGTCGTACTATTGGACGTATAGGCTGTTGACTGTCAGTGTGCCATGACTGCCATCGGTCGATTCAGCTTATTCAGCTGAATCGACCGATGGCAGTCATGGCACACTGACAGTCAACAGCCTATACGTTCAATAGTACGATATAGTCGGCCGACAGTCCGATAGTGGCCGATAGTCCGATGCAGTATTAAGTGTAACCCGTAATTAGCCACATCCAGGATAGACATCGGGCGGGTAAAAGTTCACACAACACAACACAACACAACGAGCTCAGCGCATTCTGGCAGTATTCTTGCCAACCTCACGAGCGTCTGTGAGCCAGACAACAAGCTGCAGAGACAACTCGAGTGCACGGCTGTACACGCACCTGAACAGACAGCGTACCTGCACGGACGCTGCCACAGGAACTGCCGCTATGTATCGTACATAGCATTTCTTATGCGTACTATGGCTATTAGTGACTTTGGACATAGCACTTCTTGCACTAAATATGCACAATAAGTAGATGTTAACAGTTCAAAGACCATTGTTTTATGTTTGGATTTTATGTAATTTGTTCAGAAAATTGCTTAAATTGTGAAAGAAGTGCAACACATGTTTCAGCTGCAGGGGACGAAGTGAGACCCGACCGGGAATTTGACCTTGTTCCCACTGAGGCAGAGCCTACTACTCCACCGATTCGCGGCCATGTGACTTTTTAAAGCATGCCGGCGCCGCCACTGTGTACCTGGATATAAGTGACACACTACGGACGACTGATAACTGTTACGTCATACCGCATCAGCTGCAGCTGCAGCTAGCGTCATCATCAGTATACAGGAACATCGGTATCCACCGCATACACACAAACACCACTGAACGGTAAGTCACCGTACTGTAATCTCGTAGTAATCGTGCCTGGAATCAACACCGGGCCACCGGCGCCGCTCAGCCAACCTGACAGTTACAGACCACCCGCAGCGCACAGGCCTAACACAAAGACCGCTGCGATGATTGACAGCCGGCACCACGGCAGAGAGTGGGCGTGTCCTGTTGCGTGGCAACGGCAACGCCGTCCTCTTCCGGGCGACGTGAGAAGATACTGCACAGGCCTCAAGCACCGACCCGTCCCCCCGTCACTCACTCCCGCACTCTCGTTCAAGGGTCACTATACAGCTAGTGATGACGTAACACTTAAAAAACAAACGCCATTAACATCATCTTGGCCAACCGCAGACTCATAATAACCACTGAAAATCAGCAAATATCGCATTAACAAGTTACTACAGACTTTAGCAGTTACCAATCAATCAACCAACCAATCAATCTTTATTTCAGGCACTGACCACACAGAACAGTAAAAACAGAAAGTAATAAAGTAAAAGGTTATCTTTAGTCTGTTCAAAGACATTATTCACAGTTGTAATGGACACTGCAGGCCAGCACAACTAACGCTGAAAGCAGAATAATTAAATTCCACAGTCTGAAATACAACATGTTTCACAGCGTCATCGCTTTGCAGGTATTCCAATCACTCTCGTCCGTTACCTGCCCACGCCCTCCAGTCAAGTGTGCGGGACAATCACGACTACGACCCGAGGCGAGAACGGTACATCACCGGCCACGCTAAACGGGTCAGGTAATCAATCCAACTACACAAAACACGGGACACGGCAAGTCACGACAGTCCGTCGACCCGTAACCAGTACGACGAGCGCAGCCAGAGGTCGTCGTACGTACACGATCGCTACAGTAGATGTAGCTGATCGATACCGGGTCCTGTGTTTTCGCTAGTTGTTTAATTGTTGCGGCGTCACTGAACTCAACTAACCGATCGATATCACAATTCAGCCATTCACTGCTACCACACCTGGACCACCTAACACGCTGCTCATTTCTCGCGCTACAGGGCACCTGCCAATATATTGGATATAGTTTATGGCAATTCCTATACGTTATTAAGTTTAATTAGTTAACCTGCAGCTCTGTAGTCACCGACAGTCCGACACTTAATATTTCAGCTGCAGTGTGCATGGTGCAGCATAATAAATAAGTTGACAATAACCTAATCTAATCTAATATTATTCGCATAGCGCAAATTAACCGGAAGCACAGATGCGCTAGGCGATAGCAAACAAGTACAAAAGTGATAACACGGGTTTTAAAAATTCTGTTAGCAAACGTGGCGACGGACCGCGAATGGTTCGCAATTCGGTCGGCAGACGGCTCCACGTGGCCAGGCGTAGACCAGTGAGTTTCTTAGCAATACAAAGGCCGTTAAGTGCCATTAAAAGGCTGTTAGAAGGCTGCAATTTCGGCCGGTTTATAATGCAGACTGGCGTACCACCACGCATCGTAATATATCATAATGCTGTTTAGCAGAATGCTGGTGTAAGTCGGGCTTTATAGTATACGCAGATATTCTGCAGAGAACGCAAAGTTTTTTTTACGTCAAAAACGTGTATTTAATTCCCAACAATGCAAAAGCACATACATGCATGCATGCGTACAACAATAGGAACGACGGAATATAAACGAATAAGCAAATAAGAGTAGTTAGTTGACAAAGTGTGTCAGTGTCAGTGAATCAAACAGATGCGAGCAAAAAACAACAAGTAACCTATGTATCCTACAGACATACCACGTCGCAAAATTTTCAAAAACATGCACACTTTGGTAATATTTTGTGCAATATAGAGGTGACATACCATCGCAGTCATTACAGAGACAATGATTATTTTAGGATAACACTGACACTGAATAGCACGTAAAAATGTTGCGAAAATGTTCTATTTTACATGTAACCACGCCTTAATTCAGAGCAAAAATCAGCGGATTTTAGCGATTCTGCAAAGTGTTTGATTCACTGCATCATATAAGATGCCATTTAGTGGCACTGATGAAGCACGGCATTAAATAACTACCGAACAATTAAACCAAATAAACGAAACCAGACTGGAATGTTTTCCATATTCACATACCGACACACATCCGGTCTTACAGTCCGTCTCTACTTCAGTTCAAGTCGGGGTGGTTCTGGATTGGGGCAGTGGGGGTCACGTGCCCCCTCCCCCAGATTCACTTGTTACCCCCAGATCCAAAAGCCAGCTGACAAAATGTAGGCCTATATGGAGTTTGTATTTTTTCAATTCCACAGAACGGAAATGGACTTAGTGATGAAGGGGCTGAGGGGGCAATGGCCTCCCAGAATTTTTGGGCCAGAAACGACCCCGGTTCAAGTCTGTTACATCACTGATCAGATGCATCAAGCATGACAAACAACTTCGACAGAAAAATAATCAGAACGACCCAGCAAATGCAAAATACATTATTGTTCTAATAAACGTTAATGTGAACTATACTACAATGTTCTATTAACTATTTCAACACTGCATACAGTCTCCAATCATTGTCAATATTCCTACAATATTCCACTGCCCTTCACCATCATTCAATGCCTGTCAGCAAATGACCACAAAATATATAACAGTTGTGATCAATAGTTTAGCATTACAGTAGTCTAGGCGTGCAGTAATGGTGATACCGCTCAAGAATTACAAATAGTTAACACAGGACACGCGACCGAAGACCACCATGATGTAAATTCACTCACTATGTTCACAATTCTCACTGTTTACCCTGCTGCTATAGTGACAAAGGCGAAGGAGTTGGCCACATCACGGCGTCCATAGATAAACCAATGAGTCGCATGTACTGCGTTAACTGTTTTATAATCATTGATACTGCTGGCAGCACTGAGACAAGAAATACATGATGACGAACAACAAAAAACTTACACCAGTAGGATAACCGAATATAACAGATCATGAATATCTGTTGCAGAGTATAAGGTCGTTAACTAGCTCCTTTTTTCCTGCTATATGTACAAATACGATATTAATGCAGTGAGAAGCAACACATATCACAGTTAATGACAAAACTACTAGACAAAGACACAGTGTATGATTAGACGAACAACAATAGCTGTATATTTCACTGCATGAACAGGTTTATATGAACAAAATATTCGCAACTTAATCATGTAATTGTTATAAATTCGGCTAAATGTTTGATATGTTACCTATATCTGCAGTAGCAAAATTTAAGGACGATAGCAAATGAAATGCAACAAAAACAACTTAAAACCAAAAAATTCTACAAGATGAAGTAACCCAGTTATATAATATGTAGACTATGTACCTAATAAACAAAAACTTTAATGTTGTGCACTGTACCATACAACGGCTCACACCTGTCAGCCTGTAGCTAGGAATTTATCTAACGCTAAAAAAGAAATGAACGAAAATCACCAACATGACAGAGTTCATCACTGCTTCAACCACTGAGACACAACAACTTATACGTGAGGAAAATAACTTTTAAACATGACGGGGCCAACCTACAGTCCTTCTAGCGTTCTGTACCAATAGCTCGGCATTCAGAGACGTCACATAAACCTTGTGAAATATATCGACCAAATGAGTACATCACATTACGACGACTGCATAGCAGACGGATGGAAAAGTGACCGCGGTGAAAGGTATCAAAGCGGCATCTAAAGATTGGACTATCGACCAGGATGGAGGCAGGCGTGGTGGCACAGAGAGAGATCTCCGATGACCGTGCTCAGCACAGAGGCAACAATCACGGCAACATAGAAAACGAACTTGCCATCGAACGCCTGAAACATACAAATGTGGTGCAGACATGAGATACCAGTCCCTGTTGAGTCTTCACTGCCCAGCTGCTGAAGCCATGAAGAAGCAGATTCAGTAACAAAACAGAAGCAACAAAGAAAAACCAAGCCATTCGCCAGAACAACAGAAACTGAGAAAGCATTGTCGGCAAACAAGTGAAACCGTGAAGCAGTTCAAAAAGTATCATATGCAAATTTCAACGTGCCGTGAAGTAGACAGCTTGACAGACAAATGAGTGCAAAATTGAACATCAAGCTAAAGCACTCAGTGAAAGATACGTGACTGGCGACAGAAGAAAAACGGTACACCCCTTGACAAGTGCAACACATTCAGCTGGTGAGAGATGCGGAGTAAGAGATGCAGAAGCAACTGGGGCTGGTAGAATGGAGATGCTCAGTCAGAAGAAAAATATAACAAAGATATAACAGAATTTCCATCAGCAACCAGTCACGTCTGCACCACAGTTGTATGCAACAGCATGTTAACATAAACGACCTCAGTGCAAACCACTGACGGGAAAAATGTTAAACCGAGTCAAATTAACAACACCGTGTATAACAGAACCCGCCCAGAAAAAGAAATGTTATACAAGCAAGGACGATATGTGATTAAACGGAACATAACTGCAGAGTACATAAATTCTGCAGAAAGTACATAAACCATACACTACCGAATGTATACATTATCATAATGGCACGAAGCGAGTCAGAATTTTTCCCAAACAATTTTCACTACTGACCACCTGAATAACTCGGACCATTTCCCGCTTTCACAAATCTCCTAAAGGACTTCCATAGAAAATCTGCAGTGGGTGGAATTGTCGGCGTTTTTTATTACCACAGTCAGAGAATTTATCGTTAATTCTTAGCAGCGCTGAAAACGTAACTACAGAAAAATAACAGTGACGGCTGAAGCAGTGAGTCATTAGTCGAAACAATTAACAGAAATAAGCTGCAAATCAAATACATCGTTCAAAAATGTCTACCACAAGTTCTCCGATTAAAGAGACAACACAACTCACAACGTACAAGCACAAACATCTACAACGTAAGAATTAATACTAATTACCATAATTAAATTAACCATCATCATTTTGTAAACGGCTTATAAATTAACTAATAGCAACAGCTTTCTACCACATGCATGATATGAATTCACAAATACGCATACGAACAGATGTTAATTGATACTAATACTACGACACGATCACAGTATTTTTGGTGGGAAGAAATTCAAGCAAGCTACATCACGAGTGTTAATGCGATTATTTCAAACTCACAGTAACTCAGCATCACAACAACTTCACAACAACATATACTTGCTCAATACTACTCTGTATTGCGCTGCATACAGCATAAATCTACATGACTTAAATTCTCAATACAGGCTCAGACATGAAACCCAGCAAAAACGCAGTACAAATGATAAATTTCCTATGCACTCAACGACGGCAGAAATGTTGGTACAACAATCTAGAGTACTCGGAATGTTCGTACAACAACAATATGTACTCGGAATGTTGGTACAACAATCTAGAGTACTCGGAATGTCAAGTTCTGCTCCTTCGATTTTGAACACTAGTAAATCCCTGTACGCTTTCCAGTCTTACGTGCCGCTGCATCCTGTGCCTTCAGTTCACGCCGCAGCCGTTCAACGGCTTGATGATAGCGACATCCCGCCCTCATTCTCATTGTGCCTAGTTCCGTTATACAGCCACAATCTAGACGCAGTGACCTCTGAGCTGCCATCGGCGGCGGTCGATTCACCATTGGCTGTACAGACGTCACCTGGGTCCGTCGAACAGACCTCAAAATACTGTCGCCGACCTGTAGTGCTACATCTCGATAGAGGATCTTGCGTCGAATCTCGACTACCAGCTGGGTCTTCTTGTCCTGCAAGATCTGGCGAGTTCCAGGTGACGAGGTCGAGTCTGGAACCGTTGCTGATGAGGTCTTGTGCAGCTGCTGCTCAAGGCGGTCCTTCTTAGACACGAGGCCCTGGAGATGTTGGAATTCGCGGACATGCCTTTCAACTGTCAGCCGCTCCTGCAACAGCTGGATTTCAATCGACTCCTTCTCCTGGTAGAGTTCGTGAAACTTCTGTCGTTCCCTGCTCAGTGCATCCTCTAACTGTTCCACCTTATCACTGAGCTTGGCAGCTTCATCCTCTTTGACTCTTGCTGCATCAAGCCGACATCGAAGTTCATCTCGTTCTTTCTGCAGCAACAGAATCTGCTGCCCACTAACCTCGGTCATGGCAGCCGCATTCTCCGATGCAGAAGATGAACCGAATCTGAAGGAACGCTTCTTCTGCTTGTCGCGGACAACTTCCATCTGCTTCACCAGTTCATCCTGCTTCACCAGCAAGCTGGTTCTCAACTGCTTGTTTTCGTCAACCACTTCCCGATAGTCTTTCTGCAGTTGTACAAGCTTCGCCTGCAAGCCGACCATTTCAACTGGAATGTTAATGCCAACAACTCGCTGATCTACTGACGCTAATGACGTAGCAGATCCTATGCCGGAGAACTGCTCACAGCTCTGCACTCGGTAAGGCCTGCGCGAGAAGTCCAGAGATGATTTGTGATCAGTTACATTACACGAACTGGCAGGAGACGAATCTGGAGTTTTTGACGCAGCATGCTGTTTCAATACGGCATTCTCGTTAGTAAGGCACTTATTTGCTTCCTGTAAGTCAAGCAGCTGTTGTTTTAACTCGGACAGGTCGTGGACCAACTGGAAATGTTTTGTTTCAAGGGCTTTATACGCCAGGTCGTCTGGAGACGGCTGCAGCGTCTGGTCATGATCAGATTTAACTGCGGTGTCTTCGTCTGTCTGGCAAGTGGAGTCCATCGGTAATGAGTGCACACTGGACGGTCGCCGTGAAGCCGGTGCATTCAACAGAGACATCGTTCGCGGTGTGCCCACACGGCTGCTGCAGCTTTCCATGTGCGACTCCAGGCGCAGTATTTCTTCCTCGAGTCGTGAAAATTTGCCGTGTTGCTCCCGCCGTCCAAGCTGCTGCTCAAGTCGCAGCTCAACCAGCAGCTGTATTGTGTCGCGATGTTCTTTCATTGCCTCTTGAATGTGTATATGCTGTGCGGCCACTTGGGCACGAAGGTCATCGAGATGCTGTTCTTTCACGGTGCACTCACGCGTGACGTATGCAAGTCGCAGTTGCAGGAGGTCACGCTCATCCTGTGATGCTCGTAGTCGGTCCCTCAACCCTGCAAGTTGGCTCTCTGCATCCGACAACTGCTCGACAATCTTTCGCTGCTCTTCTTCGCTGCGTCCGGCCCGAAGGAGGCTTTCACATCGCGCTGCTGCCAGATTTCTCTCAAACTCATTTCTTTCGCAAAGCAGTTCTGTCTCGAGCGCTTCCTTGGACTGCGACGCCATGTCCAACAGATGGTGTAGGTCGGTAATCTTCTGCTCCTGCGACTCTTGTTCAGCCGCTGCCTCAGCTTCACGGCGGTCATGTGCGTCCTTTGCTTCGATGTTCTCGGCACGCAGCTGCATTACTTCATTCTCTAGGTCAGTCTTTGCCTGAAACAGTTGAGCAACTTCATCCTGCAGTTCCTGTAGACCGACATCAACACTCACGTCCACCGACGCCTGAGTTCTCAGAAAGTCGCACTCGGCAACTAAAGCACTGACCTTCTCTTTCTGCTGGTTCTGTTCTTCAGTCACCTGTTTGTAGCAATTACTTATGAAGTCTAAGGAAGACAACAGGTGTGAGTACTGGCTCAACACATCATCTGTACGTTTAGAATCCAACCTGAGTCCGACTTCATCTGCACTAGCAACATCTGGATAATCGCTGCGACACTTCTGACTAATGGAACTGACGGCATGTGAAATTTCCTCGAATAAGGTTTTATATTTTTCTTGCAAATCTGCAAGTGTCCTACTGCGAAAACGTTCGCCAGAAAGACTTTCCTCAAGTTCAGAAATTTTTACGCAATGTGCAATGCATTCTTGAGAGGACTGCTGAACATCAACAACTGCTTGAGACAGCTTCTCTTCCAATGCAGAATTATTGGCACTGGCCACTTTCAGCTGAGTCTCGAAGTCGAGCCGCTCTTTCTGCATAGATTCTATCTGGTCGCACAATGATCGATTCTCCGCTTCCACGGCATTTTTCTCAGTAACCACGGCATTATAGTTTTCTGTTAATGAGTTAAACTCAGAATCTCGCATTTCCCTGCACTTCTCTTTCTCTGCATTCGTCTCTTCCAGCTGCCGCAGCACTGATTTCAATGCAGTAACCTCATCAGCCAGAACTGACATATTCGCTTGACTCGATGACTGCAGATCAGTCATATTTCGATAGTCTTCCGACAGACATTCATTTTCATGTTTCAATCCATCCAGCTGGAGATGAAGTGCTCTAACAGCTGCAGCATGCTGCTCACCGGACTCTGCATGCTGCCTGCTTCTTGCAGCCAAGTCATCTTCTAGCTGCTTACACTTTTCTTCGAGCTTCTGCATCAATGTGTTGTCTCTCGCACGTAACGACTCTTCTGATGAAAGACATTCACGACATGTTTTCAGCTCATCGCGCAGACTCTGCAATCCATTATTTTTTCGACATATTTGATCCTGTAACCAGTTCAACTGCTCCATATCGTTACTTTTGCTTATCTCTTTAAGAATGTCACCTTCAGCTTCAACCTCCATATCTCCCATTGTGACGTCTCTTAATGCCTCCAGGATACAGTTTGCAATGCAGTCATGTAAGAGTCTGCAAATGCTTTCGACGTCTTGCTTCTGAGCCTGCAAGCTCGAAATATTATCTTCAGCTGTGTGCAGCACTGCCTCCATTTCTGTAATCCGTGTCTTAAGATCTTCACATTCCAGACGATGTGTCTGACTGTCTGACTGCAAGGATGCCACCAGTTCATCCCGGCCTTCAATGAGCAGCCTGATCTCTTCCGTAAGCATTTGCTCTCGACTCAACAGTATCCCATGAGCTGCTTTCAACTCAACTAGGTCACTTTCGATCTCTTCACAACGTTTATGGCTGTCATCTAGTTTCTGTAGAAGTTGCTGATTCTGCTCTCGCTCTAGAAGCAACTGCAAATTAGCAAACTTCAACTCATCAGCCTCCTCTCGCAAAGCCGACTCCCTGCCGACAAGCTCTGTAAGTTGCTCGTCCGATTTCTTTAGTTCTGATGAAAGCTCAACGATTTTGGCTCCAGCGGCTTTATTTTCAACTACGAGTAGTCCAATTTCTGCAGACTTGCTAGAGACGCTGTCAACCAGCTCGCGATTATCGGACAGCAACCGTTCATTTTCACTCGACACGACATTGCAACGCTGGTTTGACTTGTCCAGATCGTTCATCAGCATGTTATTAGTCTGTCGCAACTGGCTCAGCTGTGCTTTAACCTCTGTATATTTCACTATGGTCTCGTCAATAACCTGGCATGACCGCTCATGAACGCTACGTAGCTCGTCCCTTTCATTCTCAGCTCTTAACACCACCTGCTTCTGTTCATCCATCTCCGTTCTGTGTAATGCACAACTCTCGGCATGTTCTGCCCTCAGGTTCTGAAGCTCTTCCACAAGATTTTCTTCATTTGTCTGCAACTGAGCAATTCTCAACTTCAGCTCGTCGTTGCACTGTTTGAAAACCACAATTTCTTCAATAACGGCAGCCATTTCACCTTTACAGCTTTCAAATTCGCTAGCCAGCCGGTCGAGTTTCTCTTCCACCCGTTTCTTTTCCTGCTGACACTCTGCAAGATCATCGGCCAGACCATCTCTGACTGATTTAACTTCCACGAGCTGTGTTTTGGCGTCATCTTTACACTGCTGATATTCGCTGGATAAACAGTTCATACGATCCTGCCATTTCAGAATCTCATCTCTAGCCTGTTCAAGTTCATGACTGACATCACCATTCTCAGTTTTTGACGCCGACAGCTGCAGCTCGATGGAGGTACACTTCGAGGTCATCTTCGCTAACTCAGCAGAATGGGCGTCACAAATGACCTTAACTGATGCACGTTCCTCTGCCAGCTGTTCTTCAAAAGCAGTCATCTGCTGTTCATGGAGCGACTTCTCTTGCTGTAACTGGTGCTGAGTCTCACATAAGGCTGTATTCACACTATGTAGCTCATTCAACAACTGCTCATTGGCAGCTTCCACACGCACTGCTTTTTCCTGCAGCGATGAAATTTCGGCTGCTTTTCTCAGCACTTCCGCTTCCAGTGCTTCAACCTTGCTCTTTGATTCTGTAAGAAGCTCGTCTTTCTCGGCTCTCAGTTCAGCCAGTCTGGCAGAAATAGCTTCGTTCTCATTCTGCAACGAGACTAACCGTGACGTTGCTTCATCGACGGCAGATACTGCCAATGCATGGAGATCTGTCACCGACAATACTTCACACTGTTTCTCACGGAGCTTTCCCTCGAGATCTTTTATGACGGTTTCAGCATTAGCTAACTGCCGCAGCTGCTGTTCACTAGACTTCAAGCTGTCGTGTAGTTTCAACGCATTCAGTTCAGCTACCAACTTAGCAGCCGACAACTCTTCCCAGAATGCACTGCACTCCTTCTGTTTACGCTCAAACGCAGAATGCAGATCGTGTAGAGTGGCGTCGTATTGTTGTTTGGTCTCAGCTGCAGTACACTCCAGCTGCCGCAGCTTTTCCGCCAATTTACTGTACTGCTCCTCCAGCAAGCACCGGGAAGATTCGGCAACAGAATTTTCAACAGACAGCTGTTCTTTCTCTTTCGACAACAGTTCGCAATCTCTTCTGATCTCGGCTATCTCTACCGTAAGGCATTCGTTTTTTGCATTTGCACTTTGCGACGTCGCGCAAAGATCTGCATTTTCTTTTTCTAAACGTGCAACATGTTGTTGCATAGAGTTTGTCTCAGACAGCAGCTCCTCACAACGTTGACTCAGAAGTTGCTTGGCGTGATTGGTCGACTCCAGTTCCAACTGCAGTGATTCGATCACATCCGACAGTCTACCAGCATCATCTCGTAAGCTGCAGCAATGCGACTTCAGTGTTTTGAGTTCATCGGTTAACGATGAGTTGGTAATCTCAAGCGAGGAGTTTGCTGCTGCAAGCTCCTGCACTTCGCTCATAGCAGCATGTAAAGCATCTTCACTCGACTTGGTAACGCCATCCAGCTGTCCAGTCAACTGTTCAACTTTTGCTGTTAGACGCCGACACTCTTCTTGGCAACATTCTAGCTGCTCCTGAGAGGCGAGTTTCTCCGCAGTGGTGCACTCGAGCGCCGAATTCAGTTCAAGAATTTTCGCAGCCAGCTCTTGATGGTCGAGCTGTGCAGGAAGGGAAGCGTCAGAAGCATTGTTTGACACATCCTGCATCACTAAACTCTCTATTTCATTAGGGACTGTGTTGGCATCAATAGATTTGTCCTCTACTGATGTTTGACGTTGTGTTATACTGCCACCTTCAGTCTGCATCATTCTAGCTGCCTCAATCTCAGCTGAAAGCTCTACACACTGTCGACACAGCTCATTCTTCTCCTCCAAAACTATCTCCAGCTGGATTGTGGCACTGCTTAACTGTGCTTCAAGCTCGTTGGACCGCACTTCTGATGCTTCCACACTGTGCATAAGCTTACTCAACTGCTGCCGCAGCTCAGCACATTTCCTTTCCTCCATTTCCAGACTGGTACAGAGTTCTTTCTTCTCTAGCCGCAGAAGTTCTAGTTCTACATGTACACCAGAAGACAGTTCAGCTGACACATCAGCAGTACTAGCTGGACGACTGTTGCACATGAAGTGAACCTTAATAGCATGCAATTCATCAGTAAGTTCATTGTTTGACTGGCAGACAAGGGCAGAACTTCTGCTAGACGGCATCTTTATGGTACTAACTTCACCTCGACATGGTAAATCTACGGCAGACATTGGCATCTGTTTCACACCAACATCAAACTGTGGAGCAGTTTCAACAGTGGAAGATGAAAGCATCATCTCACTGTGAGTTGCAGCAGCAGCAGCTACTGATGCTGAATCTTCAAACTCAAAAGACTGATCTAAACGTAGTGCTGCATCATCTGCTCGTAAATTTACATGGTCATCGGAATATGAAGCTGCAGAACTGGACTGAACAGGATCGGCAAGCATGCTTTCTGTCTGACACTCAGGTACTGTAGGTCCACACAGAAAATCATTAAAAGTGGCATGTAACCTCGTAATGCTGGGCTGATTAATCATGTCGCCATTTTCAACAGGATCTTTGTGGCAGCACGACAACTCATCTGCCGACTTATGAGACATTTCCTGTAACTTCAAAGCAATTTCTGTTGCATTATTGCCAACATCCGCAACCTGCAAAGTCCTCGTCTCAGTTTCACCAACCAGACCACGTTCCCTTCCTTCCAGTTTCTTCAACAGCTCAATCCGCTCCACTTCAAATTTGCGGCATAGTTCACTCTTCTCCTTCAGTAAAATTTCGTACTGAATTTTCATTTCCACAATTTCTGAGGACGACACATCAGCAGCAGTTTGTACAGACATGTCCTTCAGCTTTTGTCTGGCTGTAGTTTTAGCTTCCTTCTTCACTACAACTTTCACGTTGCTAAATCCACTTGGTTTAATGCTTCTGTGTTCTGGCAGGAGGTGTGCCCGAACCTTTTCTTTCTCACAAACCACAGTTTCATACTTGTTTTTCATTGCTCTTAGTTCGTCCGCAGCGACCTCATACTCGCGTTTCAGTTTGTCAGTCCAAGCCCGGTTGCGCCGAAGCATTTCCTCGTTCTGACTGACGACTTTTGTGACACTTTCCAGCATGACAGCTGAGCCGGTTGCTCCGGAGGGACTGGACGACATCACCACGTCCACCCAGTCTACTGCTGCTTGTTCTTGTTCTTTAACACTGACGACGGATGACTCAATTGTAGCTTCTTCAGCCTGCATTTGTGGAGGAGACATGACTAAATAGTTCAAACTGTCACGTTTGTGTGACTTCACGATGTCAGATGACGGTAACGGACATGGCTGCTTTCCCATACTGGAGCCATTAACATCGTTTGCTGATGGGGGATTGCACTCAGAATTTCCCAATGTTTTTCCACCGGATGACTTTGCGGAAGTGACTGGGAATGATTTTCTTATTTTGTTCTCTGACAAAGATGCAGTATTCAGAGGTATCAGCGTTACAGTAGCTGTTTCTGTGCTATCAAACTGTTGAAACATCGAGTCTTCCGGAATTATATTAGGCGATTCTGTAACTAAATATTGATCATCTTGGAATTTTCCTGTACTTTCAGTTTCATATTCAGCCAGACGAGCTTCCGTGACTGCAGACTGACAGCTATCATGCACAGCTAAGGTTTCATACTGAGCCTGTAATGACAGCGTACCATTAAATTCTCCTAAACACTCAAAACCGTAAGACATTCTACAGTCTCCTTCAGTGAAGTCCTCACATGAGACAAAACTACTACTTAAATCATCATTATCAACTGAATCATACAATTTCAAGTCGCTGTGCACAGTGTTACATGCAGCAACTTGATGCTCAAGTATTTCAGCAACTTCTAAATCAACATCGTTACCTGGCGAGTGAAAAAGTGGTTGGTCCACATCATGACTAACAATGCATGCTGGTAAAGCAACAAGATCAGTACTACTGACAGTTTCATTGACAATCAAGCCATCACAAGCTACATCCTGCCTGTCAGCAACAGACGTGTTAGTAACAACACGATTGTCAATAACATAACTCAACAAACAGTTATCAGAACCGGCATGTGTTTTACTTACCGAGCTTTTGTCGTCTCCAGACAACTGGTCAAGGCGGGATTGGAGATGAGCGGCAACGTCGCGGCTTTCTTCGGCCTCAAGCAGTCGTCGTTCAGCATTCAGACCGCTCAGTTCGGCACTCGTCTCAAGCACTCGGCACTTCTCGGCCAGCTCGGCACAGCGCCGACAAGACGACGACGAATCTCCATCGCCAAACTCGTCGGAGCGCTCGAAGCCGGCTCTGACGGCACCAAGCAGCTGCTTTAGTCTGGCATTCTCCTGCAAGCAGCGCTCTTCCAGCTGCCGCAGCTTCCCCTCGTATTCACTCTTGTCCATTTTCCGTTCCTGCAGCAACCTCTGGTTCTCTGAAATCAGATTCTGGTAGTCACTGCCTGTATCTGCTGTTGCGGAGCTGTCTGTTGCCACTACAGCTGGTGTTTCAGTAATGCTGGACCTTTCCCGGTTTTCTGCTTCTTCTCGGAGACGACCAACGAGCTCCGTGAGGGACACACGTTCCTGCATCAGAGCAGAATATTGCGACCGCAAGGCTGACAGTTCTGTTTCCAGTGCATTACAGCGGTCTTCCATAGATGCCGTGGAATCCATTTCCCTACTGGCTGGAGCCGACTGAATGTCTTGGATCATTTCAGATGGCTGTGATTCTGCAACTCTCTCAATAGTTCGGCTATCCCCCACCAGAGCATCAACTACGTCGACGTTTCTACTGACATCTCCGAGGTCGGTCTGTACTTCTTTCTCCATGCAATGCCAGCCGGACGTGGAATGTCTCCCGTTACTGGGACTCAGCAGTGACTGTGACGCCAGCATCTCTGCAACGGGGCTAACGGTCAACCAAAGGACCGGCGACTGTGACGGCGATCTACCGAGAGCACAACCAGATTTCAACTCATTGTACTCGCGAACGGTAGACACCAGGCGGGCCTTCAACTTTGCGTAATCCTTCTGTGCCTTTCGCTTGTATGCAACGAACTCGGCCTTCAGACGTTCATAAGCAGGCGAGTGAGACTCGGAGAAGCCTGACATGCCATCGGGGCTTGGTACAGGTGATATTTCTGCATCGTCACGTTTTTCATCAATGAAGCCACCTTCGCCTACGTCCTGGTCGCTGCTGCTGGCAACTGAAGGGACAGGCGAACGGCTGACGTGCCGGTGCATGGAACGCAGAACGCGGTTTGCCTGCTCCAGTTCCAGTACTCGCTCCTGCAGCTGTTCGACGTCGTGCGGCAAGACGAAGCCTTCCGTGACAACACCAACACTGCTAGGCTGTTGCAGCCAGAGCCCATCAGCTTGCTGCGAGAGCCCTTCATGAGAATGGACACGCCAGTCTCTGCTGGCGTCGGTTTCAGCATTACCAGCACCAGCCGAGCGGCGCTGCAGGTCGGCAGCTTGTCCACTCAATCTCTCACATTCCGACTGTAGGTGGACATTTTCCTCCTGAAGAGCCTCGCGTTCGTGACGCACTCTATCAAGCTCATTCAGTAACTGCTGCCGACTGTCCCGTGAATCCTGAACACCACAAAGTCCAGCTTTTGAACATCTCTCTTTTTCTGACAACATAAGAAGCTTTAGCTCTTCAACTACTACCACTACTTTCAGATTTTTGCTTTCCAGACTTCATGTTGTGAGCAGTCTTCGATCTGCACAATCGATTGATTGCACAGCCGCTGACTTGCACATTCTACAGATCAATCGAATGCGCAACAATCTATCGACTGGGTTAGGGTTAGTAACCCCAACCCCAACACTATTTCTATGCTTTGCGCAATCTTAAGACTGCGCAGCAATCGACAGATTGTTGTGCATTAGATGGATCTGTAGAATGTGCAAGTCAGCGGCTGCGCGATCAATCGATTGCACAGATCCAAAGATTGCATCACACTGGTTAACCAAAAGTGAACTTTTTTTTTGAACTGACTGAAGGAATAAGAAGATTTTTATCAGGCCTTCCTGTAACCAAGCCAACAGTGGCAAAACAATTACCTAAAACATGTTTCACTGCTACACTTAAGACTACTATCATAAATATTCACTGACAATGCATTGTTGAGTTTTAGTAAAAACTATGCTGTGTTATAACTGAGCACTGCAAAGTGAGTGAGTAGCTTCTTAACAGCACATCAGCACAGTGTAGGCTATACAGTGCCACATAAATACAATCACGACGAAAGATAAAGTATACAAACTAGAGAGCACTGCATACAGCGCATTACCTTTGCCACCAAGACTGATGCAGCATGCAGTCGGTGAACACACAGACACACACGTGACAGTGTGATGCCGAGCGACACAATACCTTTGCTTGCTAAGCGGCGGTGAAGGTAATTAACTTTTAAAGACAATGTAAATGAGTCTATAAATGACTGTAAAAACCGATATCTCTACTAAACACAAGAATATCTTGGGCCTTGACTAAGACTTGTGAGCAATGCAGTGATGAAGTTTTATTTAC
>Ga0209679_1000380_pt1 | contig 16862 bp, 10 predicted proteins | sample WorMetHEROISLAND_4_FD_187408 | JGI IMG/M metagenome (GOLD analysis project Ga0209679, IMG submission 187408) | Marine gutless worms symbiont microbial communities from Max Planck institute for Marine Microbiology, Germany - Olavius sp. 2 HERON... ...
CACTGTCCAATCTCGCCAGAGACAAAGAGACGACCAAGTTTGTAAATTTTCACGCATTAATTCTGGTTAAATCCCGGCAAATGGTCTCCCATTTTGATGCTAAACCCCTCATTGTTCCAAGAACACAAAACAGCTACGGTGACAGAACTTTTGCTGCAACCGGACCGCGTCTGCGGTACAGCCTGCCATCTCACCTGCAACATTCTGACATTGGCTACAACGACTTCAAACGCCAACTGAAAACATTTCTGTTTGAATAGACTGCAGTGCGGCGCATTGTGACTTTAGTTTTGTGTGCGATTTGTAAATATTCTTACTTACTTACTTACTCAATGTAGATTAACTTTGCTGATGTGTGAATACTGTTACATCTGAGCCAAACCGCCTTCTTTAAACACAGCATTATAGCCTGCAGATTTAAATGCATATCTTATCTATTGAGCTGTCTGTGTAGAACTGTGGTGGTGTTGAATGTGTTACAGTGTACTCACGGAAGCTGGCATTTTGCCGCATCTGGCGTCACATGTCGTATATGACACCAAGAAGCTTGAGATCCTGACCGAAGTGTGCTGGGTTCTGACGTATCTCACTGCATCGTGCGTATTGTTCGGTATTGTTACGTGTGGGCCAGTGCTTTGCTGCCGCTGGTTCGGCAACAGGAAGGGCACCCGGCCTGAGAAAATATCTTGCTCCCGCAGTTTTCAGAAATTTGCTTTTGGAAACCAGGTCTAACCTGCGTGGTACAGAAAACCCGGTTATTTTTGAAAAAGCCCAACCGGTTGCTCTTTGGATTTTATTCGGTTTCTGTTTTTATTTGGTTCTTGTGGCTTAATTATTTGTTTGAACGTGGCATTGTGTGTTTTGGTAGGTTGTTAAATTAGGTGAAATGTGAGTTCTAAAGCTATGATTGTTTGGAATATCAAAAAATTTGCAAATTCATTATTTGTGGGTCTTCAGAAGCTTTAAACATAAAGATATCTTTAATTATTGCTAGCACGACACACTGAAGTTGGATTAAGTTTGGCGTATGTTTTTTATGCGTCCACCCAGCGTGGTGTGGCTGGAGGCATGGTTTTGTCCTGTTCGTCTGTCCGTCCGTGTATGCATCCCAAAACATTGTTAACACGATATATTGCAGAGTATTTTACTCATTATCACCAAACTTGCATCAATGATGCACTATGAGACAGAGATGAACGCTTCAGAGTTTGGGGTCATAAAGTCTAAGTTCAAGGTCACAGTGGAATAAAGTATGCTGGAAACAGCACTTTCTGGGTTTGTTTGACCTTCTGAACTAAAAATTGGCACTCCACATACTCGTGCCCTGTGGAATGTTTATACCAGTTTTGATTTTTCTACGCTTTTTGCTTTCGAGTTACGACCCCGTGGGGAGGAGACAGACAGGAAAGATGCATAATGCAGCCTTTAGGCCGGCCACATAATATATTTTAATGAGGAATGAAGATGATAGAGAAAGTAAAGTTGTTTGTCTCATTGTCTCTAATAAACTGGAAAGTCCTTTAAGGCAATGAAATGTCTCGAGTTTGCATTGCATGGGCCTTTATTTTGCCACATCAGTTTCCAAAACTTTACATTTGAGGACAAGCCTGGCCTGAAAATGTGAATTAATTATACAGGGTGGCCACAAACCTCTAATACTCTGGGATTTCTCTGAACATAGAAACTCGGGGAATTCTCAGGGAATTCTGTGTGACCTCAAGTAAAAATTGTGACAGACGAAAGTGTTTTTAGTTTGTCATTCAAATATTTGGTCAGAGTGCGGTGCTGACCTGTTATATTGCTGGAGTTGATGTGGAATGACCCTTGATGAAGGTCATTATTACATTTACTTTTTGTTGCGATAACCTATGGAAAAGTAAGTTTAAGGCTCTGGAAAAGCCTGGAAAACTGGAAATTTTTTCTCCTTCTTTGTGGCCACCCTGTTATAGAATAAATTGGCTGGTTATACAAAAACTGAGTGTGTGATTTTGCTGTTTGTCTGCGGTAGTTCGGTGTCAGTAATTGTGTGTGGATTTACATGCTTTGTTGTGCAGTGGAACACATGAGAAGCCAGTGCTGGAAGCTGGACTTTTGGAAAAACTGATTGATGTGGTCATCGAAATGGCTGAGAAAGATGTAGACAACGTCTCGGTAATGGAATTGTCTTAGTCACAGAGATAAAACTTACAACAAGAAGCTTAGCTACCGCTTAGAAACAGGGCGTCAGCAATGCTTTCCTTTGTAGTTCAGTCACACACGCAACAGCTACGGTAACAGGAGTTTTACTGCAAGCGGACCACATCTGTGGAACAGCCTGCCATCTCACCTGCGACTTTCTGACATTGGCTACAATGACTTCAAATGCCAACTGAAAACATTTCTGTTTGAATAGAGTGCAGTACAGCACATTGTGACTTTAGCTTTTTGTGTGCTTTATAAATACTCTTACTTACTTACTTACTTATTTGCTTTCTTACTTTCTATTACTGTAATGACCTACACCTACATCTGTCACATCCGACACCTACGTTCAGTGAACTGGTGGATTAATTATGCACATAGCAAATAAACTCTGTTTGGCCAATGTTGCTCCTGAAGACATCCGCGTTGGCTGGAAATATGAATACTCCCAGCCGTTGACATGTCTTGCTGTCGATGAATTTGCTTTCCATGCCCACATTTGATCCCCAACAGGAATTTTCCTGGTTAGACCATTGCATTGTCTGCTAACAGCTAACAGCCAGACCTGAGCATGTGCCAGGCTGCCGATAGTCAGTTGAGCCAGTTGGAACAATAAAGGGCCAGTCTGTGAAGAATATGTCCAAGGCAATATTCAGAGTTCAGAATTTCAAATGCTTGGGTTTTCCCAAAAGACACATTCGAGCTTGAGCAGATCGATGCCCGTTTGACTGGTTTCTGTTATATTGGATCTGTTATATTGCTGGAGTTGATGTGGAATGATCCTTGATGAATGAAGGTCATTATTACATTTACTTTTTGTTGCTATAACGTATGGAAAAGTAAGTTTATGGCTCTGGAAAACTCGGAATTTTTTTCTACTTTGGCCACCCTGCTGTAATATTTGTGGTCAGGTGTTGAATAGTTACCTGTATTGTTTGTGGTCAGGTGTTGACTCCAATGCTGCGATGTCTCGGCAACATCATCTGCAGTGGGCTTGACGAGACGGCCGCTGCTGCGTCTGATAAGAAAGCTCTCTTTCCAGCTCTTGGACGACTCCTTGTTTCCGAACATCAACACATCCGCAAAGAATGTCTTTGGGTGTTGTCCAACATCACAGGTATCACAACATCACAGGTATTACCTCATTGAGTAACAAACCGTCCATAATTTTGAAAATGTCCGGTCGGTTATACACTCCCGTTTGTTGTACCACCCTGTAAGGTGGAAGTCCGGAGTGTTGAAGCAGTCTAGCCAGGTGCCCTTTTAAGCCTAACACCGGCACATTTTGCTCTTGATGGGAATCAGATCTGCTGTGACCACTGAGCCGTGCCTGCTGCTGGCTTTTTCACGAATGATGACAATATTCCATTACCCTTCAGTGCTTTAACACTTCCAGTTGGGTGACCAGAATAGCATCTATAAAGTGCTATTCCAGCAGAGTGTGGCAGACATGGCTTATCGCGGAGAAACTAGTAACTGAGTAAGTAAAATATTTTTGTAGCTAGTTTGCCTCGTGGTACATTCAGAGCCACAAGGGGAAACACTTTTAAATTAGTTAAGCATTACAGTGCATAAGATGTACAAAAATAATTTTTACTCAAAGAATTGTGGAACAGTCTGCCGTCATATGTTGTTGACTCATGTTCAGTTAATAGCTTCAAAACTAATTTAGATGATTACTCGCATAGTCAAGATGTTTATTGTGACTATGAATGTGATATTGCCGGAACTGGAAACCGAAGTACAAGTAACAAATATTCCATACAGTACAGTGATTCACTAATTACTAAGAAGGGGATATAGAGGCGAATACCTACATCTTCCGCTCCGGTACGATACGATAAGAATGTATATACCTCTAACATGCTGCATACTGAGTTGGAAACGACACTGTGAGTCATAACACCAACAACAACTCTGCATCAGAAATGTCTACGCTACATCTCTGCCGAATATTGTAAAGTTTGGTCAGCATTTGGCGAAGTTATTGCCAAAATAATAAGGGTGACTCGCAGTGTAGGTGAGTTTTTGATAGCTGTCCCAGTCTATCAGTGTCACGTGCCGGGACAGGAAGTTCCCTGGGAGAAAGCAGCAGTAGAAATAGTTGCAGCATCAGCATCGTGTGTTGCAGCCATCACAGATGCATGCAATGAAGTAGTTGATGCGGGTCTACTTCCGTCGCTGATGAAACTGCTGTCTACGACATTCGACATCAAGAAAGAGGTTTGTAGTCGTGTCTAGCCAGTTTGTTGTACAGCTGGATGTAGTATTGTCAGGTGAAAGTCGGCTTTGATTTAAGTTAGTTAACTGTCAATGTCAGTGCCAAAGCCTGTGGTTATTGTTGTGAGCCAACCTAACTTGGATTCAGTTCCAGATAATTGGCCAGTTAAACAATAAAATGGAATGTTGTTGGTGTCATTAATTTTGTAATGGCTGTATGCAGTAAGCTAAGATGGCTACATGTTTGTGCTTCCGCCCAGTGTAGTGTGCCCAGGCGTACTGTTGTTGTCCTGTTCGTTCTTGCATCTGTGTGTGCGCTCGGAAACATTGATAACACGATATCTTTCAGAGTATTTGACACATTTTCATTTCACCAAACTTACATCAACGATACGTTATGGGACGGAGATGAAAGCTTCACAATTTGGGGTCAAAAGGTCAACGGTCAAGGTCACAGTGGAACAAAGTATGCTAGAAATAGCACTTTCTGGACTTGCTGTTAATATGATGACTTTAAAAATATTGGTCAGATTTTCATCAAACTTGCACCAGTGATGTGTTATGTGACAGAAATGAATGCATTTAATTTTGATGTCAAAAGGTCAAAGTTCAAGGTCATGGTGAAATAACATGTGCTGGAACTGTCACTACACAGGAGAAGGCATACAGTACCCAGCATCTCGTGTTGAGTTAGACTTTCTAGTTATTAGCATACTTTATGCATTACTGAATACTATCATATGGCGTGTCCAGGCAGCATATACAATGTGCAACATCGCAGCACACGGTGACAGCTTTTGTACGATGTTACTTGACGAAGGTGCCCTCAAGGAGGTTATACCGCTGTTCAGATCAACGGACCCCGACACTGTTCATTATGCTTTGTCTTTTTGTGAGATGCTGCTTCACAGCTCGTCTACTGTAAGTACGGTTTGTGTGTACTACTGCTACTGCTGCTTGAGGTTAAACATAAATTAAAAGCAACAGCAGGGGTCATAAAGGTTAAAAAGGTTAATGGTGCATATACCTCTTTATGGGAACCTGTCTTATGGGATCACAGTGTTACCTGCCACCCGACACAAGTGTACGCGCCCCGCTATAACCCCAGCCAACCAGGCCGGTACTCGATTTACCTACCCCTGAGGGATGGAAGGCTGAGTTGACCTAGGTAGCTTGATAGTGGCCCGACCGGGAATCGAACCCACGACTGTTTGATCGCAAGTCCATCGCCATAACCGTTACGCCACCAAGCCATCATGGACTGCACCGTCGTTAATACTGATCTCATCACAGATGCTGATTATTGTTGTGGGAGAAGACACCGATCTTTGAGCGACAGGTACAAGGGGCATTCAAAAAGTATTACAGCCTTACTATATAAAGTAATGGCAGTAGTACGAACTACAGTAGTCACCGCAGAGTTCAGTGCATTTTCTGCCAAACTGTTTATACTGTTAAAGTGACTTTTATGTCAGTCCTTCTGCCGTAGCCTCGACTTATTCATTGTCTAGATAGCGGGCACCACCAAGATGAGATTTCATATTTCTAAACGGATAATAGTCTTTGTACTTTCAAGTTACGACCCTGTAGGGAAGAGACGGGCAGGAAAGACGCGTAATGCAGCCTATAGGCCGGCCACATAATATATTTTAATGAGGAATGAAGATGATAGAGAAAGTTGTCCATCTCGTTTCTTTAATAAACTGAAAAGTCCTTTAAGGCAATTAAGTGTCTTGAGTTCGCATTGCATGGGCCTTTATTTTGCCGTACCAGTTTCCAGAGATTTTGTATTTCTAAACAGATAACAGTCACTGGGTTCAGGTCATGACTGTATGCCGGGTAATCAGACTGTACAAAGCCGCAGTTGCAAACAGTACGCTGGGTAATCATAGACGTGTGGACTGTACTGCATTGCCAGATTTGGGGCAGGGCATGCGGAGCTGGCTTCCGAGCCCCCGCACATCAAGGGCTGCCATGTCACAATGTATAAAAAATTTTAGCCTTTCGTCAGGACGATGGGTGTTATTAATAGTTAACTTTTCAATAAAATTTTGCCGGTAATGTCAGATCCTGACGTAACGTCAAAGCTACCCGGAATGCTCTTATTTAGGGCTGTACAGATTTAGGCTATCGCAGATTTATATTTGCAGATGAGAAATTCTGAAACATTTGTTAGTGATCCCACAAAATCAGATGCCCCGTATCCCCGTGTTGGTAAATTTGGCTCTAGACTGGAGAACTATCATGCAACCGCCAGATTCCTTCTCTGTTACGAATCGTTTCTATTTAATGCTCTGTGATGTCATAAATTGCAGTGACATCATATCCGCAACGAACCCAAAGCAGTAGTGACTGTACTTGTAACGTTTACCGATGTATAGACTGTGAGAAATTCTTTAGTCTAATGTATCAGGTTGCAAAAGTTTTGAACGCCTTTCATAGTACAAGTGATAGTAGTCATTGTATTGGTAGTAACAGTCATTGTCTTAGTAATTGAAGTAGTAGTAGTAGTTGTTGTTGGTGTTGCTGGTGCTACTGCTGTTGTTGTTGTAGGTTGTAGTAGTTGCCACCCTGAGTTGGTTGTTGTATTGGTAGTAATGTTGTGTGTGTGACACTGTGATGTGTGTGCGTATCTTATGCCTTATTGCCTTATTTGCTTCTCGCTTCCTTACTGAACTTCTCCTAACGATGCTTTCACCATTTTGTATGGAGTCTAACTCTATGTAGATGTTGTATGCAGGCTGTAAAACTGTTTGAGGAAAGTGGGGGATTGGTCGGCCTTGAAACTCTTGAATATGCCAATAATGAGCCACTGCGTCAACAGGCAGACAGTATTCTGGATACATACTTCTATAAGGATGAAGAAAATGGAACGGTATTATCTACCGTACTATCGTCATTGTATTATTTATTTTTGTATTTTTGTATTTTTTGGACCCGGAAGGCGGGTCCCAAAACTCTACTCTAGTTGTTGTTGTTGTTGTTGGAATCAGTTCTCTAAAAATCCCTGAGGCTGAGCACACTGAAACTTTGCATGCACATTCGTGCTGACATTGCCCACGGATCTGCTGTCTCAGGTTTTCACTTATTTCCTAAAAAAAATAATGAGTGATTATCAAAGTTCGTTTCATGTTATTGATTTAAAACTTGACATTGAACCTTCACTCCTATACTGTCGGCGCAGTGCGTGTAGCGCAGCATCCTGCGCAGTGGCCTGCTGCACCACAATGCACTTTGAGGCATATTGATGAATATTATTGCACAGGCGGCAGGCGGGGCTTACCGTATACTGGACTAAGTAAGCAAGTGGCTGCCTTCCGGGTCCATAGTACCTTTCGTACTATGTTGTTTGTTAACCACACACTCATTTTTTATTTAACTGGCCCATTTTTCTGAACTTACTTTAGGTTTGGCCGGTACCCAAAAGTAAACTCTTGGGAATTGTTGCAGCAGTATTTTTACTGATAGAAGCCATTCATGTCGCCCTGCCAACATTGTGTTGTTATTTGTTAACCCTTACTTGCTTTTTGTGCAGTAGGCCTTTAAAATGTCCTGTCATTAAAAATTCCAGAATGTTCTCATTCAGGGAACCCACCAGCTTAGACTGGAGTAACTCCCAAAAATTGGCCGCTTGAACCTAATTGAAAGTATTTGTTAGTTGATGTTTTTGTTCTTCTGTATCGCTACAGTGCAGTGACACTTTTGGCTGGGTGACAGGAAAGACCGGTAAAAAGCAAGGATGTAAGCAAGACCAAAGTGTCAACACTAAGACCACATAGATCGATACCAGGATCTCAAGACCAAGACCACAGGGCTCGAGACAAAGAACTAAAGACCAAGATGTCAGAGCTCAAGACGAAGATCTCAAGACCAAATAGTTCGAGACCAGGATCTGAAGACCAGGACTACATAGTTCGAGTACAGGATCTCAAGACCAGGACCACAGAGCTCAGTAACAAGAACTCAAGACCAAGATCTCGAGACAAAGACCACAGAGCTCGAGACCGAGATCTCAAGACCAAGACCACAGAGCTTGAGATCAGGATTCAAAACCAAGACCACAGAACTAGACCAAGATCTCAAGACCACAGAACTCAAGACCAAGAACTCGTGATCCAGACCAAGGGGGACAGTTCCAGTATTTCTGAGAACTGCTCTTTTTATCTGCTGTTTCTTGTTACATGCATTTGATGCTGTAGGTTAGGTGTCAGCGTGGGGCAGCGAACGAACGTCAGGTACCGACCGGTAGTCCGGTATGTATGGAAAATAGCCGTTGAAATGGTTGTGTGTTCTGCTTGTGGCTAGGGAGAATCAAACAACACTGACGTCCCATGCGATGGTCGTGAATAAAGTCTCGTAGGTAATTGCTGCCAGTTTTAGACACTGGATTTCTTGCATTGTATGAATCATTAGTCGTTGCAATTTACTGTGTTGGTTAAAGGTTTGCTTTTTGAAGGAAATGTTACCGTTTACAGTAATGTTAGTGCATTGACACTGTGATAAAAACCAGCGGCAATCCCTAAAGGTTCTGTTGTAGGTGGTTAAACAGAATTGAAAGTAGTGGTGGTGGTGATAATGCTATTGTTATGCCTCCACTGAACGTAATGTGGCTGGAGGCATAATGGTTTTGTCCTGTTCATCCGTGTGTGCGTCCCGAAACTTGTTAACATTATATCTTGCAGAGTATTTGACACATTTTCACCAGATTTACATTAATGATGCGTTATGGGACAGAGATGAACGCTTCACAATTTGGGGTCCAAGTTCAAGGTCACGGACTCACGGTGGAATAGTCTGCTTGTTCTTGGGCTTGTTAACACGATGTCTTGAAAAGAATTATGCCTGGTTTCCATCCTCACGTAACGTACGTAACGTAGGTAACGTAGGTAATGTACGTACGTACCGTACGTAACGTCCGTGCCATTATGTTGTACGTAATCATGGAAACATTTTACGTAACGAACGTTAATGTGTGAATGTTAATGCCATAAATCAGTGCTGTCGGTAGTCTGGGGCACTGAATACAGCCAAAATACAGCCAGACTCATATTTACTTACCGGTCCCTCCAACAGCCGCAGCGACTTCAACCCACGCGTTTTATTTAGTATTATTACGAAAATCTTTCAGTCTATTATATACAATATCGGTTAGCTGCGAACGGCGTTAGCCAATTTGTCGTCAAATAATTTCCACGACGCCATAACAAAAATATTGCAGTCAGCTGATGCTGTGCCGCGAAAGTATACTGTCGCATGATTGGCTGCCAGTAACAGCGCACGCTATTGGCCAGACGTAATACGTCAAATCCGTAGCAATAGGATTCGATTCTGTTGCTACGGATTTGACATATACGGCTCTTGCGGAACTTACGGCACGTACGGCAGAACGTTATTTTTTACGTAACTACGTAAAACTGCTGCGGCAGTACGGATGTTACGTACCTTACGTACGTTACGTGAGGATGGAAACCAGGCATTAGTCTGATTTTCACCAAACTTACACCAATTGTTTATTTTGGGACAGAGATGAATGCGTTAAATTTTGGGGTCAAAGGGTCGCAGTTCAAGGTCACGGTGGAATAACATATACTGGAACAGTCACTGCACAGGCGGAGGCATACAGTACTCAACGTCTTGTTTCAGATTACTGAGATTAGTTTACATTTTCTGTGAATATTTCGTTGTTGTTGCTGTTGTTTTGTAGACTGATTGGGATGGCAGCAGCCTTTAAAGTCATCAGCATCATGCAAGGAAGTGTGGCAGCATCATGTGGATTTTACAATGAACTGTTCATGCATCTTTAGATGCAGTACTGCGATCTCTTTGCTAGTTCACAAAGACTGTGGTTTTAACTGACTCTGCTATTATCAATGAAGTCATTGATGAAGCATTTTACGAGAGACTTGTGATTTCACGATGTCACATCTCCGACAACATTGCAGTAATCTTTCACTTTACGTTTCCTCATTGTAGTTGCTGGCCATGTTATCTTGCCAGTTGATTGGCTGACACTCAGGTCGTTAAGGCTTTGCGTCATGCAGAGGCCCGATTTACAAAAAATCTTAAGATTATCTTACGATAATATCTTAAGACAATCTTAAGATACTCTTAAGTCATACTTACGATACGACCTAATTTACAAAAAAATGTTACGATTATCTTAAGACAAACTAAGACAGGACTTAAACAAAGTAGAACTTAAGAAAAACTTAGGACCAAAAAATCAATGTCTTAAGATGTAAAAAATAACAAAGGAAATGGCGAAATTTAAAAATTCCTCAGATCACATTCGTAAACTGACTTAAGAAAATCTTAAGATGATCTTAGCAGATCTTAAGACGATGTCGTAAGATAAACTTAAGACACATCTTAAGACAATCTTAGGACAAATCTTAAGATTATTTTGTAAATTGGGCCCCAGTTTTATATCGTTCACCACTGTGTGTAGCTTTACTGTTTAGTGTTCGTATCTTAGTTGCAATGGTGGCGCCATCTTCCCTGTTTGATTGGAAAGGCCAAGGGGTAACCAAGGCATTTTTATCAGGAGGCATTTGCAAAGTAAGTAAGTAAATAAGCATTGTTAGAAAACTGTATGAAGTTCCACATGTGCATATCTTCATGCACGCTTAAATCTGATTTTAAAAATATGGTTTTGCAGTGAATAAAGTGAGTAAGTTCCATTTACGTACATTTTCCCTTACTGTCTGTGTAAAGTGGGCAGGGTTCAGAAAAACGGGTTTTTTTAAAAACCCAACTCACAGGGTTTATTGGGTTTTGGGCTTTATTGGGTTTTTCAAATTTTTTTTATTTGTGTGAGCAGTTGGGAAGCTTGTTGGTTGATTTAGCTCATCAGCTAAGCTTTTATTTGGATTTGCCAATACTGTAGATTATCGAAAAATTTGCAAATTCATTACTTGTTGGTCGTTAGAAACTGTAAACATAAAGAAATCTTTAATCATTACTGGCATGACAAACTGAAATTGAATTAAGTTTGATGAGGTTTTTTTGCTGGGTTTTTCAATAGGTTTTACCCAGAAAAACCTGTGGGTTTTTTAGGTATTACCTGGGTGAAGAGACCAGTGCACCCGGTTCACCTTGGCACCACCAAGTCTTAGTTGTTTTACTATGCAACTTGTATTTTGTGCGTACCAGGCTCGCAGCTGGGCACGTAAGCGTAGTTTGTTGTCATCATTTAGTTGGCATGAACTGTAGTTTTGCCCCGAATGACCACACGACATGATGCATCTCCATATGCCAGCGGGATCAATTGAATCACACATTTCCTATCACATCTTCGCCCTTTGATTATCAGGCCTGGCTCACTCAGAAAATTTATCAGGCCTTGCCGCCATTTTGAGCCCACCAAAGTTTAAGCCCGACCGGTTGGTGAAATGAAGCTGTAACAGATCACTGAGGTCAGTGGCAATAAACTCTGGACAGTCAGACCGCAGGTGACGTTGATCATAATCTCATCGTTGGGCTGACGTTACTTCCTGCCTGGCCCACGGTTATCCTCCGTCACAGAGCATCACCGCCACTTGGCCTGCTGCGTGGTGACAGCAGCAGGTGTGTGTGACCTGCTTCCTTCTCGTCGTTATGCCTGTTTGATTGCAGATGACCGACTCTCACCTGACCGACTTTTGCATTTGTTGCATCTGACCGATGTAAGATTGCTGTCGGTTGTGTGAGAGAAATTCGGTTGGTGGCAGTCAGATGACAGGTCGGTCAGGTGAGAGTCGGTCACCTACAACCCTTCCGTTACACTGTAACTAGGGACACAAGAAATTCGTTTTGGATGAAAAACGAACGAAATAGCAAAATTTGGCATTTTGGACGAAGAACGAAATTCATAATTTTGGACGAAATTTGGGCGAAAAATTGCCAACTGTTCGCCGAAAAAATTGTCAAATTCTTTCACATTCATTGGCGTTACCATAATGCTTTTATAGTTGGGTTGAAAGAACAGATGCCTAGAATTATTGGGATGCGAATGAATTAATTTTCTTTCACAAAACGAGCGAATGCTTCAAACTGCTGGGACCACATCGTGACGTCAATCATTCGGGGCATAGTTAAGTTTTTTGGAAATGGGAATGCTGAGAAGTTGGATCTCGTGCGTGAGACGTGCTCTTTTTATGGCCCAGGAATGCTGGAGTGTAGAATTGCAGGGCCTGATAATGGCGTTCCCACCCACTTTAGCCCTTGTTTATGTGTATTCCTAACCTTTGTGTGTCTGCCATGTTCATAGTTCATAAGTGTTGTATCTTGTTTTTTGTGCATTCAGGGGCAGTTCTAGCCCAAAAATTCTGGAGGGTTATTGCCTCATCAGCCCCTTCATCACTGAGTCCATTTATCCATTCTCCGAAACGGAAAAGTACGGACTCCATGTAGGCCTACATTTTTCAAGCTAGCTTTTGAACCTGGGGAGGGGCAACAAGTGAATCTGGGGGGCACTTGCCCCCCCCCCCCCCCCCCCCCTGCCCCAACGTAGAACCGCCCCGGGTGCACATTGAAGAATCATGCTGTGTGTCGATAAAATGTCGTTGTTGATGAATGCGCAAGATGTGTGTCTATTGTGTTTTATGTTAGAATTTCGTCGTACTGTTGTGGTAGTTTGTAGAACTGTTCGTTGTCTGTTTTCAGATCATTAACGAGAACGTATATTTGTATGAATTAGACCGTGGAAACTCTATAGTCGCGGTGAAGTGAGCGCTTTCTCTGGAAAACCTGGAAATGTCAGGGAATTTGACAGCTGTCACACAAGAGTTGGGGATTGACCATAAATCGGGGAAAATCTTGTCAGAGAAAATGTTTATTGTTAACACCATGGTTACAGTAACACCAGTGTTCTTTTAGCATAATATTTTTGACGTTGCATGTTTTGGCGCATTGCATTGCGTTATTATACTGTTATCACCGTTATATTTCATTATTATACTGTTATTGTGCATGACGTGGGTAATCACACATGAGTACCGAAAAGTGTCAGAGAATGTCAGGCAATTTCACTGTGCCCGTGTAGTACAATACTGGAGTTGGCAGCGGTGTGTCCGAGGGTTGTTCGAAAAGTTTTCTGTCTAGTAAGTAAGCAAACGCAGTACAGTTATTTCAGTCACTTCACTGCTTTAATGCTATTGGTTGGACGGCAGGAAGAGCATTCGGCCTGTAAAGAAAACCGGCTCAGCGTATCTATCCCAATCAGTAGGCGCCGACTCTGTGGCAGAGATGGGGCAGTCCCCACAATCAGAAATTCGTTGTCACGAGAGGCGCAAAAGACTAGTATTTGGCGGGCTCGTTAAGGTTGCTTATATCGTTGAGCAGGGCGTAGCCACATGAGGCAAAACGAGGCAACTGCCTCGTCTGTTTTTTTTTGTCCAAGTACGTTTTCATTATTTTGACTTCAGTCCATTAGTAAAAAGCGACACGACAAACATGTTGAGTTTTAAGTTAAGACTGCAGCAAAATCCCTTTGGCGGCCCCCAGGCCCCTTAGCTGGATTGAGGGGGTGTGGCATCGGGAAGCGGGAGATGGGTGAAAAGGAAAGGACAGAGGAGATGAGAAAAGGGATAGAGGGGGGAGAAGAAAATGAGGGTGAAGAGAGGGGGAAGGAGAAAGGGGGAAAGGAACATTTGCCTCGTCTTAGATTGAGCTCTGGCTATGCCCCTGTCGTTGATGCTTACATATCAATAAAAATGTCCTCAGCCGGCCCCCTAGTTAGATTTAAGGGGTAGACCCATCCGGGAGGGAAGGGTAAAGGGAAACGACGGAAGGGTAGGAGATGAAGGGAAAGATGAAGGGAAGCTCGCCTCGGTCCATAATTGTGTTTAAAAATCGGCGCCTGTTTCCTAGTTTGATAGAAATATATCACTGCATCGCATAAGCGTGTGATGATAACAATGTCTCAAGCACCGCCACCGCCGCTAATTTACACTACATGGTGGCCCAAAAAATTGGCACAGTTTTTTGTATGCCTTAACTTTACCAAATATTAGCTGATTTTTCAAAATTCTTTCACTGTCAGAATCAGGAGAAAATTTGTAATAACACTATCACTAAAGATCCCACCACACCCCAACTGTGTCGCTACATTACCTTGTGTCCTATAAAAGCACCACGACGCGGCGTTCTTCCTTCAAGGCCAAGACCTGCTTTTTAAAACATTTTACTTACTTGCGCATTTGATGTAAAAACTGCAGGATGTGACAGTTACTTTAAACAATAACTGAGACAATAAACACGTCGTTTCCTGTTGTTACTTTCTTAAAATGTGTTGTTACAGAAGTTTTGTTTCAATTGTTGCTTTTAAGACACTGATATTTCATAAGGTAGTGTAGCGACACACTTGAGGTGTGGTGCGATCTTTAGTGATAATGTTATTACAAATTTTCTCCTGATTCTGACAGTGAAAGAAGGTTTGAACATCGGTTAATATTTGATGAAGTTAAGGCGTACAAAAGATGGTGCCAGTTTTATTGTGCCATTTTTTGGGCCACCCTGTATGAGCATAGCTAAGAGGTTAGGCGGAAAGCCTTTCGGACAACTTTGATACAATGATAACAGCTCCAAGTATTCTGTGCATTAGTTATTCTTATATTTCTCGTGGCGTGTTTCGTGTGGCAACCGGAAGTGTCAATTTGCTGTGGCAGCTACCATTACATTTGTCATGTTTTATAGCGGACTTTATTCGGATTGTTGAAGTGGTATTTTTTGTTGTTTTGCGTTATTGTTGGCAGACTGGCTTTGTGGTGTTGCGTTGTTCTCGATCAAATGGATGCTGGTTACTGCAGGAATTGGTGACCGTCTGCCAGAGCCCGTAGTCGTAGCCGTACGCTCTTAAGGCTGGCTTATGACTTCGTACGGCTTGCTAGCCGGCTTAAGACGGCTGATGGCTAATGGCTACAGCCTACGGCGGATTGGCGAAGGTGACGTTCTGATCGTTAACGCACTCAAATAAGTATTTCACAGAAAAGACAGAAGAAGATTTATATCTGATACGAGTGGCATGCAAGTATGTATATTCCACTACTACAGTTTTGAAGTAAGTAGGCCTCGGTGTGGTGCTTATCTTGCAAATAAACACCTCTAACATCCTAACAGTAACTAAGCAACTCATTTACATTTTACATAATAATTCATAATTATGAAAAGAATAGCGTGTTATGCAGCTTATATTATCATTGCTAACTTGAATATTGAGCAAAGGCGAGAAGTCGATGGTGGGTACGCGGATACGGTGTTCAATTTTTGTCGGATATAGAGTCCAGGGGAGTGTTGTTAGCCAAAAGCGGTTAGATCCACAGACTAGAAGGATTTTGCGTAAGACTGTGGTTACATGCAAAATAAAACATTTGCAAGAACCGCGGTAAGTCGACGGCTCTAAAACATTTTTGCAAATGTTTTATTTTATATGTAACCGCTGTCTATCTTTAAGTCGTGTTCGATCGTGCTAAAATGTTTTACAACATTTTTGCAAATGTTTTAGCGTAAAACATTTTAAAAACATTTTAGAGATGGTGACGTGTAAAATAAAACACTAAAACATTTTACAGCATTTGCAAATGTTTTATTTTACATGTAACCACGGTCTAACAGCCGGCGCCATCGGCTTAAAGCCTGTAGGCACTATGCTGGTGAAAAGTACTTTTACAGCTTTTGGTTACAACGAAAAACTTAGTAAATTTATCGCCTTGGAATGCACCAAGTGCACCATTTTGAAATCAAAAACTAAAAAAACTTTCTGGGAGGGGACACCCCTTGAGGTCCCCCCTCTTCACACCTAGCCTTCGGCGCCTCGATTCGACCCCCTATAGGAAAAATTTGACAAATCCAGCACTGGTCTACAATTTGCACGGGTTTCTTGTCAAACAGTAACACTGTCACTGACTGTTAGAAAAGCCGATAAAGTTAACAAGAAAGCCGTCCTGTCGCAAGGTTACCGCGCGATGCCGCAGCTGTTTTGATCGTTGACCATATGGCATCAATCGAAAGCGCGAATGCGGTTTCCTATTGGTCATCAATAGTAACCTTGGTCCTTTCTTGCCCCGTTTAAGAGATATTGCAGGTTTCCTGCTGAGAACTACCCCACCCTTATTCCACCCGAATTTTAGGGGTGTTCCTGTTGGACTAGATTGCCGATGTTGTGGCTCCGAGGAGCGAAGTCCCTAAGCTAATTATTCGTTTAATTAATTTCTAACTAGTCCAACCTATATGCCCACGGTACACAACGTCACAGACGGACGGACGGACGACTTACGATAGCAATACCGCGCTAGCACTACGTGCATCGCGCGGTAAAAACTCATTTTACTCAGTAATGTAACAAATTCAGAGAGCATTGCACTATGTTGACAGTTTGCAGAGACGATTGCAGAAAGTACATCATGTACTTAAGATAGGTACCAAGAAGAACAACAAGTCTTAAATCAGCTGTATGGGCTTAATAAGTAATATATGTTAGTTCT
>Ga0209679_1000383_pt1 | contig 16777 bp, 13 predicted proteins | sample WorMetHEROISLAND_4_FD_187408 | JGI IMG/M metagenome (GOLD analysis project Ga0209679, IMG submission 187408) | Marine gutless worms symbiont microbial communities from Max Planck institute for Marine Microbiology, Germany - Olavius sp. 2 HERON... ...
CGCCTAGCGAACGATTACGAAACGCCGTCGAATTGCCGTTCGACTAATGAGGCGAGGCACCGAAGGCGCCGAGCAGCGAGCGGTGCAGCCGCGAGCAGAACTTCGTCTGGAGGACGGGTAATTAGAGCTAGTAATAATAATAATAATAAACAGACATTTCAAAGACGCACAATTAATGAAAAACGTCACAAAGGCGCCCGCAGTGACTACAGATGGTCCTTTTAAAATGGTTTTATTTCACTGGTATATGCAGGGTTGCATTTCAGCGCAGTCATGATGTGCTGTTTCCCGTTTACTAAATACCGTTTATTATATGCAGGAGATTCATCGTATCTCTGTTGAACTTGGTAACGTGAACTCTAGTTTGCGTGCACAACTAGATCGACTGGTGGCGGAGACTTCTGCTCGACAGGTCGGCAAAGTCTTCATGTTTTGTACAGTTTTGTGAGTGATTAGTCGCCGATCTTAAGGGGTACTGCAGCGGCGTCCCCACCGCCGACAGGAATTGGTGACCCTACCCTCTGTGGGAGCCAACCACTGGTCACACCCATTTCCTTAAGTAGATTTAGAGACTAGGGGCTTCACTGTTTTGTGTTTTCTTGTGTGTATTTTAGTTAAGATAGATAGTAGATAGGGTCACTGTATTTGGGTTTGTGTGTTTGGTTTGTTAATACCAGTGCAAGTGATTGCCTGGAAAGACTCGTCCCCGAAATGACCTATTATGTGTCAAGAGGGACGTTAAACTCTACTCACTCACTCACCGATCTTAGTAAGATTGACCTGTACTGTAGGCGGATTTGTTGTAAATGTGTGTGGTCTCAGGATTGTAACCAGATTGTAACCTGGTGACTGATTAAGAAGTGACTAACACATCAGAAACAGCAAAAATCATAAAACGGTGATATTACCCACCATCACCTTGCCTAAATGTCAGTGTTCTGCTGAATAATATCACCTTTTATGATTTTTGCTGTTTACAGTGTGTTAGTCGCTGTCTGTCGCCACTAATATGTGTATAAACTGCAGTTTTGTAGATGCCGCCAAGACGACCTGGCGTTGAGTTACATTCATCTAGTTTCTTTTTAATGTGCTTTCACTGGGCACTGTTTACTCCCTCCAGGGTTGGCCGATTTAAATCAATGCGATCGCTATTTAAATCAGTTGTCAAAAAAATCAAGCGATTTAAGTCATACTTATCTTCATGTTTTTCAGTTTATATTATGCTACTGTAATGCTCAATATATATATATATAGCCAAGGTAATGAAACTGATTAATTGTTGCTTACTAATACTTACTTTTTGCTCAGCAGGAGTATAACCGGAAATAGAAGAAGCGTGGCGGCCGTGTAGTTTGTGTGATTGAGCGGAGAAACCAGTTTCAAAAATTTGGTAAAACTTTTGCGCGAAAATACAAATTTCTAAAAAAATCCAAAAAATCTTATTTAAATAAAAAAATCTGATTTCTTTGATTTTTTTAAAAATCATGATTTTTTCCAACCCTGACTCCCTCTTCGTGACCTACCAGTATCATTTTCTGATGCTGCCAATGAATTACATAGATCTCGATGTTTGATCCATACGTGAGTGAAGTCTTGCGATTTCATGAAGCACACCTGATCAAACTATTTGTGATCCATTCTTTTCCCGATTTTTATGCCATACAAGCCGTTTAACGCCAGGTTTATGTCGTTAGTTCATGTCGTTGAATGCTATTTGCAGTCGGTGCTGGTGATCTTGCGCAATCAAACGTTGTCGCTAGAGTCTCAGCTGAAAGTTCTGCAGGAGAAGTGGACGTCTGATGGACTTCCGCCAGCAGTGCATGCTGCCATTACAAATGCCGTTGATGCTGAAGTAAGACAATATATGAATTATACTAGCATGCTTATGCTTAGGCTGGTAGTGCAGCCACGCCTGCCACTGTGCTGCGAGCCATAAGTCGCCCACCGCACTGCTCCTACTACAAGTCTCCCAATGCAAGCTCCACCCATGGACAGACAGACACACAGACGAATAATTAAACACTTTGTGGGCTGGATACTCCATAGTACTCCTCCTAGGTCAACTCAGCCTTCCATCCCTCCAGGCTAGGTAAATCGAGTACCGGTTTCTTTTTCTTCTTCTCAGCTTCTCGGCATGGACTCCTGCTCACAGTGTTTGGTGAGCTTTTGACGGTTATTGGTGCAGTGGGACTTTTCACTTTTTCACCCCGATGCCCTTTCCAACCCGGCCGACAGCTGCAGAACACTGAAGGGTACCTGTGACTAAGAAATGATGTTAAAAAACCAGAAACACCGATTGGCTGTTCTGTTCAGGTGACGTCACATTTACAAGAAGCCAGTCGCTCAGATGTCAACGATAGTTTGTCTTCAGCGGTCAAGGATATGAAAGTGCTTTTTGATGCTCGCATGCTGATGCTAGAACTTCATGTATGTATGTGTGTATAATTTGTGATATTAGTGATCTTACAGAGCCACGCGATGTAAGCAGCAGAATATTAATATTCGTAAATTTTATAAATTTTGTGATGAGGATAACTGTGGGGAACTTGCAGATGATTTTTACTGAGAATTTACTGTTTGTCTGACCAGTGTGGTGCATGGCATTGGACAGGATGTAAAATCACTTGCGTTCGAGTGACTGACATCCGTCCCTGGCAAGACTGTGAGCATAATTTTGGATCAATCTTCACTAAATTTTGTGCAGAGCTTTCCATAGCATTCTGTTGAAAGGATTTTTGGGCCGAGCAGCCGAAAGTAGTATACGTGCATGTTAACTGACTCCAGTGTACAGTTTCCAAAGTTGTCGAGAAACGGTTTTGATCGAGTTTTTGTCCAGTCACGTTCAAGTAGTATTTAGCTAAATTTGTTGAGTGAATTAGTCTGTTATTTTTAATATATGTTTACATATCCATAAAAGAATTCATTGTTTGAATTACATTGGGTGGCGAGGCATTGGACAGACTCTGTGTTTGTCCAAATATCTTGTTAAATAATCATTGTCTGTATAATGAACTCGTGCCACACACTGTTCGCTAAGACTTTCAAACACTATGTGGCACCAACTGAAAAGTTTGAAAACTCACTCCATACTTGATTGATTCAAGGCAGCTGCATTTCCACTTAAATAGATGGCCGTCTGACCACTTTCATATGACATTAGTTTGTTCCATAGGGTAAGGGTCATGTCTGGAATTTTTGCTTTTGAAAAATGCTGTTGGATATCCGGCTGATGTGATGTTGGTGAAGTGTACCGGGCCAAAAAATGAACAGGCCGGGCTCGATCGAGCTATTAGGTTGCTTAAATGGGGTGGACGATGCCAAAAAGCGAACGGGCTGGGCCAAATATTTCAGTCCCGTGTAGTGATCGGACCACTAGTCCCGTGCACAGTTCTGCTGTGAGATGGTCAGATTGGCTAGTAATGCCAGTGATTTTTGTCGTGACATTGTTAGGATGCGAAGCAGACGAGGGACATCACATCAGTTTTAGCAGAACTGAACTTCACCAAGGAAGCTTTGAACCATGCAACCTCTAATATTACCGACTCCGTGCAGGTATCTGCTATGTCTCACCTGTTTAATCCTGTGACGATTCGGTGTCGGGCGGCCACACGTCGTTTGTTTGCTGATGTTAATTTATTGAGAGCAGGATGCTGCCGAGTGAATATTGAAGAAAACAGCATACAGGGCGGCCACCAACCTGGAAAACTTGAATTTGACAGTGGTCAGGGAAAAGTCGGGAAAGTCGAAAAAGTCCAGGAAAATGTGTTTTGCCTGTAGTGTGTTACCGCAGTTGCGATGGTCACAGAATAAGCATAGCATGACTGCTGCCAGTTCTGTTAATTGCTGTTTCAATTTCACTTAATCGTTATCAGCAGCAGTGCTTTTACTACACTTACAATGCAAAAAAAATAAGTTGATGTTATCAAGAACAATGATTTCTCTTGACTTAGAATGTACAATAACCTCTAATATTACACATGCTTTCCTGTTCACTCACGAGTACACGTAGGCCTGTCTGTATACTGTTGTCGGTATGTCGTAAACATCTGGAAAAGTCTGGGAATTTGATGAGGACTGGAAGATGGCCACCCTGACTGCATATATCACATTAAACGTTTGATAACCACTTAACCAGCGAAGAACGGCCATGTAAATGGACATTTTGCTTGCTTGATTGATTGATTGATTGCTTGCTCACTGTCACTGAGAATAGTTACTAATATACAACATCTCTAAACGTACTGTTCAGTCTGTATGATATGCCTGATACCAGAACAGCTTTATGCCAAGTTAAAAAGGTTTAAGGTGCACATAGCTCTTTATGGGAAACCCATCTCAGAGCTACGGGGCATCACTTGCCATATGGGATCACACAGTGTTATCTGCCACCCGACACAAGTGAATGTGCTCCGCCTTAACCCCAGCCAGACAGAACGGTACTGTGGTACTAGATTTACCTACCGTGGAAGGATGGAAGGCTGAGTTGACCTAGGTAGCTTGATAGCGGCCTGACTGGGAATCGAACCCACAAACGCTTAATTGCAAGTCCAATGCCGCATTATGCGTCTTGCCCGTCCATCTCTCTGTCTCGAAAACGAACTGGAGAAAAATCAAAATCGGCATAGACATTCCCCATGGCAGGAGTGCATGGAGTGCCAGTTTTCAGTTAGAAAGGTCAAGGTCACATGACGTGAAACCTCCAAATCTGGTGTCGTCTTCACTTAAGGGCAGTGGTGCCGGTGGATCAAGCGCATGCGCCGACTGCACACTAGGCCTACACCATTGTTAGGCCTACTTCACTGTAAGCACCTGAGACCCTGGGCGTCGGCGGCCACAAACAATGTAGGTGCAGTCATCTCATTTTACTTAAAACCGCAGTGTGGGTTGTAGCTGTTGACGCAGACAACAGAGTCAATTGCTGTACGATTACAAGCCGTTGAAGAAGCCGTCAGTGATCTCCAGAGCAACGTGTTAAAGCCCATCACCTCAACCACTACCACAGTCGCACCACCTGTCACACAACCCACAGGTATTGCATATCTCAAGCTTTATTTAAGCTGATGACACACTGTACAGAAATTGGTGTCGATATCTGGCGTTGGCCAAATAATTAATAAAAATGTGTAACTGTTGATTGATGCAATGGATTGCTAATAGTTTTCAGAGTTAAGTAACCGAAAATTGTGGTAATATTCGTACATAAATTCAGATATGTTAAGTAATATCCACTGATTTCTCCTCTTAAAGTTTGCTAAAGCTTCTAAGACGTTTTACTGAACTTGTGGTCTGTCGGGGTTGTGCATTGGGCCCATGTTGTGTCCTCAGCATTTGGTGCCTGCTAACGCAGGCATCCACCCCGCAGGTAAGGTAAGGCACATAAATTTCACTCATTTATTGACTGACTAAAATTGTTATTGTCATTATTTTTCTTACTATTACTATTTTTAAAGAAAGCACCATAATAATTAATAGTTTTTTTGTCTAACTTATTACAGTATTAACGTCAACAGAGAGTCGTGGTAAAGTGGGCTCATCGAGTCCTGTTCCTGTTCAGTCAAGTACAAATGCCGCGAATGCGTATAGTACGTCACCAGCTGCAGGCCAACGTGTGACGTCTTATAACAGTCGTCGCCGTCCACGAGTGGGCGAGAAAGCCAATAAGCATACCAATGAGGAGCACACTAATGACGAAGGCCTTCAGATTGAATAAAGGTTATTCACTGACAGTTGGGAACTTGGTGCATTTTGCTGGTTGATCCGCTTTGGGATCTCCTTTGATTGATAGCCAGGAGCAGAAGCATTAAACTGGTACAAGGGCTTAGCCAGGGGTGGCGTCTGTATATATTCAAACTAATAATAATAATAATAATAATAATACATTTGTAGAGCGCCATAGTGCCGTAGCTTCAGAGGCGCTGGCGGAACAGGTAAGCTAGCTATATGCAATATTGAACAAGTGAGTTTTTAGCCTAGATTTAAATACAGAGAGAGTGTCACAGTTGACGACAGCAGGAGGCAGAGAGTTCCAAGTTGCAGGCGCAGCACATCTGCAAGATCGTTTGCCGATGCTAGTCCGTCTGAAGGGCACATCGAGAAGCGGAACGGCCGACGAACGCAGAGACCGAGTTCCGCTGCGTTCCTTGATGAATACCCTCTAAATCTTGACTCTGGCTGTATTTAATGTTTTCCATTAATCTGACCTTTGACAAGACATTAGTGATGCAATTTTGCTACTTTTTTTCTGCAATTATCGCCATTTTGGGGTACTGGTAGTAAAATGTGCGAGTATTCAAAACTCAACTTGAATACTTTTGCTGTCAGCTGCTGCATAGCTGTGCTCCAGCGCAAAAGTGTTCAAGTTGAGTTTTGAATACTTACACATTTATAGCCCAAAAAGTGGCGATTTTTGCAGAAAAAATAGCAAAGTTGCATCATTAGTGTCTTGTGAAAGGTCAGATTTCCGGAAAACTTTGAAATACAGCCAGAGATGGACCCCCTGTTTAATTTTTGAATACCATACTGTAAAAGTCAGACGCCGCCCCTGCCACCCTGGGCTTAGCTTTTGATTTCCTGTGTGCAAGTATTTCTGACTGTTTTCTTCTAACATTGTGACTGCGTCTAGCCTTCGTGGGCTGGCTGCTTTGTTAACATTTCTGCTATGAGACTCTTTGCTTTCCTCACACTGCTTTGACACTAATTCGTTTAGTCACAGATGAAGTGAATGGGATATCTGCTTTGATGCTGTGGGTTGAACGGCATGAACTACTTGAGCCTGTAAGAATACACAGGGTGCGTACATATCCTGGAAAGTCATGGAATTTAAAATTCAAATTTTCCATGCCGGAAAATCATGCAGTTAGGCCTAGGTCCTGGAAAGTCGTGGAAAATAAACCAAATGGTTGCCGCATTTCTGACCCGTGTATGTTTTGCGAATGTTTGGACGCCACATTTTTCAGTTCTGAACTCCACACTTTTCGGTTTAGACTCCACATTTTGGTTGGACTCCGTGCTTAAATTAAGCTATATGTACACAAGGTAATTGATTTAGTACATGTGCATGAAAATCTGACTTGTCCGATATTCACTTGATTGAACAGTCTTGGAAAGACATGGAAAATGGACATAAATGGTCCTGGACAGTCACAGAAAACCACTTTCAGTGTTCTGTACGCACCCTGAATACAGCTCACGTGGTCTTCAGAAGTGTAATTGGAGTTCAAAAGATCAAAGGTCAGGGTCGTATGTTCAGGTTGAAGTTATGCTGTCACTGTAGTCATCTGATTACAGGGCTCAGTGGGCATAGGCATACAGCATTTGATGCTGCATCGAGTTTTAATCGTCTAGTTACATAATTATGCAGCTATTGTGTGTGGCTTGGTAACATAATGGTTAGTGCATAGGACTTACAATCGAGAGGTTGCTAGTTCGACTCCCACCTGTTTCACTGTCGGGTAACAACTCCGGGTGGCGGTTTGGCTTAGTGGTAACATCGTTGGACGTATCAACGAAGTTACTCTACGTCGAGCCGGGTTAGTGCTGAGATGGATGACTGTTCGCGGGTATACCGTCTTGGTATCTAACCAAGCCACCCAGGCTCACTCAGCCTGGCCATCCCTCTGCAGGTAGGCGTAATGAGTACTGGCAATCGTTATGGCCACCGCTAGGGAAGAAACGGCGAGTTCTGCGTAGCAGTAGGCCCTGTTACCAGGACTGTTGGCACACTGACCCAGTCGGTTAAAGGCGCTGGCTGTTAATGGAGCCGGCCATCCGGCTGACTTGGGTTGTATGCTAGCTTAATCGGGTTTAACCCTCGCCGGCTCAAAGTGCCTCAAAGGGGATGAGCTCCCATGCAACGGACCTCCTCATTCTATGCGAAATCTTACTTCTTCTTCTTCGAACAACTCCGGGCAAATTGTTCACGTGCGTGCTTCTGTCTTCAAGCAGTACAACTGTACTAGTCAAAGGGCAGCGATAGTCTGTGGTTGTAAAGGTAACAGCAGGACTGACGGAAAATAACGGCAGCTTGCCACCGGGTTTATCATTGTCACCGGAGTTTGACTGCCGGTATCACTTCTAGTCTCAGGTAAAGCTGAAGGTCGGGTACTTGCTATAGGGCTGCTTACAGGAGTTAGACTCGTGACCAGAAGTGCTTTACAACCTCGGAAGTGGCAGCTGATTGGCATGAGCTAATGATACCGTGGCGCATTATGCGGCCGTCCATTGCCCGTGCTAGTGAACAATTGGACCCGCGGTGCAGCACACAGACATACCACCGCCCCAGTCAGCAACACTAGTCCTTCACTCCATAGCTTGTAAGCTACTACTCATTTCCTGTCCCACAAAGGGTAGGAGGCTGAGTTGACCTGAGCACACCGTAGGTTAGCAACTTGTTCAAAGTTGCTTACAAATGGCCCGCAGTGAGATTCAAACCGCAACCTGAAAGTTACAAGTTCAATCGTCTAACCACTAGACCACTTACAGTGCTCGTATTGAGTTCAGGAGTACTTCTTTATGGCCAGTGTAGTGGTTTAGAGAGGTTTCGTAATGTTTGTGACTTGATTTAATGTGTTTAATTTCACTGCAGTAATTGTATTTGCAGACGACAGGACGGCCAATGACCGCCGGGTGGATGACTAGGGTGCACCGCTGATGCGGAGCGATGCCGTGATTTCGTGTTTCGTCATATCAGCACTGCGTAAACTCCATGTGATTTTTTCTACACTCCTGCCGCGCTGTTCGTCTCGTACATCCTCTTGTTGTTTATATTATGTTATGATGAGTTCTGTGGCCCGTATTTTCGGACTATAAGGCTGTATATTTTTCTCCGACGGGTCTGAAGGGACGGAGGTTTTATAGGGTTGTGTAGCGGCACGTCTCATGTTGTTGCACACTTTGTGAAAATAATAGCTAATTGCTGGTGTCTGAAATTGCAGGACTGTTGGTGAATAAGAGTGCCTATAGTACAAAATAGTACAATTGCAGAAAAGTTGTCACCGCATTAAATCTGAGGCAAACTTTATGCCAATATTCAGCTACAGTCTTTCAGCATCTGTGGACTTTGTCTCCAGACCCCCTACCAGGGCTCTGGCCCTGGACCATGCTGGGGGGTTTCCATCCCCCGACCCCTCTGGTTGTTGCAGCCAACTGGAGTGTCTGGGGAACATTAAGCTGCATAGCCAAAGCTCCTGCTGCCATGGTTTGTGAACCTTTGATGCACAATTAAGTGCATTCTACAACCCAGAAACGTCCAGAATTTACAAAACCTAACTGGCCTTTTTCCGCCTGCGGTGAATTTGAGGTGGGGAGCTTTCAATAAGCCAAGCCGGCATTTGTGTTCCAACAAGCATTTGACTTTGACGCTTATCTTTTTCGGATTTATTTCATACACAGTTGTTCCAGATCTACTCTTTGTAGTGGGTGCTGTAAATGCCATTTTACCAAAACATATTTATTCAACAGTTATTGTTGTCTAATAAGTCTTCGTCAGTCTTTGTCAGTATCAGTCAAGTGATTGGCTGTGAAGACCGCCTCCGAAATGACCTATATTGTGTCGGGTGGGGCGTTAAACTCTACTCACTCACTCACTCACTCTAATAAGTCTACATTTATAGCTTGTTGGGTGTTGTGCTTTCAAATTCTGCCAGCTTAGTAATTCATAAAGTATTTGTATTGGATAAATTCGTAAGAATGCATTATTACTATTACTTAATATTAAGTTATTGGATTGAGAGAACTTGACAGAGATGCGTCTGAAGACCTGGTGGGATTTGGAGAGTTTCAGCCTGAGATTAGTGTATTATCGAATTAATGGAGACTGAGAATTGGGGGGAGGGGACTGGCTAACCTGGGTTTACCTGGCCATTAAACGGTGTGTGTGTGTGTGTGTGATGTATTATATTAACAGTTGTGGTAAATAACGCAAGTGATATTTTCAATGGACATATGATGTTCGCTAATAAGAGTCAACTGTGAAGAGCAAAGCATTGTAGCACTGCGTGCAGACATTGTGTTGTCTTTTGTTGCGTTTTTGTTTCTATGAGCTGTGATTTTATGCGTGTTGATGATTTGTAAATAAATCGCCGTTAGCTGCCAACATTGCCAACTACTGTAGATCCAGCAGATATTATATTTGCGTATGTTAATGCCGGTTTGAGTTCGAGCTGATTGTTTGGTCGATAAGTTGTTGTTTTAAATGCTGGTAACATATTTGCTACGCTGAAACAAAACTGCCTGTAGTCACCTGCCTGTGAATCCGGCTACCTGCTTCACTCCACCAGGGATGTGGTCTGGACACTGTGATCTTGGTTTCGAGACCGGCCTCGAGACCAACAATTGCAGTCTCATTCTTGGTCTCGAAGTCTGTGTTCTTGGTCTCATACTCTTGGTCTTGGCAGTCTGTAGTTGATCTTGGCATCTTACCCCCCATTTTAGTTTTGTCATTGCAAGTTGTTAATTCACATGCTGTGAACATATTTTCGCTGCATCTTAAGTTACTAGTATTTACCAGGACTTTGATTGGCAAACTGAATTTTGCACTGGTATTTATAATTTCGCGATTTTTTCCTACTCGCAAAATTCGCGAACATTTGATGCACGTGAAAAATATGTTTTACAGTAACGATCACACTCTGCTTGAAACCTACTGGCTAGACTGCTAAAGGATATGGGTAATTGGGTATTCTAGTTACAAATATTGGAACTGTTGTTCTTGGTCTCGGTCATGACCTTGAGTCTTTGGTCTTGAGTACTGAGGCATGTCTCGCATTTTTTTCCTACAAGATTCTCGTAGCTGCTAACGTAGAATGTTCGTCTCGCATTGTAGAAAGCTGCTGCAAGATTTCGCGATCAAGAAATTTCTTTGCAACATTCTGCTAATCCACCCACAAAATACTTAAAAATACTTACAAATGGCCAGCAGAGATTTCTCGCATCTGAGCGTCACACTTTCGCGAGAACTCCCGAGCCATAGAACCGAGATTCTCATAGGAAAATAAAGTGCGAGACACGCCTCTGTGTTGTTCTTGACATTTTGGTCTTGTTTACCTCAACCAATCCACTCACTGGATCTGCCTGTCTCTGCTGATGTTTAAAAAAGCAGCGACGTTGCTGGCAGTTTCAGCAACTCTACTGGCACCATTGTAACTGTTTTGCTGATGCTAATGTTGGTATGCTTACTCACTCATTCATAACTCTTACCCTTGTGTAGTCCATTGCAAACAGCATATTTAAACTATTGATACAGTTGTTTGGCTTTACAATAAACTGCATGGTGATTTTTTTAGAATCAAAATCAGAATCTGACAGTTAGTTATACACGATGGCAGCAGTAAAGCTTAAGCCGATACTGGCGGTGATGGTGAGAACATTATTATTAGACCATCACTAAATAAGAATATTGTTGTTATTGGTATACAAACATTGTCGGATCTGTAATTAACGTGACGGAAGCTATGTAGTTATGAGGTACAAAAAACTATGTCGTATTGCTAATGTTACTACTAACATGCATTGTATAGTAACTGTATGTAGGAGAATACAGGGTTCCCACGCATCTTGGAAAGTCCTGGATTTTTCCTCGATTTTCCAGGCCCTGGAAAATCAGTTTGGTCCTGGAAAGTCCTGGAAATGAAAGCTTAAGGTCCTGGAAAGTACCGGAAAATGAAGATCCTGGATAGTTCATTAATTTACTGGGGGTTCAAAATAAACAACGATGATGATAAATTTCAAAATATTTGGCGTTCCGTACGCCTTGCATTGGGGTATTGCACTCCGAGAAGGTCCTGGAAAAACGTTTTGATGGTCCTGGAAAAGTCCTGGAATTTTTTGTCATTAACAGTGTGGGAATCCTGAGAATAGTACTAATTTGCTAGAGTATGGGGTAACAATGCTGGTGACCATCGATGGTGTGTTTGAACGGTGTGCAGTAATAATTTCTTGTGACACTTGTTGACAGTTCTGCTGTTAAAAGTAAAATTTTATGGATATTTTTATCTGTTTTCAGCGTTTCAGTTATCAAGTATAACGCTTATGTATAGGAGCTGTCGCATAACTTACACTGCTACCGACTTGGGTCATTAATTTGAGTTCATATGATAATATGGTATGTGATAAATGTGTCTCGTGTTATTCACATTATGCCACCGAACGTTATATATAATTGCCACTTCACAGCACTGTTGAGCCGTTGTCACAGGTTGTTTTTAAAGTTCTTAATACGTAATTTTCACATTTGTGTTTGTTCACAAGAATAATTGACTGTTACCAGGGTTCCCGTGCCTCCTGTAAGGTCCTTAAAAGTACTGGATTTTTTGGTTAAATTTCCGGGCCCTGGAAAGTCCTGGTAAATGACGTTTGTCCCTGAAAGTCCTGGAAATTACATACAGTGGTCATCAGAATTACTGAAAAAGCTCTTCTTCAGAAGTTGCTTACTTCGTCTGTATAGTTCGACTGTTTGCTGCTATATAAATGTCATAAACCATTATTATTATTATTTATTGAATACAGCAGTGTTATTTTGGCCTCTATGGCTTTCCGTACACTGCCCACCCTGCTCACCTTTAATCGTATTGTCAGTAGTTTTCTGCTTTGGGGTTATTTAACAGCTGCTGTTTACTCTTAAAATTTTTTTTCGCATTACAAAAGTGTCCTGGTAAAATAGGTCGGAGTTCCTGGAAAGTCCTGGAATTTTTTGGACAGTGGTAGAGTGGGCACCATGTGTTACATTTATGCTGATATTTTTTGGCCTTCAGTGATATTGTGTTATTGTATTGTCATTTTAACCATTGTCGGTTACATTTCAGTAAGATCTGTCTAAAAATATCTTGTAAATACAAGACTACGATAGGAGCTCATATGAGTGCACTGGCAGTTCTTAGTATGTTGCTCTGGGTCGGTCAAGTGCTGAGGGAGGCTCCTGTGGGCGTTATGGATCTATTTGGGACCTGTAGAAAGCAAATGTCGACCAATCTCCTGAATGTGGGACTGATCGGACTCCGGTGACTCACAAACCCCACTTAGACTCTCCCTTGCGCCAATCGGCTCTGTGTTGTGACGGGGATGGCAGGTTGCCCATGTTTGTGTGATCGGCCTGCCAATTAGGCTGGACCACTGTGGTTGGGCAGTTGCTTGTGGGGTCCATGGATCCTTTGGCGAGCCTCGCAGTACCCCCTTTTCAGGGGTGAGTAATTGCTTGTAGGGCAGTGTTTCTTGGTTGACAACGTAGTCGTGTGAGCAGGGTAGTTGGCCTCTTTGCTATTCCAGCCGTGACTATTTAGCATCCAGTACTTGCAGGTATTTTTCTGGAGACGCCTGATGGGCCTATGTTGCTGCCTAAGTCGTCCGGGCAGCATAGACTGCGCTGCTTCAATTAGGAGCAACTTGGAAGCGACAGGTAATTTATGTTAAAACTTATGAAGCTGGTAGCATGTTTATCTCATTCATTGAGACTTGTTCTTAGTTGTGTCATACTTGTGACCCCGGCTGTGATGTTTCCTTTGGACCACAAGTTTGTGGGACTTACTGTTTTCTCCCATTGCTAGCTTTTTTGAATTCTTGTACTGCACATGACATGTAGTCGATGCATTGTATGCAAGCTGCAGTTTTTTTCTCTATTACAGACTGTATACATGACACGATCTTTGTGTGGCTTTTAAAATACAAATTTATGCTGTGTATTCGATTCTGTTTAAACTGAACCCATGCTATCATTCTGACATCCGCCCACACCAGTGTGCCAAAATATTAGATTTGGTGTACTCGTGTGCACACTTGGCTTTTACCTTGCATTTCCGTTTCATTGCCGGTTAGAGGCTGAGCTGTCGTGGGATATTTACGAGAGAATATGGGTGGTATTCTTACAGGCTTGATGCTTTCCCGCAGGTGCTTCAGAGCCTTTGACACTATTGGTTGCGTGATAGGAAAGGCTTATTAGCCTACAGAAAACCTGCTGCAGCAGTTTCAAGACGTTCTGCCTTTGAGACCCAGCCTAACCTGGACTAACTCTAGGCATGTAGGCTGGTTAAACATAACTGCGTGTGTGTGTGCGTGCATTGGGGGTCTGCACGTAAGAGGTTTTTGCTACCCAACACGTGGCTAAAAGTCTGTTACCCGACCCGACCCGTACCCATGGACTAATTACCCGCCGCGGGTATGGGTCGGATCGGGTAAACCCGTGGGTATGGGTGTACCTGCAGACCGCGCAGACCTCTAGCGTCAAACTTTCACCAATGGTAATAAGTGGAACTTGCATACTTTGTGATTTTTTTCACAGGAAAAATGGGTTGACCCGTACCCCTCAAGCATCTACCCGCCCCGACCCAACCCATGGCCTAATTACCCACCCCGACCCGAACCCGCAGGTACGGGTGTACCCGCAGACCTCAAGCGTGCGTGCGTGCAGATGCTGTTCCTATGCCAACCAACACAACAGTGTCAAAGCCATGCATGAAGGCAGTGATAATTAATGTACGGTATATCGAACATCTGTCATGCTGGTAATCGCCGAGTTTACTTTTCTCCGGTGTTATGTAACCAAGTATATTTATTCAGCTGAATGTACCTGATCCTGTAAAGATTGCGGTGATTAGCATTAAACGAATTGGCTGTAATGAAATAAATTATTATACTCATCACTGTCTGATTTGACGTACACATACACCATTGTTTAAAGCAGACATAATAGTAAATAATAACGAAATAAGTCGAGCTGTCGAACGATTAATTATTTTAATCGCGCGATTATTTTAATCACGCGTTAATTAACGCGTCAATTCGACAGGTCTAGTTCATGTTGTAGGTTGCCGTCAGTGAACGACTGCACGTTTTGCTGTTCACGACTCATCTACAAGATGCGACCACTGTCGAACTTGCTATCAAACAATGATGCACAACTGACAAATTAACCGACATTTGTTGTTAATAATTAATTGAATATTATTCGATCGACAAATAACCGCAGTTCAATTGTATATTGGAACTCCTGCTTCATAGAATTTATGTATGAGCGTTAAAGTTTTTAATGGCGTTAATATTTTTAATCGCGATTAATTCTTTAACGCGTTAATTAACGCGTTAATTCGACAGCTCTAGAAATAAGTGCAATTAAGTTTGGAGCAGTGATGCTAGCGGTAGATCTCTACCCTGTCAGCATATATACAGTGCAGTTCACAGTAATTAACAGCATGCAAACAGCTGCAAAAGTAACAAAAAAAACCCAAAATGCACAAATATTTGAATTGCAGCATCTTCATCTGGCTAGATATCTGTCAGATTAACAAAATAAACAATCTGTAGATGTCAAGTTCTTGGTGTGTGCAAAGCTGATATACAAGCAGTACAGACGTTCTGTTTCAAAAATGTGAATTATTAACTGAATACATGGAAAATGACCATCAAAATGGTGTGTGTGCGTGTGTGTGTAATATTTCACTGCTTTTATGCTGCTGGTTGGATTACGGGTAGGGCAATATCCAGCCTGCAAAAAATCGGAACACAAGTTCAGTTTTCGTGGACCTGATGTAACCTGGAATGACTCACAATATCACAGCAACAACTAGAAAGCACTGGATACAGCACATTACCTCCGCCGCCGAGACCAATGCAGAATTGCGGCGTGCAGTCACGGCCGGGCATTGCGGCATGACAGACACACTCACATGGATGACGACGACCACAATACCTACGCTCGCTAATAAAGGACAAAACGTTCAACTGACTTGGCTAGAAATATGACATACAGACAGCAAGGAAATATGATCTTGAAATACAGGCACACATAGCCATTGATACAGAACAAGAGATGTCTGCACGTTGTGGCCGTCCGTCCCATTACTCAGGGTCTTGGATGCTGACAGCAAAGCAGTGATGTTAGTCCTTGGCCTTGGCCTTGGTCGTTAAGGCCAAAATCCTAGTCCTTGGCCTTGGCCTTGTAGCTCAAGTCCTTGGTCTTGGCCTTGGCCTTGGGATCCAAGTCCCTGGCCTTGGCCTTGAAAGTGGTCCTTGGCCTTGGCCTAGGCTCCGCTCCGTAGGCTATGTTTTGTGATAATTGTCATATTTTGGGTGTTTACTGTTTAGCATTCTTCGTTGTCAATTGTCATTAACAGCAAAAACATATCTGTTTATTCATAAACTGACAAAATGTAGTACGCGAACATAAAAACACGCACATAACATTAACGATGAACAAATGATGTACGGTGAAGACCGGTGAAAAATTGGACCGTGATATCTCGAGTCCTCTCCTTGGCCTTGAGACCCAAGTCCTTGGCCTTCAAGTCCTTGGCCTTGGGATCCGAGTCCTTGGCCTTGGTCTTGAGGCCCAAGTCCTTGTTAACATCACTGCAGCAAAGTAGGCCTAACAACGGCGTAGGCCTAGTGTGCAGTCTGTGCCTACCGCACTTGATCCGCCGGCGCTGCGACCCATAAGTAAACTTCATGCCAGATTTTGGAGGTTTCTTAACGTCGTGTAACCTTTAAAAGTAAAAACTGGCACTACACATACTGCCGGTACCAGTGCCATGGAGACGTCTATGCCAATTTTGACTTTTCTGCATTTCTCTGTTTTCAAGTTACAAACCCGCACAGGACAGACCGATGGCAAGATGCATAATGCCACCTACAGCACAGCCGCATAATAAATTAATTAGAGCTGTCGAACGATTAATTTTTTTAATCGCGTTAATCGCGCGATTAATTATTTTAATCACGCGTTAACGCGTTAATTAACGCGTCAATTCGACAGGTCTAGTTTATGTTGCAGGTTGCCGTCAGCGAATGACTG
>Ga0209679_1000384_pt1 | contig 16774 bp, 18 predicted proteins | sample WorMetHEROISLAND_4_FD_187408 | JGI IMG/M metagenome (GOLD analysis project Ga0209679, IMG submission 187408) | Marine gutless worms symbiont microbial communities from Max Planck institute for Marine Microbiology, Germany - Olavius sp. 2 HERON... ...
AGATGAAACGCGAAATCATTGTCACCTCGTCGTCGTCGCGGTTTAGCTTCGAAGCAGTTAAGCACTTCAATCGACAATTCATTCGTGACAAATTCTGTTATATCTCCCACAGTACAGGATGTATTCATATTATCTATACAGAAGATTGACGTTTTACGAATATCACGAGCAGCAACCATTTTGCTTCCTGGGAATCTCGATTTACCAAGAATAGACGATGTCTGCCGTACATCGCTCGGACGCTGGTTGTTGGTTACTCTGATTACGTGGTCTCTTGTTTCTTTTTGATCTCACCAGTGCATATGGTGTTTGATTCACTGCATGATCATCTTGATCATCCTGCTCGTCATCTTAGGTAATGGACGCTAATGAACCAAAACGGTTATTATGAGCATATGGCGTAGAGGCAGGTGTTCCCCAATCAAGATTGCACCGTGTTGTTGGCTGATCAGCTGATTGAACCGTTGCGTGTGTCTGTTGAATGGGTGGGAATTCCGATAGTGGGGGAGGCCCACGCCTATCAACTTCGTCTAGTTGTTGACACATAGACCGAACCGGCTGTGATGGTTGTTGTCGCGATTGATCGATCGAGCCTGTACAGTTTGTAGATCACGCGATAAGATGGCGATTTCCGAACCATATTCACTTATTTTGTCATTCCGTTTGTCCAACATTTTTATGATGCCATAGAAATCACCCTCATACAGACGGATGGATGGCATGGCATCAGGGTTATCAGAAGCGTATCTTGGTAGCTGATCAATTAGCTTATTCTCATCGATGCAAGTAAACAGTAACATAATGTCATCCGTTACACGTGTAGCTTTATCGTCACCGTCACGTCGGCGCGGAACATGTGGAAATTTCACCGATGATTTCATAACAGAAATGTCTTCCAACAACTGCTGTTTTGCAACAGAAAGCTCCTCACCTGAGTAGAAATCAGACAATGCAGCTCGCAAAGACTTGGTCCCAGTTTTACCGAATTTACTTTTTAAAAAGCACAGAGCATCGGACAACACAACACGCTCGCCCGCCATCTTCCTTCCGGAAATTAATCCAAATGCCTACCCTACCTGCATTCGATGCCCCCGGTAGGGGGTTTCTCGTCAGAATATTCCATGAAGTTTGGTGTGGGAAACTAGAATGGCGTGGCTACCCGACGGTTAAAATTATTCGTTTCGACAAAGTCCACGAACGTGACGAACGGACGAACAGACAGACATCGCACGACGGCACAGCATAGCATCGCGCAGCAAAAAGTAGAATCTCAGGTTCTCTAGTTTCTCAGCACCAAACTGCTGGACGAGATCAGCCAAGAAATGTCACCAGGCTAATTCATAAACAGCGGTGCTACCGTTTTTTTTCCAATTAGAGTTTTTTTCAGAATCGATTGTCTAGAAAACAGATGTAATTCCCACGTACCACGTGCTCACGGAAGCTTAATATATCCAAACATTGTTTTTATTATATCATTTTTTCAGTGGCGGCGGGATGGGAACGAGGGGAAGACGGCCGGCCACGGCGCAGCGTTGCAGGTAGCTTTATAGGAATGAATTAAACGCGAAATTACAGAAGCTGTTTGGAATTGGGCATTTGCATGGTGGAGTAGCTTAATTGGGAAGTAGTTAGCATTAGCATACGCGTTCGACGAAATTAATCAGAATTAAATCAGAAATAAATTATAAATTAAATCAGAAATTAAATTAAACTGAAGTTAAATTAAATTAAAAAGTAAGTTAAAAATTACTAATGGGCTGTTAATGAAATGGTTTAGGACTACAGACATTCGAATTATCTCTCTAGGTTTAACTGTTTAACTTTGAATTGCCGAGTGTTCTGCTTGAACGGCGTTGTAAAAAATGTTGTGAATAAATTTTCTGCATGGTGTTCTATTTAGTTAAGTTTGCTTTCTAGTTAAGGTTGTTTTTATTATTGTTACTACCATATTAATGGTGAAATAAAGATCTACATTAAATTGCATTTGTGCGGAGGTGGACGCGAAAATTAATGCAAATTACATCGAAATTATATCAGAAATTAAATTGAACTAAACGAAAATTAGAATTATGACAAACTGTTTCACGCAGCCTTTAATGCGTTTTATTGCGTTTAATGTCGAGGGGATTTGATCTCCTTCCTTGCCACCTTACATATTTAATGCAGCTACTTTGACTTGGGAAACTGTCGAGACCTAAATATCATGAATTTAGCTTTAAATTGCTGATTTTCTCAATGCTACGATACTAGGATATTAACTGCAAAACTGTAACCATATTATTTTACTTATTTATTACTCAACTTATGGTTTAAAATACAACATTAACAAGATTTATTGCAGACGATAAGGTTGTTTATCAGCGCGTGAAACGGGAGATGCGATTGGCTTCAGACAACAGATGAGCACAACGTCGTTTGAAGCGTTTGAGCTGGACATTGTGCTGAATTATCTGGTGAATTATTTTGTGCACATTTGAACGGAGAATGGCTGTTTCATGCAAAATATCTCAAGCTGATCAGTGCCTTTTTGGCTTGTCCTCCTGACTGAACACGAGGTCCCCCACTGATACGCGCTGAACGCGGTCTACCGCTACGTGGTTGCCGGACAATTGTAACCGTCTTGCGAATTCTATTGAGCAGACTGTCGATGCTTTCAAGTTGTCAACCCTAGTCGGAAAATTTACTCAACAGCGTTCGTCCACCATACCCAGTGTTGGAATTACGAACAAGCTAATGGGACGGCCGCCATGGCGAGCGATAGCGAGCGTATAAATATTTTTAGGGGGCCCCCTGTGTGAGGGCCCAAATTTTTGCAAATTTTGTATAACGCCAACGACGGATTTCATAGGTTATTCTAAGAAAAATTTAAAGATACACACGGGGGTCCCCTCCCCTTCCTCCCGTCCCTTTCTTCCACTCACCTGCCTTCCCTCCCTCTCCCCTTCCCCTCCCTTCCTATATCCCCTTCCCTTTGAAGTAGGGCCCTTTAAATCCAGCTCGGGGGTCTGTCTGTCTGGGGGAGCTCTGTAAGCTCCCCCAGCGGCAGGCCCGCCGAGAGCCAGCGCGGGCCCAGGGGCAGACCACTTTCCGGGGCCCCCCTCCACATCCCCTCGCCTTTCCCCTCCCCTTCCCTTCCACCCTTCCCCTTTACCCCTCCCTCTCCACCCTCTCCTCCGCAGCGAAGCGGCCCCCTCAATAGCGGGGGTCCTGGGTTTGTCCCCCGGGAAAATTTTTGGGAAACCTAGATCGCTGTAGGTGAGATATGATGCATTTTGGGTGAGTTAATGATGACTTATAACAGCCAATTTTGGGGACAGAACGTTTTAAAAAATGGCGTCATTGTGACGGACATCTTGTTGAAAGCCCTGTCACTGTCAGGGTGATGATTTTAATGATACCAAGAAAAGTAATAAGTTATGACCCCATCTCATTTGGGCCCCTGTCGTAAAGAGGTCCTTGGAGGTATCGCCCCCAAAAGGAGACATTCCCGGTGTGACCAAACATCACTACTGTTTGTGTTTTTGTAGAGAAACAAAAATAATCTTAGAAAACTTCAAAATCGAAGAAGAAGCCAAGTAATCGTAGTGCACTGAATTAGTGATGCTCCGACTGTAAAATTTTGTTGTTGTCATCGTACGCTCCTCAGCAGCATTGAAAAGCGAAAAGGGCTCTACCCACAAATACAATTCATATTAACAGTGGCTTTCTTTGCAGTTTTTAACCTCCCCATTTCTGCCTGCTCGTTTTCACCTCTTTTCACACCAGCTGAAATTTTATTGAGGGGCCTCCGGGCCCCCTTAGGACCCCCGGGCCCCGGGGCACTTGCCCCGGTAACCCCCCTCTCTCTGTGGGCCTGCCCAGCGGGGTGTGGGGCAGAGCCCAGCCGCAATCGATTTTGGTGCAATTTAGTCTTAAAATCTGACATTTGGTGGCAACAATTTTAACGATTCTCCTGAGAGTTAACTGACCAAATTTCATCCCCTCCTTAACCGACTAGGTGGTCTGCTGGAGAGTTGTGACACTACCAGACTACTTCTGATGAATTATGAGGAACAATTCCTTGCAGCCTGCTGTCATGCTTAAAATGTTAGTTTTTGCGTTTGCGTTTGTAGAATTATATAGTCGCCTGTCGCCTACTGTCGCCACCAGTGATGCTCCATACCGTGCCTAGCCAAATTTTCAAAGTCCATAGCCGATTTTTATCGCGCGTCAGCAACGCAGTATGCTGATGCGCGATATTGATATAGCAAATCTGTCTGTCTGTCTGTCTGTCTGTCTGTCCGTCTGTCCGTTACGTTCCGGTACCAGATGAAAACGGCTTAACGTATCGTCATAGTTTTTTTCACCGTACGGTAGCCCAATCATTCTAGTTTTACCAGCATTAAACATTTTCACAAAATTCCGACGGGGTCACCGCCTGCGGGGCGCTAAATACAGGTGGTGTAGAAAAAATTCGCGATTTTCTACAAATAAGTCGCTATGTATCGCAAACGATACAAAAAATCGCAATAGTTACTATGGAAGGTGAATAGGAACTCGTATGCGATCTATCAAATGGTGCCATTTCCAATGACCTTGAACGAACCCTAACCCAGTTTTCAAGGTCACACCACTCTTTGACGCTAAATATCTCACAAACGGCTACAGATACGACCATAGTTACTATAGAAGGCGAATAGGAAACCGCACCCAAGCTTTCGAATGCCACCAACTTCAATGACGTCGAGTGACCTCTAACCCCGATTTCAAGCTAACGGTATTATTCAACGTCAAATAACTCGAAAATGGTACAAGATAGACCTATATTTACAATGGCGGACAAATAGAAAGTCATACATGATCTATCGAACCGCGTTATTTTCAATGACCTTGAACCACCCCCAACCAACATTTCAAGGTCACGCCATTCTTTGACGCAGAATATCTCCGAAATGGCTAAAGATACGGCCGTAGTTACTATGGAAGGCGAATAGGAACTCGTATGCGATCTATCAAATGGTGCCATTTCCAATGACCTTGAACGAACCCTAACCCTGTTTTCAAGGTCACACCTCACTTTGACGCTAAATATCTCACAAACGGCTACAGACACGGCCATAGTTACTATAGAAGGCGAATAGGAAACTGCACCCAAGCTTTCGAATGGCACCAATTGCAATGACCTTGAATGACCTGTAACCCCGATTTCAAGGTCACGATATTATTCAACGTCAAATAACTCGCAAACGGTACAAGATAGAGCTGTAGTTACAATGGCGGACTAATGGAAAGTCATACATGATCTATCTAACCGCGCCATTCTCTTCTCAATGACCTTGATGGACCCCAAACCCAGTTTTCAAGGTCAAGCCATTTTTTGACGCAGAATATCTCTAAAATGGCTGCAGATACGGCCATAGTTACTATGGAAGGCGAATTGGAAACCGTACTCGATGTTTCAGATGGTACCACTTTCAATGACCTTCAGTGACCTCTAACCCACATTTCAAGGTCACAGTATTATTCAACGTCAAATAGCTCGACTACTACTAAGTCGTGTATGATCTATCCAATGCTTCCGTTTCCAGTGACCCCGAGGGACTCAACCTAGATTTCAAGGTCACGGTGTATTTATGCTTATTATTATTATTATTATTAAAAATGTAAAGATTATAGTGACACTTAGTATTAAAACACTGCAGGGGCACTTTACAAAAGTGAAATTAAAGGTGATATAGATGCCCTCAGCGTATTGTGTGCGCAGCTGACACGCGATCTGTCGGCTGTAGCGAAGTTCTTGTTATAATTCACGATATTATTCAACGTCAAATAACTCGAAAATGGTACAAGATAGAGCTATATTTACAATGGCCAACCAATAGAAAGTCGCATGTGGTCTATCGAACGGCGCCATTTTCAATGACCTTTAACGACCCCTAACCTGGTTTTCAAGTTCACGCCATTATTTGACACTTAATATGTCATAAACGGCTACAGATACGGCCACAGTTACTATAGAATGCGAATAGGAAACCACACCAAGCTTTCGAATAGCGCCAGTTTTGACGACGTTGAGTGACCTCTAACCCTGATTTCAAGGTCACGATATTATTCAGCGTCAAAAAAACTGGAAACTGGTACAATACAGAGCTATATTTACAATGGCCGACCAATAAAAAGTCGCATATGATCTGTGGAACGGCGCCATTTTCAATGATCTTGAACGACCCCTAACCCTGGTTTCAAGGTCACACCACTCTTTGACGCTAAATATCTCACACACTGCTACAGATACGGCCACAGTTACTATAAAAGGCGAATAGGAAACCGCATCCAAGCTTTCGAATAGCACCAGTTTCAATGACATTGAGTGACCTCTAATTCAGATTTCAATGTCACGGGGTTATCACAGATGCCCTCGACATAGTGTGCTCAGCTTGGTGTGCTTGGTGTGCTCAGCTGACGCGCGATCTGTTTGCGATAGCTAAGTTTTTGTTATTTTTGCCGCTCGATGCTATGCAAGCGCGGCCTATGCCGTCATGTGGTGTCTGTGTGTCTGTCTCTGTGACTGTCGCGTTCGTACATTCTGTTAAAACGAATAAAGATATCTTCGAAATGTTTTCACCATCGGGTAGACATGCCATTCTAGTTTTCCCGTGCCAGACGGCATGGCAATATTCCGACGAGAACCCCTCTAACGGATGCGTCGAATGCAGGTGGGGTAGGGCTAAATCGCGATTCTGAGCCTATATGTGGCTTCACAGCGTGCTGCTAACGCTGCGACTGGCTATGTGTTGTCAATATGACGCCACCGGACCACCGTCCCGTAAGTTGTGACACTTATCGCTAGTGGTAAGCGACAGTGTTGATATCAGGAGAAGACGAATAAATGTTTATGACAATAAGCCTCAACGTTACGCCAAAGACGACAGAACAGCGCATTTAATTGCACGCAGTGATAATCCTGTAGCTTACGTAACTAACAATAAGACTACTTGCCGTTTTGTACTGTTAAAGCTAACTACTGGAATGTAGGACATTTCCAGTGTTGGAATTACGGGGGGGCGCCCCCAGCGCAATTGTCGCCCCCCCCCCAATAGGTGAAAATAAACAGGTGCCAGGGGGCCGGTCTGCGGCCCCCCAGTAGGCCTACTACTCAGTGAAGCCCGAGCCATAAAAGCAGGGGCGGCACAACGTTAAAAAATCTGGCTAGGCACGCACCTTATTCGGGGATCTCAGATCTGGGGGCCCCAGAAGCTTGTACCAATTTTACGAGTCAATACGTAGTTTTATGACTTTTTTCTTATTTAAAGTGTCTTTTTATTGTTTTTTTCATTGGTAACTACTCGTAAAATACCATAAACGCCTAAACGAGCAACGAAACACAATTTTGTTTGAGGAATGTTTCAACATTTTATATTACATAATAATGTTAACAAATTTACAAATTTAGCAATTTTTTGATTTTGGTCAAAACACAGACAAAACATGATACATTTACACAAACATAATACTGTACAAATTTAATATTTAATTCAAACAAATACTGTACAAACATAATACTTCTTGGGAATAATTATGTAATTTTTAACATTAATTGTAAAATATAAATTTAAAGTTTAACTTATTTTTTTTATAAAATTTAAAAATAAAAAAGGTTATAATTTTTGAACACACGCCTGTTATTTTATTTGACTACTTATCTGTCACCTAAACATTTATATGCCGCTACTTCCATGCAATCGTGATTAAACGTCAACCTACAGCTAAGTCAAATGTCCAACTATCCAAATACGCTACGCCTATATTCATTGGCGTGTATAAACAGTTGTTTTATTTTGTTAATATCTAAGGCATCGACTCTTGTCTTGTGGACATGATGTACAGCGACATGATTAAGTCTTGTGTTATAGGCTTAGTTAGTCTCAGATAATTCTTTAGACGACGCAGGGTGCTCAAACTTCGTTCTGCAGTTGCACTGTAAGGTGGCAATACTACAAGAAAACTTGAACAAACGTTCAACTGCATTCAACAAGTTTCGTACGTCATGTGAATTTCCGCGAACGTGTCAGAAATAACTGCAGTAGGCCTAGTATGTCCTTGTTCTTCTTCTTCCAAGTTGTTTTCAGGAATATTTTTAATGAACAAAAATGGTCAGCATTCTTATAAATTTTTAATGATTTTCCACTTTGGTCTTTGGTATAACTATAAAAATCGGCCATGGACTTTTAAAATTTGGCTAGGCACGCTATGGAGAATCACTGCAGGGTAGCGACAGTAGGCGACATAACACATAATTCTACAAACGCAAACGCAAAAACTAGCATTTTAACCATGACAGCAGGCTGCAAAGAATATATTGGTTCCTCACAATTCAACAAATTAAGTAGTCTGGTAGTGTTGCAACTCTTCCGCAGTCAGCGGCGTCAATCCGTCGTCAAGATGGGGGGGGGGGCAAACGCGGGAGGGGGTCTGGGAGACGGGAGTCCCCAGTGGGGTCCAGGGGCAGAGCAGATCTAGGGGCGAAGCCCCAAGAAGCTAATAGATATTACCGAATTAAATTTGAATTCTGAGTGCAACTGCATACATGTGTATTAAAAAACTGTATACTTTGTCTGTGTGATAAATTTGCTGTCTCACCTGAAAAATATAACTTGAAAAAGAAAAGTTTGTTTTCAGTATTTTATGACAGTTAATTGATGAAAATGTCAATGTCACACAAGAAGCTTAAAAGGCTCACAACACTTAGAATATACTAGTAACAGTTCGTATTATAAGCTACAGTTAACCAATTTCAAGAAAAATCACTCAAGACTTAAGTTTATACAACAGAAACAGTAAGTAATCAACTAAAGACCCGTGTAGTATGCACTACCTAACGATTTTATCAGATTATGGGGGGCCCGATAGTGAACGGGCCCCCTTAGCAAATTATTGGGGGCCCGGGCCCCCTGGGCCCCTGATCGACGCCCCTGCCCGCAGTCTAACTCCCTAGTCGGCTGGGGAGGAGATGAAATTTCGTCAGTTGACTCTCAAGAGAATCGTTAAAATCGTTGCCACCAAATGTCAGATTTTAAGGCTAAATTGCACCAAAATCGATTGCGGCTGGGGCTCTGCCCCAGACCCCAGCTGGGAGAGATTACAGCGCTCCCCCATACAGTCAGACCCTCTAGCTGGATTTAAGGGGCCCTACTTCTAAGGAAAGGGGGATATAGGAAGGGAGGGGAAGGGGGAGAGGGAGGGAAGGCAAGGGGAGGGAAAGAAAAGGAGGGAAGGGTAAGGGAGGGAAGGAGGGGAGGGGACCCCGTGTGTATCTTTAAATTCCTTAGAATAACTTACGAAATCCGTCGTTGGCGTTATACAAAATTTGCAAAAATTTGGGCCCTCTCAGAGGGGGCCCCCTAAAAAATTTTCTAGGCTCGCTATCGCTCGCCATGGCGACCCTCCCATTAACTTGTTTATAATTCCAACACTGGACATTTCCCGCCTAGGCTACCGCCACCACCATCAATACGCCAATCTATGTTATAAAGCGATATACCGCAACTGAAAACTTGCACTAACCCGCATTCCTAACCCTAACCGACCAACGACGTGAGATCCTGACCGTAACCGACCCATCAGGCGGGGAATTTTTTTTAGAAAACTGACACTATCCCATATTCCTGACTCAACCACTATCAATTTAGTACACGTTGACGGTAGATCGCTTTATATAGATTGGCGCATAATGGTGGTGTTGGTAGGAGGGAATGTCCTACACCATGTGAAAAGGGAGGGGGAATTGTCCGGGCGCGGAAACATCCGGGGGAATATGTCTGAGGGGGAATGTCCACGGAGAAATTCATGTTAGCCTCAAATGTTAGCCTCCAGCTGGCTTTTCACTGTGTCACCATCATCGACACCATGTAGTGCCTACATTACAAGTATTTATCTGAAGTCCATAACATTACGCAAACTGATGATGATGATTGTGGTGGTGATGCTGTGCCTGGGACTTATCCAACATTGCACTCGAATTGCACTACAACGTTGCAAGACAATGGAATGGAATGCATTCAGGTGCGTACGTGGCGTGGCATGCGTCAACAAGTCTTGCCGGACCGCTGACTATATAGGCCAGCGACTGACTAGCAGCAAGTTGCTGCTAGTTGCTGCCAGCAATAGCAGCGGAAAACATTACGTAATCGCATCATTCACAAACCAAGCAACTAAGCCATCGCTAACAGGTCGCGCTCAGCATCACATAGCTGTCCTTCCGATCGAATATGTTATATACAGTTATATACCCTAATTGTCATACTTGACTTCGTACATTATATACGCTATAATGCTCAGATACTTTAATGAAACCGTTTACAGTATACCTACCGTCAAAGACCGGAAAATGAGGTTACACATATTTTGGGACAAAGTCGCCGAAATAACCTTCGATAGTGGACCATACGATACAATACGACACGATATTATGTATTTAGCGTGCAGTAAAAAGCTGACGTGTAGCCAGCTTAGTCCACCACACAAGACAAACAAAAAATTAAAGAAACAAGAAGCTCTGCTGTCGCAAATAGGCCGCGCGATACTTCGTGTCTGTATAGCTTAAATACAAAACGCCGAGCGCAGTCTTTTATTATTAGTTGTTTCGGCTTCAGATATACCACTGCGTATAATTAAATTATTTTCTGTTCTCTTCTCTTCGACGTATTCGTTCATGCTGCAGGCCGTCACAAACATTCGCTGGTGCGTCGCCGACTGTGTGATCTACACTGCATGGTCGTCGGTAACTGTTTTTGACACTTCGTAGTTTGCGAGTCCAGCAATCGATCGATAGCCAGTGGTGCGTGGCCGACTGTGTCATATACTCAGCTTCGTCGTCGGTAAATGTTTTTGGCGCTTCGCATGTCCAGCAATCTTCGATAGCCAGCTATTAGACCAGAATCGCGATTTGTGCCTATACCCCACCTGCATTCGACGTTCCCGTAAGGGGGGTTCCGTCGGAATATCGCCACCCCGTTTGGTATGGGAAAAAACTAGAATGGTGTGACCGTGTGATAAAGCAATCTGCAATTAACGTGTACGGCGTTGATAGCGGTTAGTGTCAGGAATATGGGTTAGTGTCAGTTTTCTAAAAATTCCCCGCCTTGGGCCGGTTAGGGCCAGGACCCCACGTCGTGGGTCAGTTAGGGCCAGGAATGTGGGCTAGTGTCAGTTTTCAAATAATTCCCGCCCCGTGGGTCGGTTAGGGTTATGGTCAGGACCCCACGACGTGAGTCGGTTAGAGTCAGGACTCAGGACCGCCAGTCGTGGGACGGTTGGGGTCAAGAGTATGGATTAGTACCAGTTTTCAAATTTTCGCTTTATCAGCCAGTGGGAAATGTCTTAGGTGGTGAGAGAAATTGTCCGTCGGGGGAATATTTCCGAGGGATGAAATGTCCATGGGGGACGTGCGGCTATCTCGGGCTTTGATCGTGTTTGATTTAGCTCTATCTTTCAATCGCCATGGGTACTTTTAGCTACAGCTTTTCCGTACCTTTTACTAACATGAATGCTATTTACTGTTACCTAAACCTATTGCGTTTTTACCGCGCGACGCATATGCATAGCGCGGACTATGCCGTATGACAACCCTCTGTCCTTCCGTCCTTTTGTCCGTCACACGCCGGTATTGTGTCTAAACGATTACACATATCATCAAAGTTTTTTCACCATCGGGTAGCCCACCATTCTAGTTCTTCCGTACCAAACGGCATGGCAATATTCCGACGGGAACCCCTGAACGGGGGCGTCGAATGCAAGGGGGTATAAAACATTACGATTTTCGACGAATATCTCGCTTCATCTCGGAAATGATGCAAGATAGCGCCATAGTTACTAACTTACTATGGAAGGCGAATAGGAAACAGCACCCAATCTTCCCAATGGCACCAATTTCAATGACCTTGAGTGATCCAGCGCCTCTGAAGCTACGGCCTTACGGCGCTATACAAATCAGATTATTATTATTATTATTATTATCTCTAACCCATATTTCAAGGTCACGATATTACTCAACGTCGAATAACTCGAAAACGTTACAAGATAGAGCTATGGTTACAATGGCGGACCAATAGAAAGTCATAAATGGTCTATTGAACCGCGCCATTTTTAGTGACCTTGAAAGACCCCGAACCAGATTTCAATGTCAGATCATTCTTTGACGCTGAATATCTCCGAAATGGCTAAAGATACGGCCACAGATACTATGGAAGGCGAATAGGGAACCGTACCAAAGTTTTCAAATGGTACCATTTTCAATGATCTTGAGTAACCTCTGACCCACATTTCAAGGTCACGATAATATTCAACGTCAAATAGCTCTAGTAATCGTAAGTCGTGTATAATTTACCCAATGGTTCCTTTTCCAGTGACCTGAGTGACCCTTAACCTAGATTTGAAGATCATGGGCTTATCGTAGACGCGCGATCTGTTTGCGATATCTAAGCTGTTGTAATTCATACTTAAGAGTTACGCTTTAAAATGTCTCGTCTGATTACCTTTTTAACTATAGGATACAAAGTGACAAGTATTGTACCTAGGCCTGCTGACAAAGATAGACGAGCAAACTTATAAGTGTCAGCAATCAGCAAAGTAGAGAAACGGTTGTAGGCACTAGTGCCTCTATAACCGTATCTTCAGTAACAACTTCAAATAGTACTTTCTGAAACAGTTTCTAATTAAAACTGTGATCTGTCTCCGGTTCCAGTTATTTCAGCAGTCCAGTCAAAAATAACATCCCGATTACCCCAAAATTGTCTAATCTAGTTTCAAATTGTTTAAGAGAATTGACATCTACTACATGGACTCTCCTGAAGGCTGATGAACGGCGATTAGAAGCGTTCCACATGAATTGCCAACGACGGATCTTAGGAATCCGTTGGTTCCATTTTGTCACGAACGCCTCAGTCACTAGCCAAACTGGCGAAGAAGGCATAGCAATCCGGATTTGTCGAAGGCGAATCTCCATTTTTGGTCACGTGCGACGACTACCTGAAGCGACACCAGCCCACTCCGCACTACGCCTGGCTGTGGACGCTCGCACATGTGGTAAACCGGACATCAGGCCGGAGTGGAAGCGCCAGCGAGGACGACCCTTCCAAACGTGGGTGCAGCAGATCGAGGACGACACTGGGCTCAACGCCAACGACGCCTGGAGGATCGCACATGACCGCAAGTCTTGGAGGGCGCTACGTCCCGTGGCCGGTCAAGCGTTCCACTGACTGACTGACTGACTGACTGACTGACATGGTCCAGTCCGGTAAACTATTCCACACGTTAACTACTCGTGCAGCAAAAGAAAATCTTCGAAAGTTGTAATGAAAGCTGTGGTTTTGCAATTTATATTTATTACCTCTAGTACTAGATACATTACGAGGTAATTCTAGTGCAACACTTTTGTCATACATATAATGTGCAATTTTGTATACCTCTATCATGTCTCCTCGTAATCGTCTGTATTTCAAAGTATGTAAATTTAATTGTAATAAACGTTCTTGGTATGGTAACTTTTTGAGTAATGTTATTAATTTTGTTGCTCTCTTTTGAACTTTTTCAATAGCCTCTATATCTCCTTTTTTGCAAGGTGACCAAATTGAATTAGCGTACTCAACATGAGGACGGACCAGTGCTTTGTAAAGCATGACGAAGGTTCTAGAATCCATATGGATGAAGTTTCTTTTAATTAATCCAATCATAGAATATGCTTTATTAATTTTTTATTGAATATGATCCTTAAAATTTAAGTGCGAGTCATACAGAATTCCAAGGTCCTTGATTTGATCAACTTTTTGTATATTGCTGACTGAATCTGTATTGTTAATGTGGTATGCAGTATCTATGCTTAGCCTGGAAGTGTAAGACATGTGAGAACATTTGTTGATATGTAATGGTAATAACCACTGATCACACCATTCCTTTATATGATCAATGACTTTTTGCAGATGCAAGTGATCACTGTCGCAGGTGACTGTACTGTAAACTTTAGCATCATCAGTATATAAATACATAACAGTATCCTGTTCTGTAGCACATATCTCGGGTAAATCATTTATGAATATTAGGAACAGTATAGGTCCTAGAATGCTACCTTGTGGAATTCTACTGCTTACTGTATACCATTGAGAAAAAACACTCATTTACTCCTATTCGTTGTTTTAGGTTGCACAAAAAATCTTCTATCCACAGAATTAGTTTACTATCTATATCGTATGCCTTCAATTTACTAATTAATCCTAGACGGGGTAATTTGTCAAAGGCTTTTTCAAAGTATGTATAAATTTGAACACCTTGATCCATTTTGTATGTCCAATCATCGAAGATTTTTAACAACTGCAAGACAGTTGATCGGCCCTTGATAAAGCCATACTGATTGTCACTAAAGAATCCTTTATTAAAAAGTCTTCCATTATAACATCTCTAATAATGGATTCCATTATTTTGCAGATGATACTAGTTAAACTTATTGGTCTATAGTTTGAAACATCAAGTAAAAAACGCTGGTAGAAAAAGATACAAGATATATTGGCCTACTAGCTATACTTACAAGGCTGATAAGAAGTCATATACGATCTATCAAAATAATGCCATTATTGCGTGTCAGCACACTGATATAGCAATTCTGTCTGTCCGTCCGTCTGTCAGTCACGTTCCGATATTGTGTCGAAACCTGCGGGTCTCTAAATACAGGTGGGTATAAAAATTTCGCGGTTTCTAATTGTGTCGTAAACGATACAAGATAACACCGTAGTTATTGTGGAAGGTGAATAGGAAACGTACGCAATCTTTCAAATGGTACCATTTTCAATCACCTTAACTGACCTGAATCTAGATTTCATGACCACACAGTTACTATATGATGCCCTCGACGTATTGCGTGCGCAGCTTACGCGCGATCTGTTTGTGATAGCTAAGTTTCTTGTTTTCAATGACCGTGAATGACCGTTAAGCCAGATTTCAAGGGCACGTTGAATATTTCAGAAATGATACCAAATAGACACGGTTACTACAGGCCACTAAGTGATACATGGCCTAAATGAACTGTGCTGTCTCCAATGACCTTGATCCACCTTCAACGTCATTTCAGCCATTTTGTCTGACCGCATAATGCCCAGCCACTGCAAAGATCAACAAAGTTAAAGATGCGCATCATGCGCGGTTCGACCGAAGATGTATGAATTTCTATTAGTCCACCGTTGTAACTATTGCTCTATCTTGTACCATTTGCGAGTTATTTTACGTTGAATAATATCGTGACCTTGAAATCTGGGTTAAAGATCATCAGGGTCATTGAAACTGTTGCTATTCAAAAGCTTGGGTGCGGTTTCCTATTCGCATTCTATTTCTATAATGACTATGGCCGTATCTGTAGCCGTTTGTGAGATATTTAGCGTCAACAAGAACTTAGCTATCGCCAACAGATCGCGCGTCAGCTGCGCACACAATACGCTGAGGGCATCTATAGGCATAAATATTACACCGTAACCTTGAAATCTAGGTTAAGAGTCACTCAAGGTCGCTGGAAACGGAACCATTGGATAGATCATACACGACTTAGTAGTAGTCGAGTTATTTGACGTTGAATAATATTGTGACCTTCAAATGTGGGTTAGAGGTCACTGAATGTCATTGAAAGTGGTACCATTTCAAAGCTTGGGTACGGTTTCCTATTCGCCTTCTATAGTAACTATGGCCGTATCTGTAGCCGTTAGTGAGATATTTAGCGTCAGAGTGGTGTGATCTTGAAAACAGGGTTAGGGACTTTAGGGTTCGTTCAAGGTCTTTGGAAATGGCACTATTTGATAGATCGCATACGAGTTTCTATTCGCCTTCCATGGCGATATCTTGTATCGTTTGCGAGATATAGCGACTTATTTGTAGAAGATCGCGATTTTTTATACCCAACCTGTATTTAACGCCCCCGCAAGGGGTGACCCCGTCGGAATTTCGTGAAGATATTTGATGCTGGTAAAACTAGAATGATTGGGCTACCGTATGGTGAAAAAAACTATGACGATATGTTAAGCCGTTTTCATCTGATACCGGAACGTTACGGACGGACAGACAGACAGACAGACACACAGACAGATTTGCTATATCAATATCGCGCGTCAGTATGCTGACGCTCGATAAAAACGCTCGATAAAAATGATGTGACCTTGAAAACAGGGCTAGGGTTTGTTCGAGGGCATTGGAAGTGACACCATTTGATAGATCGCACACCAGTTCCTAAAAAAACTATGACAAGATGTTAAGCCGTTTGCATCTAATACCAGAACGTTATGGACGGACGGACGGACAGACATTTGCTATATCTAGAGTGGCGGGGCTACCCGATGGTGAAAAATTTTTGAGGACATGTATTCCGACTGATTAGATGCCGCAACCTCAGTGGTATGCCGTGTTCAGCAGTCGTCGCACTACAGTGAATATAGCCTACTGTCTTTTTATTGAGAATACGCAACAAACGTAGGCTACGTGAACACCAAAAAAATATAAAAAAACAATAGTCGATACCAGAAAGAAAGAAAACATAGCAAACCAAAAAAACTAAATTCATACAAGCATCTTAAAACACAACGTTTACGACTAAAGTCATAACTATAACGTTGTGTATAACCGTTTAGACAGAATACCGGCGTGTGTCAGACAGACGGACAAACAGGGACGGACGGACAGACAGACATCTTGCCACCGCATAGTCCGCGCTATGCATGCACGTCGCGCAGTAAAAGTCTTTGCATTCGAATTGCACCACAAAGGT
>Ga0209679_1000385_pt1 | contig 16766 bp, 10 predicted proteins | sample WorMetHEROISLAND_4_FD_187408 | JGI IMG/M metagenome (GOLD analysis project Ga0209679, IMG submission 187408) | Marine gutless worms symbiont microbial communities from Max Planck institute for Marine Microbiology, Germany - Olavius sp. 2 HERON... ...
CCAGCTACTGGGTCTGGGTCACTGGGGTCAGCAGCAAGAGTTTGATCGACACGTCCAAGTTCAGCTTCAGCAGACTTTGAGGTAGTTATTAGATCAAAATTGTCATGTAGAAACACGAGCTTGTTCACTTTGCTTGGACTCAGTGAACTTCGCCTGCTGTTCAGCAGTAGTCCTGTTATGGAGAATAATGACTCTACAGGAACAGATGATGCACTGGTGCCAAGATACACTGCAGCCAGTCGACTAAGAACAGGGAGGCGCACAGCATAGTCACGCCAAAACAGCAGTGCATTTTCACTGTAACAACACTTGGTCGATGTGCTGTAATAGTCGGCAATTTCCTTAATCAACAGTTGCTCATCATTCCCATCAGCTGTATTAGACGTCTCAGAAAGGTTCGGCATTTCCTGAAGCAGTTCAAGACGCATCCGACGTCTCTTCGACGTCGGTGAATCAGAAACAGCAGTGACAGTGACCATGTCATCATTGCCTGTACAATATCACATAAATCTTGTACCATCGCGCTAAATGAAAACACGTAAATGCAGCTTTAAAATTATAAGCATATCTGTCTTATCAACTGTTCGTCTGGTTCTGTAAACTGCATTTCAGTGTTACATCAGTTAACTGTAACTGAAATGAGAGAATAACTGAAATATCTATGAGTTACCGTCATTTGGGGTGACTTTGAACTGAGGGGTGACTTTGAACAAAATTCTCAAAATTATGTGCTAAGTAATAACTACTTGCATGCGAGATTCTTCACAAAATGCAGGTATATTGTTCGAATATTAGGTGTTACTGATCAAAATAATGTAACATGCCATAATTTTACTTATTACTTCTCTGTGTAAACGTTGAGTAAAAAATGTGCCTCATAACTAAAAACTATTCCCAGTAAAATTTCACACTCAGCCAGGACCTGTTGTCGGCACATGCATAAAATGTTCAGATTAGAATTTTGTAGAATTTAAATCTGTGAAACGTAGCAATAATTACCAGTGGTGTGACCAAGACAGCTGTACCAAGACCAAGAAATCGGGGTCCAAGACATTGAGTCTCAAGACCAAGACCAAGACCAACACATCAGAATGATGATCAGACGGTTCAGACCTCAAGACAATACCAAGACCAAGACAGCAGGGACCGTTCAAGACCAAAACCAAGACACTAAAAATGTGCCTCGAGTGATGAATAAAGACGTTGTATCATGCATGTAGACAGTTTTTGTTACAAAATGTACAATATGCAGCAAATACCAGTGTTTGGAGATAACGGTGCGCCAGCTGATTCAAAGAGTCCCACTGCTGCCAGAGTCATCATAGCAGTTTTCAGCAGCCGTAGAGCCTCATCCTGAGGTACAGACAAGCGCGTTTCAGGATCAAGGACCTGACAAATCCGCACAAAGTCCGATTCAGGAAATCGTTTATCCAGTGTCTTCAAAATCTTCTTCTTCACAAGTTTAATCATGGTGTCATCACTGTTGCTGATAATGCATATTTTCTGTATTTTTGGCTTTATCAACGGCACAAATGACAAAACATTGGAACTGGATGCAATGCTTGTCAGTACTTCAAACGGTTCAAGAAAAGCTTTAAGCTCTTTCAGTAAGCTGAGTTCACTGTCAAAAAAGCAAAGTTCCATCTGGCCCGTTTTTCTCAGCGCTGCTTGTATTGGAAATTCTAGATCAAGTATTGAACGAATCATAGTCAATGAAGAATTCCAACGTGTTGTCACATATTGTTTCAGTGTGTGACTACCGCGGTACTGCGATGCAGTAATTGATGCTGCAACATCAGACATGTCCCCTTCAACTTCATCAATGCCTACCTCCACGGGAAACTGGTCATCGAGATCAAGCTGCTCAATAACATTTTCAATTCGTTCCAGCATCTCTCTGTCCCCAGAAATCGTCAACTGATCATCGATTACAGCACCTTTGAAGTGCAGTGTTGTGATGACTTTACGACATTTCAGCAGCAAGTTTTGCAGTCCCGGTACTTGCAGCAGTGAATCAGTCGTGAGTAGCAGATGCAAAACATGTGAAATGCAATGTTGCGCATGCTGCGACTTCAGCAAGCGTGATGTCTTCATACAGTTGGAAGCACCATCATGGCAAGTTGTGAGAAACAGTTTAGTGATATCAGGAAAAAACTGTTTCAGCACCATGGATACACGATGAGTCATGTCATCAGAGCTGTGAGCAGCCAGAACATCACAATTCAGAGTCACGATATGCACTTTCCATTCTTTAACAACAGATATGCGAATTGCCAGATATGAACGTGCTCGATATTTGTCCGTCCATCCATCAAACATAACGCAGATAGCACGAATATCTGACAAAAACTGCTTTACTTTTGATACAGCAGCTATAAACATGTCATCGAGGGCAGATTTAGACAATGTAGTTTCGTTCGGTAAGCTGTATGAAGGCAAATACTTTTTGAAGAAATCGCTCATTCCGTCTTTCCTAACTGAACTAAATGCCAGTAAGTCTCGCGCAAACCATACTAACAAATCACGGTTGAATTCATGCTGGGTGGGAACAGACAAATTGCGAGTTGTGTTAGCATCATACTTATCAAGATATTGAACAATTTTATTCAACCTGTCTTCTGGCACTGCATTGACATCATGTTTGTTAAACAGATGAGCACGAAGTTTGTAGTGAAAAATTACCAATCGCAGATATTCTGCAAGTTGTTCCTTCAACCGAACGGCGACGGACATCATCAAGACATAAACGACAGTAATATCTGCTGCCTTCTAATGTTAATTCATTATCGTCAGGATGAGAAAACTTCAAGCTGCCAAAGTAAGTCCAACAAACCGCCTTTGAATTTCCATGGACGGTGGCCGGTCTCGGTTCAACTCGCAGAGAGTGAATTAGAAATTTATCTTTTTCCGACAAGGTCGGCACAGAAACATTACTGTTAGGGCATTTTCGGCTCTTTTTAAGACCCTTCAGCCCTTTTGTACCTTTACATGACATGCAAAACGATTTTACACGAATTAACGACACTATTGTAAAACTTCCTCGAGAACGAAATCAAAACAGGAAACTGTAAGAAAATGAAATCACTGCAAAACCTTACTAAGTAAGTAAGTAAGTAAGTAAGTAGTAATTTAATGCACATATCAAACGTACATGCAAACACATGTTCCAGAAGAAGTACAATAACTATATAACAAAGAAATCTTTACTTGTATGAACAATGAAAATAAACAATAGAAGACGTGAGCTATGAGCTAATAATGACTCCGCACCCAAAGGATGATGTTGATGATCGGCCGCCGAATTTTTTTTCGGCTGATATTCGGCTGACGGCCGCCGAATTTTTTTTTCGGCTGATATTCGGCTGACAGAAAAAATTCGGCGGCGGCGGCTGAATTCGGCGGCTCATGGGTATAGCATATAGTGGTAGCATTGTCTGAAGCTGGGCAAAGAATGTTGTGCAAAGTTTGATTTTTTTTGGCTCATTTATTTTGAGGTGCACTTTAAGGAAATCAGTGTGACAGGCTTTCAGCATAATGCATAATAATTAGAGCTGTCAAACGATTAATTTTTTTAATCGCGTTAATCGCGCGATTAATTATTTTAATCGCGCGTTAACACGTTAATTAACGTGTCAATTCGACTTCGACGGGTCTACAGTAGTTTATGTTGTAGGTTGCCGTTAGCAAACGCACGTCTTGCTGATCACGACCTATCTAGCCTACAAGATGCGACCACTGTCGAACTTGCCATCAGACAATGATGCACAACTGACAAATTAACCGACATTTGTTGTTAATAATTAACGGAATATTATTCGATCGTCAAATAACCGCCGTTCAATTGCATATTAGAACTTCTGTTTCATAGAATTTATGCGTGTGCGTTAATTTTTTTAACGGCGTTAATTTTTTTAATTGCGATTAATTCTTCAACGCGTTAATTAACGCGTTAATTCGACAGCTCTAATAATAGTGCATCTTTATTGAAGTTAAAGCTACATCATTTGGGAAAGTTTCAAGAATGCCGTTTGATAAATGCTGGGGAAAATGGTTCGAGTAAAAAATGATAAGAAATGAAATATATCGCTCTGTAGCTGGAGTGGTTTATTATTAGTGGTTATTAGTAGTATTAGTGGTTTGCGATCCGTAAAGAACTGCCCGTCAGTATCTGGCAGTGCACACTGCACTGTCTTCCATTCTCTGCAGCAGACTCATGATAGATTCTTCATGGCACTGCAAGTCATCAGCTGGTTGTACCGTCCTACTGTTGCCAGCCCGACGGTGTGATACTCTGCCGAGGTGTGATTCTGTCCACATAACCACCATCTTTGGACGTTTCATGAAGACATTAGTACTAGTGTACATGGTGCATTGCGTGCTTTGATGTCCTATACAGATTGATGTTTTACTTACTTATGTATGAGTGATTAATTTGGATAGCAGTTTGATTCGTTTTTGTGGAGATGGAATTTACGAACAAACAAAACAAGTTGTTATTTAAATAAACATGGTTGCAGATTGGACCCAAAATTGACAGATAAGTAAGTAAGTAAAGCAATTTGTATAGTGCTAGAGTCACCTGCAGACGAGTGAATCGGAAGCACTGATGGCGCTGAACAGTCCTTTGTGGGATATGCAAGAGTAAACAGTTCTGTCTTCAGCCTAGTTTTAAAAGTGCCTAGAGTACAGATGGCAGTGGAGGTGAATATTAGTGGTTTGCGAATTTGATTACCTGTATAGAACTTCTCCACAAAAGTGCTTTGGAGTGGAGTGTGTGCATTGATCATTTGTTGATAATCCTGACACTTTTGTGCATATAACTATCAGCAGCTTCAGTAACACCTTAATTTTTTAACACTCGTTGCATTGAAATTGGTAAAAACATTTGATTCGGTATTGATATACCAGTATTTAAGCTTTTTGATCAGCTTAATTGGTTTGTGGCCGTTAGGACCATTGATAAGTGCTGTGACAAATCTGTTGTGTATTTGGTGGAAGGAGTTATTTATCCCAAATTATACAGGGCAGACTGCAGAGTTTGTAATGGAGTCTTGGCACTCACAGTGATTGCTGATTCATATATTGATGCTTTTTCACCTCTGTGCTCCAGTAGTATACTGTGACTTACATACAGCGACTCGAGGTTCATTAATTTCCGGAGCATCGCAACAAATGGCGACATGCCAGTTATTCTGGTTCTGTTCACATCCAGTTGATTTTTCATCCTGGCCTGGCTCGGTGCTCTCTTTTCCTACTAAAATTCCAGGCCCAACCCATATTGCTGACTTTACACCAGCTGTGTTTCCATTACCATTTCCCAAGTGCGGATTTCAAGAGGTGATCATCATGGAACGAACTAATATCATATGAAATCGGTCAGATGGATGTTGATCCGTTCAAGCTACAATATGCCTTTTGGGCAGACTTGACTTTTTGAAATTTTGAGCTCTGAATCTGTCATAGATCAGTTCAGCCCAGCACATTAATTTTGTGACTAAGACGATTTTCTTAGGTCTGTGCTCAGGTCTGTTTCGCGTCAGAAAGTTTACACTTGATGGGAAGCACAGTTGAAAGCAGCAACTCTTTGTAAATCGTAGATGCTTGGTGTGTTGTTGTGCCCAGATGCCAATCCTCTGGTCGACAGTTGTGTACAAGAGCGCCAACGTCAGCTGAAACGATGTCGCCTGCAAGAGAACCTCAGTGACCACCTCGTCCACCGACCCGGCCCTCTAGATCTTGTCCATGCGAATATTCTCAAACTTGATCCGGAACTGTTTGGTGGTTTGTAAACACTGCTTCATGATTGGTCGTACTATGACTAGCTGTTACGATTTTTACCATGCGATGCACATAGTGCAAAGCACTTATTCAATTAACAAAACCACAAAATAATGTTCACAGAACACTGTACAGTATATATTATAAAACTGTTTATCACAGCCAGTTACATATTGCTGACAAACCTGTGTGGATGGACCAGTGACATAGTTGAATGTAAGTAAAATGATTGCTTCAATTCACGTGATTAAACTTGCTGAAAATTTATCCACAGTTCTGTGACACTTGGATGTGCCTTCAGTGCTTTGAATTGGTGGTTTTACATCAGGAAGAGGTCACACTTGACAATGCATTGGATTATTGGTCTGTCGGACGGCTCTCGGACTATCGGGCTGCTGTCTGGGTTAGAGTTAAGCAGGTGGTTAGAGTTAGGGTTATTGATGGCAGATAATTTGTTACTCTGCATGATAGCTCCAGACCGCTGACTACCAATAGCCCAATAGCGTTGATGCATTGTAAAGTGTGACCAGTCAGGAAGGGCATCTGGCCTGTAAGGAGTATCACTGGAGGAATCTGCAAAGGTTTCCTCACAGAGCTCTGGAGACCACTGACTACCTGGTTAAATCTAGAAATGGCTTGTGACAACGCATGATGTAGTGTTATGTTCAAGCCTCTAAATTTCGCTTTTCTGTAACTTACTGTATTCTTCCTTTGATAGACTTTCATGAAACCATTGACAGTCACAGGATCATTTAGTTTATTAATTAGACTACCAGGTATTTGCATTCAACTATAATGTTTGCTGTTCCCATTTTGTTTCAGGTAATCAGTAGCCTTGATTGTGCATCTCTGTCTGTATGCTTCTCCCTTATTATTATCGGCGAGAAGCCTACAGGCTTCACGCTGATATTGTAATGAGTCTGGAAGACATTTTCGGATATATCTCCTCAAAAACTGGACTTAATTGGACAAAACTTGGCAGAGGGATGGGGAATGGGGAAAGAGTGATCCTATAAAATTTTTGTTGAAATCGCTCCAGAAGCCACTGAGAAAGGGGTTAAGATACCAACCATTTTTCATGGTGAACTTCTGCTTTACCGATTTCTGCGAAACTTGGCAGGAATACGCGAATCCATGTGCCGGTGAATACTTTTATAGCGAAATTTTGAGATTTTTCCGTAAGGGGTCACTTTTCTCCAAAAACTGATTTTTCAGTAGCTTTGGTGAACTTTGGGAGTCAATAACTTAAAAACGATATGACACAGAAAAAGCACTCGCCAAGCAAAGGCACATTCTTGGCATGTCCTCTGTTGAATAGCATCAGTCTGATCGTCCGAAAACATATCCGCTGCGCTGTAGTCACTGGAAACTGAAGGCACTCAAAGATTTGGCTGGCCATTGGCGGACATTGCGCGCTTTACACTCCCACTTTGCCAACTGCCATAATGGGCACGCCCAGGCAGGCCTGATTAGACATACGTAAACGGTGGACTTACGTCTTCTGGCAGTCATGACACATTCTCGCTTTAACTTTGAGCAGACATAGATGCATCTCCGCTTCTCACCATCAGTTGCAGTGGGTTTTGGGCTCAAATGCAGCTTCTAGTTATTAACTTTGAGCTGCTTTTGTATAAAACCTTTATGCAAAAAATGGCCTTTCATGTGCAGGTAAAAAAACTACTTATTCATTTGCTACATTTAAGTTTCAATATTGCAGCGGATGCTGGAGCGGGTGAGGACGACTCCGACTTCTGGAGCAGCTTGGATGAAGTCACTAGCAGTTTGTTTCAAGATGAGAGCTACGAAGGTAGTCAGAGCTCGCCAACATCACTTGTAGCTGGCACATCAGATTTTATGCCATTGTACCAGGACGATGTCTTTTCTCCCCTATCTTCAACATCGTCTGGTGGCCAGTCCTCCTTGTCGACGCCGTCAGCCAGCACTACCCAGTGTCAGCAAGAGATTCCAATACCACCGGATATCTCTCCATTGTTACGCTGCTCTCGTACGTCGATGAATGAACAGATGGTGTCAAGGGTGCCAACACCACCAGATATCACACCGCTGCTAAAGGGTGCATTGTCTTCAGCGAATATCCAGCTGCCGCCGGTGTCTGCTCAGCCTTCTTCTGTAAGTGTGCTTTAAATGACTACTTTTTGCTCACGTGAATTGACTGCTGAAGTGTTCTTGTTATAAATCCTTGTCCTGGTAGTTGCTTGCTCGACATGTGTATGTTTGGTTGCAGTTGTAATGTAATGTAAAAAAGAAAAGATTAAAGTGACGTAGAGCACTAAAAGTGCTTCAAGGGCACTTTACATGGTCAATAACATAAAAACGAAAACACACGGAGAAAGCTAAGGGAAGGACTGGCTAAACAGATGAGTTTTTAATGAATGCTCGAAGGTGTTCAGTGACGGTGCACGAATGACGGATGACGGCAGACTGTTCCACTCGCGAGCCGCGGCGACAGTGAACGCACAGTCGCCAAGTGTAGACCTCCTAGTATCTGAACTATGACATAAATGTACTTGCTGTTAGAGACTTAGCATTTTGTGCTTTTATTTAGTTTCACGGTTAGCAACCTGTGAAGAATGACATTCAGAGAGGTAACTGGCTGGCCCAGTTTACCGGGGAAATTTCTGTTGAAACTATGTATGTATTGTGTGTATTGTATTTGAACACTAGAATTATTGCACGTATTTTGCATCAGTAAGATGAACAGAATTTATTGATTTTACTGTAGATGACGTCAACAGCGGCAGCATCCAAGTCATCGTCTTTCGGTCGAAGCAGTGCGTCGAAGAAGTCACGGCCAAAAATTGGCACCAAGTCAAAGGTTATCAAGTTCCATCAGTATCTTGGCCCGAAAAACCTGCAGCAGCAGTTGGAGCCATGCGCCAGTAGTAGTACGTCCACAGCTGACACGCCTTTCAACATACTCCTCCAACAGCAGCAGATGCTGCTTCGTTGGCAGCTAGAGTTTCAGCAGAAGAATATGCAATTTCTCCTGTCAGTGCCGTCAAATGATCCACCGAAACCCACACCAGCTAAGCTAGCTGTTTCAACACCAGTTCCTCAGACGACGTCGATGAATATTGCAGCTAAGCCGTCGGCAAGCGTGGCAGCTGTCAATCCGGCGCTGGCAGTAAAGCGCAACCGACTTGAAGAGATGAAGGTAGCAGAACTGAGGGATGAATGTCGTCGGCTGAACGTTGCCCGGTCTGGTCCAAAGCCAGCCCTGATAGAACGTCTGTTGCCGTACGCGGATGATATTCTGAGTGGAAATAGGATGGCAGCGGAAAACAACCCAGCAGCAGCAGAGCAGTTTGACACATCTTCCTGCTCGGCTGGTTCAACACCGGCATTGGGCATTTCTAATAACGATGCCAAAACAGATCCTAACATTCTGTTCAGTGTGCAGCAGCCAGCAAGAATGATCGCTGCTGAAAACAGCACAAGTACAACCTGTAATACGTCTGCAGTTTCAATGGATATAGACAGCATCCCGTGCAAGCAAGAACCCAAAACACCAGACATTGCTCAGCCGAGCGTTTATCCGATGATGTTTTTACCGGCTAGCAACAACGAGCATGTTGTACAAGCTTCAGTGAGTTCCACCGTTCCGCCACTAATAGTGTTTCGTCCGACTACCCAGGCAGCGATGAGACCTCCAAATGCACCGAAACAGTTTCCGAGTATGCCACAGATACTGCTCGAGCAGCAGCGTCACATCAATGAGCTGGAGCACCATCTTCATCTGTCCCAGCAGGAGTTGATGCGGGCTCATCAGGAGGCTCAGATCCAGCGAATACTGCACAGCGATGCGTCGTCGTGGATAAACAATGCAGCTCTGAATGGGTCGTCAATGTCGGCTTCAATGTCGTCATCTGACTCCCGCGCTTATCCGTCTACCACACCTCAGCTGCTGCGGACAAACAGGTATGTGTGAAGCAGACATGTGCACAGGGCGAGCCGATAAATCAACGGACTGGGCTTAATTGATCTAAGCTACATTTAGAGTTCTACCCAGTAGTTCAAGTACTCATGTTTGTGTAACAGATGCATTTTAGCTTGAATAGATGACCACTGATCGGTTTCATATGGCATTAGTTTGTTCCATAGGCTGATGATCAGGTCTGGAACTCCGGTTTGAAAAACGGTAAGAAAATCCAGCTGGTGTAGGGTCATTGAGTGGGCTGGGCCTGGCCTAGTAATCAAATTGCTTAAATTAGCTGGGCTGAGTAATTAGTCCTATGCACAATCTTCACACAATCTTGTGTGAAGATTGAAGACATCGCAAAACAAACTGTAATGCATTCACATATGCATCGGTTGTGTACTTACTTGGTCTGTTTGGAAATAGAGCTTTATCATCGGACGGGGGATTAATCCCACAAGCCTGATTATTGAAGTCTGTGAGTCAGCTCTGAGATAGTTTTAAAATACACATGTAAAGAACTAGCTGAGCTCTTGACATTTCCGTAATGTTGTTGTATGTGAATACAGAAATGCATGATTGAAACTGCAATGATTGTTTCTATAATAACTGTGAGCCAGGCTGTGCTGTAAATATAGAAGGAGCAACTGCAGTTCTTATCCAGGCAAGCTTGGTATCGTTTCCCCTGAAAACTATGTGATTAATTTGGCAGCTGATTATTCCAGTGCTTTGAAAAAAGTTTTACATTATACTTAGATATGTCCTTTTTCTCAAATGGTGCCGTATGTGGCAGTAGATGTCATTTTTGCTGTAAATTTTGAACGGATTAGGTTTGGTTTTAAAAATTGAAAAATGTATAAGCTAAGTAACTGTTTTACAGTTTGTGCATATTGTGAATTGTAGCTTGCTTGACACGTCGTCATCTAGTGCCTTCGACAGTAAACTACGACGTACTATGACGAGTCCTTACATAAGCAGTACAGCTGATATGGTCGTTGATTTCAATTGCAGAAGTTTGCCGTCATTTGTGGTGAGTGATAATTCTCATACTTCATTAGCATATTGGCAGGTGAATATTTACGACATATACCATATACTGCTCCAGCAGTTCTTTTAGGGACTAGCCTAACGTGGAGTAACTCCAGAAAAATGGGATGGTTAAACAAAAACTGAATAAGAGATACGGCATTGGAAGATTTGCCGTGTTCTGTCTTTTTTATGCCTATTTTAGTCACATGATTCAGCTAAGTAACCTATTGACTATTGTATAATACCAAATGCCATGCAGGTGATAAATATAATTTATAATTTTCTAAGCTGTGCATATATACAGGGTGTTCCAGAAAAATGGCACAAAGCTTTACACGTGATAAGTTTAGAAGAGTTCACTGTAAAATGGAGATTTTTGCATCAAAATGTTTAGCAGAAACTACTGTCTATTAGTCAAGACAAATTTGTGCAAATGGGTTAAATATTCTTTGCTAAATTGCCGGAATTGGTTACATGTCGGAAGGACGGTGCACTGTCGCACAGATCGGTACACGTTAGCCATCCTGCAGACAGGTGTTCCTGATTTTATTGAATCGTAAAACTGGTCGTCTAACTTGCCTGATCAGAATCCTGTGGATTACTCAATTTGGGATGCTCTTCAGCAGCTGGGGTATTGTCAGAAGTTCAAAAACGTTAACCATCTGAAACAAGTCCTGAACAGTTGCTGGGACATGATCAGCCGAGAGCTAATCAACGGTCCTATTGTCCAGTAGTCTAAACAACAACTCATTCTCATGGTGGACACGTTGAACATCGTTTCTGTTAATTCTGTGATCTCCACTTGTTGCAAACTAGTTCTGTTATGAACTACATTTAAAGTGTTGTTGGTATTGATATTTTTTGAGTAGTTAATTTATTAGGCACTAAAGAAAGAAAATTTAACAACATTGCTCAAACTTTGCCTTTCTTGTGTTGTCAAATAATTTCTGAACATTTTGGCGAAAACTGTGTGACTCCTGACTCTTGTTCCTAAAGTTATAGTGCATTAAACTTGGTGCGGCTTTTCTGGACCACTCTGTACAACAGTTTTACGTATGAGTACTCTGCTCTGTGAATAGTTGTGTGTCGAATAATACTTTTGATGTCTTAGGTATTATTAGGTGTTATTACGTATTGTTTGGCTTGGTGGGATAATGGTTAGGTCGTTGGACTTGCAATTGAGATACAGTGGGTTTAACTCCCAGCCGTTTCACTTCCATATAATGACCCTGTGCAAGCCGCTGACACACATGCCTCTGTCGCCAAGGAGTATAATTTGGTACTGGCCTAAGGTCTGTGGCACACTGCAGTGGGAAGGTAACCTCGCAGAAAGTGATGGCAACCTATCGCTGGGTTTATGTAGCCTGCAGGCTGACTGTGTTGAGACGAGGGTCATCTCTAGCCCCATTGCTCACATTCAGTATGGGAGTGCCTTTACCTTTACCTCATTACGTTGTGTCGTAGAATATCTTCTGCTTCCATAGTTATACAGTTGCTGTAGTGTTTGATATATTTTCAGCATAACTTTGAATACAAATGTTGTTGTGCAGTAACTGTTGTATTGCATTGACACTGCAGCCTGTGCATGAGTCGCTTCCAACAGTCAGGAATGGAACGATAGATGATGTTCTTGATGTGCTTATCAGCAGTGGAGGTAACAGTCTCTGTTATGTTAGTACATGAGTCGTCTCACTGCTGTTAGGGCCGGTTGTTCCACGCGCAGGTTAACCTCGTGGTTAGCTAACCAAAGGTTAAGTTCAATTCTCGGGTTAACCATGCGTGCATTGCACCACAGAAAATTAAGTGGTTAACTCGTGGATTTTGGCGTGGTGCAACATGCTACGAGATAACTCTAGAGTTAACCTTGCGGTTAACTCTAACCTGCGAGTGGAACAACTGGCCCTTAATAATTCTCATCATCTGCTGTTGAAATTCATGCTTTGACGCTGTTGGGTGGGCGACAGGAATGGCATCCGGCGTGTAACAACTTTGGTAGTTGATACTAGTGTGTGGGGAACAGGCTGTAGTACCTTACGGCAATCCCTCCTGCCTGTCAATGCAACCGAGGGGCAACCAGCTTACCCAGGTTCGCCTGGAAAGTGGCCGGTAAAATGGTGTGTGTGTGTGTGTGCTGTTAAAAATAGCAATTTTATTGAACGACAGTGGAAATGGTGAAACTGGTTATTCCAGTACAGCATGTATGAGTCACTGCCAGATGCAGCTATAAATCAGTCACTAACTGACTGTTGTGCTTGTCATAGTGGTTCAAGTAAATGTAATGTGCTTAAGTGGTTACCAGATTTGGCCGGATAAATTGTGTGAGGATTACTAGTGCGCACGATTTGAGATTGATTTCTGCAAATCGTAGCAGGATTCAGTACAGTAGAGTTGTTTACAGTCTTTAGAAGTGGACGTCACCACCTGGGCCTGTGCAGTCGAAAATGATATTCTCCATTCTGCACAGCAGATATGTATGTGAAGTGTATTCACCATAAAAGCGTGTGAAGAACCTTTCAGTTTTGCTGTGCACCTTTTTTAAATATCATTTAGATTTAGCAGCTTTGCATGGGACTCATGCTTCTGTTGGCTAAATATGAAGTTAGCCTGTTTTTCTGCAGTAGATTTACCATTTCCTGAGCCATCATTTGAGACAGTTTCTGTAATGGATCATTGTGACGTTGATGTCCACGATGTTTGGTTGTTTGTGTGACAGATATCCCAGCATCTGCTGTCGATACCTTTCCACCACAAGGCTGTCAGGTTACAACAACGGTTGCTTCGTGTTGTCCGATGTACTTTCTCCCAAATGCAGCTGGTATCTCCAGCACTGCTGCAGCGCTGCCACGTGAGAGCCTTGCATCGGCAGCAGCGACGGCTAAACAGTTACCTGCTGGAGATGTCTCCAATAGCATGGAATGGTACAGCGGCGATTCAAATCAGCCACTGCAGACTATGCCCGGCGGATCCCGAATTGATGTGTTGGATCCGACAGAACTGGGTGACTTTAGTGGACTGTTACCCAAGTCGGCCACTGGCGGTGACTTAAGTAGCATAGACATGTCAGACTGGCTTGATGACATTCTCCAGCCTGGATGTGGAATTTCCAATGATTATATGAACTTAGCCGACGACTGTGACCTCTGTTCACCAGCTGATGGTGTCCGAAAAACGTTCGAAAAGCTGATGGAAGTTACCACATCAAAGTCGTGATGTACTGATATATGGGCAAATTTTGCTGGTGTTGTAGCATGGGATGCTGTAAAATGATAGTTGGCTAAGAGTCGATAACCACCGATAATGTTCAAAACATCTGTCTTCACTGATGCTGCCTCGCAAGCAATATGCAGAATCTGTCGACGGTCCATCCTTGCTCTTGTGTACAGGTGTTGGTTTGTTCATTATTCTCCTGTATTTTTTTGGAATTGTTCCGGAAAGTGTTTCCGTATGCAATGAAATTGTGATCGGTGATCACTGCTGCTGGTTGTAGTCCAGTGTGATTGTGTGAAGCTGTTGATAATTAGCTGGCGGGTTCTGTGCTCGGTACATTCCATGGGCTTGAAATTGCTGTGCCGTTGGCATTTTGTGTTCAGCTATTTGCAGTGCTGATGTCACACGTCGGTCCCGTCTCTGTCTCTCATAGATCTCTGTGTTAGCAGTCTGTACTGTGGCATGGCTGTCGTCGTTTTTCGGCTTCATGTACAGCGCTTGTATGTACATTTGTTCTGTATGTCTTGCAGCACAATGCCTTAAGTCTGGCTTTCTGTGATGTCCAGTGTGTTAAGCTGGTCGACGTTTCTGTTGTGTTAAATATTAATCTTGGGCTGTACAGATTAGCATGCAAAGTCATGTGAGTGATCAGATAAATTTTCATTATTGGAAATTTGATTAATAACACATCACTAATTGCCATCTTACTTTTTAATGGCGAGCCATTGCATACAATGCCATTAATTAGTGTTTTTACAAAAGCTGTTTTCTGTATGCTTGTAACATCTGTTCAATTCAAAAGACTACATGTTTAAGTAATATTTTATATGAACAACAAATAACTTAAATTAGACCAAGTATAACACTCCTTTGTGATTTTGTTAGTTATCTTCTAATTGAAATTACCAACTAATTCCTCAACACGTCTGAGGCTCTGGGATGTCAGATTGACCTAATTGGATTGGTGGTCGGCATGACTTTTTTGTCGAATGATAATTTAGGGAGTACAAAAGATCTGAAGTTGCAACTTTCTGTCTAAGTAAAGTATGGTGGAAGGTTGATGCTCATCTGGATCTGTGTCGCCACCAAATTGCCTTCATTCTAATCTCCGGCTACTGCTGAAGCTGTACTGAGAGCCCCAGTGATGAGGGAACCTTGCTCATTACTAATTTTTGTAGATTTAACTCCTAAAGAATTTCACCATTATCATTGCTAATTAATACTGTCAAAAACGGTATTTTTTCATAGTTGCTTTTTGACCTTTTCCTGTGTCAGCTGTTGAATCTTACGGTCATTTTCATCCACTAGTATCTGCATGAACTAATACAGTTGCAGCTACTCATTCTGTGCAGTTTTGTCTGTGTTCTTTGCTAAGATGATGCTGTGGCGGAAAAGGAGATCTCATGTCAGTTTAACTGAATTGAGAGCTTCGCGTTTGTGCCAGTAATAAGGATGTACCAGATTTGAATTTTCTAAATCTGCCCGGAGCGAGATTTACATTCTCACATCCAGCCGGGCCAGATTTGGGAGAAAATTACTCTGCTTACATAATCACAGGTGTTCTACAATGTGAGTCGAATGACACAAGATTATCATAAATGTACACTGATGGGAAAGTATAAGTAAACACGTTGTAGTCATGTAATGTCATTGTGTTAGTTCCGTCTGCTGCCACTGAGAGCGCATCAAACCATCATGTCATGATGACAATCCAAGACTAGTTTCATTACTTTTAGCTGTAAATAGTCGATGAGTTGGCCTACTGCACTAGTGATTAAATCTTGCCAAAATTTTGGCCGGTGTCATATTTTCCAAAAGTGGCTGAACGCCAGACCTGCCAGATCCAGGGCCAAAATGCAATGCATCCCTAATTGGTAATAATATTGTGAAGTTAGTATGTTGATTAGGTGCAGAGGACGGCAGCTTTGATGTGCTGCAGTGCAGAGATGTGTGAAAGCTGAAATATGTCAGTTGCTGGTGCTTGTCTGCAGCTTAACGCTGACATGTTACTCTTTGAGTGATGTCGTTGTCATGTAGTGAATCGTGCCTTGTTGCTCAGGGGTCTCAAACACCTGTACTTTATCTACAACGTGCAGCCATCGAAGGCATTGTCTACGGCCAGCAGTGACTTAGTTGGACTAGCAAAATTCACCAGTAAACGCTGTCAAGTAAGCAGCCATAATTAACGAACATCTGAACTAACATCTTATGATAATGAGTAGATTGAGTAAGTAAACTCACCAAACAGTTTTTTTAAATATCAACTATAAGCCGCATTATGTGTCTTGCCCATCCGTTTGTATGTCTCTCCATCTGTCCCATACAGGCTTGTAACTCGAAAGCAGAATAACATAAAAAAATCATAATTGGTATAAACGTTCACCCGGGCACAAGTAAGTGGAGTGCCAATTTTTAGTTGTTTCACGGTCACCTGCCATCAAAAAAAATCTTCTAAAAAATTGCCGCGTATCTGGCATACGTGTTTACTTATGGGCGACGGATCAAGCGCTGGTGACTCAGGCGCTAACTGCAAACAAGGCTTAACCATTGTTAAACGTAATTTACTGTCAACGCCTGAGATGCTTGGCAACTGAACAGACGGCTGCATATCATGTTGGCACTTGGTGCCGACATCTTTTCTTGTTAGAGCAGCCCCACACGTTAGTGTGTGGATGCTCTTATATTTTGCCGCTGTGATTTTTTATTTTTTTTTTCATTTCCGCCAGCCTAATCTCGGCCGTCTCTCCACCGATTTGGCTGAAATTTGGCACGCTGACCGGAAGTTGGTGTAATTTATGATCGCCGGTCCGAAATG
>Ga0209679_1000387_pt1 | contig 16694 bp, 9 predicted proteins | sample WorMetHEROISLAND_4_FD_187408 | JGI IMG/M metagenome (GOLD analysis project Ga0209679, IMG submission 187408) | Marine gutless worms symbiont microbial communities from Max Planck institute for Marine Microbiology, Germany - Olavius sp. 2 HERON... ...
TCCCGATCCATACCGATACCGTTGTCCCGGATGTTGAAAACCACCGTGTTGATATTTTTTTCTATAATAAAATCAATTCGGTGTTTATCTTTTTGCGTGTCCTTTAAGCAGGCGTCGATAGCATTGTCCAGGATGCTGACCAGGGCGGAGTGTAAACTCTCCGAATCGATAACCATTTGGTCGGGCGCGTTTGCCAGATCGTATTGCAGCGCTAACGGCTTACCGTCTGTCCGCAGCTGGACGGTGGCGATTACCTCTCGGGCGAATTCGGCCGTATCGACTGTTTCGGGCTGCAGGGCGCGTTCCTTGGCATAGAAGAGAATGTCTTGCACCATCTTTTTGATCCGGGCGGCTGTTTGCCGCAGAGCGTCGCGCCCGGCGGCAATCTGGGCGGTGTCCCCTTTGTGGATCCCTGAATCGAGGAGGTAAAGGCCACCGTCGAGGCGGGTGACAAGCCCCTTGATGCCATGGGAAACCGAACTGATCAGCAGCCCCAGCGACGACAAGTGATCCTGGAGTTCGGTCTTTTCCTGGAGCAACTTTTCAAGGTTGCGCGTGTGTTCGCGCAACTGGCAACGGGTGCTGATCCTTTCTTCCGCCCGCCCCAAAGCGATTGCCAGACCATCCACGTTGATCGGTTTGATGATAAAATCGGTAGCCTCGTATTTGAGGCTTTTTATAGCCAGGTTCATGTCGCCATGCCCGGTGATCATGATGACTTCTGTTTCGGGACACTCGTGTTTAATCTTTTGAAGCAATTCGATCCCGTCCATCCCCGGCATTTTGATGTCGGTCAATACCACGGCTGGTTTTTCCTGGTTGAAAACGGACAAGGCTGTCCCGGCATTGTCAGCGGTCAAGACACGATAACCAAGATCCTCGAGCGGGAGTCGGAGCACATCGCGGATATCCTCCTCGTCATCGACCAGTAAAAGAGAATGTTGGGAGTTTGCTTGAATGTTCATTGCCAGCCCCGCGAATGATGATTGTGCCGCGGCATCGGAAATCCCAGCACAAAACAGGTTCCCCGGGGTGAGTTGGGCCGGGCTTCGATGGTGCCGCCGCAGTCCTGTACGATACCGTAACTGATGGAAAGGCCCAGACCGGTTCCCTTGCCAACCTCCTTGGTCGTAAAGAAGGGTTCGAAGATCTTGTCGGCGACACCCGGCCTCAGGCCCGTGCCGGTATCACAAACGGTACAGATGACCACCCCGTCCTTTTCTACCGTGGTTAGGGTAATCACAGCAGCCACCTGATCCTCCGGTTGTAGCAAGCGATATTCCTCGATCGCGTCCCGGGCGTTTAAAAGCAGATTGATAAAAACCTGCTCCAGGCGACTTGGGTCGGCCTCAATAGCCGGCAGGTCGGTACCAATTTTCCAGTCCACATCGATGCCTCTGACCTTGAGCTGCTGGCTGAAAATCTCGAAAGCGTTGCGGAGCACTTCATTGATCTGGACTTTTTCCAGCTTGGTGTCCGACTTGCGCGCAAAGAGCCGCATGTGATTGATGATATTAGCCGCCCGGTCCACATTGCCGTCGACTTTCAGCAGCATATTGTGAACAACATCTTCGGCAAGCGCTTCCTGCTGGTCGAGCTTTTTCAAAAAAAAGCTGCTGACGGTTTTTATGACGGACAAAGGCTGGTTGAGCTCATGGGCAATACCGGTGGCCATTTCACCGAGGGTGGCCATCTTACTGGCCTGGATCAGCTGTTGTTCGGTCTCCAGGCGCTTGGTGATGTCACTGGTCGTAACCAGGTAGACTTTGCGGCCGGAATACTCGGAAGGTGAAATCCGAATGTTGACATAGCGCAAGTTGCCATCCTTGCCGCGTTGTTTGGCCTGATTTATTACCGTGGTGGTGGTGATGCGGCGGCGGTAGTCGTTGGCTTCATTTTCGAAAAACAGGTCCAGGAAACAGCAGCCGTTAAGTTCATCGATCCGGAAACCATATATGGGCAGTACGCTTTCGTTACAGTCCAGGATCTCGAGGGATTCAACATCCAGCACGAATACCGGATTGGGAATGTTATTGAAAATGGCGTGGTATTTCTCCTCTGATTTTTCCAGTTCGTTTTCAAGGTTCTTGCGATGGGTAATGTCCAGGGAGATTTCCATGGCAGCCGCGATGTTGCCGTCCGCGTCTCTGATCGGCGAGGTTCTCACAATCCAGTGCTTGGCGGTACCGTCTTCATAGCGACCGGATTCTTCCGCGTAGTGTGACTGGCCGTCTTGAAACGTCCTTTCAACCGGGCAGACCGGACACTTTTCATCAAGCCCTTTGTAGGCTTTGTAGCAGTAGTCTCCAGGCGTCGGCTGGAACTTTTCCGCGAAGAGCCCATTGTAGCGGATGAGCTGGTAATTGCGATCCTGAACCGTAATCAGGCAGGGGACCTGTTCAAACAGGTTCTGATATTCGTCTCTTTGCTTGTTCAACTCGGCCTGGCTCGCTGCAATTTCATTGCCCATATAATTGATGGCATCGGCCAATTGACCCATTTCGTCTATCTGGCGAACATTCACGTTGGCCAGGTAATTCCCGCGGGCAATCAACTGGGTCCCTTCGATTAGCTTTTTGATGGGGTGGTTGACAAACCGCAGCACAAACAAAAGGATAATGGCCGAGGTAACGAAAAAGGTAAAGGCCGCGAATCCAATGATGCCCCGCTGTGCCCCGGTAATTTCGGTATCCGTCTTTTGCAGGGAAACCACGACATCCATGGCACCCAATATTTTCTTATCTTCCGGATGGACATGGCAGTCACCGGTGGCGCAACCCGGTTCGTTGCATATAGGACTGAGAATACCCAGAAGCCGATAGCCTTGGGCGGATTGAAAAATACGGGTGCGCTGGTGCAATTCGAGATCTGAAAGGGGTGGGTCGGTGCGGTGGCACACATCACACGCCTCGGCTTTAATATTGGTGGTCATGTCGACTTCGGACAGACGGTTGGAAAACTTTATCTGCCCCGCTTTGTTGTATATGCGGATATTTTCGATTTCCGGCTGTTTACCGATGTTCTGGATGATCTGGTTGATGTCGTCCCGGGAGTTGAGCATCATGGCATAGTGGGTCCCCAGGCGGATGGTCGTAGTCAGGCGGTCAGTGCCGGCCACGATGTTGCTCATCAGCTTTTCCTTCTGGTGGCTGACATTGAAATAGGCCCAGGTAGTGATGGAGAGCAGGAACACAATCCCGACCGTGATGATCAGTTTGGACACCAGGCTCCGGCGAATTTTGTCTATCAGGGGTTGCATATCCGAGCCTTTTTCCTGGGTTAAATCAATGGCCGGCCCCTTCCAGGGCCGCGCTGATGACACTGAATACTTGTTGTCCCTCGAACCCGTGAACCACTGCGGCGCCGTTCGGGCAGGTAGCGGCACATTCTCCGCAGCCCTGACACATGGCCGGGTTCACCGCCACCTGTTCGCGATCGGGGTCAATCGTCCGGGCCTGATAGGGGCAGGCGTCCAGACAACGTTCACAGAGGCTGCACAGGGCGTGGCGGACGGAGGCGACCACCCGACCGGACGGCAGCCGGTCGTGGGCCAGAATGCGCAAAGCACGTTGGGCGGCTGCCCCGGCAGATGTTACCGTTTCGGGAATTGCTCCCGGTGCGAGGGCCAGGCCGCAGGCAAACACCCCCTCCTTGAGTCCGTCCACCGGTCGCCATTTCGATTCGGCCGCCTTGAAAAATCCATCCGTATCCATATCCGCACCGAAGGCTTCTGCCAGGGCCGTCGGCAGTTCAGGAGCAACCCCAGTGGCCAGTATCAGCAGATCCGCTTCAATCTCTACCGGGCGATCCAAAAGTGGGTCGACAGTTGCAATCGTCAGTGGGCCGGAGCCCACGTCGGGCACGGCAACCTGGGGCGGGGAGGACGGGTCATAACGGATAAAAAGAATCCCTGCTTTACGGGCTGCGGTATAATAACTTTCGGTGAAACCGGGGGTCATGATGTCACGGTAGAGGATGTAAACCGCGGTATCGGGATACCGATTTTTTATCTGCAGGGCATGTTTCAGCGCGGTCGGGCAGCAGACCCGGCTGCAATAGTTGCGGGGCTCCTGGCGGGAATCAACGCATTGAATCATGACGACCGATTCAGGCGGTCTGCCCGCAAAGGCATCCTGTGCCAGGCGAACTTCCATCTCCTGCTGGGTGATAATGGCTTCGCTCCGGCCATAACCGTATGATTCCGTGGCCGCTTCGCGGCCGCCGGTGGCCAGGATCACGATGCCATGTTCTACGGTAGTGACTACCTTGGCGCGGGTTTCAAGGGTTGTAAAGAGACTGCCCACTTCGCCGAACGATGACGTAATGGCGGTTTCCAGATGGATCGTAATCTGGGGATGCTTTTCCACCCGTTCTACCATATCCGCCAGAAGGTCAGCCGGCGCGTCTTCCGTCAGGGTGCTGCACAGCCATTGCAGATTGCCGCCCAGGGTATCGCCGTGCTCCACCAGGTCTACCGGGTAGCCGTGATCGGCAATCGCCAGAGCGGCTTGCATACCGGCCGGCCCCCCGCCTACCACCAGCGCCTGCCGGCAGACCGGCACCGTAACGACCGGCCGGGATTCGCTATGTTTCAGCCGGGCCAGGGCCATGTTCAGCTTGGTTAAAACAGCCGGTTGCCGACCGTCGGAGGATTCCGTCCGGTTGGCAATGATGGGCGACATGATATCCACGACATCCATGCAGGCCGGGTCGAGGTCGATGCGGCGCGCCAGCTCACGCAGCTTGCGGATGTATAGATACGGGTGGCAGGCTCCGATGAGGATGCGGTTGGGGGCGCATTCCTGCGCGGCGGACGCCAATTGCTCCCAGCCTGACACGGTACAGCTTTGTTCAATCAGGAACACCCGGGATATGCCGGAATAGCTTTCCAGGGCACGCTGCAGCTCGAGCGGGTCAAGCCGATCTGCATAGGTACCGTTGCAGGTACAGATTGCGGCCATAATCCGGGGATCTTCCCGGGATACATCACGGCCGGGTTGTGGCGCGGGTGTTTTGGCAACCAGACTGCCTCCGGCGGTATGGAGCACGCGGGAGGCTTCAACCGCAGCAGCAGACGCAAGGGTCACCGATTCGCCAATATCCTTCAGGCCGGTAAACGAGCCGCCGACCAGGATGCCCGGTTTGTTCGTCACGGCGGGCGCGAATGGATCGGCCTGCACAAAGCCCCAGGAATTCAGAGGCAATCCGATTTGTTCGGCCAACGTCTCCGTTTGCGCTGCGGGACGTTGCCCTACCGCCAGCACTACCAGGTCGAAGGCTTCCTTGGCACAGGCGCCGTCCGTTTGCACCCAGCGGAGGAGGGGTGCCCCGGTTTCGGCGGACGGGGTGATCGAATGCACGCGTGCCCTTTCAAAATGGACACCGTGGTCGTTTTCCGCGCGCTGCCGATAGCGCTCGAAGGACTTGCCGAATGCGCGCATATCCATATAAAAAATCGTCGCCGCCAGTTCCGGGCCCAGACGTTCTTTGGCCAGCAGGGCCTCCTTGATGGCATACATGCAGCAGATGGAGGAGCAAAAATCCGCTTTGGTCTGCAAATCGCGGGAACCCACGCATTGCAACCAGGCGATTTTTTCTACCGGCCGCCGATCGTGAGGCCGGATCAATTTGCCGCCGCTCGGGCCGGTACCGCTCAACAGGCGTTCGAACTGCAGACTGGTCATGACACCGGGGTTGATTCCGAAACTGTAGATGTTTTTTTCATCTGCGGGTTCGAAGAAATCCGTACCACCGCACAGTACAATCGAACCGACTCCCAGGGTCCGGGGCTGGCCGGCTTCCAGGTCCGCGTAAACCGAGACGACTTTGGGAATCAACTTTTCCGGGTCAAAGGGTTTCACCAGGTAATCAAGAGCCCCGATTTTCATCGCGGCGACCGCTGTTTCCACTGTGGCGTAAGCCGTCATCATGATCACGGTGAGATCCGGCCGTATTTCTCGGGCCTTTTGGAGGACTTCAACCCCATCCATACCCGGCATCTTGATATCCGTGAGCATGAGATGGTAGGTCTCGTGCTGCAACATATCCAGGGCAACCGGCCCGGACTCGGCGGTTTCAACCACAAAGTTTTCATCAACTAGCCACTCTTTGAGGGAATCGCGAACGATCAGTTCATCATCCACCACCAGGATGCGAAATTCCCGGCGCTTGTCTCGGGCCAGCTTAATGGCCGCGGTGGGGCATATCCGCACGCATTCCTTACAGTCGGTGCAGGCGGCCAGATCGATGATATAAGGATTGGGGATGGTATGGGGGACCGGCAGATAGATGGCCTTGCGGGTGCCCAGGCCGGCATTGAAGGCATCCGGGACTTCGACCGGGCAGGCCTCGGCACAGATACCGCACCCCACACACAGTTCCGGATCGACCCAGGTGGGCTTCGCGCGTAAAGCTACGCTGAAGTTTCCCGGTTCACCGTCCACTCCGGAGATTTCCGTGTTTAGGAGGATTTCGATGTTTTCGTGAAAGAGGCCTTTGCGCAGGCAAAACTGCGCCGCGGCATCCCGCTGAACCAGGGGCAGCATTTTACACATGCCGCAGTGGTTACTGGGGAACTGGTAATCCAGTTGGCTCAAGATCCCGCCAATGTGCGGGGCCCGGTCGATCAGGGTCACCCCGTATCCTGATTCAGCCAGGTCCAAGGCCGACCGGATGCCACTGATGCCGGCTCCGACCACTAGCGCCTTGCCGATTTTTTTATTCATCTTCCCTCCTCATCAGGGTCAATTGAGTCCTACCACCTCTGGAAATTCATCTTCACGAAACTCTGCGAGCGGCGGCTTCGCATCGATGTCCGCACCGGCCGTGTAGTCAAAGGCCTCCTGGGTTTTCCGGGCAACGGTCTTGAACAACTCCATGACCGGGATATCGTTGGGGCAGGCGTTCGAACATTGTCCACAGCCCACACAGGCCGTACTCATGTGGGCCAGGCGGGTGAGGTGATAAAAGAGTATGTCGGTCGGCATCTTGACGGCACCTTTCGTCCTGGCCCAATTGAGATATTGCCCCGGGTCATGGTCAAAAACATCGGTGACGAACACGCACTCCCGGCAATAACAGACCGGACACGCCACCCGGCAGTTATAGCAGTTGACGCAATCCGCCAGGTAGGCGGACAATTTTTCCAAGCTGTCCGTGTTTGCCTGGGTAGCGGTAAACATTTCGTCTTGGGCGGCGGTTCTGTCTGCCATCATTTTTTCAATGGCCTTTTGGCGGGCTGGGGGCGGCGCACCCCCGGTCGACGCCGAGGTGTTGATATACGCAGCCCCTTTTTCTGTCTGGGCCTGGACGAGTATCTGGCGGTCGGTATCCATGCCGAGCAGGCCGATGGCCAGGTCGGCGCCGACCGGCAGGGACTGGTCGCAAGTCCGGCAGGCCGGCGCTGGTTCAATGCCGTCCGGGGCGGCGCCCCCGCCGGCCAGAACAGCCGTGTAATAGTCTTTTGACGCAGCACTGAGATCTTCACCGGCCCAACGCGAGAAGTCAGTGTTGCGGCAGGCGCCCAGGCAGTCCGTCCCGATGATCAACAGGTCTTCGAGATGGCCCTGGTTGAGTTTCACCAGTTCAACGAAAGCTCTGATTTCACAAGGACGCATGACGGCCGCTACCTGTTGGCCGGCCGCCTTGCGGGTCAGCCGGGAGACGACTTTGGCGTTGTTCATGGGAAAAGCCGGCGCGAGTGGGTCAACCCGGTCTACCTGGTCCGGATCCGTGAGCAGGGCTGGCATGATCCTGTTTTTCATGGGCAGGCGCCAGGGCGCCAGCAGGGCCCCAATCTCTTCCCGCTGCAAAATGGACTTCAAGAATCCCTGGAGCGCCCCCAGAAGATCCCGGTCCTTTACGTCGATGATGGCTGTCTTCACCATGGCTGGCCTCCTTAACGAATCCCCGTTCACAGATTAAATCCTTCGGCCTTCTGCCTGATTAAATTACCATTTTCAGATTTGCCTCACTGGGCCCCAGGGCTCTGATCTGCTCAGTCAGTTCCTGCATGACCTCAGCCAGCAAAACACCGTCGCTGGCGGCGATCCAGGTCAGGCGCAGCCGCTCGGGTTCAAAACCGAACTGCGGCAATATCGTCTTGAGCAACTTGATCCGCCGTCGAGCCTTGAAATTTCCATTGATATAATGGCAATCCCCGGGATTGCAGCCGCTGACCAGCACGCCGTCCGCACCTTCCAGCAGTGCCTTGATCACGTACTGCGGATCAACCATGCCGCTGCACATCATCCGGATGATCTTGATGTTGGGTGGGTACGCCAGGCGCGAGGTGCCGGCAAGATCAGCCGCTGTGTACGTGCACCAGTTGCAGAAGAAGGCTACGATGGTCGGTTCGAAATCTTGCATTGCTAAACTCCTTTCCCTCAGCCGGTTAAAATCCCTTCAATCTCAGCGAAAACCTGCCGGCTGGTAAAATGTCGCACCCGGGCCGCCCCGCTTGGGCAGTGCCCGGCACAACTGCCGCAGCCCTTGCAAACGGCTTCGTTGACTTCACTGACGTTTTTCAAGTCATTGAACTCGATTGCGGAGTAGGGGCACAATTCCATGCACATGCGGCAGCCGATACAAATATCATGATCGATGGATGAAATCAGCGGCGACACCGCGACTTCACCGGAAGCACTGAGCACCAAGGCCTCGGCGGCCGCCCCCTTGGCCTGCGCGACCGTGTCGGGTATGTCTTTGGGGCCCTGGCAGGCACCGGCCAGAAAAATTCCGCTGGAAGCCGTAGACACCGGTTCCAATTTGGGATGCTCTTCCTGGAAAAACCCGTCACTGCCGGTGGTAATACCGAAAATGCGGGTCACTTCGTTGGCATCCGGACGCGGCTCCATGGCCGTGCACAGGATGACCATATCCACCGGCACCTGGACGATGCGTGCCGAGAGGGAGTCTTCCGCAGTTACCACCAGTGACCCGTTTTGTTCCTCCACCCGCGCCGCTTTGCCCCGGACCATGCGCACACCTTCGCTCTGGACCCGTTTGTAGAATTCCTCGTAGCCTTTGCCGAAACAACGCATGTCGATGTAGAAGTTATAAATTTCTGTGTCATGGCCGCATTTGTCCTTGAGCAGGTGGGCATATTTAAGGGCATACATACAGCACGTGCGGGAACAGTATTCGTGGTGGTTGATATCACGGCTGCCGATACAGTGCAGGATGGCGGCACTTTTGGGCGGGTCGGTGTACTTGAGACGGTTGTCGGGGTCGCGTTTCAACAGCCGGCCGGCGGTCGGTCCGGTGGCGTTCGACAACCGCTCGAACTCCAGGTTGGTAAACACGTTGGCATACCGCCCATACCCGTATTGTGTCATCGGAGTGGGATCGAGCGGGTCGAAGCCGGTGGCGACGATGATGGACCCCACCTCGATCTCGGTTGCCCGATCTGTCATGGCGTGATTGACGGACCCGGCTTCACAGGCCGTCTCGCAGAGCCGGCATTCACAGCAGCCGCCGCAATCCACGCAACGGTCCGCTTCGCGGCGCGCCGCTTCGGTGTCGAAACTTAAATCCACTTCGTCAAATGTCAGGTCCCGCGTCTTTGGATCGAGCTGCGTGGCCGAAACCCGGGAGACGCTTACAATGTTATCAGCGATCGGCTGCCAGTCTTTACCCAGCGGCGATTCTTCTGCGGCCGGCCGGGTCGCTTCTGGCTGCAAATCGTAATTGTTCAAATAACGGTCCATGGCGGCCACGGCCTTATGGCCGGCAGAAATTGCCTCAACGACGGTCGCCGGACCGGTGACCGCGTCGCCAGCGGCGAAAACATCGGGGACGCTGGTCTGCAGGGTCTCGTGATTTACCTGGAATGTGCCTCGGGTGGTAAGCTCCAGGTCGGGTTCGGCGGAGGACCAGGCGATGTTGATGCTCTGGCCGATGGCCGGGATGACGGTGTCACAGTCAATTACGAACTCAGAACCCGGCACTGATACGGGGCGCCTGCGTCCGCTGGCATCCGGCGGACCCAGCTCCGTGCGCTGGCACTCGAAGCCGGTGACCCGGCCATCCCGGCTTTGGATGCTGACCGGTGCCGTCAGGTAGGAAAACGCGATGCCTTCCTCGCGGGCACCTTCAATTTCTTCCGGGTAAGCCGGCATCTCTCTTTCCGACCGGCGGTAGACGACCGTGACGTCTATGGCCCCCAAACGCTTGGCAACCCGGGCGGCGTCAATGGCCACATTCCCGCCACCGATAACGACAACCCGCCGGCCGGGGGACTGGTCATGGCCGAGGTTGACATCTCGCAAGAAGCTGATGGCATCGACAACATTTTTAGATGCCTCTTCGCCCGGTATCCGCATCACGATGGACTCATGAGCGCCGATGCCTAAGAAGATGGCTTGAAAGCCCTCCGTCCGCAGGTCGGTAAGTGAGAAATCCTTGCCGAAACACATCCTGGTCCGGACTTCGATACCGTGCCTGAGCAGGTAGTCGATTTCACTGTCCAGAACCTTGGCCGGTAGGCGGTAGTCGGGTATGCCGACCCGGAGCATGCCGCCCAGCTGGGTGAACATTTCAATAAGCGTTACCTGGTAACCTTTCAGGCGCAGGTAGTAGGCCACAGTGAGACCGGCCGGCCCCGAACCGACCACGGCCACCTTTTCCGGCCGATTTTCAATCTCGGGCAGGGGCAGCTTGCCCAGATCCACCTGGTCGGCGGCAAACCGCTTCAACGCGCGAATCGCCAGGGGGGCGTCCACCTCGGCCCGGCGGCAGGCTTTTTCACAGGGCGCCGGACAAACCCGGCCCAAGGTACCCGGCAGCGGTATTTTCTGCCGGATCAAATCGACCGCTTCCCGATAGCGTTCCTGGCGGATCAACGCCACGTATCCCTGCACGTTTGTCCCGGCCGGACAGGTTTGGACGCAGGGGGCCCGGTCGTACTTGGTGATACAGTAGGTAATCGGCACGGCCTGGGGGAAGGGGCGGTAAATGGCTTTGCGGGTCTTGGTGCCCACGTCCCACTCGTTGGGAAACTCGATGGGACACACCTTTTCGCATTCTCCACAGCCGGTGCAGGTCTCTTCCACGTACCGGCTTTTTTGACGCACGGTTACCTTGAAGTTGCCGACAAACCCGTCGACCTTTTCCACTTCGCTATAGGAGAGCAGCTCGACGTTGGGTGCCTGGCCGACAGAGACCATTTTAGGCGTGCCGATACAGGCCGCGCAGTCTAGGGTGGGAAAGGTCTTATCGTACTGCAGCATGTGTCCTCCCACTGTGGGCTGGCGTTCTACCAGGTACGCTTTAAATCCGGCCCGGCCGATATCCAGCGCGGCCTGCATCCCGGCGATTCCGCCGCCCACCACCAGAGTGTTCGTGCAAACCGGGAACGTCGCCGGGGTCAGATCGGCCTGGCGGGTTACCCGCATGATGCCGGCCCCCACCAGTAGTCTGGCCTTCGCGGTGGCCTGGTCTTCATCTTCCGTCACCCACGACACGTGCTCCCGAACGCAGACCATGTGGAAGGCCCGATAGGGATTGAGTCCAGCCCGCTGGCAGGCGGCCCGAAAGGTCTTTTCATGCATGCGCGGCGAGCACGAGGCGACCACCACCCGGGTGAGCTTGTGGGTCCGGATGTCTGTTTCGATGAGTTCCTGTCCCGGATCCGAACACATAAACAGATAATCGCGCGAGATGGCCACGTTCGGTAAGGTGGCCACATAGGCGGCCACGTCCGCGACCCTGACCCGGTTCGCAATGTTGATACCGCAATGACAGATATAAAACCCGATTCTCTCAGACATGACAGGCCTCCTGACCCGATTGCACATGCTCCGGTAGAGTTGTCTCTGCAGCCACTTTCACTTCCACGGATTGCAATAGGATGTCCGCGATGTCCCGGACCGCGATGCGGTCTTGAGCGCCGATCTCCCGAACCGCGTTGCTCAGCATACGTAAGCAGTAGGGGCAGGCGGTGACCAAACAATCAGCCCGCGTGGCGAGTGCTTCCCGGATGCGCTGCACACCCGGACTCCCCACGGCCGGCCGGCCGGTGTACCAGGCTCCGCCCCCACCCCCGCCGCAGCAAAGGCTGTCGGCCCGGTTGTGGGCCATTTCCACCAGTTGCAGCCCGGGAATGCTTTCCAGCACCCGGCGCGGCGGAGTGTAGATGCCGCTATGCCGCCCCAGGTAGCACGGATCATGGTAGGTAGCGGTAAGCGGCAACTTAAGGGCGGGAATCAGCCCGCCGCTGGTAATGAACTGGTCGAGAAGCGCCGTGTAATGGGTAACGGCAATCCGGTCACCCAGGCCGGTGTAGTAATTCAGAAAGGTATGCAAGCAGTGCGGGGAGGTGACCAGCAACTCTTTGATGCCTCTGGTTTTAAATACTTCCTGATTGGTACGCTCCAGGTCCCAGTAGACCTGGTGGGCGCCCGTCTGAAATGCCGGGGCACCACAGCAGTTTTCCTGGAGGCCGAGGGAGCCGAAGGATACACCGGCCCGGGTCAGCAGCCGGGGCAGGGCCTGGCCGGCCGCCGGGTTGTGGAGGGTGTAGGCCGTGGTACAACACGTGAACAGGCAATAGTCATCCTCGGGTTTGAATTCCGGGATGGATATTTCTCCGGCCCACTGCATGCGCCGGTCACGCCGGCCGCCCCACGGATTGCCGTTTTCTTCGAGGCTGGTCAGGGCCGGCTGCAGGCTGGCCGGTATTCGGTGCTGGCCGACATTGATCTGGCGCACCCGGCGCATCACCTCGAGAAGGTCGATGGCTCGGGGGCAGTTTTCCTCACAGGCCTTGCAGGTGAGGCAGTCCCACACGGCCTGGTCGAGGGATTGGGCTTCGGCCGGCTTCAAAGACAACTGCCGCAAAACCTGACGGGGACTGAACGCGGTTGGCTCGACCGCAGGGCACACGCTGCTACAGGTACCGCATTGCAGGCAGCTCATAAATGTTTCCCCGACGGCGATCAGTACATCTTCCACGTCCACCTGAGAGTCACGGGCCGCCCGCTCTTTGACGGCCACCAGGAAAAGCGCCAGCGGCCGGTAGAAAAGGTGCGACCATTTACCGAACGGCACCTCGATGACCAGCATGGGAACCGCAATGGCCAAATGGATGACATACATCACATAGGTTCCCATGGGCCAGCCGGCCAGACGTACCGCGTGCATGAGAATGCCGCTGAGTGTGGTGAGAAACAGCAGGATCAGAAACAACCAGTCCGACATTTCCGAATAGCGATGGACCGCGTCTTCCTTATTCAAACGGCTGCGGAACATCTCCACCGTTATCACCAGGAGCACGGCCGTCGCGTAGTAACCGAAGATACTGGTAAAGTGCCAGCTGCTGTCGTCGACCTGAAACCAGCGGATGAAGACGATGACCAGCGTCATCATGGTCAGGTAGCCGCTCACCAGGATAAGGTGCTTTAGCCAGCGGCTGCGATCTTCTCCGCATTTGCGCCAGCGCTTCTGGGTCAGAAAATGCAGAATAAAGGTGCGGGCTTCCCGCAGGTAGACGGTTGGCGGAATCTTCGTGCCGGCCATGGTGTAACGGTACATGCGAAACGCGTTCGACATGAGAAACAAAGTTAGGATTACCGCTATCGCCAGATCTCCGATTTCGATCCACATCACCGGGGCAAAGGTGTTGACGGCCACTCGGTCGGTGATGATCGGTCCGTGCCCCACCATAAAAAGGACAATGACGGCCAGTGCCACCACGAGCAGGGCCCCGATTTCCCAGGCATCCGAGAGATAAAACCGCCGGGCCAGGCCGGTCCAGTCATACCGGGTAGTCAACCACCGGCGCACAGCCATCATGGTTTCCGCCGGTTCGGCGCCCCGGGGACAATCTATATTGCACTCGCCGCAGTAGTAGCACAACCAGGGTTCCGGTGCGGCCAACAGCTTATCTTCCAGCCCCAGTTGCAGATAGCGGTAGATCTTGCGCGGAAATGTCTGGGAGTCGCTGGACAGGGGACAGGTTGCGCTGCAGGTAGCACACTGCATGCAAAGCTCCATGTCCCGGGCGCCAAACTGGGCCACATCCCGGTGGAGGTTCGGATCGACGCTTTTTATGTTGGGTATTGGTTTCACGTTTTTACTTTCTCATTGCATGGCGGCAAACCGTTTATGTTAACGCCGGCGATCGGTCCCGGGATTCTGATTTCGAAAGCTTATCGACAACCAGCAGGAGTTCATCGGCCTCAGGGGGGAGTCCCAAATATATATCCGCTCCGGATGGGGGTCCGCCCGCGCCGGAACTGCGCGCTTTTTGCCATTTGAAGAATGTCTTGCGCGCGATAGTGGACAGCATGATGACGGGGATCCGGTCCAACTTCGGGTTGCGCTTGAGATCGCGATAAAGTCGGATGCCGCCATCATTGGGCATCATCATGTCGATGATGACCACCGTCGGCTCTTCAGCGAGGGCCCGGCGAAGTCCCTCTGTTCCGGTTTCAGCCAAAACGATGTTGTAGCCATGCGTGGAGAGTAGATTAGAGATAAAAAGACGTGTATCCGGTTCATCTTCGACGATAAGAATCTTTTGCTTAGTTATTGAGGCCATGCATCACCTCCTGGCGGTCCAAAGATCTTCTATCGACTGGTTGGTTTCCTGTTCTTTGCCAAAGCACAGGGCGTGCCATGATGGCCATAATTATTATATGCTTTTATTTTAAATAGTTACGACAAAGAACTGGCCGTGAAGGGGCGGCCGCCAAAACCAACAGCGTTGCACACATTAGTTGAGCTTTTTGGAAGTCTATAAATAACAAGTAGTTAAAAGATAAACCGTGTTGCGAAACATTAATGCAACGTCTTTTGCAACATATATAGCAGTCATGCTCATTCAATCCGGGAAGGCGTATATACAGGATGGCAACACTCCCTTGTAGCCAAACGCTACAATTAAGATCTTTATTAATTACAAAAGGTTAAAGAAAAAGATCCTTCCTTCGGCGCCACACCCTGTAACCGAATTCATCAGTTCTAGGGCGAAACTTTTGACCACCTGCCGGCCATAACCGCCATTTGAAAATAGAAAGCTTTGTATTTTCAATAAGTTATTGGGGAGGTCACTTTTCTCGCGGGCAGGGCATCGTTGTTGCAGTGCATATAGAAAACAAGGGGCCCGAAAAATGGGTAGGCGGGACCCGATCAGCAGCAGACCAAAAGGAGGTGACCATCATGCAGCCCGACAGATTGCATCCCGTTGATTCAAAGGCGAGCGGTCATCGCGGCCGGCGGCCCGAAAGTAGCTATACGCCCGAGACCGACCACTATGGCAGCCGCGGGCAGTTGTGCGTGCATGTGCGCAGCGGCCGGATCGAGGTCCCCAGATTTTGTACCCTGCGGCTTGAGTGCTACCACTGCGGGTATGACCAGATACTCGATGAGTTGGATCTTACCGCAACCCCACTCGTGAAACCGACGGGTGGATTCCCGCGTTGAACTGGCGGACACTAGGAGGTCAACATGAAACGCACCAAGAAAAAGAAAAAAGTTCAGGGATTTCAGGTGCTGACGGATGAGTGCATCTGGATGAAAGGCGGCGTTGTCAATTTTCGGGAGTGCGACAATGACTTCGATTGCAGCAGCTGCCCCTTTGATAAAGGTATGCGCAAGGCCATGGGGATCGATAAGACCATAACCACCGAGTCCCCGGCGCCCAAATGGGTTACGCATCTGCAATTGCGATACACCGGATCCGAGCGCCCCTGCCGGCACACGTTGACGGGCCGTATTGACGCTCCCAAAATTTGTCCCCTGAATTACGAGTGCTACCACTGTGCTTTCGACCAGATGCTGGACGACATGGACCTGGTACAGGAGACGACTGCGCCGGCGTATAGCCTGGCATCCGGTTATAGACTGGCGGAAGGATACTATTACCACCTGGGACATAGCTGGACCCGCTTCGAACACGGCGGCCGGGTCAGGGTCGGCTTCGACGATTTTTCGGTAAAGGTGTTCGGGGCAGCGCGGCAGCTGGATCTGCCTCCCCTCGGTGAGCATGTTAAGCAGGGGCAGGTGGGGTGGACCTTTACCCGCAATGGTCACCAAGCCGCTGTTCTATCACCTGTCACCGGTACGGTTCTGGCGATCAACCAGGATGTCCGGAAACACCCTGAAATTATCCATGCCGATCCCTATCATACCGGCTGGTTGTTTATCCTGGAACCTGATATGCCGAAGCGAAACCTGAAAGGTCTTTATTTCGGGAAGGAGAGCCACGTCTGGATGGACAGAGAGGTCGCCGAACTTCAAAAGATGATGGGCCGTGAATACGAACGTTTGGCGGCAACCGGTAGCGAACCGCTCAACGACCTGTTCGGGCTGTATCCGGAAGTTGGCTGGGATAAGCTGGTGAAGCAGTTCTTGAGGTCCGAACCAGTATAACGGTCTGGCGAAACCGTTCGGATGCTTCAGTTGCCGGCTGGCTTTGAAGCAAGGGTCTTCAGGGCATCTTGCAGATACGCCTTGCAGTAGCGACAGAGGGTGAAAGAGAGCGTATCAAGCTCGTCCAGGGCTCCGGAGAAATGCATCAGGCAGTTTCCATTGTCGCAATGATGTAGATTGAACAGGTGTCCCAATTCGTGCAGGGCAACCTTGGCAGCCCGCGAGTACAGGTCCGACCGGGATACCGCGGACCCATTTTGATGCTGCCCCAGTCGGTAAAGCGAGATGATCGCAATACGACCGCCCTGACGAGCTTCGCCGAA
>Ga0209679_1000388_pt1 | contig 16693 bp, 13 predicted proteins | sample WorMetHEROISLAND_4_FD_187408 | JGI IMG/M metagenome (GOLD analysis project Ga0209679, IMG submission 187408) | Marine gutless worms symbiont microbial communities from Max Planck institute for Marine Microbiology, Germany - Olavius sp. 2 HERON... ...
AAATTATCAGCATGTGCAGAGAAAACCTGGCGCAAGCAGCGGGGATTTAACTACCTGGCCAAGGTGATAACGGGAGTGAAGTTTAAAGATGGAATCGAGGTGACGACGGGCAATCAGGTAGCAGCTGGATCAATATCCAAACACCAGATTTGACGAGAACTCACATCTTGGGTGAGATGGGAATTTCGTAGGGAAGCGCGTAGCGAACTTACCCACCGCTATGGCTCCCATGGTGGTGGGTAGCGCAAATGAGGTACCAACTTTGGCGGAGATGGGGCAACTTCTTGTTATTGGGGGAAATAGCTGGCGGACGTGCAGGCAAAGTGCTGCAACCGTCAGCCCTTACTGGCCCGGATGGGCCGATGGAAATAGCGCTTTAACGGAGTGAGAGCTGGACCGACAGAGTCCACTCTTAAGGTGTTACGTATAAACGAAGTCAAGTAGCCGACATTTCCCGACCCACAAGCCACTCGCTTGACGCCCTTTGGTGCGTATACATTTAGGAGACGTCCGGTTACACCAATACCGAGTTAACCGTCAGCTTCCACAATGTGATTGGTCAATACGCCAATTCCGCCAACTTCGGTCTCGATGGTATCGCCGGGTCTGAGAAATACTTGGGGATCACGGGCAAAACCAACGCCCTTTGGGGTGCCCGTGAGAATCACGGTGCCGGGTAGCAGGGTCATGTCGCGACTCAACTCTGCAATCAGATAGTCCACCGGGAACATCATATCCTTCGTATTGCCATCCTGCAGTAGCTCCCCATTGAGACGGAAGCGCACTTGAAGTGCCTGGGGAGCGGCGATTTCATCGGCGGTCACCAATACCGGGCCTAGCGGGCAGAATCCGTCGAATCCTTTACCGCGTATCCATTGGCCGCCACTCCCCTGCTTCTGCCACCAGCGGGCGGAGATGTCGTTAGCGCAGGTGTAGCCCAATACGTAACTCAGCGCATCCGAAACAGCGATATTGCGTGCCTTTTTTCCGATCACGACAGCGAGTTCCGCTTCGTAGTCCACTTCGGGGCCGTGGGTGCAGGCTGCGGGTATGGGGATGGGTGAATCGGGGTGATTTAGAGCAGAGGTGGGTTTCATGAAAACGATGGGGAGCTCGGGGGCCTCCGATCCCATCTCTTTGGCGTGTTCGCTGTAGTTCTTTCCGATGCAGAAGACATTGACCGGCTTGACAGGGGCCAGGCGCCTCACGATTTTTCTGTTTTCGGTCGTGGGGCGTAACCCTGAAAAGAGCGAACCCTCGAGTAGCCGCGCCGTACCGTCACCCAAATCCTCTCCTAATTGAACTTGATCCTGCTCATCAATAAATCGCGCGATACGCATGGGGATTCGCTCCTGCGGAAACTGCTGGCCCAAATTAGCACAAAGCTGTCGCTTGCGGTGCATTTAGGGAACGTGATATCCAGTGCGTTTCGTCGCTTTCGAGAGAGGATTCGTCAGATGGCCGAGCAATCGAAACTCGCTACCCAGTGCATTCATCCCACTTCGGAGATGGATCCGCGTGGTGCGCCGCATACGCCCATCTACAACACAACGACATTCGTCTTTCCTGACACGGCAGCACTGCTAGACGTGCAACAGGGTCGGGCCAAAGGGGGGTTTTACACCCGTTACGGGATGAACCCCTCCATCATCGCCGTTGAGCGACAGCTCGCTTCGTTGGAGAACGCAGAACGTGCATTGGTATTTGGCGCGGGAATGGCGGCCATCTCTTCGACCTGTCTGGCTCACGGCAGGGGTGGCGTAGTCTGCGCCGGGGATGTCTATGGTGGAGCCATGGAGTTTGTGGATAAACAGTTACCGCAACTCGGGATTGTCGGTCGCTTGCTACGTGATGATGAGATCGAAGGTTTAGGCGAAGTATTGGCGGAGACGAAACCTTCGCTGGTGTTGCTGGAGACTCCCTGTAATCCAACCCTGGCGATTCGCGATGTGAGAACGATCGCCTCATTGGTACACGAGAGCGGCGCCTTGCTTGCGGTCGACAATACGTTCGCGACACCGGTGAATCAACAACCCCTGGAGCTGGGTGCCGATCTCGTTATCCATGCGGCCACCAAGTACCTGGGCGGGCATAGCGATATCACCGCCGGTTCCGTGATGGGTGCAGACGCGCTGCTGCAGCCCATTTGGGATTGGCATAAGAATCTGGGCCAAGTTCCCGCGCCTGAAGTTGCCGCATTGTTATCTCGCAGCCTGCGTACTTCGGTGGTACGCGTCGAACAGCAGACACGCTCGGCGCAACGTATCGCCGAGAAGATGGTTCAACATCCCAAAGTAAAACGCGTCCTCTATCCTTGTCTGCCGGATTCGGCCCATTACGCGCTGGCGAAAAACCAGATGAACGGGTTTGGTGGAATGGTGACGTTGGACCTGGAGGCCTCGGCTGAAGAGACCACTGCCGTTGTCGATCGCTTCAAGCTCTTTCTCAATGCGCCGAGTTTGGGTGGCGTAGAGAGCCTGGCATGCCAGCCGTTCGCCACGACCCACTATGGATTGTCGCCTGAGGAGCGTCAGCGGCGCGGTATCTCCGATGGGATGATTCGGTTATCGATTGGTTTGGAAGCGGCCGATGACCTAATCGATGATCTCCATCAGGCCTTGCAGATCATTACATCCTAGAAGCGTTAGATTGAGCGTTCACCCGCGGCTTCCCGGCGGGAAGAGAGAATTACGCTCTCTCCCGCCAGGAGCTCGTCTAGTTGATGTTGACGCTCGCCTCTGTGGAATGGGTGCTTTCGTTGTTTGCGCTGTCAAATGCAGTGACCGCAAAGTAGTAGGTGCCCGGCGTTAAGCCGCTGATGACATAGCTAGTGGCGTTTTCGTCATTGACGGTAACGGTCTGCGTGTAGTTACCGGAGGTGGTGCCGTAGTAGATTCTAAAGCCATCCAGATCGTTAAGCGGTGATCCGTCGCTACGCGTAGTGGGTGCTGTCCACGAAACATTAACCGAGCGGGTACTCTGGGTAATGGTGACCGTCGTCGAATTCGTTGTATCGCCTCCGGTACCGGTACATGTCAAAGAGAACTGGCTGTCACTTGAAAGCGGTCCCACCGTCTCGCTGCCGGAAGTTGATTTCGATCCGGGCCAATCGCCGCTGGCGGAGCAGGAACTGGCGTTTGATGACGACCATGTAAGCGTCGAATACTCGCCGCTCGAAACCGTTTGAGGATTGGCGCCTATGGTAACCGTCGGTGTTGGGGCGATGGTGACCGTGGTGGAATCCGAACGGCTGCCGCCCGGCCCTGTGCAGTTCAGAGTGAATGTACTGTTGCTGTTGATTGGCCCGACACTTTCGCTTCCCGATATCGCTTTTGATCCGCTCCACGCACCGGAAGCCGTACAAGAGCTGGCGCTGGTAGAAGACCAGCTAAGTGTTGTTTGACCGCCGGCTGCGACTGACGCGGGGCTGCTATCCAAGGTGACTGTGGGTTGCGGCGCGGGATTGACTGAGATCAGCACCGTACGGTTGATGTTTCCTCCCGGACCGCTACAGCTCAACGTGTAACTGGAGTTCGCAGTGAGTGGACCGACAGATTCCGAGCCCGTTGTTCCTTTGCCACCACTCCAAGCGCCGGACGCGGAACAGCTCGTCGCGTTGGTAGTGGACCAATTCAGGGTTGCGTTGTCGTTGTAGTCCACCGTGGTGGGATTACCCGTAAACGATAGCGTGGGACTGGGTGGGTTCGCGACGTTGACCGTTACCGACCGGTTCGTTGAACCTCCCGCACCAGAACAGCTGAGCGTAAAGGTTCCGCTGCTGGTGAGGTTGGAAAAGTTCTGACTACCGCTCAGCGCTTTGCTTCCCGACCACGCACCCGAAGCCGAACAGCTGGAAGCGTTGGTTGAACTCCAGGAAATCGTAGTGCTGCCACTATAAGCGATGGAATCGGGCGAGGCAGAAAGCGTGACAGTGGGTGTCGATGGTGGAGGTGCTCCCACCGAAACCAATACTGAACGCGTTACGTCGCCACCGGCGCCAGTGCAGGTGAGAGTAAAGGTGCTGTCGGCCGTTAACGTCGACGAAGTCGAACTTCCGGACGTGTTACGCGTATCTGACCAAGCACCTGACGCTGCGCAGGCGTTAACGTTTTGCGAACTCCAGCTCAGCGAAACCGTTCCGCCGTAGGCGACGGAATTCGTGTTCGCAGAAAACGTAAGGGATGGCGCAGGTGGATTGGCAACATTGATTACGATGGTTTGATCGACAGACATACCAGAACCGGTACAGGTGAGCGTATAAGAAGTATCTTGCGTTAAAGGACCGACCTGCTCCGATCCAGAAGTGTTTTTGTTTCCCGACCAAGCGCCGGACGCCGTGCATTCTGTAGCGTTGTTTGCAGACCAGTTCAGAGTTGTGGATGCGTTAAAGCCAATGCTTTGAGAATCGGCGCTTAGCGATAGGGTGGGATTAGTGATTGGACCACCTACCGCGGAAGCTTGAGGATTACCGGTATCGGAGCTGCTCGGTTCGATGCAAGCGCTGAGCAGTGCGCCGAGTAACGAAAGCAATAAAAAGCGAGATAGAGGGCCGGATTTCAACTCTGTGATACTGATCACTGCAATACTCCTTCACCGAATGTATGTGCTCGGTGCTCTGCATATTCGGGGCAGTGGTACGGTATCTGGGACGTGTGGTTACAACTGTGGTTGTAGTCACAAAGAGCGTGAAGTTTTTACGAAACGGATGTGCAATTTTGTGTTTTGCGAGTGCTATCACAACACCCGTGTGAAGCGCGTAACAGTTGTTTATTAGTAAAACTAGTTTGTTATATCTGTCGAATTGGGAGTGCGATTTTCATCGACATATGTCGACGAAAACAGTGGGTAGTATTGCAAAGAAAAGAGGCAGGGAATTGAGAAGCTAATTTGGTAGGATCTGCATTTTTGTTTGATATAACTAACTAATTCTTTCTACCCGCCCAGTCGCGTGCAAACTGATAGGCCGTTCGGCCGCTACGCGATCCGCGCGCGAGTGCCCACTGCAACGCTGCGCGTTCGGTGTCGGTCGATGAGAGGCCGTCGGCGCCAAGTTTCTTTAACCAATAGTTTACGATGTGAAGATACTCGTCTTGTTTAAACGGATAAAAGGAGATCCATAAACCAAAGCGATCCGAGAGGGAGACTTTTTCTTCGACGGCTTCTCCCGGATGAATTTCACCGTCAACATTGTGCGCCTCGAGATTTTCGCTAAAGAACTCCGGAAGTAAGTGGCGTCTGTTCGATGTGGCATAAATCAGCAAATTGTCGGGCGGTGCACTGATGGAACCGTCAAGTAGCGCTTTTAGCGCTTTGTAACTCGGGTCTTCGGCCTCGAAAGAGAGGTCATCACAAAAAATAATGAACCGTTCCGGGCGTTCTCATACCAGATCGACGATTTCCGGCAGATCCAAGAGATCGTGCTTGTCGATTTCGATAAGGCGCAGCCCGCTATTGGCATACTCGTTTAGAAGCGCTTTTATCAACGACGATTTACCGGTGCCGCGAGAACCCCAAAGCAGCACGTTGTTGGCGGGTCGACGGGCTGCAAACTGCTTGGTGTTCTGCTGGATGATCTCTTTTTGACGATTTACGCAGGCAAGATCGTTGAGTTCCAAGTTGTGAGGATGTCGGATTCCTTCGAGATAACCTCTTGCTGTACGTCGACGCCAGCGAAACGCGATAAAAGAGTCCCATTCCGGCTCACTGGGTTGGGGAGGGAGGATCTGTTCGATTCGTTCAAGCAAATCACCCGATCTACGGAGTAAATCGTCCAGAGTAGGTGTGTTTGTCTTATCGATCACAGCTGAATGTTTTCAACGTTTTTATCAAGTGTACGCCAAATGCCATCCGTTCCGTTATAGAGGCGTTACTGCTCGAGGCGCGTGTATTTGATTCGATGGGGTTGCGCAGCCTCTTCGCCTAACCGTTGCAAACGGTCTTCTTCGTAATCACTGTAGTTGCCATCGAAGAAGGTAACTTGGCTGTCGCCTTCGAATGCAAGTATATGCGTGGCGATTCGGTCGAGAAACCAACGATCGTGCGAAATCACCATGACACAGCCCGGAAAGGCGAGCACTGCCTCTTCCAACGCGCACAGAGTTTCCACATCGAGATCATTGGTCGGTTCGTCGAGCAATAGTACGTTGCCACCACTCCTGAGCAGCTTGGCCAGGTGTACTCGGTTTCGTTCGCCGCCGGAGAGATCGCCAACCCTCTTTTGTTGGTCAGATCCCTTAAAATTGAAGCGCCCTACATAACCGCGGGACTGGATAGTGAAGTTATTGACGTCGATGATGTCCTGCCCGTCTGAGATTTCCTCCCAAACCGTCTTCTTGGAATCCAGCGCGTCGCGCGATTGATCAACACAGGCGATTTGAACCGAATCACCGATGCGCATAGCGCCGGCATCGGCCTGTTCTTCACCGGTAATTAGACGAAAGAGCGTGGTCTTACCCGCACCGTTAGGGCCGATAATACCGACGATCGCCCCCTTAGGTATGGAGAAATTCAGATCCTCGTAGTGCATCCGCTCGCCGTACGATTTGGAAACACCGCTTGCCTCGATAACCAGATCACCCAGTCGCGGTCCCGGGGGGATATAGATTTCCTGCGTTTCGTTGCGCTTTTGAAACTCTTGCGACGCCAACTCTTCGTAGCGCTGCAAGCGCGCTTTGCTTTTGGCATGACGTCCCTTGGGATTGGAACGCACCCACTCCAGTTCGTTTTTCATCGTACGGATATGGGCGCTCTGCTGTTTCTCCTCCATCTCCAGCCAGGAGGAGTAGTTCCCTTCCCACGGTATGCCGTGACCACGGTCCAGCTCCAGTATCCAGCCCGCGACGTTATCCAGAAAGTAACGATCGTGTGTGACCGCCACTACGGTTCCCGGAAATTCGGCGAGAAACCGCTCCAGCCAGGCGACGGATTCCGCATCCAGATGGTTGGTCGGTTCATCCAGTAGCAGCATATCGGGAGCCGAGAGCAGCAGGCGGCACAACGCAACGCGGCGACGTTCGCCTCCGGAGAGTTTGCTGACATCGGCCTCCCAGGGTGGAAGACGCAGTGCGTCGGCGGCAATCTCGAGTTTGCGCTCCAGCTCGTGGCTGTCAGCGGCTTGGATCAGATTCTCCAACTGGGCCTGCTCTTTGGCTAGGGCGTCGAAATCGGCGTCGGGATCGGCGTAGGCGGCATAGACCTCTTCCGGGCGAGTCGGCGCCTGTTTGACGTCGGCAACGGCCTCTTCCACATTACCCCTTACATTTTTTGTGGGATCAAGCTCCGGTTCCTGTGGCAGGTAGCCGATACGTATGCCCGGCTGGGGGCGCGCTTCTCCCAGAATCTCCGTATCGATTCCCGCCATGATGCGCAGCAGAGTCGATTTGCCCGCACCGTTCAAGCCCAATACGCCAATCTTCGCGCCCGGGAAAAATGAGAGTGAGATTTCTTTTAGGATTTCTCGTTTGGGGGGCACCACTTTGCCGACGCGGCTCATGATGTAAACGTATTGCGCCATGGTTGCGAACTTCCTGACTAAGTTTGGATTGGAATAAACAACGCTTATAGAACCTATCTCAACGTCCCGGGGTTCGAGGGTATTGTCTCAACCCCCGCAAACGGGGTTATTATAGGGCACGGCGGATCCCGGTAAGGTAGGTATATTGCCGGCAATGTTGAGCGGTAAAGGGAATATGGGACATGGAACGGTCAGGGTATACGAAAATAAGAACAACGAATGTGACGGGAGAGCACAACATGTCAGTGAAGACGCATCTATCCCCGGAGAAAATCTATACCATCGCGGTCAGCGGGCGTTTTGATTTCAATCTCCATCAGGAGTTTCGCAGCGCCTACGAACAGGTGGATGCCAAGGAAGTTCACTATCAGATCGATCTCGCCGATACCGATTACATCGATAGTTCCGCGCTGGGTATGTTGCTGTTGTTACGTGAGCGGGCGGGCGGGGATCAATCCGATATCGACATCATCAACTGTTCTGCAGAAATTCGTAATATCCTCACTATTTCCAATTTTCATCAGCTGTTCACGATCAATCCCTAACGCTTTACGATCACTATGACCGACTCCGCCGAGTGGTCAGCACCCATCCTTGTTGTCGACGACGATGACAATAACCGCGAGCTGTTAAAGAGCCTGCTGGAAAACGAGGGTTACGAGGTCATTCTCGCCGTAGACGGTTTTGAAGCGGTGGAGAAGTATCAGACCGCCCAACCCTCGCTGATACTCATGGATGTGGTGATGCCGCGCATGGATGGGATGGAGGCGACCCGCCGGATCCGACAGTTGGCGGGAGATCAGATCGTCCCCGTCATCTTCCTGTCATTCCTCGACCAGGAGGAGGCGCTCGCCAAGTGTATCGAGGCCGGTGGCGACGATTTTCTGCCCAAACCATACAACCGGGTCATTTTGAAGGCGAAAGTGGAGGCGCTGTTACGGTTGCGTCGTCTTCACGATACGGTGAGCCTGCAGCGCGACGAGTTGATGATCCACCGCGAGCGATTAGAGCACGAGCACGAAGTGGCTGAAAGGATCTTCGGTGGGGTGGCTCATCCAGGCAGCCTCGATCAGAAACAGATCCGTTACTTGCTCCATCCCACCTCGATTCTCAATGGCGATCTACTCTTGGCGGCGCGCCAGCCCGATGGCGGGATGCTCTTTCTGATCGGCGATGGCACCGGTCACGGTCTGCCTGCGGCGGTCACAGCGTTGCCGGTCGCAGAGACCTTTTACGCGATGGCCGTCAAGGGATTTCCTATCGAGGAGATCTTGCGCGAGATCCACCAGAAACTGAGGGCAATCCTGCCGGAAGACCTCTTTTTCGCCGCCTGCCTGTTTCACTTGGATCGGGAAGGGCGGTTCTTACGGGTGTGGAACGGTGGTATGCCCAATCTGCTGATTGTCGGTGAGGGTGGCGTCGTTCGCCAACAGATCGAATCGAAACACCTGCCATTGGGGATCGGTGCCAAACGTCAGCTCGATACCGCTGTCGATACGGAAATCATGCAGGCCGGGGAACGCATTTACGCCTTCAGTGACGGCGTGATCGAAACCGAGAACGGGCACGGGGAGCGCTACGGCATCGACCGCGTGACGGCCTACTTTCGAGCGCAGAGCGATCCGGAGCGCTGGTTTGAAGGCCTAATGGAGGATCTCAAACGGTTTCGGCAGGCGCTTCCACCCCGCGACGACACGACGTTAATCGAAGTGAGCGGCGCACGTCCTTTTAGCGCCGATGCCCCGCTGGCGATGCCGCTGGGGGTGCAACGGCTGCAGCCGCTGCAGTGGCATGTCGAACTGGAGTTGACGCCGCCTACCCTGCGCGAGACACAACCCGTGCCCCATCTGGTGCAGGCGTTGATCGACATGCAAGGTCTGCGCGCGCACCGCGAGCGCCTCTATACGGTGCTCGCCGAGCTCTACTCCAATGCGCTTGAGCACGGTCTGCTGGAGCTGGACTCACAACTCAAGACTTGCCCGGAGGGTTTTCACGCCTACTATCGGCAACGCGAAGAGCGCCTGTCCCAACTGCGCTCGGGGAGCGTTCGGATAGTGATCGGCCATCGCCCCAACGGTACCGGGGGGCAGATCGAAGTGATCGTCGAGGATTCCGGGAGCGGGTTTGACCTGCAACAGGTGGAGCATGAAATGGGGCAGATCAAGGGATACTACGGACGCGGCATCCTCTTGGTGCGCGGCTTGTGTAAGGAGTTGAGGTACCCCGGTAACGGGAGCCGTGCAGAGGCCTATTACGAGTGGTCATGAGGTGAGTTTCAGGTTACGGTAGTCCTCCCCGAATGTTTGCCGTACGACCGACGCAATGCCTCCAACCCCCAGTGCCGCTACGTTTGCCACTGCTGCAGATGAACTTCGAACGCTGCGCGATCTTGTTCGTTGGGGCGCGAGTCGATTCGATGAAGCCGGGCTTCATTATGGCCACGGCACCGATAATTCACTGGATGAAGCGCACGCTCTGACGCTGGCCGCGCTGCATCTCGACCTTACGCTGACCGACGATTGTCTCGATGCGCGGTTGACGCGTTCCGAGCGCGCGACCGTACTGGCACTGTTCCGGCGCCGCATCGAAGAGCGCTTACCGGCCCCCTACCTCACAAACCGCGCCTGGTTTGCGGGGTTGGAGTTCTATGTGGATGCGCGGGTACTGGTGCCCCGTTCCCCCTTGGCGGAGCCCATCCAACAGGGCTTCGAGCCCTGGTTGGAGGGGTGCCGGGTGACGAGAATACTCGATCTCTGCACGGGTAGCGGTTGTATTGCCATCGCCTGTGCCTACGCCTTTCCGGATGCCGCCGTGGATGCGGTGGATCTGTCGCCGCAAGCGCTGGAGGTGGCACGAATTAACGTCGAACGGCACGGTCTCGAAAACCGGATTTCGCTGCAACAATCCGATCTTTTTGGAGCGGTTGACGAACAACGCTACGATCTGATCGTCACCAATCCTCCCTACGTGGATGCCGTCGAGATGGCATCGTTACCCGAAGAGTATCGTGGCGAGCCGACGCTGGGTCTGGCCGCGGGTGAGGATGGTTTGGATGTGGTTCGTCGTATCCTCTGCGAGGCGCCCGATCATTTGACACCCGGTGGTATACTGGTCGCCGAAGTGGGTAACAGCGAAACCGCGCTCTGCCAGCGGTTTCCCGAAGTGCCCTTCTTGTGGTTGGACTTCGAGCGCGGCGGCCACGGTGTTTTCCTGCTCACCGCTGAACAGTTGGCCGAGCACCGGGAATCCTTTTGTCGGGATTGAACTCCTCCGCCGTCGCTCCCCCGAGGATGTCAATGGATCAAACACTGGTATTCGATCTCAATCTGATCAAGCGCTACGACAAGTCCGGACCGCGCTACACCTCTTATCCCACCGCGGTTCAGTTTCACGACGGTTTCGGCGATACCGAATACCGCCGCTGGGCGGACCGAACCAGCGCCAGGGAGGGACACGCGCCGCTCTCGCTCTATTTCCATATCCCTTTCTGTGACACGGTCTGCTACTACTGTGCCTGCAACAAAGTGGTGACCAAAGATCGTACCCGCGCCGCCCGCTATTTGGAGCGCTTACATAAGGAGATCGAGATTCAGGGGGCACTGTTCGATGACCGACGACCCGTGGAACAGCTCCACTGGGGGGGCGGAACGCCCACCTTTATCAGCCACGAGCAGATGCGGGATTTGATGCGAGTCACGGGAGAGCACTTCACGCTCTGTAGCGACGATAGCGGCGAGTATTCCGTCGAGGTCGATCCTCGCGAAGCAGACCGGGATACCATCGCGCTACTGCGAGAGATCGGTTTTACTCGATTGAGTCTGGGTGTGCAGGATTTCGATCCCCGGGTGCAAAAGGCGGTCAATCGTATCCAGAGCGAGGCCGAAACCTGGGCGGTTCTGGATGCCGCACGAGCCGAAGGCTTTAAGTCGGTGAGCATCGACCTGATCTACGGTTTACCCCACCAGAATCAGGCGCGTTGGTCGGAGACTCTGGACAAGGTAATCGAGCATCAACCCGATCGGCTTTCGGTGTTCAACTATGCGCATCTACCCGATCTGTTCAAGCCGCAACGGCGTATCAACGCGGAAGAACTGCCCCTCCCGGCTGAGAAGCTGGACATCCTGCAACTGACAGGGGAGCGGTTGGTCAAGGCGGGCTACGTATACATCGGTATGGATCACTTCGCCCGTCCCGACGATGAGCTGGCAGTGGCGCAGCGCGGGGGGACGCTCTATAGGAATTTTCAGGGCTACTCTACACACGCCGACTGTGACCTGATCGGTCTCGGTGCGACGGCCATTAGCCAGGTGGGGGATAGCTATGCGCAGAACGTTCGCGAAGTCGAGGAGTATTACGATTGCTTGGATCAGGGTCGTTTACCCGTCTTTCGCGGATTGGAATTGACGGCGGATGACAAACTGCGGCGTGCCGTGATCACTGAACTCATCTGTCACTTTCATCTGGAGTTTTCTCATGTGGAGACCGATTTCGGTATCGACTTCAGGGATTATTTCCAGGGTGAGTTGGAGGATTGTCTCCAGTTGGAGAGGGATGGTTTGGTGGCTCTCTCCGCGGACGGCATTCAAGTTCAGCCAGCGGGGCGGTTGTTGATTCGTAATGTCTGCATGGTGTTTGATCGCTACTTGCGCGAGGGCCAGGAACGCCGCTTCTCAAAGGTCATTTAAACTCAATACTGTCTTGAAAGAGTACTAGACAACAAAAACCACCTCGGAACAGATCATGTCAGGAAATACGATCGGGAGACTCTTTACCGTCACCAGTTTTGGCGAGAGCCATGGGCCGGCCATCGGCTGCATCGTCGATGGATGTCCCCCCGGTATGGAGTTGAGCGAGGCGGATCTGCAAAAGGACCTGGATCGCCGCAAACCCGGTCAGTCGCGTCATACTACCCAGCGTCGCGAAAGCGACAGCGTAAAGATACTTTCCGGGCTTTTCGAGGGGCGCACGACCGGCACCCCGATCGGGTTGGTCATCGACAATGAAGATCAGCGCTCCAAGGATTATTCGAAGATTGCCGATCGCTTTCGCCCCGGTCACGCTGATTACACTTACCAGCAGAAGTATGGGTTCCGGGACTATCGTGGTGGCGGGCGCTCTTCAGCACGCGAGACCGCTATGCGGGTGGCGGCTGGCGCTATCGCGAAGAAGTATCTCAACGAGAAGTTCGGCATTAGCGTGCGTGCCTACCTCGCCGCTCTGGGTCCGCTGAAACCGGAACAGTTGGACTGGGATGCGGTAGAGAACAATCCCTTCTTTTTCCCCGACGCACAACGTGTGCCGGAGCTGGAATCGTACATGGATGATCTGCGCAAGGCGGGCGACTCGGTGGGGGCACGAGTGAATGTGGTAGCCGAGGGTGTTCCTCCCGGTTGGGGTGAGCCGGTATTCGATCGTCTCGATGCCGATATCGCCTACGCCATGATGGGGATCAATGCCGCCAAGGCGGTTGAGATCGGTGCGGGATTCGCCTGCGTCGAGCAGAAGGGAAGCGAGCACCGCGACGAGATCACTCCGCAGGGCTTTCTTACCAACCATGCCGGAGGCGTTCTGGGGGGTATCTCCTCGGGGCAGGCGATTACGGCGAGCGTGGCCTTCAAACCCACCTCCAGCATTCGCATCCCCGGACAGACCGTCGATGTCGATGGCGATCCCGTTGAAGTGGTCACGACGGGCCGTCACGATCCTTGTGTCGGTATTCGCGGTGTCCCTATTGTCGAGGCGATGCTGGCCATCGTTTTGATGGATCACTATCTGCGCCACCGTGGCCAGAATGCCGACGTAGAGTCATCCACTCCCGTTATCCCCGCTACGCGCTGATGGGTGTCGCCGCGAGCGCTGCGCCCTACTGGCGGTTATCGGGATTTTACTTACTCTACTTTGCCACACTGGGTGCGCTGATCCCCTACTGGGGGCTCTATCTGCGCCACCAGGGCTTCAGCGCGACGGAAATCGGTGAGTTGCTGGCCGTGTTGATGGCCACCAAGATCGTGGCGCCCAACGTGTGGGGTTGGATAGCCGATCATACCGGCCGGCGGATGCTTATCGTGCGCCTGGCCTCGATACTTTCACTGGTAGCGTTCGCGGGTGTTTTCGTCGACAGCGACTATTGGTGGCTGGCGGCGGTCATTCTGGTCTTCAGCTTTTTTTGGAATGCCTCGCTGCCGCAATTTGAAGCGACGACGCTGAGCTACCTGGGCGAACACTCTCATCGCTACAGCCAAATTCGACTCTGGGGTTCGGTAGGATTCATCGTCACCGTAATGGCGGTCGGTCCTCTGCTTGAGTACTACGATCCCGATCTACTGCCGTGGTTGTTGGTAGGGCTGTTCGCCGGGATCTGGCTGTTCAGTTTAACGGTACCGGAGCGCCTGGCCGACCACCATCGCCTGCCGGGGGTGTCGCTGCGTAAGACCTTGCGGCACCCCGCTGTACTGGCATTGATGGTCGCCTGTCTTTTGATGCAGGCCAGTCATGGTCCTTACTATTCGTTCTACACGCTCTACCTGGAAGATCACGGATATTCGCGTGCGTTGATCGGACAGCTCTGGGCGTTGGGTGTGGTTGCCGAGATCGGTGTGTTTTTGCTGATGCACCGTTGGCTGCCTGCGTTGGGCGCGCGACGCTTGCTCCTGGTCAGTATTGCGCTGGCGGTGGTGAGGTGGTTGCTGATCGGTGGTTTCGTCGATCTGTTGTGGGTGCTTCTCGTGGCTCAGCTGCTGCACGCCGCTACGTTCGGTTCTTTCCATGCGGCGGCGATCGATTTGATTCATCGCTTCTTCCCAGGACGTTTGCAGGGAAGAGGACAAGCGCTCCATAGCAGCATGAGTTTCGGCGTCGGCGGCGCTTTGGGGAGTCTCTATGCGGGTTATTTGTGGGATGGTGTCGGGCCGATGTGGGTCTATGTCGCCGCAGCCGTAGCCGCGCTGATCGCCTTGGGCGTAGCGTTCGTGTGGGTAGGCGATTCGACCCCCTCCACGCTGCGGGCAGAGCGGCTCGACCAGGCGGGCGGGAGTTAGGAGAGTATGGCGCGACAAGGTGAGCAGTTCGCTACTAATCTTTGGGCGCCGCGCTACTGGTTAACGTGGCTGGTAGTGGGCGTGTTCCGACTCGCAATCCTGCTTCCCTACGCGTGGCAGTTGGCGATGGGGCGTGGGATCGGGAGTCTCGCGTTCCGTCTGTTTAAACGGCAGCGCTGTATCGCTGCAACAAACCTGCAACTCTGCTTCCCCGCCATGGACGCCACGGAGCGCGAGCGTAGGGTGCGCGAGTGCTTCGCGTCAGTCGGCATGATGTTTTTCGAGATGCCCTTGGCATGGTGGGGGTCGGAAAAAAAACTGCGCGACCTGGTGCAGGTAGAAGGGCTCGAACACCTGCAACGTTCTCTGGATGATGGGCGTGGCGTGATTCTTTTTACGGCGCACTTCGCGACACTGGAGATTAGCGCGCGCCTGGCGAATTTACAGCGGCCTATCAGTGTGAGTTATCGCGTCGATCGCAATCCGGTCTTCAATCGTCTGGCATTTTTGGGCAGAAGTCGCCACTACCAGGAGGTGACTTCTCGTGATGATGTGCGTGCGCTGATTCGTGGGTTGAGAAGCGGGGGAGTGTTGTGGTTTGCGCCGGATGAGAATTTTCCTCGCGACAACCGCGTCATTGCCGATTTCATGGGTGTACCGGCGGCAACCAATCCCGCGACGGCGCGTTTCGCGCGTCTGGGCGGAGCGCAGGTCGTACCCTATGCGGCACTCCGCAAAACGGACGGTAGCGGTTACCGATTGGTTTTTCTGCCGCCTCTAGAGCGTTTTCCGAGTGGGGACAGTGAGGTCGACGCGAAGCGTATCAACGATGCACTAAGCGCTCTGGTCTCTGAGGCGCCCGAGCAGTATTTGTGGATCCAGAAGCGTTTCCTACACGGTGCTGAGGGTCAGCTCGATACCTACGATCACTGCTAGCGTCAGCATAGTTCGCGGTAGCACCCACCCGCAATAACATACTAAACTTCTCAACAATGCCCCTATTGAGACCCTATCGCTCAACAGGGGCTATTGTTTTAGTAACACTAATAAACCATTAAGGAGACCCCCGATGTTGGAATCGTTCGATCTTGGTCAAATGGGACCTGAGTACCTGGTTCCCTGGGCGATAAACATTGCGACAGCAATCGCCGTTTTTGTCTTGGGCCGTTGGCTTGCCGGGATAGTCGTTAACTTAGTAAAACGGATATTGGGGCGTGCAAAAATGGACCAGATACTGGTCGATTTTGTCGGTTCGATCCTGAAGACACTGTTGACGTTGGTGGTCATCGTCGCGGCGCTTGAGCAGTTGGGCGTCAACACCACTTCGTTGATCGCCTTGATCGGTGCGGCCGGTCTTGCCATCGGTCTGGCGATGAAGGATTCACTGCAAAACTTTGCCGCTGGCGTCATGTTGATCGTGTTCCGCCCCTTCGACAAGGGTCATTTCGTTGAGGCGGCCGGCACCTCCGGGGTTGTCGAAGAGATCAACATGTTTTGCACCACGATGAAGACAGGTGACAACCGGGAGGTGATTATCCCTAATGGTGCCATCTACGGTGGCAGCATCACCAACTACTCCGCTCGTCCCACGCGGCGCATCGATCTGGTGTTTGGCCTTGGTTATGGCGACGATATCAAGAAAGCGAAATCTCTGTTGCAGCAGGCGATCGATGCCGACGAACGCATCCTCGAGGAGCCGGAGCCATTGATCGCGGTGGGTGAGCTGGCCGATAGCAGCGTCAATTTCAATGTGCGCCCCTGGGTGAAAAGCGAGGATTACTGGGCCGTGCGATTCGATCTTACCGAGCGGGTTAAGCTGCTCTTCGACGAGAATGGTATCTCCATCCCGTTCCCGCAAATGGATGTGCACGTGGATAAAGAGCTATAACTGAATCGGGTGTTTAAAGAATGTGAAAAATAGCGGTGTATCTGGTTGATGGGTAGTCGCCAAACCAATCACTCAACCAACAGGGATACACCGCTATGGAGAAAGAGAATAACGTTGTTGCGTTTTCAGGTCGACAGGAACTCACTGATGGCCTGACTGAATTACTGAGAACAGGGGCAGTTCAGCTGATTCAGCAAGCAGTAGAAGCGGAGTTGGCCGGATTTATGGAACAGTTTTCAGCTCGCTTACTGGAAG
>Ga0209679_1000392_pt1 | contig 16423 bp, 17 predicted proteins | sample WorMetHEROISLAND_4_FD_187408 | JGI IMG/M metagenome (GOLD analysis project Ga0209679, IMG submission 187408) | Marine gutless worms symbiont microbial communities from Max Planck institute for Marine Microbiology, Germany - Olavius sp. 2 HERON... ...
ATTCAGATCAATCCGGATGGTGTGATCTATGCCCTGAAGACCGGGGACCCCCCCTATATCGGATTTTCCCGAGCAGCCCTATGGCTATCCGATTGCGGGCTTTGAGGAAGGCAATGGTCTCTTTGCCGCATGCCTGGATGAACTACAAAAGAGAGCGAGGGAGCTCGTAGCAAGTCGGGAACAGCCCACTTCTCTCCCCTCAAACATTGATTTCAGCTTGTGTTTGGATAGATTGCGGGCAAAGAAAGCGGCGGAATCCCGAAGATAGCTCAGCCCCTGATCGTTGGGGTTTGTCGCCCTTGCCGGGGCGACCTCACCTCAACCTAGGATGCGGCCATGATTCATCATCATCTAACTGTCGTTCTCCTGTGTGGGCTCTGTGCCTGTGTGCTGACGGGATGTCCAAAATCCGCCTATATGGAGGCATACAACAATACCCCGACCGCGCTGACGATCAGAGCACCGATTCTAGAACGAGGGATTACATTTAAATCCGGCCAGACGGCACAACTTAGATTTAATGGTAATTACCTCAAGATCAAGTCGGAGCATGGTATTTTGAACTACCCACGGAACATCCCGCACTCCGGTGAAGATGGCCCCTACTTCGACGGAACCCTGCGGATTCAGATCAATCCGGATGCTGTGATCTATGCTTTGAAGACCGGAGAAACCCCTCCTGTATCGGATTTTCCCGAGCAACCCTATGGCTATCCTATTGCGGGCTTTGAAGAAGGCAATAGTCTCTTTGCCGCCTGCTTGGATGAGCTACAAAAGAGAGCGAGGGACATCCACCTGTGTCATTCCGGCCGGGAGTACCGGAATCCCGCCCGTGGATGTGGTGAGCACGGTAGGTCTTGCAGGATGGCACTCTCTCCAGCGTGGGAACAAATCTTGACGCTCCAGCATCATGAAACCCTGGCCGCTGGAGCGGCCGCACGTGCGTTCCCACGCTCCAGAGACTGTGAAAGTATTCGCTTTTCCTGATAGCGGTGGGATGAAACTACCGTATTCCACGCTGAATTCTGTATCAAGTGGTGCCAAGGAGAAGGATTTTCGGCTAAATGAGAGAAATTATGTTGCCTTGTCCCTGGCGCTCTGAAAATCCAGTAATACTTTCACAGTCTCTGGAGCGTGGGAACGAGCCAGAAAGACCGTCGTCCCGGCTAGGATGCCGGGACCCAGGTGCCAGGGATGGCAAACCTGTTTTCCGGGGGATGGCGGCGGGTGGTCGAACGTTGGGTGTGTGATCTTGCCTGCCGTCCCTGGCGACTGGATTCCGGGGTCCCGTTCGGGACCCCCCCACTCGGAACGACGGTGAAGTACAGGCCTGTCATTCCGGTAGTCAGGTAGGTTGGGCAAAGGCGCGTTCTGCCGAGCCGGCGATCAAACCGATGGCCTCTCTCGCGGCGTAACGCAATACGATGCTGAACACCCCAGATTGTCTAACGATGAGCCGTCCGCCGTTCTGCGGCACCGGAGCCGAACTCCACCTCCACCAGCCCGTCATAGTTGCCATCGGGGGCCAGCCGATAGCCCCGGACCTGGTTGCGGTAGGCGCAGATCTGATTCTCGTACCACAGGGGGACGTAGGGCAGCTCTTTCAACAACAGGGCCTGCAGCTCCCGATAGTGCTCGACCTGGTGCTCCAGGTCTGGTTCCGCCCGCGCCGCTTCGATGATGCGGTCGGCGCGGGGGCTGCGATAGCGGCCCCGGTTGGCCCCCTGGGGGGGAACGGATGCGCTGTGAAAGACGTAGCGGAAGATGTCCGGGGTGCGGATGCCCACCCAGGACAGGCTGTAGAGCTGGAAGCGGCCCGCCTTGATGTCGCCGTAGAAGGTGCCCCAATCATAGCTGCGGACCTCGACCTGAATATCTACCTGTGCCAGCTGGGCCTGGATGACGGTCGCCAGGCGCACGCGGAAGGGATCACCGGAGGTCTTGTAGACCAACCGCAAAGGCCGCTCGGGACTGAACCCGGCGGTGGCCAGCAGCGCCTCGGCACGGGCCGGATCATGGGTATAACCCGCGAGCCCCGGGGCACCGACCCAGTGTTCCGGGGGGAGCATGGCCTGTGCGGGTCGGCCTCCGTCCCGGAACAGAAAGCGCAGGATTGCCCGCCGGTCGATGGCGTGGGCGATGGCCCGGCGCACCGGCAGCAGACCGGTGACCGGGTCCTGGAGATTGAAACCGAGATAGGAGAAGTTGGCCCCGCCGATCTCCCACACCCGCACCTCGGGACGCCCCCGCAGATAGTCCAGGAGCTCCGGGGCCAGGTCGTTCTGCAACAGATGGATCTCGCCCCGTAGCAGCTTCATGACCCGAACATTGGGGTCCTTGACCACCAGCAGCTCCAACCGCCGCCGGTCGTGCCTGCGTTCGAGGTGCAGGCGGCCGGTCTCGGGCCAGTCGAGAAACCGAAAGGGTCCGCTGCCCACGGGCGTGCGTTGAAATCCGTGGTTACGCCGGATCAAGGCCGCCGGCAGGATGCCGATGCCGAGATAAGCGGGGAACAGGGGATCGGGCTCGGAGAGCCTAAATTCGATCCGGTCCGGTCCGTGGGTCTCGATGTCCCGGATGATGCTCAGTAGGGGACGGTGCGGGGAGGCACCGGCGGGAGCCAGGATGGAGGCATAGGTCGCTTTGACGTCTTCGGCCTCCAGCCGGCTGCCGTCACTGAAGTTCCGCCCGTCTTTCCCCAGGGTGAACAGGTAGCGAGTCGGCGCGGGTCGCTCCCAGGTGGCCAACGCGGGTACTGGCTGGCTCGCCGCATCGAACTCTACGAGCCGCCGGTAGAGCAGGCGGTTGATGCGCTCGGAGACGGCGTCCGTCGCGAACCTGGGGTCCAGGTTGCGCGGTGGGGTGGCGAGCCCCATGCGCAAGGTTGCATCCGGTATGTGGGCCGGTATGCGGTCATCGCACCCGGCGAGCGGGATACCGAGCAAGACCGCTGACAGCAGGATCTGAGCTGTTTTCAAGACGCAAAAGGATCGACCAGACAAAGCAGGCAAATTATACTGCCACACGGCACAATTTGCACATTTCACTCCCCCTCCCTCCGGGAGAGGGCCGGGGAGAGGGAGAAATTCAAAAGCTCAGATTGTGCCGTGTGGCAGTATGCTTCTGGTTACCAGTCACCGGCTACCGCCAGTGTAGATCCGGAACCGACGCCGGCTCAAGCTTCAGGTCCGAAACAGGCGCGATAGTCGGCGCAGACCCCACAGGAGGGTGCGCGGCAGGTGTGGATACCTTCCGTTTCGCACAGCTCCCGGTAAAGAAAGCGCTTCCATCTCATGTCCTTGGCGTTGCGCGCCGCGAGGGCCGGGAAGTTCCGGCGCATCAGGGCCGTCAGATCCGTTCGGGACCAGAGACCGAGATCGTCCCATGGATGGTCGGAGGCCATGCAGCCCGCCGCCACGATGTGGGCTATCCAGATCTCGGACGGCGACGCACTGGCCTTGTCGATCAACATCAGCCACACCAGGTCGGCAAGCTCGTCGGGGCGTGGTTCCGGAACTGCCGGTCCCGATCTTCTCGGAGATCTCGATGACGCAGGTGCCCGCGGGGACACTGGCGGTTTGTTGGATATCGTCGAACGCAATTTTCGCTTTCGGTATGGGGTCGGACTTCTGGGATCTTGTTGACAGTTATCCAGGCGCAGGCGCTTGCAGGCGGGCCGCGCGGTCGGCCTTGATGGCGGCATGGACCCGTCGGCGGACCGCCGCGGCCTTGCCGTAATCGACCTCCCGGTGCTCGAGCTTGTCCAGGGTGAACTCCCGGCACCGGCCCTCGCCGAGCAGACCCACGGCATCGGCGCGACACTGACGGCAATGCCGCATGATCTTCATGTTGCCGGCACAGGCATCCCGCACAGCCCGAAGCTCCTCCTTGTCGGGTTTGCGACAAGCGGCCGGTGGCCCCGGTGTCGGAGGATAGACAGGACGCTTGGCGTCCGGTGCCGAAGACCCCCGCTTGGCTGACAATCCCTTGGAGCTACTCCAACACCAGATCAAAATGATCGACTATCGCGCCGGCGGGGTACGGAAGATCGATGTCGCCGCCAGGGCGAGCGCGTATAAAGATGTTTTCGATTAACAGGTTGCTTCCAGTGTTTCAGGCGTCAACCGCGACCGCGGTAGTCCGCCATGCGCGGTAGGCGCCGGCTTGCCGGCGCTGGACCGGGAAGCCGTCGCGCCGGGCGGGTAAATGCCCAGAAAGCGCGGGCAAGCCCGCGCCTTGCCATCCCAGGCTGCTCCCGATAGATTGCCCCAAATCGACATATCCCTGAGAGACTGTATAAGAACTAACTAACCCGTAGGGTGGGCTGCGCCCACCATGGTAGCGTTGTAGTTTTGTTGTTTCCAAATTAGGACGCCTCGAAACATCCTATGTAGAAAATCTTGCCAGGTTCCCCGTACCCGGTAACAACAAAACTATAACACCACCCCCACCATATACGACGCTGACCGGTGGGCACAGCCCATCCTACGGGTACGGTTCTATGAAAATCAATGGCTTAGTTTTTAGACAGCCTCTGAGCGTAGAACCATGACCCAAACAGAGATAGAATAGGCCGTCGAATCGATCTGGACCCTGTTCCGGGAAACCGACCGGCGCCTTGATCAGCGCTTTAGATAGAGACTGACCAGCGCATCGCAGAGACCGATCGGCGTCTCGACCGGCGTTTCGAGGCCACGGAGCGGGAAATCGCAGCCCTTTCCGCCCAGACGCGGGCGGCCGAGAACCTGTTTACCAGCCAGTGGGGCCGGTTGCTTGAGGCCCTGGTGCGACCGGGGACGGCCGAGCCGTTCCAGGCGCGGGGGATCCCGGTCAACCGCAGCCTGGAACGGCCGCGGGTGCGCCAGGGCGGCGAGGAGATGGAGATCGATCTGCTGCTGGTGAACGGCGATGCCCTGGTCGTGGTGAAGGTAAAAAGCGCCCTGCGGGTAGACGACGTGCGGAGCAAGCTGATCCCGACGGAGGAGGGATCTTAACGCTCCAGCGTCACCAGGCCTGGCCGCTGGAGCGACCAAGGTGGCGTTCCCACGCTGGAGCGTGGGAACATAAATTAGTTCTTAGACAGCCTCTTAGAGGGCGAGGGGCGTCTACCGTGTCCGCTTGGATCGATTTGAATTTCGGGAACCTAAGTAATTTCCAGGTGTTGGAGTTGATGAGGGCCGGTGGCTGGCTGATGCTGCCGATCCTTGCCTGTTCGGTCATCGCTATGGCTATCGTTATGGAGCGGCTGTGGACCCTGCGTCGGCGCAGAGTCATGCCCGGTGGCTTGGTTACCGAGATCCGGGAATGGCACTGCCAGGAACAGCCGACGGAGGAACGTCTGGTTCAGGTACGGGATGGCTCTCCCCTGGGGCGTATCCTGACCGCGGGCTTGGCGAACCGGGAGTATTCTCGGGAGGTGATGAAGGAGGCTATCCACGATACAGGCCGTCAGGTGGTGGCGGAGCTGGAGCGCTATATCAGTACCTTGGGCACGATTGCCGCGGTGACGCCCTTGCTGGGGCTGTTGGGGACCGTCACCGGGATGATCGAGGTATTCGGCGTCATCATGGAGGCCGGCGTGGGCAATCCGGGGGTCCTGGCAGGCGGCATCTCCAAGGCCCTGATTACTACTGCGGCCGGCCTTTCGGTGGCCATCCCGGCCTTGATGTTCCACCGCTACTTCAACGGCAAGGTCGATAAGCTCACCATCGGTATGGAGGAACAGGCCCTCAGGCTGGTGGAGATCACCAAGGGCGAGCGCGCGGAGGAGAATGCCAAATCAACCACTATGGACTGAAAGTCCATAGTCTGGAGGACTAGAGTCCTCATCCGTGGACAAGCCACGGACTGAAAGTGAAGGGACTTAACGTCCATAGTTTCAACTATGATGCGCTTCGCGCACTAAAGTTATTGAAGCAATGAACCTGCGCCCGCATCGCCCCGAGCCCCCCGATATCAATCTGACGCCGATGATCGATGTCGTCTTCCTGCTCCTGATCTTTTTCATGGTGTCCACCACCTTCAAGGAAGACACCCACATCCAGGTCCGGTTGCCGGAGGCCCAGGGAGAGGCCGTCCCCGCCGAGATGCCCCGGACCCTGGAGATTACCATCGGCAGTGCGGGCGTCTTCTATGTGGACGAACGGATGGTCGCGGACCGCGAACTGGCTACCCTGCAGCAGGCAATCGCAGCTGTGGTGGGCAAGGACCGGGAGCGTCCGGTGATCATCAGGGCCGACGCCGCGACCCCGCACCAGGCGGTTATGACCGCTATGGACGCGGCCAGCCGACTCGGGCTGTTGCGCTTCTCCCTCGCCGCGACCCGACCCGATGCCTCCCGATGAGCGAGGCGGACGGCGGCGTCGTGGGCCCGGCCCGGCTGATCTACCGGCGTCTGCTCGGTTACGCCCGGCCTTACTGGCGACCCTTTTCCGTCTCGATCCTGGGGATGCTTGTCTATGCGGCCACCGAGCCGATCTTTGCCGCCATGATGCAACCCCTGCTAGACGGCAGCTTCGTGGATCGGGATCTGGATGTGGTACGCACTATGCCGGTGCTCCTGGTGGCCCTGTTCGTCGTCCGGGGTGGCGCCGGGTTCGTGAACACCTATTTTCTCAAGTGGGTGGGGCGACGGGTGGTGGCGGACCTGCGCCGGGAGATGTTCGAGCACCTGATGCGCATCCCTACCCGCTATTACGATCGCCACAGCTCCGGTCAGATCCTGTCCAAGTTCACCTATAACGTGGAGAACGTCGCCGAGGCCACCACCACGGCCTTGACTACCGTGGTGCGCGACGGTTTCACCGTCATGGGCCTGATGGCTTATATGCTGTATATCAATGCCTCCCTGTCGGCGATCTTCCTGCTGATCGGGCCCGCTATGGCGGGGGCGGTGAAATATGCCTCCAAGCGTTTTCGCCATCATAGCCAGCGTATCCAGGACCGAGTAGGTGCGCTGACCCATGCCGTCCAGGAGGTCATCGACGCCCACCGGGTGGTCAAGGCCTTCGGCGGACAGATCCAGGAGCAGACCCGCTTCGGCCATGTCAATGAGAAGACCCGCTCCCTGCAGATGAAGATGATCGCCACCGAGGCGGCCAGCGTTCCCCTGGTGCAGCTCATCTCGGCCCTGGCGATCGCCATGATCGTCTACCTGTCCACCATGCAGGGGTTGCGGGAGGGTATCTCGGTGGGCACCTTCATGTCCTTCGTGGTGGCTATGGGACTGCTGCTGCCGCCGGTCAAACGCCTGACCTCGGTCAACGCCCATCTGCAACGGGGTATCATCGCCGCCGAGAGTCTGTTCGAGCTCCTGGATACACAGACCGAAAGGGACACCGGCACCCGAACCCTGAGCCGCGCTACGGGAAGGGTTGAGTATCGGGGGGTGGGCCATGTCTATGACCCGGACCAGGGTCCCGTGCTCGCGGCTGTGACCCTCACCATCGAGCCCGGAGAGGCAGTCGCCTTCGTGGGGCGTTCCGGCAGCGGCAAGACCACCCTGGTCAGCCTCTTGCCACGTTTCTATGACGCGACCTGCGGGCAGATCCTCATCGACGGCGTGGAGGTGCGGGAGCTGACCTTAAAAAGCCTGCGCGACCAGATCTCCCTGGTGCCCCAGGATGTGGTCCTGTTCAACGACTCGGTGGCGAATAATATCGCCTATGGCCGTCCGGGGACCGTGGACCCGCAGGACATCGAACGGGTCGCCCACGCGGCCCATGCCCTGGATTTCATCCGCGCGCTCCCCCGCGGCTTCGAGACCCCCATCGGCGACCGAGGGGTGCTGCTCTCCGGCGGACAGCGCCAGCGGATCGCCATCGCACGGGCCATGCTCAAGGATGCCCCTATCCTGATTCTGGACGAAGCCACCTCGGCGCTGGACACCGAGTCCGAGCGCCATATTCAGGCCGCCCTGCTGGAGCTGATGCAGCACCGCACTACCCTGGTCATCGCCCATCGGCTCTCCACCATCGAGCATGCGGATCGAATCCTGGTCCTTGAGCAGGGGCACATTGTGGAGCGGGGTCGGCACCTGGACCTGCTGGCGCGGGAGGGGTACTACGCGAGGTTGCACCGGATGCAGTTCCAGTCGGGTCCGGCGGCCGCGTGAACAGATCGGCGAGCCGGAATATGATGACCCGTCTTGCGGAGGCGGTCTGGTACGGCGGCCATCCCCTCTCCTACGCCTTGTTGCCCTTGAGCTGCCTCTATTGCGGCGGCGTCAGGCTGCGCCGTCTGGCTTATCGGCGAGGATGGCTACGCAGCCATCGCCTGCCGGTCCCCGTGATCATAGTGGGTAATCTCACCGTCGGTGGTACCGGCAAGACCCCTCTGGTACTGGGAGTAACCGATTTATTGCGTTGCCGAGGTTACCGGCCCGGTATCCTGGTTCGGGGCTACGGCGGTAGTGGGACCCGGTGGCCCCGGTTGGTGACCGGAGACGCTGATCCTCTTGAGGTAGGAGACGAGCCGGTCCTGCTGGCACGGCGCAGCGGTTGCCCCGTCGTCGCGGGGGCCGATCGGGTCGCGGCCGGCAAGCTGCTTCTGGCCAGCTCTGAATGCGATATGATTGTGAGCGACGATGGGCTCCAGCACTATGGTCTGCGGCGGGACCTGGAGATCCTGGTGGTCGACGCCTCCCGCCGGTTCGGCAACGGGCGCTGTCTGCCGGCCGGCCCTCTGCGTGAACCTGTGGCCCGGGGTCGCGCAGCGGACCTGATCCTATGCAATGGTGCTCCTTTGGTTCCCGGATCGCTGGTCAATCTTGCTGACCAGGGAATCACGCGGGACTTGGAAAAGTTGCGCGGGCAACGGGTCACGGCGGTGGCGGGGATCGGCAATCCCGACCGCTTCTTCGCGCACTTGCGCCGCGAGGGACTACATGTGCACGAGCAGCCCTATCCGGATCATCACCCGTTCCGCCGTGAGGATGCAGCATCCTGGCCCCCCGGACCGGTGATCATGACGGAGAAGGACGCGGTCAAGTGCGCCGAATTCGCGCGCCCGGATTTCTGGTATCTGCCGGTGGCGTCACGACTCCCCGGCGAGTTCGAACAGTCGCTGTTGGAAAAACTGGAGAGCCTGTCTGACTATCGAGGGGTTGAGGCAGATTTTTCACTCGATTGAGGCGAATAGCTAAACCTACTTTAACGAAATCGAGCGGGAAATCTGACCAGCCTCCTCGATTCCGCAGTAGAACAGTCGTGAGTCAGACAGACTCTGAGGGTATCCACAATGGATAAAAGACTCTTGGACATCCTGCGGTGTCCCGTGTGTAAAGGCATCCTCTACTACGACAAACCGGCCGCAGAGATCATCTGCCGGGGCGATCGTCTGGCCTATCCGATCCGGGACGATATTCCCGTGATGCTCGAAGAAGAGGCACGGGAGCTGGGCCCCGAAGAAGAGGTCCCTGCGACATGAGCGGAAGCTACCGGTCGCCGGCTATCAAACAACCTGCTCTCCACATCTACAGGGAGAAACTTTTTGAACCACTCTTTTGAGTAAGTGTCAGGTCCCGGATGATTACATAGGATCTAAGATCGGGTCATTGTTGCGTGCCAGAGAGGTCATGGAATTGCTTGTAGCGATGTCGCTACCGGAGAACACGCCATGAACATTCACTGGTAGTGGTAAATTTTCAACTGATCGCGTAAGCGCCGGCAAGCCGGCGCCTACATCCGACACGACCCGGATCCGTGGTAGGCGCGGGCTTGCCCGCGCTCTACATCAACCACTATGGACTGAAAGTCCATAGTCTGGAGGACTAACGTCCTCATCCGTGGACAAGCCACGGACTGAAAGTGAAGGGACTTAACGTCCATAGTTTCAACTATGATGCGCTTCGCGCACTAAAGTTATTGAAGCAATGAAACGTGCTAGAAGGAGATCTTTGGGTAACCTTATTTCCATCGACCAAACTGCAGACGCACCACTCCTTCACAAGATTTAGGTAATCATCTCGCTTTCTTTTAAGGGATTTTATCTCCGAAGAACTAAATATGTTATCTAAACCGGGAAATGCTACTTCACTGTTTCTAAAGGACTCGATTATTCCAAATGATGACCACATAGTAATTAAAGACCACACTCTACAAAGAACCTCTATATCCCTGTCTACTTCGATCCATTCTATTCTCGGCCTACTCTCGTTATGTGCACACACTTTATTCCTGAATAGCATTGTCTTCGAATTGGCATTGGTGAAATGCCCCCCTGTTGGATGCATTTCTTTGTTTATAAAACCAACCTCGCTATTTCCGCACAGCCCACTCTTAAGCAATATAATTATGTACAGTATTCCATAATCTTCGTAAAGAGTTATCTCTTTGACCTTTGCTCACTAATTTTCCAATTAGACAAAAAATGGCATAGATTCCGCCCATTAATCACTGAGCATAAAAAGCATGTTCGAAAAAAGGGTTTTTCTCAGTATCAACATTTTGGAAGGCGTATATGGAGGCTCGCCATTCAATAAGCTCAAAAATCAGTTCATCCACGCCTTGGGGATAGTGACCATTTTTAAAATTATCACTATCAACCCATTCTTTCAACTTTGATAGTTCATTACGCCAGTAATCTTTACTTTCTTCGGATCCAGCGTTCTTGATATATCTTCATGTAGTCGTCGATTTCCCTGTTTACTTCTTCAATGGTGAAGTACCTCGTAGTAATTCTTAGCGAATAGTTTTTCGCATCATTCTCTGATTTGAACTCCACGCGGAACCTCGATTGCTCGAAAATTTGATTTAAGGGCACTTTGAAAAATACGGTTTTCGTCTACAGTACACATCAACAATCAATGGCTTACAGTCACTTGATTGGTGAAAATACCTATTTTCCAAGGTGCCCATATAAACTTACATGCGCCGCTTGTCTGATGGCTTGTCTATCTGTGTTTTTCTGCCTATGCGGGCTATTCTGCAACATCATTGAAGCTACCGGATCGTTTTTTCCATACTCAATCCAACCTGGATTGTCCCGCCACATGAGCCATAGTTCCGTGGTAGTGGTCAAATTTAAAATGGCATGGTTGTGCAACCTAAATGATTCGAACCCCTACCGTTTTTGCCATCCCTGGCACTGGATTCCGGCACTCCCTGCCGGAATGACGAGGTCGGGGTTGGCAGACTGCACCACTTAAAATTTATCCACTACCAGTTCCATGGACGCATTACCCTTTGTGTCCTTGTTGGCCTTTGCAGTTCGATCTCTTCCGTAGTCGATAGAAGCTGGAAACCAATGCCATTAAGCCAGCTGCCAGCGGCTGCTTGTTGTGGTCGGTCGGGTTAGGGACGTGCCTCGGCGTCGAGATATACAAACGACTCAATCTGCGAGGATTCGCGTGATTCATAGTTTTCCTTCTTTTTTGCCGCCCCTAATGCTTAACTTAATGGCATTGAATTGGAAGCTACTTGTTGGTCGGTAACAAATTCATGCGTGTTCGCTCTGGGGCTACGCTGGCCCTAGGAGGTGTTCTCAATCAACAACCTGAATCCATGAGGTAAAGGGCACCTTGAAAGATAGGTATTTTCACCAATCAAGCGACTCTAAGCCATTGAATGTTGAGTTGTACTGTAGACGAAAACCGTATTTTTCAAAGTGTCCTAAAATCATCGTGTTACCCCTAATTGAGAACACCCCCTAGATCAACCGGCTCGAAAGGGAAGCGGTCCGGGGGTCCCGCGGCGTGAAGCCAGCGCGGTGGTGATGCGAATCCCGGAGCCAGCACGGCGATGAGGGCGCTGGAGACGGTGCCGAAACCGTTGGGGCATTCCTCTAGGTTCATGGCGGCCTCGGGGCCTGCTTCCGCCGGGTAGGTCCGACTCGCCAGCAGGTCCTGCCAGGTCTGCTGGTGGTCGTGCTGTGGATCAGGTATTTCGGCGCTCCGAAAACGCTGCAAATAGCTGCGGATGCGCGGGTGGCCGCTATCGTCCAGCTCAGTGTCGCTGAGCATGTGCAGCCCAGGGGGGACCACATGGACCCGGATCTCTCCATCACCTCCGTGGCGCAGCCAGTAGGCGTCTTTGGTATCGGCCACCACAAGATTGAAGGGGCGGTAGGCGTTCGAATCGAGATCAGCCAGGGCGCCGGCTGCCGATTTGGCCTTGGCGTGGTCCAAGGCCTCCAGGACCAGCTCACCGCGGCTGCGTTTTCCAGGGGCCGGCCCTAGGGAACCGGTCCGGTTCATGATCGCCGCCACCACCGCCTGGTCATTTATGCCCAACCAACTCCCGCCTCCGGTGTGGTCGAGACCGGCCACGACTGTGGGTCGGTCTGGCCAATGGCGTGCCGGGGGCTCCGCGGAGCGGCGACGTACCTCATCGCGGTTCGCGGCCAGCAGCAGGGGCCAGTCATGGCCGGGTCGCCGCAGAATTACCAGGGTGCACACGTGAGATCGTGCCCTAAGGAAAAGAAGATACTCGGCGCTGGTTGCCTTTCGGGATCAGGGAGCAGCGGACCGCGAACCCTCGTCCACCGGGGTTACGAGCCGCACTACGCCATCGACATCCGTTACCCGCATTTTGGTCCCTTCGACACAATCGGGTCCGCTGATCTTCCAGATGGTGTCATCCACCCGTAGCTTTCTGGTACCGTTCACGATGGGTTGGTCCAGGGTGAAGATCCGTCCGATGTATTGGTGCCCGCGCTTGTTGAGGGTAGGCGTGTCGGTGGCGATGGGATGGCGTCTGAGGTAGCGCCGACCGAGGATCAGGCTCAGGATGCTGAAGACGCCGAACAGCACCAGCTGGATCTGCCAGCCCAGCCCCGAAAAGACCGCCAGCACCAGCCCAACCGTTGCGGCCGCTACCGCCAGCCAGAGGAAGAAGGCCGCGGGCGAGAAGGCCTCCAGGATAATCAGGACGATGGCGACCAGGACCCAGTGCCAGGGACCGACCGTTGTGATCCAGTCCGTGCTCATGCCGGTTCATCCGGTGCCGATGCCTTCCCACTCGGGCGCCGGAGAGTCGCGCGGGCGATCTCTCCGATGCCGGCCAGCGAGCCAATCAGGCTGGATGCCTCCAGCGGCAGCATGACGACCTTCTGGTTCTCGGCGCTGCCGATCTGTTGCAGGGCCTCGGTGTATTTCTGGGCGACGAAATAGTTAATGGCGTTGATATCTCCTTTGGCAATGGCCGCGGAGACCACCGTGGTCGCCTTGGCCTCCGCCTCGGCCAGGCGCTTCCGGGCCTCCGCCTCGCGGAAGGCCGCCTCTCGCTCGCCCTCGGCCGCCAGGATCGCCGCTTGTTTCTCACCTTCGGCCGTGAGGATCGCGGCCTGGCGCAGACCCTCGGCCTCCAGGATGGCGGCCCGCTTGTCGCGTTCGGCCTTCATCTGGCGCGCCATGGCGTCCACCAAATCCCGGGGTGGTGAGATGTCTTTGATCTCGATACGGGTCACCTTCATGCCCCAGGGCGTAGTGGCATCGTCCACCACCGTCAACAACCGGGTGTTGATCTTGTCGCGTTGGGACAGCAGCTCGTCCAGATCCATGGAGCCCATGACGGTGCGGATATTGGTCATGGTCAGATTGAGGATGGCATGCTTGAGACCGGTGATCTCGTAGGCCGCGCCTTGGCCGCGTCCAGGACCTGGAAGAAGACCACCCCGTCCACCGTTACCATGGCGTTGTCCTTGGTGATTATCTCCTGGGACGGTACGTCGAGTACCTGCTCCATCATATTCTGCCTGGAGCCGATCCGGTCGATGAAAGGGATGATGGCATGGAGGCCGGGGGTCAGGGTCCGGGTGTAGCGTCCCAGCCGCTCCACCGTGTATTCGGAGCCCTGAGGGACCTGTTTGACGCCCAGGACGATAATGACGACCGCGAGAACGACAATGCCGATGACCACGACTCCTTGCATAATCAACCACTATGGACTGAAAGTCCATAGTCTGGAGGACTAAAGTCCTCATCCGTGGACAAGCCACGGACTGAAAGTGAAGGGACTTAACGTCCATAGTTTCAACTCTGATGCGCTTTGCGCACTAAAGTTATTGAAGCAATGAACCCCATACTGATCGATACCCGAGTTAATGCTATCGCAAGTATAGCCGTTCCACGCTGTCCAGTGTCTGTAGCGGACCAGACCCTGCATCCATGAGCCGGCCCGGCATCCAACCACCCAGGTCACTCCTGCGCCGGGTCGGGAGGGCCATTGCCGGCTACGCCATGATCTGCGACGGCGACCGTATCCTGCTCGGCGTCTCCGGCGGCAAGGACTCGCTGTCACTGCTCGCCATTCTGCGCCACCTGCAAACCTACGCCCCGGTGCGCTTCACGCTCGGGGTCGTCACGGTCGATCCGCAAATACCCGGATTCGACCCTGGCCCGCTCAAAGCCTACTACGACCGCCTGGGTGTGACCTGGTTCTATGAGCAACATCCCATCCTGGAGCAGGCCAAGGCGCGAATGGACGGGGATTCCTTCTGTGCCTACTGTGCCCGCATGAAGCGCGGCATCATGTACGGCACCTGCCGCCGCGAGGGCTATGGGGTACTGGCCCTGGCCCAGCATCTGGACGACCTGGCCGAGAGTTTGCTGCTGTCCCTCTTCCACGGCGGGCAACTGCGGACCATGAAGGCGCGGTATCTGAACGATAGGGGAGACATCCGCGTCATCCGGCCCTTGGTCTATTGTCGGGAACGCCAGACAGCCGACTTTGCGCGCGCAGCAAAGCTGCCGGTGGTTCCCGATAGTTGTCCTGCGTGCTTCTCCTCCCGACCAGGCGCGAACATATGAAAGCGCTGCTGGCCCGCGAGGAGGCAGATTACCCCCACCTGTTCGCGAATATGCTGCATGCGATGCGTCCGTTGCTGACTGAGGGGGATCGGGATGCATGATGGACGCTCGATGCTTACGGGGCGAGCGCGTATGAATTTGGTAGTGGTAAATCTTTAAGGGTCATGTCGCTTTTCGCTGCCGAACCGTTTGCTGCGTTCACCACACTCCACCGCTGTGCTGCGGTCTTACCGGGAGTGTAGGATGTGGTGAGCGCAGCGAACCGCATCGATAGAGCTGGCAGCCGGCGATTGGTCGCTGGTAACTAGAAGCCTGGTCGGTGGGCACAGCCCACTACGGTCATGCCGAGGGTGGAGATAGAACAGTCCGGAATCCATAAAGAGCCAATCTTTGAACTATGTAGAGGGGAGGTTGGACCGCTATGCGATTCGGCAGATTTGAAGTCTTTTGGGACTATCGACCCCTCTATTCAGTTGAGAATTTGCCACTACTGCGCAGGATTCTCCTCCACTTTCCGCACTAGTACCCCATTTCACCTTATTTTTGGTTCTCAGCGCGGCGAGAGGCGGCCAGCTGCGAGGCGCGCAAGCGCCGGAATAGCCCGTCCTCTTTCAAGCTCGCGCAACACCGCAGTTGGCCGCCTCTCGTCGCGCCCAAAGGGAGCCCCCCAAATGCGCCAAAGCGGCGTTACAGCGCTTGGCAATAGAGTGTATTCCCTGCGCGTTGTGCCTTGCCGTGACGCGTTTGAGAGGCTCTAAGACCGAAAAATAAGGTGAAATGGGGTACTAGGCCTTGGGCTTCTCAGAATAACTGCTATGCTACGGAAGTATAATTTCCTTTGACAGAAGATAACCGAGTTTTTATTATGAATGGCTCGTTGTCGGAGGGGTTCCCGAGTGGTCAAAGGGATCAGACTGTAAATCTGACGGCTCAGCCTTCGGAGGTTCGAATCCTCCCCCCTCCACCAGTGGCGATTGGGGATGACGGGTCGTGGTGGGTTGCAGCCCGGCGGTTTGTCAAGCGGGTGTAGTTCAACGGTAGAACCTCAGCCTTCCAAGCTGATGGCGTGGGTTCGACTCCCATCACCCGCTCCAGCAAGGAAGTGTCAGAAGCTGTCTGGTTAAAACGGATCCTAGCGCTGTGTTGCGTTATACCGCGTTCGACGCCTGCTCCCCCAGGTCTTTTCTCGTACGGCCAACGCAATCTACACGCGAAGCGAGGTCCGCGCGGATAGGCAGCACAGGGGGTAATATGGGTGTAGGTTGCGTTAAGACGCTGGCACCGGTGCTACTAGAGCTCACAAGCCTTTGTGCGTCACAACGCAACACGTCCGATTTCCCAAACAGCGTCAAATAGCTCAGGATTGCGTTTAACCAGACAACTTCTCAGGTATGCCCATGTAGCTCAGTTCGGTAGAGCACACCCTTGGTAAGGGTGAGGTCACCGGTTCAATCCCGGTCATGGGCTCCAAATTCACCTTTTATAACAGGTCACATGCCAAGTAGGGCACACTACAACATTTGGTATTTTGGGGAGAGGAGTCCATGTCGAAAGAGAAATTCGAACGCACCAAGCCGCACGTCAACGTCGGGACGATCGGGCACGTGGACCATGGCAAGACGACGCTGACGGCGGCGATCACCAAGGTGATGGCCGCGCAGCACGGCGGTGAGGTCA
>Ga0209679_1000393_pt1 | contig 16402 bp, 15 predicted proteins | sample WorMetHEROISLAND_4_FD_187408 | JGI IMG/M metagenome (GOLD analysis project Ga0209679, IMG submission 187408) | Marine gutless worms symbiont microbial communities from Max Planck institute for Marine Microbiology, Germany - Olavius sp. 2 HERON... ...
AACACAAGTTGACAAAAAGCGTTTCATCATGGTTCTACTGTGTTCAGGAGCAGAAGCCATGTTGCGAGGATCCAAACAAGACAGTGATCGAGCTACTGTGTATTTGATAGGTGTCTTCTGAACCAACTTCTTGCACACAGCTATCAGCACTGATTTGGCATCGGTTCTGAAGCCTAGCATATTTCTGTCACTCACTTTCTTCTTCTTGAAGCCCTCACTTCGAATAATTCTGTCTGCTAAGAAGCCCAAATCAATAGCAGAGTTGCGTTTGGATCATCGTTGGTGTCAAAACTTGTTACATCATTACATGTCACCAGTGAATCTATAACATCTCGTTTCACAAAACGACTGAGCAAGTCTTTCACCAGTTGCAACATTTCATTTTCACTGACTTTTCCCTGACTTTTCAAAAAAATATTTTTCCCTGACCTTTCCCTGACCACTCAAATTCCCTGACTTTTTCCAGTTTTTCCTGACCTGTAGGAACCCTGGATAACTCCACGGGTGCACTCAGGTACGACCAAACGAATAGGCCTACAATGTTGGCTACATTAGCGGCTGCCCGCAACCGTGGAATAAGTGTGTTTAACTACTATCTGGAGTGTATAAGTTCGTTTAACACTCACTTATCCCACTCCAGACAGTGGTTTAACATACACTTGGCATACTTGCGCAAATTGAGTCTAAAATTAAATTTTCACACTAGGGCCTACCGGTATGTCTTAATGTAGTAGTGAACATTAATGAGTTGCGATCGTTTTACAAGGTAAAGCCGTTACAAAAACAGTGCAAGGCGGACTAGTTTTATATCCCCTTATTGCAAATTTCTCGTAGTGTATGTATGGCAAAAATTGTGAAAATCAGTTCACATGTCAAAGTTCTGTTCGATGTCCGTCTGTCAATCAAATCACACGCTGATAGTGTCAAAACGATCACGACATGATCGCAAGGTCTTGTCTTCACCGACGGATAGCTCCAGGACTCTTTAATTTTATCAGACAACGTTCATCCAGAAATTAGAAAATGTCACTCCGAGCGAGGCCTTAAATATGAGACGAGGGTACGGAAAAGTTGTGATTTGCGGCCTTTAAGTCGCAGTATCTCAGAAACAGCACAGTATAGGAACAAAGTTGCAATTTTTCGCTACTGAACAGTAATGCCATAAGCGCTTTCGATAGGTCACAAAATCAATGACCTTAGGTGATCATACTATCAGCGGCAAAAATGTAGCCCACGGACTTATTTTCTGACAACATGGAGGTTCATAGTTTATACGTAATTCGCAGGGTTCCCTGGACAGGCGGCGTCAAACGACAGCAGAGCGATCGAAAACGGCGATTTTCAGTGCACACCTATATCTTTCGGACCTTTAGGGAGAAGCCAAATTGTCATACGGTAATATGTAGTCCCTCTCTGGCTTTCTACTGACCCATAAATAGATGACCTTGAATGGCCATTTTAGGTTAAATTCTGTTTTCGGGCCAGTATGTCTAGCGCCCGTATCTTGTGTTTTTGAAGGAGACAACTGTGTGAAAACAAAGATACGCGTATGTAATCCGTGGCAAAAATATAGCCCATAGATGAGGTTTCAGCGGTTAGAAGCAGGGGCTCCCCGGAGAGTGGCGTCAAACAAAAATAGGGCGCTTCAATTATAGTACTCGCGTTAGCATAGCTTAATTTTATTCGCTTGGTTACGACATTGACGCGAATGATTTAAGTCTGCCTAGGTTAATGTGCGTAGGTTAGTTATGGACAGTAACTGGGTTAGAACAAAATGCATAGCTGACATGCTAGTAGCCAGCTTTTTGTTTGAGACCGCGTAATATCGACGGACTGGGCAATCACGTTTACCTACATTCAGGCATTTTTCATTGCTCGATTGCAACAAGCTTTGCATTGCTTTTTCCAATCTTCAGTATTTGGTACAAACGCATATTCCTTGTAACACGTGTGTGACCCTACCAAGTGTGACCTACCAACGTGAACAACACCACGAAAGCATAAAGGCATTACCTTAGGCATACAGTATTACTGTTTCATTGTCACGTATTAGCACTGGATACATGTTTACTTCTCTGATACTGTCATACAATATTCATGCGAAAACGTACTTTTACAAATGACACAAGGACAGACAGACTAGTATAACTAAAAAGTTTGTAAGGAAAGAAAAAAGATATCGACGCCGAGTGCCGACATGTTATGTGGCCGTCCGTCCAGTGCCAAGCGTCTACTGTTACAGCTGCACCCTCTGGAGAAGAAATCTGTATTTTCTATTACTCGCGACGACGAAGACGACGTTGATTGCTGTGGTTTCTGATGTCCGTCGACCTTGACCTTTGACCTCTGAACAGAAAATTGGCATTCCACTTACTCGTGCCACCATTTTGATTTTTCTATGCATTTTTTGTTTTTGAGTTACAAGCCCGTACAGGACAGACAAGACGCATAACGCGGCTTATAGGGCAGCTGCATAACAAGTCAGTAGACAAGGATTTGTGCTTATGTTGCTTGGAAGACGGTGAAATACACTTATCAAGACCACGTTTAACTACAGAATCTGTTTATTATATACCACTCAATTTACGCAACTATACAAATTATGCAAAATACTATAGTAAAATACTTCTGTGCCAAACTATTAATGTACACAGTGTTCAGTTAGTGCTAACTAGTACATAACCATGATTACAGTGAACCACTACACTACAGCAAGTGACGTAACTACAGTAGTCAGATCATGCAAGACAAGTTAGACAACCATTATCGCTGTACAAGCTGCCTATCTCAAACGCAGGAGATTTTCCCAGCATCATCAGAAAAAGAAAGCATAGTTACAATGACAAAAACTATTGCAGGCAATTACAGCAGGTCTGGTTAATGCTTGAAACAGTCCAAGTTCAACGACTTCTACTACCGCATTCAACGTTTTGCGTGCAAATAATACAGCGACGGCATTCAACTCAAATGACGCAACTGGACAAAACCATTTCTAAGTGGACAGAACACTTGTCTCTATGCTGCAACAATTCAATCCACCAAGTACAATGGTACAAAAATCTGTTAAGCAATGCTGCAAAGACAAACAAATAACTGGAAAGTAAAGAAACTTGTTGAACTGTGACTTTAAACCGAGAACGGCTTACTAACAGAACTAATAAACCATGACACATCAAGACAACAGCAAAGGCAACTGAACAGTATTAATGCTCAAAATACTGACACACTATTGACACAATAATTTACAATTGTCAGTCTACATTTTGTACAGTGAAGTCATGATACCAGGACTTCAAAAACGCCTGAATTTCTGTGTTAAAAGACTGTAAAAAATTTACAATACAATTCTAAACAAATGACAACTATACAGCACACAATGAATTGAGAAAAACACAAAAGTTACAAGGATAATGGACAACCACAAGTACACCAGTTAGCCTCCATACGATGAAGTGCTGATCAGCAAGTCAAACAACAGAGTCAGAAATGACAACGGCGCTCTAACCTCCCTGAAATCAGAACAAATAATAGCAAAAACGAAATTCATGTTTTGCTGACAGACACTATAGTATACAATTTGGTGCTATATTGTTTGCAGCAAAGGAAGCATTGATCCAAATGCAAAAATCTCATCAGTTGATGCTGCTAATGTGTCATGCTAACTGCAAACGGCGCTGCGACACAACGACGCAGTTTCTTACATAGAAAGCAAAGCAAGTTACACGGATGAAAACAATAAAATGCTAAAATGACACACAGGATATGCAGAAAATGAAGCATGTTCATCATTTCTATTTAAATGAAAAAGCTTGCTAAAATACAGAAGAGCTAAAACAGCACAGTTCACCATTAAGTTGTGATTATAAGTACACCAATTACAATGCAAAATATTTACATTACGTTCGTAATATAAATCTGGCAAATATTGCTAGCATGCAACATGAGAAGTGCTAAGTGAATGACGGCAGTTAGCAAACAGAAGATATTATACATGCATTACGTGCATGACAAGTATGCTCTAAAATGCACCAAAGGTATATCAAGCGACAGCCAGAGCCAAATGCCAAGGAAAGCATACGATTCTCAGGTAATGTGGAAGACACAGTTACTACGTAGCAGGCTGTAAATTTTACACCATCATTCCAACACCAAGCACAGCCCCAAGCGCATACATTAAAACAAAATGACAATACAGAGGCACCGCAAAAGTTTCCAACATTTCATGCCAGAATACACTTATCAGCTGATTCAGTCTCTGTCCACAGAGACTAACATAACGATACTGGTTCAGTGAAAAAGTCAATAAACCGCAGCTATCACTTTCACCATCAAACTTCCTAAGTTCTGACCAGACAACAATACCAGCTCAGACATTTCAAACAAGTTTCCAAACGATTCCACTATATGTGACAAGGTCATATAACAGCCGGATGTGTATGTATATGAAGTGCAAGCAAATGACAAGTACACTACACTGTGTCTATGCACTAACAACACCGCAAGCATAAACAGACACATGCACACAGCTAAAACTACAAAACACAACGGCAACACTAGGGAAGAAAAACTACTACGTCGGAGAATTGTACAACCACTATAAAAACTGCACTATATAGAATGAATCTGAGAAACACGACGGGTGTTGTGCATGCAGAGGATGACACCGACAACAGCACCAAACACACTACATACTACACAACAACGAACGGCAAATTCATTACGACGAACAACACTAACTAGTGACGCCTGCCAGCATCTTCTCAATACTACTACACAGCCACCAAGCAAACCACTGTAACTTATCATCAACAAAATGACAACTGTACCACCAATAAGATCAACAAATCAAACGACTCCCTTCAGCATCCAACCACCGCTCCACTGCTTCACGGGATAAGTACTGTGGAAAGGCCATAGATTACAAGCCAGAACAATGACGATACAGTAAAACAGCAGTTAGACGTTTTCAATGTACAAATGTACATATCTGTACAGCAGCCATTTTTGAACGAGTTTTGTACAAGTGACAGTCCGTTTTTACAGGTATCTATGCAAAACTGTGCAAACTGTACATTAGTTACATAATAATGTATATTGATAGGCAGATTCGGTATTCACGTCTATTCTTTGCACAAAGAATTCCATAAGGTAGAAACACAGTTTATGTACAGTATACACTACAATATAAACGGCAGAATTCACTTACATGCAATAACTACATACCTCATCTGTAAAGCCCACATATAAACTAAGAAAACCTACGTTCAAAACCACAGTTCATTATTTAAAGAACATATATTAACAAAAATTCACAGCAAAAATGAAATCAGCTCAAATGATCGATAATATAATCTGACAAACACTTATCAGACATCTATGTGAACTAATGCAATGCAAACACGAAATGATGATTAAATGTCTAAAATCATTTGTTTACCTATAAATATCTTAATATCGTAAGCACTAAAATTAACATGTTAAATATAAAAAAGGCAATAACAATTCCTCTCAACCATAAGCAGAAAAAGTTATGTGTTACATAGACACAATGCACGGAGACGCAGCAGAAGATACGACGGGTGACGCCATGAACACAAGACCACTACAGAGTGCCGTTGGTAGCAACGCCAATAGGCGGAAGATCAGTGTTGTTCTTCATGTAGTACTTCTCCAGCTTGGCAAGAATATGTTTGCCATACGTGTACTTGCGGAGCACAGCAACATGCGGACGGATCTTGCTGATGAGCAGTTTGCGCTGTGGTGGATCGGCAACGTCGATCATGCGCTGAACTACGTAGTTGGCAAACTGGTCTTTCATCATCGTGTACAATGCAGACTGCGGCCTACAAGTGAAATACATCACACCACTTCACAACATTTAATAACAGCTCGCACGATTCATACAGTTCTTGAAGAAAAAAAACAATCCGTGTCTCCCAATCAAATTTCAATAACACATCTTAGCCAAGGTATGACGAAATGACTAGCCCTGTATCTGACACCGTAACTAATCTCAGTTAATGCCAGCTAATTGGCTGAGGGTTCTTACAATGGACAATGGCAACTAACATCCAGTGCAAGACTATACGGTAAACAATTACCAGCAACCATATGGTTCACAGTTTCTTGTTCAGCACGTCTAAAATGATTTCTTGTAGCAAGGTACAGACTTGCAAGGCATGTGCCTTGGCCTGATATGGGAGCAATTTAGCAGACAACATGTGCAACATGGTAGGCCAAATCTCGCTTTCGGATAGCAGGGTCAGTTACTGTAGTGCGGCTAACACATTAACCAACAACCAGTCATGGGTATCATGTCTGACTATAGTTGATATCAGGACGCAAGCCATGGCGAAAGATATACATAAAAATTATACGTATTCTGACTATTCTCCCATGTAACTACTGTAACACTAAACTTTAATTATCTGTTTCACACGTTCTTAATTCTGACCGTACATTTTACAAACAAAATGACATAACATGGATGGTTGTAACTTACCCACTGCTATCATTACACACTTCTTCAATGAGCAATGCACGTTCTGAGCGAGGTGCATGTGAGATGCACTTCTCAATCACATTGCTATACACAAAACGACAGCATCTCAGAAAGACTGTCCACATTTACGAAGCCAACAACATGGATTGCAAATAATTCAGGAACAAACCACATACCGGGGTACAAATGGTTTGTTGCTTTAACTTACATCTTGTACTACTTTCATTTTCTGTTTCACTGACATATTTTTCCAGTTATTTCAGGCTAGGCTAGGTCCCCCAAAAGTGAACTTTTCAGAACTGACGGAGCAGGACCTTTTTCAAGCCAGACACCTTCACCTTAAGCCTATATCAGAACTGCGATTCGACTACGATGAAAAACTTTTGACATGTCCATCTTTTGCTGGTGTCAAATCGCATCGAATGGAAGCAGGCGTGCAATACATCGTAGTCGGATGTCGTATCAATTGTAATCAAGGCATCATGCAAACAACAGCGTCAAAGCTCGGAAGCGTAATCAACAAACAGTAACAAAACATCTACTACTACAGTAAAACCTTTAGTTACTCCAGGTTACACTGCATCCCCTGGAAAACCTTTGTGAACTGCTGCAGCAAGTTGTTTAGCAGGCCAGATGCCCTTCCTGTCATCTAACTGCAACCATCAGCATCAAAGCACTGAAAGGTTATCAACCAGCAGTAATGAACTGAAAATGTCACACATTAGTGTGTTTGCACATTGTTTTCTGTCAGGTTGTCATATGGCAAAGTTGCTATGTGGTAAACATGAAACGTGCAGATGAGATAAATATAATAACCAATGCAGTACTTAACATCAAACAGTACCTTGCAAATTTGTGCTGACTTAGTGGCAGAACTTTGCCTCGGACCTGTGCGACAATGCGACTACGGTCCTCTGCCCGGCCGTGCTCCAACACATGCTGTACAACATAGTTGCCATACTGGTCATGCAGCAGTCGTTCTGTGTGTTCATGCATCTCCTCCAGCAAACCAGATGTCTGCTCCGGTAAACAGTGCTCCAGGATTCGCTGAATGATTCGGCAACCATACGGATGTGTTGACAGGTTGAACACCTGCGATCCAATACAAACAAACAGGCAAATGTGAAACACATGGCAATATAATCCTCCATCAGGCAGAATGTCACAACAAACAGTCAGCAGTACTAAACCAATGCCACGACATCACAAAATGAATATTCATTTCATTTACTCTAAACAAACACCAGACTAATTCAAAAACTCAAAATGTAAAGTTTTTTTTTCTTTTAATACTTTCTACAGGTTAAGTTGGTTTTCCAAGTATTCTCAAGAAAACCTTTGGGAACTGTTGGAATATAACATTTTGACCTGGCTAGATGCCCTTCCTAAAGTCTAACCAACGAACCAACAGTTCACGGCACTGAGAACAATACAAAGCACATTTGATTAGTATCATGGCTAGAAGTAGAAAGTCTAACTCGACTCGACACAACACATCAAAAAATTTATCGAGCGCCATTTACTGTAAAAGAAAAACAGCAACGCATTGCATTGTCAATAAAATGAATGAGCAGTAGGGACACATGAAATTCGTTTTGGACGAAAAATGAACTAAATTGCGAAATTTAGCATTTTGGACGAAAAACAAAATTCACAATTTTGGACGAAATTTGGACGAAAAACGGCCAACTGATCGCCAAACCAAAAGCCATCCGTGATCGAGGTACGTCGAAAAGTGCAGTGACAGTTCCAGCATATGCTATTCCACCACGACCTTGAACTTTGACCGTTTGACCCCAAAATTTAGCACATTCATCTGTGTCCCATAATACATTACTGGTGTAGGTTTGGTGAAAATCCAACTAATACCTTTCAAGACATGTTTTAACAAGCCCACCAAGTGCTGTTTCTTCCACAGTGACCTCGACTTCAACACATATTGTGATGCATTCATCTCCGTCCCATAGTGCACCACTGATGTAAGTTTGGTAAAAATGTGTCAAATACTCTGCAAGATATTGTATTAACGTTCTGGGACACACACGCCAATGCACAGACAGACGAACAGGACAAAAACAGTATGCCTCCAGCCACACTACATTGCGTGAAGGCATAACAAAACAAGCTGTGGTGCGAGGCACAACAAACCCCACCCCCTGCTGCCACCTAGCGAATGATACTGACTTGTTAACGCCAGTCATCTGAGCTATGGCCGGTGATAACAAACAAATTGACTTTTGACCCGCCAACCCGTTTACCCGAATTGACCCAAAATTTAATCAATTTAATCAGTTCGTCCCATGGTCACTCCACACCTTCCCTGGAAATTTTATGCAAATCAGTCCAGCCATTTTCTCGTAACGTTGATGACAAAGAAACAAAGAAAGGAAGAAATTGCCCGAAAACAATACCCAGTCCCCCTACCGGGGGCAGGGTAAATAGACTGATCTCAAGTCTATTACACGACTCTTACTGGTGTTGGTGATATCTCAACTGGACTACCATATCTCTGTGCTGTCCAAGTTGCTAAGCTGTACAGTTGATGTGCTGCCGGGAGTTCACAATGCATAAGTCCGTCTAATATACCAACTCAAGCTGCAAGACCACATCTCATTCTGTCTGCGGGACCTAAACTGGCTGTCAGTATGTTACCATGTGCAGTATAAACTTTGCATGCTGACGTAGATTATACTGTCCATCATGGATACATCAGTGAGCAGGTCGGCACTATCTGCAAGGACACTGCCTACTAGACAGTGTTCTGCCAACACTACACGCAACGTCATGCCACATCTGCAAACAAAAGTCTGGTGAACATGGTTTCTCGTATGCTGGACCAGCTGCATGGAATTCACTACCAAACTCAACAGAGCTGTTCCAACTTTTAACATGTTCACGTGCAGGCTAAAAACAGCTTTTTAAAGTAGCTTTTAACTGCTCATTAGGGACAAAAGAAATATGTTGTCCAAAATGTCATTTTCGACCATCCAAAATCACCAATTTCATCCAAAATTTCGTCCACATTTCTAATTTTCGTCCAAATTAAGTCCAGCTATTAAAAGGTATTTAATTTGCAAACGGACAAATATGTACTGATTTCCAAGTCTGTATAAGGAAATGAGCATTTCTTCTTAAAATGGTAGACATGTTTGAAGTTGTTTCATTGAAAAGTTAAGAGTGCTTTTAATGTACACTAATTTTGTATTGTGCAACCAGCATGTACCGCACAGGCACGCTTCAGACTTAATTGACATGGTTGTGCCAGTACAGCACCTCACAGAAAGATGCCACCTACACGTAGGTTACGTTCGGCACAAGGTGGCCTTTTCGACATACCTCGATCACGGATGGCGTTTGGTTCGGCGATCAGTTGGCCGTTTTTCGTCCAAATTTCGTCCAAAATTGTGAATTTCGTTTTTCGTCCAAAATGCTAAATTTCGCAATTTAGTTCATTTTTCGCCCAAAACGAATTTCATGTGTCCCTACTGCTCATTCATTTTATTGACAATCAATGCATTGCTGTTTTTCTTTTACAGTAAATGGCGCTCGATAAATTTTTATTATAATGACAATGAAGGCACGATGATTTGTACACGACAAAAATTGACAGCAACAACAGCCTGTTAGTTGCTTGACAACATTTTAACTCAAGTGACATGACAATACCTGATCACACAACCGACACACCAATATGACACAAAGTAAACTGCTAAACACAGCAATGCAAACCTGGCCCTTGAATGCATCAATGATGAAATTGACATGCACTGGGTCAACACACTCAATACACTTCTGCACCACATGGTTGCCATTCTGATCTTTAATACACTTCTGAACATGTCCATCAAGTTCTTTCACGATCTCCACCTGACAGCCATTAATCACCATTCAATGCTCTCTCAAGCAAATTAACAACCCGAACTGATACATTACTTTCAAGGCCTGTAAGACTGTATGACTTTCCCAATAATACTGCTACGGCTGATATTACAATATGTAAGCAAATATGCACAACTATTACAATTACAGGGTACAACTAATTAGAAACGGATGCTAACGAGAATAGTAAAGGTCAAGTAGGTAAAAACTGATCATTTTACAGTCTAAAATATCGTTAAAATTACATACTGACACTATTGTCATACTGACACTATTCCCAGACAAAGCAGTAGAATGTGAGTACTAATATATCTTATAATTTACGACACAGCAATCTATCTTACTGCAATCTACGAGGCCTACTGCTACTGTGCAAGAAATCCACATCAACAGTACCTGCATTTCAGACGGAATGCTCTCCAGAGCCTTCTGGACAATTCGACATCCATACATCTGCAGTGACAGCGGCATAACGTGGCCACGTATACGCTGTGCTAACATCTGCTTCTGCTCGCTGGTTCCAAACTCAAAAAATTTCTGTATGACGTAGTTGCCAAATACATCTGTCATCAGGCTGTACGCAGCCGATAAGATCTCATTGAATACCATCGCCTTTTCTGACGGTGATGCCCTCTCTAATTTCTGTTGAATAAATCTACATAGAAACACAGCCAAAAACCAACTAGTACATTAGTAGACACTCATGTTATATTTAACATTGCTCCTACATTTAACCCATTCAGCATCAAGCAATGTACCTCTTAAATGAAAGCACCCACAACAGTATATTACTACAAAAATTACCTTTAACTTATCGCAGCTGTTTAATACTGTAATACAGAATTTATAGGTGTGACAGGATACTAGCCTAGTAAACAAGGCCAGCAATTCATCTTTTCTAAGTAACGTAAACTGGGGTAAGATTAGAGTCACTTCAGCATTAGACACTCATATCTTTTATCCCATTAAGATAATATTATGCAATGTAGTAATTACGGGGGCTCTACTTCTGACTGCCAATTGACTAATACTCAGTCACACTGGCCCACTCCCCCAAATTTAAACTAGAAAAAGTTGCACTCGACGGTAGCGTCGAGTGCTGTGTGCCTCCGCCGTGATGGCGTGACCTTGAACTTTGACCTTTTGACCCCAAAATCTAATCAGTTCATCTCTGTCCCGAGATGCACCAGTGACAAAAGTTTGGCGAAAATCCGTCAACAGATACTGGCGATATCGCGGAAACATGAAACTACCACGTGAATCACGGACAGACGGCGGCACGGACGACCCGAATACATATAGCCGCCGCCGGCGCCTACCGGCGGCGGAGGCTAAAAATGGGTGTTCAACCTCACCCTGCCATGGGGGTGAGATCGAAACTGCGCACATATTGTCAAGAATTCAATGTCACCTCTGCCACTGGATTAGATTGAACACTCTGACAGTTTAAAAATCTTCCAATCCCTGTGAAACCGGTAAAGTGCTTGCTGAGACTAGGCTCAGAGACCTGGTCCGATTGACACCCATCCAACTACCCCTCGTACCACCTACCTCTACCCATACTCCCTTACCCCTAACCCACACTAAAAGCTTAGATGCCTGGTCCGAGCGATGACTCAGACACCCTACCCCCTACTTACAATCGCACACCATTTTTCGACATCACGTGACCAACACTTTGCTTCTTATTATGTTTCCACTATCCTTCTTTTTTGTATGTACATTGTACATGTTGCTAATCAGCATACTACAGAGAATGTACTGTGACATACTTGGCCTCTGCAGTAAAAGAAATGAATAATTTACAGTACCGCAAAGGTCACTGTTCACACTTGCCACCATTTTCAGAACAGGATTGCAGTAAATGTAAAAGTAAGTTAATTTCATTAGTGAACTTTAAAAATAGGATGATTTTGTCATCATAACATAAAGATAAGCTTGCTTCAAAACAACATGCTTTTACCCATTTCAGTTGCAAAAACTTTTTTGTTTTGTTCAATCACACTCCTATGTTAAATCACACCCCAACTCACGGTATCCTAGATGCCACCAGTATTCCCAGGGATTAACAGAGTACACAAAATACACATGCTTGCTATCATTTTACTGTTTTCCTTGCAAAAATAACAACACAACAACAGGTGAATAACACGATATTTATGTCAGTGCAAATGTCTAGTATAAAGACCAGTACTACAGAAATTTCAGCAATCCAAAACAAACAACGAAGAACAAACCGAGATCCGTGTTGATCTTGAGAAAACTCGACAACGTGATTTGCGATGTCAGACAACTGTATGTTTGGTATCTGGTTGTTGCGGAAATCCTCCAACAGCTGACTGCGTCCTGTTGCATCCTTTGACGCCGACGTGCTGCAGTACACAAATACATTCCAACATGCACTTGCCCAAGATTAAAACTACTGCCTTCTTAACTAGAAAAATTTGCACTCAATGGTAGCGCCGAGTGCTGTGCACCTCCGCCACGATGGTGTGACCTTGAACTTTGACCTTTTGACCCAAAAACGTAATCAGGTCATTTGTGTCCCAAGATGCACCAGTGACAAAAGTTTGGCGAACATCTATCAATAGATACTGGAGATATAGCGGAAACATGAAAATCTGGGATGCATTCGGTCATGCCGTGACCTTGAACTTTGACCTTTTGACTCCAAAATCTAATCAGTTCATCTCTGTCCCGAGATGCACCAGTGACAAATGTTTGGCGAAAATCCGTCAACAGATACTGGAGATATCGCGGAAACATAAAACTACTACATGAATCACGGATGGACGCACGGACGGCGGCACGGACGGACAACCCAAAAACATATAGCCTCCGCCGGCGCCTACCGGCTGCGGAGGGTTAAAAAATGCCATCACTGCAAAAATCTCAATAATCACACTTCCATCGAAGTAAACTAACTGGTATTCAACAGATATAGTATCAAACCTTTTCAGAAACATTGCTCTTGGTCTGAGTACCGGGCTCAGTATGTTGTTCGTAACCGAGAGTGAACCTGGTCGGAATTTCTCAGCTCCCGGAGAGTTTGTGTAGAAACGAGCCAAGCCAAGACCTAAGAACAGAAGAATGCACTCACTGATGAAACACGTGTACTGCTGCTGAACAGAACTAACGTCACACTTATTCTCCAGCAACAACAATGACAACCATAACCACTTTAGGTTTTGTTTAACTGGTCTTTGGCATTACTCCAGGTCAGGCAAAGGTCTCCGACAGGGAACCATGTAGCAAAATTTTTACAGCCTTTCTGCCATCCAATCAACAGTGTCAAAGCACAGAAGAGTATTATTTCGCCAGGTCTCTGGCTGTAGCAGACGAAAAGTTGATAAAACCATCTACACCGTGATAAAACCACAGTTTACGCATGCGCACAACAAGTGTCTACTGGGAAATCCCAATGCCAAAATTACCTGATGCCAACTACGTTGCGACTAGCTAGTACTGGTTCTACAACAGTGAAGTGCATATGTTTGGACTAAGTCGCTAGTCTCGAACTAGTCAGTCGCGATGTAGGCTTTACTTCCATACGAGCTTATGACGCTGTTATGCATACGGCCACTGAGAACTGAACCAAACAAGCTCATCTGCTGACTGTAATACTCCTGTAACTCCAAGGTCAAACAATGTAACTTACATTGATTTGCAGGCAGCAGAGACAAACTAATGGTCACATCTGCAACTGTTGGTTTTGGCAAGTACATCTAAGTGGTGTGAAGTCAGCAAAATGTGCCGTGCTCAAAATCCAACAGCTGGGCTGGGCCGAGTCGAGAAAACAGTTGCATAAACGGGCCATGCTGGGCTGAAAAGAGAATAGGCCAGGTCATGCTAAATAATTCAGGCCCATGCAGAGGTCTGCCATGACACCCGGACCAGACATAAACCATTCAAGCTCAGCATGCACTGTGGCATTTTACCACTAAGCCACAGGGACAATCAGTCTGCAAAGTGCACAAAGTATAACAGTACACACCCCCAACAGGTAAGTTCTGAGACTGTCCAGGTGGAGGTGTCATAGACTGTCTTGTCTGACTGAAACCCATAGGAGACAGTGCTGCTGCAGTAGCATAGAAAGGCTGCCGAGGCTTATAATCAGTACCAACATCGCGTCCTAAAAACAATCATAGTAACATTTTCTACTGCTTGTGTACAGCAGGAAAAATGCAAGACATCTGCCAGATCAGCAACATATCATGTCCGACAGAAAACAAGCAGTAACAAATATATACTGTAATTTCCAAATGACAAGACTACTCAATAGCTAGTGAATTACTGTCCTAGAAATTATTAATATATTATTATCACTATTATATAACTAGACGGTTAGAACTCAATACACACCCTGAAATGCTACTTTAATTATATCTGGTCATGCTCTGACCGTGACCATAGACCTTTTGACCACAAAAACTAATCAGTTCATCCATGTCACAAGATGCACTAGCGACAAGTTTGGAGAAAATCAGTTGACGCACATCTGAGACACCGCGGAAACAAACCACAAATATGGTATTTTTCACATACACTGGCATTCTGTCATACTGTGACCCAACAACCTAATCAGTTCATTTCTGACCCAAACATTTGGTGAAAATTCATCAATGCATACCACAGATATTACAGAAACAACATCCTGGATGCATGCATAGACAACATGAAAACATAATGCCTCCAGTGACTACGGTGGTGGAGACATAAAAAGATCCACAAACTACGAGGTGGTGTTCTGCTCATACTTGTGACAATTCATTTACTCACACAGCACTGCACTCGAGACATATCTTCAGTCATAACATATCATATCATATCAATAGGTGATACCTGAAGAAAGATTAGCTGACGGTGCAGATGTGCCAATGAAAGAACCAGCTGCCGGTCCAGCATAGCCAGTTGCCTGCTGTTGTGTTGGTGTAAAAGGGCTGGCACTTCCCGGCGTGTACATGCTTGTCTGTGGCATATAACCTATCAAAAACACTAACTGTTGTTAGGCACACAAATACACTGGAAGACTCTGAAATACAGAAATGCAATGCAACACATACAAACAATGCACACCACTTACCAAACAAGGGCCAAAGTCATTCAGCACTAGAAGGTATCACTACAAACATGTTACTTAGGGCAAAGGGAAGTTATATGGGGTTGGCAGTGGTACCACTGGATACGGCCTTGTTGCCACAGACTGTCTATAGCAACCAAATTTTGTTTGATAGGGGTTCTGACCCCCAAATCCCCCCTTCCCGTGAAGACCAAGGGCTCCTGTCTAATACAGTATTACTTGGGACCACACAAGTATCCCTGCCAAATGGCATCTTATTCCGTCCAATGGCTTTAGCAGCGTGCAAGAGTGTGACAGACATACAAACAGACAGACAGGTGGACCATGCTATGGTAACATCTCAGCTGTTGCAACAGGCAGCATTACAGCTTTCAGCGATGCCGCATAAACAGGCCTTAGTGAATAGAATATCTGTACAGCTGATCTTAATGATCTTCACACTATTGCCAAAATACTGAGTATAACATATCTGCCTTGGCTTTGCCTGCCCACTCTTACTCCAAGGAATTGACCACATACCAGTACATTTTCTCAACTGCCTAAATTCAATTACAGATTTGAAAAATCCAAAATCCAAAGCTGTGTCCATACAGATGATAAGCAACATCTAACGATAGAGCACAATAAAACAACAGCAACCTTGCTGGCCTGTAGCAGTATTAACAAGTATTGGAGCAGGTGAAACAAGTCGTACAGGTGTTCGTGCAGCATTGCCACTGACGACAAACTGTCCACTCTGGTCATAGTATGCTGGCGTCAGAATCTGATAGTTACCAGTAGCATTTCCACCTAAGCAATCACACAGTTGCATAACAACAAGTGAGAATGCACATCTTAGCAATATCACACGATATCAAAATACATGTCACAGTTAGAGAACATTATACAGCTGTAAGTATCTGAACCTGTGTATGACTTTTGAAGTGTACTGACAAACATTC
>Ga0209679_1000394_pt1 | contig 16358 bp, 10 predicted proteins | sample WorMetHEROISLAND_4_FD_187408 | JGI IMG/M metagenome (GOLD analysis project Ga0209679, IMG submission 187408) | Marine gutless worms symbiont microbial communities from Max Planck institute for Marine Microbiology, Germany - Olavius sp. 2 HERON... ...
TACACTGTAAAAATGACCTGCTGAGTTTACTGGAAATAATCGAGTACACTGGACTGAGAAGTATACCCTACTGGAAATTTTGAAGTTGTCTGAACATCATTACATGTTCAAGTAGGCGCTACTTGAATTTATTTTGTACAGTGCAGGGACGTCTATCCCCACAAAGCCGACGACGCAAACTTCCCCTCCCCTACTCTTCCCCTATTCCCTTCCCTCCCCTAGCTCCCCTTCCTCCCACTCCCCTTCCCTTAGAAGTACTTTCATCCAGCTAGGGGGTCTGGGGGAGCACTAAGCTCCCCCAGCGGGGTCTGGGCGGAGCCCCATATAGCCAAAATCGATTTTGGCGCATTTTAGCCTTAAAATCTGACATCTGATGGTGGTAACAATTCTGTGTAAGCCCAAGAATCGACACATCCTGACAGCAATTAATTTCTGCAATATCCTATCAAATAAACTTAAGATATTGGTCTATAATTAAATGTGGACCCCAAATTTTCGTTCCCCCTAAAATTTCTATGACGCATCGTGCGTCATTTCCCCTATAGGTTTAGACGCCACTGGTACATTGAAAATGAAACAAAAACATCCAATATGTAAGGACTGTGCGACAGTGTTAGACTTTCAGACCTAATTTTGATTGACAAATTGCAGTGTATTACATAATAGGCCTATATCAAGGGAATTACCGACAAATTATCAGAGTGGTGTAACACCTGGCTCCTTAAGCTAAACATAAATAAATGTCCGGTAGTATCCTACCGAATATTACATTAGTGACAACAGCGGTGCAAATTTCTTAAATAATTTTCAATCTGTCACAGATCTATTCTTCGCCTAAATATTGATTCTAAATTAACGCTCCATCCGCATATAGAAAATAAAGTAAATAAAGCATATAGTATTTTAGGTAGCCTATAATTAAAAGGAACTTTATCCACATTCGACTTAACATACGGATACGGATAGAGGCCCACTGGGCCTGCGTCCGTTTCTGTACATTGCTGATTGCTGAAGCAAAATACAGAACGTCAGAAACGAAGTGCTGGTGACGCTATCGGCCTACATCATCCAACTAGCCGTTAGTTATGGTAGGGTTAGCGTAAATTTCGTTCTCTAAAAAGAAATTACAATAGGGCAACAGCTGCGTGCACGTAAAATGACGAACTACTTCCCGTTTTTAGGCGCCGGGTACGGCGGGTAGTAGTAACATGTGTCCCAAGGTGATCCACTTGGTCCATACCGATTTTGAGATGTGTTGTTTTACTTTGGCGGCTCGTTGTTTGATGGTGTGTTAACGAGTTGGAATAAAGTCTAACGTAATGTAACCGGCACAAAATCGACGGAAAGATGTGATTATGTGTATTTGACGCATAAACCATCATAGATTTATGTGTTAGAAATCTCCATCCTAATTTGTTTAGGGACTTGTGCTATAGTGACTTTTTGTTGGGTGTGCGATATTAGGGGTAATTACGTTGTCAGTCGCTGGTGCAGCGTTTGTTTACGCCTTTTTAGTATTTTAGTTTTCCCATCTACTGGACTGTTGTTACAAAATAATAAAGTAGTAGCATAGCATCAGCCTCATTTGATTGTACTTGTACATTTGTATTTTTGACACTGGATGGTTAATATGGCTGACAGAAGATCGTGGATTTGCAAGTTGTGTTCTGTTTCAAAACCAGATCGTGCAAATTTGTGGATTCATATGAAATCAAAACATGCTATTCATGCTTCAGTAAATCCTATGCCATGTTTATACTCTGATTGCATATTTACATTTCGCAGTTTATCTTCATTAACTTGTCACATGTCCAGAAAACACCCTGAAAACGATAATAGTGACATTTACTGTGAACTGTATTTGAAGTGCGCTCACTGTGGAGTTTTCTGTTTTACAGTGAAATCATATTTGATTCACCTTCGTGTTCATGCGCGCAGAAATGAAAGTGTAGCGTGTCCTGTAAAACATTGTACTTTTAGTACGAATATTGTTGGAACTTACGGTAGTCACATGTCTAAGAAACATGGTCTTTTGACGTTGGAGCATATTAAGGACACTTTAAAGGTCCCGCGTCGGACCTGGAAACAACATAAAAGCTGCACTGTAGTTCCTTCAATAGACAGTGACGTTGAGACTACTGACACAGACGTAAATACAGCTGATGTTGAGAACAGTTGTTTTAACAATTCTGCAGAGTGTGCTGCAGAAACTTCAGTTGCTGAAATGGCAAATGAAGTGGCATTGTTATATCTGAAGATGAAATGTGTTCATGGTATTTCAGCATATGCAATTCAAAACATTTTTGAAGATTTGAATCGGTTAACAGAGTTAAGTAAATATACAATACAACAGCAGATCATAAGCACACTTGAAAAAAATGACTGTTGTACTTCCATTTCTGCAGAAGTGTGTGAAGCTGTGTTAAATGAATTTCCATTGAAAAAGTTGGCAGATAAAGGATGTCTCCTTTCTTCACCATGGAAAATGGAAAAGTACATACGTAGCCACTTCACTGTAATAGAGCCACAAATTTTGAAATTAGGTTACATGGGAGAGAAAGCTTGCACGTATGCATACGTTCCAGTACTTGATGCTTTGCGTAACATTTTGAAAAATGCCAATGTTCTGAAGTTTGTTCTTGAAACCCGGAAGCCTGTTCAAGAGAAATATGTGAATTATCAGTCAGGCAACCACTTCAAAGAAAATGTGCTGTTTGCAGAGGAAGAATTTTCCTTGCAAATAGCCTTTTATTTTGACGAGTTTGAGATAGCGAACCCACTTGGTACGAGTAAAGGGGTTTACAAGTTGTCTGCCTTTTACTGGACCATTGCCAACATGCCACTGCACGTCAAGGCCTCTGTCAACAATATTCAATTAGCAGTTCTTTGTCGATCAAAATTTGTCCAACATTTTGGTCTTGACAAGGTCCTGGGACAGTTTCTGCAACACATGAGTGACCTGGAATGCAGTGGTGTTTATGTGGACTCTTTGGGTGCTAACATACGAGGAACAATCAGCTGTGTTTGTGCAGATAATTTGGCAGCCCACATGCTGTTCGGCATGTCTCAGAGTTTCGGCCCATCTGTTGTGAGGTTCTGTCGTTTCTGCCTTGCTACAAACAAATCTGCTTTGCAAAATGCAAACACACGTAGTTGTAAGTTTCCAATCCGTACACCTTCAAATTACTCTTATCACCTCCAACAAGTAGACGAAGGAATTGCAGATGTGTCGACTTATGGCATTAGACACGATTCTATCTTTCACAAATTTCTGAGTCACTTTCATGCAACCACAGGTTTTCCTCCCGATGTTTCCCACGACCTCCTGGAAGGTATCGTGCCATTTGAAGTAGCATTGTGCATTGGCCATTTCATTGAAAAGAGGTACTTTAAAGATGTGCAAGAGATCAACAGCATTCTGCATCAGTTTCATTATATGTACACTGATGCTGTCAACAAGCCGCAGTCAATACCATGCAATGCTGTACGAAGATCATCGGTTGGTGGCAATGCAACTGAAAATCGAACATTGGTCAGACTGTTCCCCATAATCTTTGGAAATTATGTTCCCAGTAATGATTTGTGTTGGGAACTGATGCTTTTGCTGAAGGACATTGTTGAAATTGCCTTTGCCCCTGCTCTTCATGAAAGTGATCTGTCTTATTTTCAGTCTAAAATTGACTGCCACATTTCGTTGTTTTCTGACGTATTTCCGGAGGTTTCTCTGAAACCCAAGCATCATTTTGTTGGCCATTACGCAGAACTTACCAAGCAGTATGGTCCATTAAGCCATTTCAGCACTATGAGATTTGAATCCAAACATGCTTTTTTCAAGCAGGTTGTACGACATTGCAAGAACTTCAAGAACATTCCTAAAATGCTCGCAGCACGACACCAGTTACTGCAATGTTACCTAACTGCGTCTGGCATCTTGTTCAGTCATGGTCTATCATCTGTGTCCAAAGGAGATTATGTTTCATCTTCTCATTTTCGACACTTTCAAACTTTGTTGCAAACTCGCTTTCCTCATCTTAGTATGTTCACGAGATTGCAGCATGCCACGCTAAATGGCACTGAATATGCACGTGGACTGTACGTTATTGATGGTTTCTGCTGTGGTTTGCCACAGTTCTGTAAGATAGAGTGTGTGGTTGGTTGTGGTGAAGATCTGTTGCTTTTGTGTGTCCACCAAAGTTGTCACTACACCGAACATTTTCGATCATACATTGTTGAAGACACATCAGAATATCACTTGCATTCAGTTAATGAAATAACTGACTACTACCCACTGCCTGGGTATGTAATTAATTCCCGAAATAGCAAAGTGATTGAATCACGTTCAGCTGCAGTTCACGCATGGCAAACTTTGGTGACAATGAAACACTATGTATCATGGAAGTTGCAAAGCTAATTCTAACAGGCTTGAACCAAAAAACGTACATTTAATGTATCATTTCTAGGAAACTCATTTTTTCTCCGGTGTTTGCTCCACAGTGTAATAGCCCAGAGTTTTGTAATGGTGTATAATGACCATTTCAAATTTTAATTTTACTTCAAAATTTATAGGTGTGCTTAGGCATTTAACTGCATAGATATTTCCAAACTTATTCACTTTTTTGTAGCTCCCTAGGCAGGTAATTCATTGGACTGAGGTCTATGAAGTTTTGTGGCCACTCATCCTTGGCGATGAATTTTGTGCACTTGGTGGTAATCCTGTCTTGTGCCGCATGTGCAGTGTGTCCAGGTGCATGAAATAGAAAAATGGCACTCCAGTTTGAAAAGGCAATAACGTTTAGTCAAGTAAATTTTTAAAAGAAACATATCATTGTTTATATTAATCTGAAAATTTTGTCCTGAAATCTTTACCCTTTATAAAAATGTCAACTGTTTTCTGCTGGGGTATGTATTTTGTGCCACTGTGTATAAATGTTTGAACTACAGGTACGTGTGTGTATTTAACGATGTCATCTCACAGTGTGTGCATAGTCTGATAGCAGCAAATTACTGCCTTGCAATACCTTGCAATGTATTCTGTTTTTTATAACTTTCTTGGTGAGTTTGGTTTTATTTTGGTAGTACACAATGGCTGAACTCTTGTAGATAACCATGCAGCTTCGAGTTGTATTGCCTGATGGACATGCACGAAAGCTGGTGTGTGATGCAACGTCAGTTGCTACATTGCGCGATGATATTGTCAATAAGTTTAATACTGAACTTCCACCCCAATTCCTTATGCATTACTATGATGAAGACTTTGGTGATTATTTCACACTTGACTGTGATGAGAACATTGAGGAAAAGATGACGATCAAAATAGTTGCTACTGCAGCTGACACAGCAGCAAATGCTGTTAGTTCAGACAGAAATGATGAGACCCCTTCAACCAGTACTGACATGAGCAGTTCCTCATCTTCTGTGAGCTGTGATAATCTGCGCACCAAAGACATTTCGACATGCTACTCATTGCCGAAGTTTGACAAGGACATTGACATGGTACTGTGTGCCGCCAGCTCGTCATATCAGAAGGATGGATCAGTCACTCAGCTGAGTCACGGGCTGAAATCTAGGGTGCTGACTCGAATTGTTTCGGACATATATGAAAACTACAATGCATATCCAAGCACATCTGAACTCGAGGTAGTTGCAAAGATGCTGACATCAACTTATGAAGGTGTAAAAGATCATCCTGGAAAGGGGCATGAAGGTTGGTTGAACAGTCTGATTTTCAAGATGGGCAACTACCGCACTACACTGAGAAAAACGGGTTCATTGGAAATGAGTATTCATGGTGGCAAGCGGTCGAGATATTGTCCAAATTTGCCATCAGCTCGACAAGGAATGAAGAAGATGAAAATGGGATTGGTGAATTGGCAGCCAGAATATCCTGACGGTGAGGATGACGTCTCGTTGGGAAAACATAAGCAGGAAATGGTATCTGAAATGGAGAAGGCACATCCTGATCAGCGACTTCTCTCAAAGAAAATGGCTGTGACGTTTGCACTTCGTCGCAGAGATATTAACAACAATCTTCCTGTGAGTGCAATCAAAGACCAATGGCCAGCACTGTTTTCTGTCACAGCGGTATGTGGTTTGTGTGAATTTATCAGCATGATGCATTTTTTACTGGTTTGCTTTGATATGTTCTCTGTGTTTGTTTTAATTTTTTTTTCTGCATTTTGTTTCCGCAGTTTGTGGTGCATGTTTTTTTCCTTTTTTTCATTCTTTTATATACATTTTATGTACTTCGTGTATGATTTTCAATAATAATAATAATAGTGTGTTGTTTAAAGATATGCATTTGGTTTCAATTTTGTACTCGGGAAACACAGGCTACAGCTATTCTTCTACGGTCAGGGTGTGGGGCAATTTTTTGCGGGGTGTTTTGGTAAAGCGACTTACAACATGGGCTGGCACAACAGATTTACACTGTAGGCAGTTACTTGCTTTACGGCGTCTTACAGCGGACGACATTTGCAAATATTTTTCTTTAGGGAATGTTAAATTTCTTCCCCATTTTTGCACGCGACAGCATATATGCTAAGCGCGCATATGCTATCGCAATTCTGTCCGTCTGTCCGTCCGTCTGTCACACGGGTGGATCAGTAAAAAACGGTTGAAGTTGGGATCATGCAGTTTTCACCATACATCCCTCTAGTTTTTGCTCACTAAGTTTCATCCGGAAATTCTGACGGGTTCCCCCTGAACAGGGGCCTCCCAAATTTGTCCAATTTTTGGTTAATTTTTTTGCCAAAAATTTCCCTGGGCCTCACGTAAAGGGGTGAACGGCTGAGATGGATTTAAGTACAGACCCTAGTTGGGAAATGAGGTGCAATCATATGTATAACCACATTCGGGCAGTAGGCCAATGGTTGGAGTGGATATGGCCCCCAAATATACCCACTGTTGAATAGTCAATTTTATTAATATTTCAGGGCTGCCACTTGGTCCCTTAAATCCCCTTAAGTCCTTTTTTTAAACACATGGTCCATAATGTCCCTATTTCTCAAAAATGGTCCCTAAAGTTCCTATTTCTGCATAATTGGCAATTTCTCAAATTTTCCTAGCAAAATTTTATGTTGATATTGTTTATAAGCCAAAGAATGATTGACTAAACAGTGGCCATGTGTGGCTTTTGACATTTTAATATGGTCTGGACTTATGAATCGACATTGTTTTTATATTATGTGTCGCAGTTCTTGATTTCTGTGGTCATGAACGGCAGCAATAATGTGGTTTGTCATTTGATTTCATGTTAATTTGTGGTAAGTAAGTAAGTAAGTAAACAATTTATATAGCGCCAAAGTCTGTGTAAACAGAATCAGGGTGCATCGATGAGGGCGCTAGGGGGTAGAATAGGCTCACTGGAAGAAATGTGTCTTTAGATGACGTCTGAAGGTGGTGGGTGATTCTATTTTCCTGATGTGTCTCTTTTGACCAGCTCTGATATTAGTGGCAGCCCTGATATTTTGTAAGTGTAACTGAAAAATATTTGTAACCGTAACTATAACTGAAAAATAATCATCACTTAACTTAAATCACATTGCCAGATATGGTCAAACTTTTCAAAAAGTGCAATATCACACAAGATAAAATTTGGCCTACTGCTCCATCACTCCTCTCTCCCCGCACTCTGGTCCGGGGTGTGGGGTGACCGACAGCAATCCGCTGGACTCCGATCATGCAGACTGTCTATTGGTGTTGTGTGACATGTAGATAGAAGATGGATGATGTGCATGTGAGACATAATGATAATTGCTTTTCAGCTTGAGGCAGAGTTCTCTAGATTGACAAATGTCAGTGCAAGGCGGCAGTTCTTCAGCAGCCTGGATCAAAATGCTGATAATCTGCTGGATTTGCTGAAAGAAAGGAGTGGTGTCAGTGGGAAAACGATCAATGAATATTTGTCAGTTATTGACACGGCAGCAGTGAGTAAATGTAGCCTGTACTGCAGCTATGCGTACTTGTTGTTATAATTGATCATCTGCATTTGTAGAAATATAAGAGAACAGCAGTTAGTGCATTCGTTTGTTTTAGGGCTGCATTGTGATAATACATAATTAAAATGTATAATTGCAGGTAATTACTGTATTAAAATGTAATCAGATGGAGCCAAATGTTCACGTTTTGTAGCTTAACCCTGAACTAGAGTCATCCTCAATAATTGCAAATTCGTCATGATTTTTGTTGTAGAAAGGTAAAAAGAAGATCTTTCTCCGTTTAAATGTGTTTTTCCACTTAGTTCTTTTTCGCAATATGTCTAAAATTACTTAAGAATTTACATTGTTTTTTTACCTATACATTCACACCGGTGTGTACTTTTGCATATAGATTGTAAATATGCTTGCTTAATTATGACTCTAATATGTATTTAGAATAAGTTCAGTTATGCAGAAATTTATACAATGCCATGTCTAGCAGCCAGTGTTATCAGTGTCTTCTCGTCATACTGACTAGTTCAATCAAAACTGCAATCCAGTCAGTTAGGCATCGATAAAGTACTGAAACTTAACTTCATGTACAAGTTGTTGAACCAGAAGTGACCAGAACCAGTGGCTAACACGGTGACACAAGTCGTGTGAAATCACAGTTTGTGATGCAGATTTGCCTTTAGGAACTCATAGACTGATATGTTTCTCTGTACTACATCAGACGCTATTTCTGTATAAACACAGGCTGAACAAATAATGTAATTTCTTAAGCATTTTATATAGAGCATTTAATCGCAATGATTTTCATTAGCCGATTAATCATGAAATTCGGCGATTAATAATCGATTAATCCGATTAATTGCATTAATCGATTAATCGACTAAAGTTTAATCGATTAATCCGGTTAATCCGACTAATTTTATGCAATTTTACTTAATAACGTTACTTTGTTTCATCACGTGCCTCGTGAGATGGTAGGCATGATGGGTTAGGCTTCAGGGTCAGTAAGTAAGTAAGTGTACTTGTACACGGCGCACTTAAACAAAAAGTCACAAGGCACCGAGTCTCAGCGAAACAAAAACGTCTTTAGAAGTCGCATAAACTCGCTCAGGAATATGTCTCGCTGTCGAAGTTCAACCGGCAGATTATTCCACAGCCGAGATCCAGCAACCGCGAAACTTCTATCGCCTAGCCGTGTCTGTGTCCGAGGGACTGCGTCAGGGTTATATATTAGCAATTAGTATCCTAATAGATGCGACATTTGTGCCATAAGGGCCTGGAACAAAATTATTAATATTAATATTATTATCATTATTTTTAAACTCAAACACACTTGCGACTTAAATGGTATCGCAATGTCGATGTGCTCCCGTGGAAAGACATCTCCAAGTCGCATCTCAGACAGCAAGCAACACTGTGGCCGTTTGATTTCTCCAATTTGTAACGTTTCTTAATTTCGTAAGTGATTTCAGTGGCATACTTGCACATCAAGTCTTCAATTCAACTCTTCAACCAGTTAGTTACCGAACCCTTTATTTTTAAAGTTAAAAATAAAAATTTTAAAAACCCAAAATATTCAACTGTGTGCTGTGCACAGAAGACTTATTTAATTTCACGAGGCACATGACCAAAAAGTAACGCTATTAAGTACAAGAAAGCCTAGCTAACGCAAATGTAAGCGTGCGACAGCAGTGCGTGTATGAAGGCCTCTAGCGAAGAAATCTACAGCAAATCAGCGATATGCGATTTCCTATTTTCGTTTGCGAGATATTTTCGCGTACGGAGGTTGAAAATCGTCATTTTCGCCCACTGTATTTTAATTGTAGACTCCTAACAGTGTGACGGACAGACGGACGGAATTGCGATAGCATATGCGCGCTTTAGCATATATGCTGTCGCGCGCAAAAACTCTGTAAAATTGCGTAAAATTAACCGGATTAATCGATTAATCATTAGTCGATTAATCGATTAATCCTGATTAATCGCGTCGATTAATCCTGGCGTTTAATCGATTATTAATCAAGTTGTATTAATCGATTAATCATTTAATCGATTAAATGCTCTAATTTTATACCACCATATGTGCATTTGTGTAGTATTTTTGCGTACAAAATAAGGCAAAATGTACTGAAATTTATGATTCATATGATATGATCTTTGCCGATGTGAGGCTGTGAGTAATTGTGCTATCACATTCAAAGACTTCAAGATCAGTTTTTGTGGAATTCTGTATTTCAGGATGATGGCGAACTTGTGACGATGAAACGTCATGCTGTTCTTAAGGGAGTGATGGTGTATCTTGGCACTGATGTTAGAAAGCTTTGTCATCACGCTGATGAGGTATTACTATTTGTTAATGTTGATAATGATGTTTCAAGAGTATACAGGAATGGAGTGCTTGTTAGGCCGCCCGGAAGGCCTTATGTTTTACTGCTGATGTTTTTTATTTTTTTTATTTTTTTCGCTGGGCTACCTCCGAGCTCCCGCGGCCGATCGCCGTGAAACTTTGCCACGTGATCGCAATATTGGTGCGCTTTATAATGCAAGTCTAAAAATTTGGGGGGCCCTCCCCCCAAAGAAATTGGGGCCAAAAAGATGCAAAATTTGGCGCGATTTCAGACAACTATCGACTTCGATCGCGAATATCTCCGGAATGGGACAAGGTATCCAAAATCGCAAAAGTAATTGATCAACTACAACCCCTTCCACGAAGGGCAAAAAAAGATGGTGAACTTTGGTCCACAAACAAAAAAGTTATAGGCACGCATATTGACCCACCGAAGTGGAATTTCGGCGCAATTACAGACAAATTTACACTTTGATTCACCAGGTGGCGTTGCTGCGAGTGGCATTTGAACCACCCAAAATTGTCTCTGCAGTCGGACTTGCGGCGCCGGGCGGCCTTACGTTGGGCTCTGCCCCATATTTCTAGTTTGATGTGTTGCCACCAGCGCCTCTGCGAAATTGGCCTTATCAGCACTACCAGTCCCATTGGCACTGGTTAGTACACTATCAGTCCCACGGATGGTGCAGCCTGTGAATGGCTGCCCACCAGCACCTGTGGAACCGATCACTTTTTTGACTAAACTACAAGATGTTAAGTTTATATTCCTGCTCAGTTACATAGGAGTAGTGCTGCAGTATTTATACCTTTACTTCATATGGACATTTTGGGATTGCTAAGCATTAGACACAAGACCCAACTTTTTGGCCTTGGCTTTGATTGCTGAAGGTTCTGGCTTTGGCATTAGTCTTGTAAGTCTGGTCTTGACCCAAGGCCATTATCAGATTCAAACTTATTAACTTTTTTGTAGCCTGACAAGTGTTCTTGTGCAACTGGTGTTTGCATTTTAAGTGCATTGCAGAAGTGTGTTAGGCAAATTTATAAGCAGTTGTGTGACTTAGGTGGTTCTGTTTGCAAGGTTGCTGAACAAAGTGTAAGCTGGTATTTTGCTTTGACCTTGGCCTTGGCAGTCTGGTCTCCTGGTTTTGTTAATCTCCGTGAATATAATGCTGGAAAGGTATTTTCTTGTTATGCGTAACCCCAAAATTATTGGAAGTTTCGTGACTTTAAAATCACTGATCACAGATTTCAGGTCGATGTTTTGTTTTTTCCACGTTTTTTCGAAACAAAATGCTTTTGTAATCACTTTCAAACAGAAACAGTAGCTAATGAACTGCATTGTCAGAGTTACAAGGTCATAGTCATGTCTTGATTGAAGAGAAATAGTGATATGTATTTTTCAACAGTTAGTGAAAAGTGCAATATTTGTGTGATAAATGTTGCAGGATGATATCAATGTGCCAGTGTTCATCCAGTCGGATGGCGATAAGCATGAGGTCATCATCGAACAAGTCACAGTGTGCGCCACGAGTGCACTATGCGAGGCCATCCTGTGCCTGTTTTTGTCTCATTACATCTTCAACCTTCAGTACGGACAGTTCAAGATGTTTCTGCTCTTTGTCCAGATTTTTCTTCTCGGAATTACTGATGATGACAGCAAGTTGCCAGCAAAACTACGGTCGTTTATCGTAAAAATTGCCACCGTGGCAAAGCGCACTGCCTGATACATGGACATGTTACGTCACAGGATTGACCATCTGTATGTGCGTGACACGTGTGTATGCACAGCAAATGTCAGTTAATTGGTCAGTTGTGCATCATTGTTTGATGGCAAGTTTGACAGTGGTTGCATCTTGTAGATGAGTTGTGAACAGCAAGACGTGCAGTCGTTCGCTGCTGATGGCAACCTTCAACATAAACTAGACCTGTGTTATTGGTGCATATTTCATTCGGTTTGTTAGTGTTAGTTTTTTGAGTACCAAGCTCAGTGATTAGCTGGGATGTGGTGCCTCGAGGCTGGCAAGGGAGCCTCGAGGCAGAATTTTCACTGCCTCGGTCTTGACCCCTGATTTCTTGGCCTCGGTCTCGACTAATCTGCCTCTGTCTTGCTACTGCCTCGAGACACCAATCCCAGAGAAGCCGATTTTACTTCTGCAACTTATTGCATTTATTAAAGTAACACGTAAATATGAACAAAATCAGGGAAAAATACCAGTAGGATTATGCCCGAAGGCTACGAACAGCAGCTGCATTACATGTAAACATCATATATCTGTGGTTTAATTTAATCTTCCTCAGTTGTATGCTTGACAGCACTGTTAATAATATAGGCCAACTGCCTTGTGCCTCGGTCTTGAGCTCGGTGTCGAACCCTGCTGCATCGGTCTCGGTCTCGGCATCTAGTGCCTTGGTCACAACACTGGTGATTAGCTGTAAAAAAGTCTCCATAATGACCAGTGGTACTTAATCAATGCGCAAAATTTGTCTGCAAGGTCAATGATTAAACAAGGATGAATCAATAACTGAGGAGATGGCTGCAGATGACTGGAATTGTATTGTGTGTGACAAATTTGACATTTTTGCTAATTTCTGAGCAATACTACAACAATATTTCAGTGCTATGATGCCGTTGGGTGATGTTGTTCTGAACAGTACTAAATCTATCTGGAGGACAGAAATTGGGCATACATAGATGTCAATTTGTTTTACAGAAGATTCAGATTAAACGGCAGTTCCAGATAGCCTTGGCAATCCAACCTTAGTGCGATGCATTTGGTTACTTGATTATTATGATAACTGATAAGTTGTGTATGCAACAACGTTTTCTCTGGTCGTGTGTTGTGCCTAGGCACATGTTGTTGCATGGCCTGTAACTTAGTGTACGAACAAGTGTGATAATTGTTCTGTGTATGATTGACCATAAGATTTAATTCCGATCACATACTACACAGGTTAGTTACGTTTTACGGTTTTCAGCCACATATGTATGACTTATCAGTCTTTAATACCAAGCTGACTCGACAGCAGTTGCTTGTGGCAATGTGAATGTGTGTAATGCAACTTTGACTCATTTCTGTTTTTCGTAGCAGTATATCGCTTGTGCTGTGAACAGCCCAGCATTTTGTGTTTGGTTTCTACTTTGTGTGCTGTCTTGACAACTGTCATTTAGATGCAGTGTTTTGTACTGGTCAAATAGATCGACACTAATTAACATTATGTATTAACTATTATTGGTCATTTTAATTTTATATCCGCCCATAGTATAAGAAGGCAGGCTTACTTCTCTTCGACAGCGAATCTCAGAGCTGAATGGATACAGCTTATTCAGAATTTGCCATATTTTAACACCTGCCTGTTGCTTGCCAATCCAAGAGTTGGGGAAACCTCACACTTCCAAATTTTAAGGTCAAACGATTTCTTTCAGAAAGCTGCAACACAAACCTCCAAACATTGATGAACTGTGGTCCACAAGTGACTAAGAATCGAACAGATCTGCATTTTTGTTAGCGCACAACAGCATATATGCTGGGCGCGCTATATGCTGTCGCCCGTCCGTCTGTCTGTCACACGCGTGGATCAGTCGAAAACAGTTGAAGTTAAGATCATGCAATTTTCACCTTACAGTACCCCCAATACCCCTAGCTTTTGCAGGGTAAGTTTCATCCAGAAATTCCCACGTTTTCCCCCCTGAGCTGGGGCGTCAAACAAGGGTGGGGGAAACAAGCTATTTTCCAGCTTTATGCGTCAATATCTCGAAAACGGTACGAGATACGAACAAAGTTACTACTAATGACTAATAGGAAGTTGCATGTGTTATGACTGATGAGCAATAATCCACAGCATAATTTATGGATATATATATAGAGAGAGAGAGCAGCAGCTCATCACAAAAGCACGATCAGTTTTCTAGCAGACCACTGCTGGTTGGTAGTGATAACGTGATATAATCAAGTAACAGTAACTTAAAACATTCAGGTAATTCCAGTCCAGTAACTTAAGAAAATCAAGTCCTGTATAGTTAATATTAAGGAGTAATATATACTTGATATATTCAAGTAAGACGTACTTAACAGATTCAAGCAATTCTGTTAGCATAAATTGAAAAAAACGAGTTTGTTTAACTTTAAATTTCTTAATAAGATGAACTTGAAAATTTCTAGTCAACCCGGCTGCCTCGAAATTTTCAAGTAGGCTGAACTCAATACTTTTTACAGTGTATAGGAGGGCCGCATAATATGTGGTGAACGAACTAGTCACGGGGACTGACTCCGTTTCCAGACCTCTTGGGAGAGGACAGAAGGAAAAGGGGAAAGAACAGAAATACAAAGGTATGCCAGTGAAAGAATTTTGAAAATCTGTCAATATTCGATGAAGTTATGAAGTTGTGAATTTGGTGGCTTATTTTTCTGGCTCATCCTGTATGATTTTGTGTACGTATGAGTTCTATTTGGCTTCGCGACGATGCATCAAAGCGGCGGCGTAAATGAGGTTTACCATCTATCCGTAATTGAAATTTAATACGCTGCAACACCAAAACGACCACATGGCCATGTCTACCGTGTACGACATATATATCTGTTGACACGTGGTCGTGCTGTGCGGACATCAATTTTGCTGAAAATCCGGGAAACTAATTATGAGCTTATTTTTGCCTCCGCCAAGGTGGATAATGTTTTCGTGGCGGTCTTATTTCTCGGCGACAAATATCTGATTACTGAAGTTTGAATTTAAATGTTAATTTTTCTAGAGTATATAACAGAATGTTGAAATACTGCACGCATGAAATTTCTTAGAACAGGCCCTGAAATAGCTTGACAGTACGGTCAATACTGACCTAATAATGCTGACATTGACCGTAATGAACAAGGCGATTTACCGTAATGATTTTTGACTTTTTAAAAATATAAACAGCGCATGATGATAGTTTCCCGGACAACTCCCAGACCCCCTAGCCGAACTGAGGGGTTGGGCCCCGGGAAGGGGATAGGGGAAGGGATTGAGGGGGAAGCGAGGAAGGGGAAAGAAGAGGAAATAGGGGAGGGAGGGAAGAAAGGGAAAGATGGAAAGGGAGGTGAAGGTAAGGAAGAGGGACTGACCGTAATGAAAAATTCTTATTTAAGGCGCTGTCTTACAACTGTAGTTTGTAAGTTGAAAGTGAAATCATTGTTTAAAGCAGTGCATGTGTGCTTGGTACGTAATAAGGTCATAGACCTAACACTGAGTTTCAGTAAAACTGTAAAATGACCAGAAACCACCTACGAACGTGTCATACGTGCTACTGCGTTCACGGGTAGGCGAAATGACATTTTCGTCGGAGAAAGGTCTTCGGCTAAAGGTATTTTTGCCCCTCGTCTCACCTCCTCCGATCTCCCTCCTCCGCAGATGGACGCTGCACAGTCCTACGCGTCAGCGGTCGTCCGGGCCCGTCAAAACGAGACTGTAATGAGAAACCCACGCATCGCCGGCCACCGAGCTACGGTCAGATGCAGCTTGAAGCTTCCTGAGAGTATGGAAACAAATGGGCGGTCACGACATTTGTCAGGGGGAGGGAGACGTTTTTGCCGCGATTGCCACACGCAATATTTCGCAGTAACTTTTACCTCCCTCCAGAGTTCGGCACTATGGACCCGGAAGGGAATGCGCGCAGCAGTTGTAACAGCTGGCTACTGTACGCATGCTGAGCTGACTAGCGGGAATGCTTTGGCTAGCTGTTACAGCTGCTGTTGTGTGCACTCCCGCGGTCTATGCTAATTAACTGGCTAATTACTCATTAATTACAAAATAAATGAAAAATCTGAGACGGTAGATCTGTGGGCAATGCCAGCACGAATGTGTATGCAAAGTTTCGTTGCGCTTCGCGGCGTACTAACAAAGCCTTAGGGATTTTTGGACCCTTAGAGAACTGATAACAAAAAAGAACAACTAGAGTGGTTTTTTGGGACCCGCCTTCCGGGTCCAAAAATAACAGATTTTACGGTATAGAACACATTATATCAAACCTTTATTCACCGGCAAAAAAACAGTAACAACAGAATGGTGTATTTTTATATGCCTTAGAGCTGTATTGGGCTGTAATTTGTTCTGGA
>Ga0209679_1000396_pt1:0-5000 | contig 16294 bp, 13 predicted proteins | sample WorMetHEROISLAND_4_FD_187408 | JGI IMG/M metagenome (GOLD analysis project Ga0209679, IMG submission 187408) | Marine gutless worms symbiont microbial communities from Max Planck institute for Marine Microbiology, Germany - Olavius sp. 2 HERON... ...
CTTCCAGTAAGCGAGCTGAAAACTGTTCCATAAATCCGGCCAACTCCGCTTCTACTGCTTGCTGAATCAGCTGAACTGCCCCTGTTCTCAGTAATTCAGTCAGGCCATCAGTGAGTTCCTGTCGACCCGAAAACGCAACAACGTTATTCTCTTTCTTCATAGCGGTGTATCCCTGTTGGTTGAGTGATTGGTTTGGCGACTACCCATCAACCAGATATACCGCTATTTTTCACATTCTTTAAACACCAGATTCAGTTATAGCTCGTTTCCATGTGGGGTAATGGTAAAAAGAAAAGCAGGCCCGCTCGCGTAAATACGCTGATAGGCCAGCAGACCGAAGTGCACGGCGACGTCCGTTTCAGCGGGGGTCTCCACGTTGATGGGAAGGTGGTCGGGAACATACTCGTAGAAGAGGATGACGGCGCCATGCTTACGCTGAGCGAAGAGGGCGAAGTAGAGGGCGAGGTGCGCGTGCCGAGGATGACTATCAACGGTACTGTGAGAGGGGATGTCTACGCGAGCGAGCGTATTGAATTGGCTCCGAGAGCCCGCATTCACGGCAACGTTTATTACAATCTGATAGAGATGGCGATGGGTGCCGAGGTTAATGGTAATTTAGTTCACTCGGTGCCGGATGCTGAAAAACCACGCCTTGTGTACAAGAATAACAACCAGGAGCAGGCGCCGGAATCAGCCGAATCGCTGGAGATAGTGGAAAATTGCTGATTGGTTGACGCTCACGGTAGGACATTTCATACTGGACGGTATTCCGCGTGGCAAATGCGCCATGCAGTGTGTTTGGAAATAGCGTTATGAGCGAGACCACAACCGAAATGCCCAGCCCCCTGTTATTCTCAAATTCAGCGGCGACAAAGGTGAAGCAGCTGATCGATGAAGAGGGTAACGACCAACTGATGTTGCGGGTTTTCGTCACGGGCGGGGGTTGCTCGGGTTTCCAGTATGGATTCACTTTTGATGAGACCATCAATGATGGGGATACCAAGGTCGAGAATCAGGGTGTAACCCTGCTCATCGATCCCATGAGTTACCAGTATTTGGTGGGAGCAGAGATCGATTACAAAGAGGATCTGCAAGGATCGCAGTTTGTCATCCGAAATCCCAATGCGCAGACCACGTGCGGGTGCGGGTCATCCTTCTCGGTCTGAGAGTGATTACTTCAGTGTTGAAAAAGGGGCCATAGGCCCCTTTTTTAATGCTCATGCCGGATAGATCGCTCCTAAAACGACCGAGTGGGAGGCGCCGGTTATCGGTGGTGTGCCTGTGGGCTCCCGGCGGAGTGCGCGCCGAGCAAACCAGGCGAAAGTGGCGGCTTCGACCCAATCTGGAGAGAGGCCGTGAAGTACCGTGCTCTCCGTGGGGATGCCGAGTAGAGATTCAAGCCGTTTCATTAACCCCTTGTTGTGGGAGCCGCCGCCGCACACCAGCGCCCTTTGGCAGTCTGGGTTTTGTTTGAGCAGAGACGTAGCGATACTTGCGGCGGTGAATTCGAGTAGCGTCGCCTGCACATCCTCCGTGCGTAGCGCCGAAAATCCTGCGAGGTGCCGCGCCAACCATTCCATATTGAATAGCTCGCGTCCCGTGCTCTTGGGAGGGGATAGTTCGAAGTAATCGATTCCCAACAGATGTTGTAGCAAGCCGGGATCAACTTTTCCGGAGAGACCCCACTCTCCGTGGTGATCGAATGGGAGCGAGCGGTGTTTCTCTATCCACCCATCCATGAGAAGGTTTCCTGGACCGCAATCGAATCCCACAATCTGCTGCGCTGGGTCGCCGGGTAGAATCGTGATATTGGCGATACCTCCGATATTGATTACGGCCCGAGACTCATTGGGATCAGCAAACTTAAACTGATGAAACAGGGGGGCGAAAGGTGCGCCTTCGCCACCCGCTGCCATGTCACGGCGGCGGAAATCGGCCACGGTGGTAATGCCTGTGCGCTCGACGATACGAGTGGGATCGCCGATCTGCCAAGTGAATCGTGGAGTGAGATTGGGTCTGTGTCGGATGGTCTGCCCGTGGCTCCCCACGGCACTGATCCTTTCGGCGGGAAGATCGGTTGACGCCAACAGTGTCTGGACCGCTTCGGCAAGTAATTCACCGAATTGAGCATCTAGCGAACCAAGTTCATCGATGCCGAATTGGTCGCACTGTGCGGCCTGTACCAGTTGGGACCGCAAGGACGGAGGGATTGCGTGGTTGTGGGTAGCGATTAGCTGGCAATCTTCGCCTCCAAACGTGAAGATCGCCGCATCGATGGAGTCGATGCTGGTGCCCGACAGCAGGCCGATAAAGTACTCTTCTGGCACTTCTCTGTTTTCGCCAAGGTAGGAGGGCGACTCCCGCTGAGGATTATTCAATCGGTCACGGTAGATTGTGCTACCGTGAGTCTTGTCATGGTGCTGAGTTGGGATAGCAGGTGTTCAGCGCGTTTGGAGAATGCATCTCGGTAATGAGCCTCTAGGGGTTTAGCGTGCGGCAGCTTAACCGTAAGGGGATTCCGATGGGCGCCATTGACGCGAAACTCATAGTGCAGATGGGGTCCAGTGGCGAGGCCCGTGCTACCGACATAACCGATAGTTTGCCCCTGACGCACTCGTTTACCCTTGCGCATGCCTCGAGCGATACGCGACATATGAGCATACAGCGTCGTATAGGTCTGGCCGTGGCGGACAATGACGGTTTTGCCATAGCCGCCCTTGCGGCCTGCATAGATCACTTTTCCGTCCCCAGAGGCTTTGATGGGTGTGCCAGTTGCCGCCGCGTAGTCGACGCCACGGTGTGGACGGCGTTTGCCTAAGACCGGATGCCAACGGCTACCCCGAAACCGGGAGCTAATTCTCCGAAAATCGACGGGAGAGCGGAGAAACGCCTTGCGCATGCTGCGACCATCTGGGGAGTAGTAATCACTCACTCCATCCTTCTTGGAGAAGTGGATGGCTTGCACTTCGCGCCCTTGATTGATGAACTCGGCGGCGACGATCTGCCCCTCTTTGACCTTTTCGCCGTCGAGATAGAGCTCTTCGTATATCAGGGAGAAACTATCGCCAGTACGAATATCCAGGGCAAAATCGATATCCCACCCAAAAATTCCCGCCAATTCCATAGTAAGTCGTTCCGACATGCCGGCGTTGGTAGCCGCCGTGAACAGTGAATTCTCTATGGTTGCGCTAGCATGGGCCAATCGTTTTTCGTAGTGACGTTCTACGTTTTCAGCACTGAATCCATCCTCGGTACGCGTAACGGTTAGAGTGAGGGTGGGTTTGAGTTTGTAGACTATTTTATGGATCTGTTTCTGATCATCCGCAGCTATCTGTATTTGATTCCCGGGATAGATTCTCTTCAACACCGAGACGGGCTTGCCCAGTTGCAGGATCTGATGTAACTCCCTGGCGCTGTAGCCGTTACGACTGAATAGTCCCGCAAGTGTGTCACCACGACGGACTTCCAGCGTGCTCCAGGTGAGCTCTTCTGCTACCTGCGGCTCCGGCTCGACAATCGGTGCATCGGAGGGTGGAGGCGGAGGTAAAGCGAGATCAATGGAGATCTGCCTGTCCAGTGCGGATTCACGTAAAGAGAGCCCCCTCTCTACCGCGATATCACCGATGGATTGCTCTTTTGTGGCAGATGCCTGTTCTGGGGTGAAGCCAAGAAAGCTCAGGATGGCTACAGCACCAACCAAGAGAACCATCCACGGCAGGTGGGTGCGACGCAACGGAGGCCGCGAATTCTCTTCCAACCTGAACTTATAGTCACGCATCACTAATTTGTTGTAATTCTGTGTTTCAGAAGGAAATTCAGCGCTTAACATAGCGGTTGTAAGGGGGCGGGTCAATGGCATTTTTGGGGGAATTAGCCAAGCGATAGCCCGGTTTGGCCGTGGTCACAGGGGTTCGATACTTGTGTGGCTTCGCGCGCGGACTTAGCATGTTAGCCTTTTTGGTATTCGGGGCCGTCTAGGTCCACTGATTCTAACATACGTTTAAGGAGTTACGGCTCGTGCATACGCTGGAAGAGGCGCTGGGGATAATTCATCGGGGCGCTCAAGAGGTATTGATCGAAGAGGAGCTAGTCCAGAAGCTGAAGCGAGGCAAGCCGCTGCGCGTCAAGGCGGGATTCGATCCAACCGCGCCAGACCTGCATTTGGGCCATACCGTGCTTATCAACAAGCTTCGTCAGTTTCAGGATCTTGGCCATGAGGTGATGTTCCTGATCGGCGACTTCACGGGGATGATCGGCGATCCAACCGGAAAGAACACAACGCGAAAACCGTTGACCCGGGACGAGATCATTGACAATGCCAAGACTTATGAGGAGCAGATATTCAAGATTCTTGACCCGGAAAAGACATTGGTGATGTTCAATTCCAGTTGGATGAGCGAAATGAATGCTGCTGGTCTTATCGAGCTCGCCGCCCAGCAGACTGTGGCCAGAATGTTGGAGCGCGATGATTTTTCCAAGCGATACGCGTCCGGGCAGTCCATAGCGATCCACGAGTTTCTCTATCCGTTGGTGCAGGGTTACGACTCGGTGGCCATGAAAGCCGATGTGGAGCTAGGCGGAACCGACCAGAAGTTTAACCTGCTCGTCGGCCGTGACCTGCAGAAGCATTTTGGCCAGGAACCCCAGATCGTTCTCACCATGCCCATCCTAGAGGGGCTGGACGGTGTGCAGAAGATGTCAAAATCGTTGGGCAACTACATCGGAATCAGTGACGCGCCAGGTGAGATGTTTGGCAAGGTCATGTCTGTCTCGGATGAGTTGATGTGGCGCTACTTCGAATTGCTGAGTTTCCGTTCTATGGAGGAGATCAGCCAGTTGAAGGGCGAAGTTGAGGCCGGCCTTAATCCTCGAGATGCCAAAGTCAGGCTCGCCGAGGAGATCACAGGTCGCTTTCATGGGGATTCGGCGGCGGATCGAGCCTACGAAGAGTTTGTCGCCAGGTTTCGTCACGGTGCTATGCCGGACGAGATACCGGAGAA
>Ga0209679_1000396_pt1:10000-16294 | contig 16294 bp, 13 predicted proteins | sample WorMetHEROISLAND_4_FD_187408 | JGI IMG/M metagenome (GOLD analysis project Ga0209679, IMG submission 187408) | Marine gutless worms symbiont microbial communities from Max Planck institute for Marine Microbiology, Germany - Olavius sp. 2 HERON... ...
CAGGCTGATACTGCCCAAGAGTCCATATCGACGGCAGTGTTTGGCACCTCGATGTCGGCTCATCACATCCTGGGGCTGTAGTCGGTCCCAAGGGTATGGCTGTTCGCCATTTAAAGTGGTACGCGAGCTGGGTTTAGAACGTCGTGAGACAGTTCGGTCCCTATCTGCCGTGGGCGTTGGAGATTTGAGGGAGGCTGCTCCTAGTACGAGAGGACCGGAGTGGACGCACCCCTGGTGTTCCGGTTGTCACGCCAGTGGCACTGCCGGGTAGCTATGTGCGGACGGGATAACCGCTGAAAGCATCTAAGCGGGAAGCCCCTCCCAAGATGAGATCTCCCTGGACCCTTGAGGTCCCTTAAGGTCCGTCGAAGACTACGACGTTGATAGGCTGGGTGTGGAAGTGCAGTAATGCATGAAGCTAACCAGTACTAATTGACCGTGAGGCTTGACCATATAACACCCAAGCAGTTTGGGATGTTGGGTTGGTCAGCGACATACCCAAAACGCCTCAGCAACTTACCGAATTAGCAGCTGAAATGCTGCAAACAGTTTGCCTGGCGGCCATAGCAAGTGGGAACCACCCGATCCCATCTCGAACTCGGAAGTGAAACTGCTTAGCGCCGATGGTAGTGTGGAGTTTCTCCATGCGAGAGTAGGTCACTGCCAGGCTCTTATTCCAACCCCAGCGGTTTCATGACCGCTGGGGTTTTTTAGAGTTCTCGTCAAATTCTTTAAACACCAGATTCAGTTATAGCCCCTGATTGCCTGCGGTCTGGCGATGAGGAGTTTCGATTAAATGGCAAGAATCAATCTCCTACCCTGGCGCGAAGAGCTCCGTAACGCGAGACAGAAGCAATTTGCATTTGTAGCCGCGGGGGCAGCGATATTTGCAGTTCTGGTGGCTGTTTATGTGCACTTGCACATCGCCGGAATGATCGATGATCAAAACAATCGCAATACCTTCCTGAAGAATGAGATCAGAATCGTCGACCAACAGATTAAAGAGATTAAGGAGTTGGAAAAAACAAAGGCGAATCTTCTGGCAAGGATGAAAGTGATCCAGGAACTGCAAAGAAGCCGGCCTCAGATCGTCTATTTGTTCGACGATATGGTGAGGACTCTACCCGATGGAGTCTATCTCACCAAAATAGTACAAAATGGCAGATCGCTGACGATGGAGGGCGTAGCCCAATCGAATGCGAGAGTGTCGGCGTATATGCGAAATGTCGATGAGTCAGATTGGCTGCAGAATCCCCGCCTTGAGGTAATCGAAACCACTGAAACGGAAACGAGACGGGAAGCGAGTTTTAAGTTACACCTCAGCCAAACGGAGCTAAAGGACGAACAGACGGAGGGTAAAAAATGAATCTGTCTGATCTCAATAAGCTAAACGAACTCGATTTCCGCGATATCGGTAACTGGCCGGTTGCGGCAAGGGCGATAGTGGTGGTCATGCTTGTCGCAGCACTACTCTTCGCTGCCTATTGGTTTCACCACAAGGATCAGTTGGCTTCTTTGGAGAGTGTAAAGGGAGAGGAAGCCACGCTCAAACAAACTTTTAAGAGGAAACAGAACAAGGCCGCTAATCTCCAGTTGTATAAAGAGCAGCTGGAGCAAATGAAACAGTCGTTTGGTGCGATGCTGCGTCAATTGCCGGATAAAACTGAAGTGGCCGATCTTCTCGTGGATGTGTCTCAAACGGGATTGGCAAACGGATTGGAATTTGAATTGTTCAAACCGAGTGCTGAGCAACCAAAGGACTTTTATGCGGAGTTGCCCATAGAACTGAGAATAGTTGGCGATTATCACGAATTCGGAGGATTCGTCAGCGGATTAGCGGCCTTACCGAGAATCGTGACTATTCACGATGTGAATATATTACCAAGTGATGAAGAAGATGGGAAGCTTGTAATGCAAGCAACTGCGAAAACCTATCGCTACCTCGAGGAGGAGGAAGCAAAGTGATTGACCAACGTGTAAATGGTCCAAAACCGCCCGGTTTTTGCCTGCTTGTAGTTGTTGTGGCTCTCAGCGGTTGCGCCCAGGACAACGTTTCCGATTTGACGGCCTTTGTGCAGCAGGAGAAATCAAAGAAGACCGGACGGATCGAACCCTTACCGGAAATTCAAGTGTACGAAACACACAGCTATTCAGCGGCGGATTTGCGAAGTCCTTTCGTTGCAGCTGTTAGCAAGGGTGAGGAACAGCAGGAAGTCGCCGCAACTAACGGAATTTCACCCAATTTCGATCGCCCGAGAGAACTACTAGAAGAGTATCCGCTGGATTCTCTAAGAATGGTGGGCACACTTGAGCAGACTCAGAAAGTCTGGGCGATTGTCCAGGCAACTGATGGAACGATACATCGAGTCGTTTCAGGCAACTATTTGGGCCAGAATCACGGAAAGATTTTGAGCATTTCAGAAAACGGTATTGAAATTGTAGAAATCGTACCTGATGGTCAAGGTGGCTGGCAGGAACGAGAAGCTGCTATTGCCTTGGGTGGAGAGCTGTAAGGCTGTGTTAATCGGAGACACTAAAATGGCTGGTATTCAAAATAGGACCGCATGGCTTTTCACAGCTTACATGGCATTCGTGTCCTTATTGCTTCCCGCAGAAGCGTTCAGTGCAAACCATGAAAACAATGTACTGAATGAAGTCCAGTACTCTGCGTTGGCTGGGGATAAGGTGCAGATCGTCTTATCAATGGAAGGCAATGCGTTCAATCCAAGTAGCTTTACCACGGATAACCCTGCGCGAATCGCTTTCGACTTTCCCAACACGACGAGTAAAGTGGGCAAGCATAGTCAATCCATCGGTGTAGGAATCGCTCGGAGTATTAATGTAGTTGAGGCGATGGGCCGAACTCGAGTTGTCGTCAATCTCGTCACTTTAGTGCCTTTCACGACAGTGGTTCAAGGAAACAAAGTCGTTGTTACACTAGCTAGTGCGGGAGCCGTCGCATCCGCAACCTCCGTATCGGGAAGCAAAGCATTTACCAGTGAATCCGCTACCAGTAAACCGGTTAGCCGTATTTTGGAAAACATTGATTTTCGCCGGGGCGATAGTGGTGAGGGGCGTGTTGAAATTACGCTGGGAGATCCATCGACAGTCGTCGATATGCGATCCGAAGGAGGACAAGTCGTACTCGATTTCCTAGGCGCTAGTCTACCCGAGAGTTTGGAACGGAGATTAGACGTCACAGATTTCGCCACGCCCGTAAAAACCGTCGATACCTTTTTGCGCGCCAACCGGGTGCACATGGTGATAACCCCGTTGGCAGAATACGATCATTTTGCTTATCAGTCGGACAACATATTCACCGTAGAGTTTCGACCCTTAACCAAAGACGAAGTCGAAGAGATTAAGAAGGAAAAATTCGGTTATACCGGCGAGCGGCTGTCACTGAATTTTCAGGATATTGAAGTCAGGTCTGTACTGCAATTGATTGCCGATTTCACTGGATTGAATTTAGTGGCGAGTGACACAGTGGCAGGGAACATAACACTGCGATTGAACAATGTACCCTGGGATCAGGCGCTTGATATCGTCCTAAAAACAAAGGGACTGGGTAAGCGCCAAGAGGGCAATGTATTGTTGATAGCTCCCAGCGAGGAGATTGCCGTGAGAGAAAAGTTGGAGCTTGAATCGCAGAAACAGATCGAAGAACTGGCTCCACTACGTTCAAAGTTCATTCAAGTCAATTACGCGAAAGCCGCCGAAATTGCCGAGCTGTTGAAAAGTGAAGAGAATTCTCTATTGTCCGAGCGTGGCGCTGTAACCATCGACACCAGAACAAACACACTTCTAATACAGGATACAGCGGATCGGTTAGCGGACATACGGCGTATAGTCACTCGATTGGATATTCCTGTGCGTCAGGTACTAATTGAATCGAGGGTGGTGACAGCTAACAACGATTTCGCTAAAGAGTTTGGTGTACGTTTTGGAATGAGCCAGCACAGTCGGTGCGGACGGTAAAGGTACGATATTGGGTGGTTTTCAGCCCGGCCAAGTGGATTATGGTGCTGGAACGGGTATCGTGAATGCCGATACGGATATGGAAAACTACCAAGTAGCGCTGCCGATATCCAATCCTGCCTTGGATCTGCATCTCTCGATGGGCCGTATAGGCCGTCACTTGTTATAGTTGGAGCTGCAGGCGATGCAGTCGGAAGGTAGGGGTGAGGTGATTTCCGCACCGCGCGTCATAACCTCCGATCAGCACGAGGCACTGATTGAGCAGGGTGTGGAAATACCCTATCAAGAGAGAAGCTCGAGTGGCGCCACATCCGTGTCGTTTAAGAAAGCGGTGTTGAGCCTTAGAGTCACTCCTCATATCACTCCAGATGACCGGGTGATTATGGATTTGATAGTCAACAAGGACAATCCGGATTTTTCTCGCCAAGTGTTAGGTGTCCCGCCTGTCGATACCAGAGAGATAGATACGAGAGTACTGGTCGATAATGGCGAAACAGTCGTATTGGGCGGTGTTTTCGAGCATGTCAAGAATGAAAACGTCAATAAGGTGCCAGGCCTTGGAAGTCTTCCGGTCGTAGGATGGTTGTTTAGGAGTACTACGGAAGAAGATGACAAAAACGAGCTGTTGATATTCGTGACGCCTAAAATACTCAAGGAGAGTTTGAGCGCACGATAGCTCGATCAATACAGATAGAGTAACGACAACCGGCAGAATGGAACCATTCTGCCGGTTTCGGTTTGTGGGGCGTGTATACTATCCATCGCCGCCACACCGGAGATATCCCGCTCCGATCCCCAGCAAACTATCGATTTTCAATCCACATACTATTACTATCAAATTTTTAAGTATGCTCGTGTTCGATGGTAAACGTACTAGATAACGAATCGCTCACCACCCTAACCGTCGATCTGGGTGATCGAAGCTACCCCATTTTTATTGGCGCAAGTCTTATCGACAACAGGGACTATCTCGTCCCCTATCTTAAAGGTGAGTCGGCACTCATCGTCAGCAACGAAACCGTTGCTCCGCTCTATTTGGATCGTCTGTCGCACGCGGTGAGCGGGATTCGAACGTCGCACCTCATACTGAAAGATGGAGAACAGTACAAATCCCTCGATACCGTCAACGAGATATTTACTCATCTTTTACAGAATCGATTTGATCGTCAGTCCACCTTGATCGCGTTGGGTGGAGGAGTCGTAGGAGATATCGTCGGTTTTGCCGCAGCGTGTTACCAACGAGGGATAAACTTCATTCAGGTCCCCACCACACTGCTCGCACAGGTGGATTCGTCGGTTGGAGGAAAAACAGGTGTCAATCATGCGTTAGGGAAAAACATGATTGGTGCATTTTTTCAGCCATCTTGTGTTGTTGCTGATACCGGAACGTTGAATACGTTGGAGGATAGACAACTCTCCGCTGGCTTAGCTGAAGTCATCAAGTATGGTTTGATTGGAGATTTGGAGTTCTTCGAATGGATAGAAAGCAACATTGCGTCGGTTCTAGAGCGCGATACAGAAGCATTGACCATCGCCATCGAACGATCTTGTCGCAACAAGGCAAGCGTCGTTGCCGCTGATGAGAGAGAGGGCGGTATCAGGGCGCTCCTTAATCTGGGCCACACGTTCGGGCATGCGATAGAAACGGCAATGGGATACGGTAACTGGTTGCACGGTGAAGCGGTGGCTGCCGGTACTTGCATGGCGGCGCGGCTGTCCCGGAGAATGGGCTGGTTGACCGAGGCAGACGTGGAGAGGATTGTCGATCTTTTTGAAAGAGCGCGATTGCCAACGACTCCGCCTAAAGAGATCGGTCCCATGAAGTTTATGGGGCTGATGTCGGTGGACAAGAAGGTAATGGATAGTGTGTTGCACCTTGTTCTGCTTAAACGGATCGGGGAGGCGGTAGTCACCTCTGAATTCGATACTCAAACACTCGAATCCTGTGTTCGTGAGGGATGAGGGTGTAAATTGACGCGGTGATGGTGGTGCCTACCAGGCTATGTCCCGAAACGTTAAGACACCCCCTAGTTCGACTCGCAAAGTAACTGGTTTAGCGGTATACGCGTGCAGCGATGCCACATCCAAGGGGCGTAGAATTAGCGAAAAATCGCCTAAAGAACGGGGCGAATATCAGAGGGATAGAGATCGCATCGTGCACTCTGGAGTTCTCGTCAAATCTGGTGTTTAGATATTGATCCAGCTGCTACCTGATTGCCCGTCGTCACCTCGATTCCATCTTTAAACTTCACTCCCGTTATCACCTTGGCCAGGTAGTTAAATCCCCGCTGCTTGCGCCAGGTTTTCTCTGCACAT
>Ga0209679_1000397_pt1 | contig 16292 bp, 16 predicted proteins | sample WorMetHEROISLAND_4_FD_187408 | JGI IMG/M metagenome (GOLD analysis project Ga0209679, IMG submission 187408) | Marine gutless worms symbiont microbial communities from Max Planck institute for Marine Microbiology, Germany - Olavius sp. 2 HERON... ...
AGTCCCTTATCGCCTTTTCCACTGATTCCAGAACAGGTGACCTTGAATGACCTTAAACGGCCATTTTGCGTTAAATTCTGTTGTGCGCCAGTATGTTTGGAGCTCTGAAGCCTGGCTTTCGAAGATTGGCTACTCTTAAACTTGTAGTGAATGTTGTCGGCGAACTTTAAACCGAAAAGGACGGCTGCGGCATCGCGCGATTTCCTTGCGACAGCACGGTTTACAAATTGGTTGTTGCTGCTGTAGTTGTCGATGTTGTGGCTGCGTCCACAGTATATACGATGTGGATGAAATATCTACAAACCCACAGCCCTGTTGACATGTGCATCTATCTGTTGCCACGATTGTCTGATCGTCACAGGTTACAGAAGCTGCCAGAAGACAAAGGAGGGAAAACGGTTTCCAACAGCGCATCGCGAGTTATTTTCGCAATTTTTCGTCGACATCAGTCACAAGCATGCGAACATACATTGCCAGTTAAGTTGGCTCGTAATATCTGAACTCTGTCTAATGAGTGGTTTATACGGCGCCACGAGCTGACACCGTTTAGGCCGATACGTTTAGGACTCTATAAATTCACATCTGTTTGGGCAGAAAAACCTACGTCACTTAAGGCGCTCTGCGCTCTGGAGCAGATGGGGGAAACTCTAAGTTTAATCTACTCGCCGTAGCCTACTCGGACTCGACAATAGGCCTAATTCGAAGAAAGTGCGTTTTGTGCAGCTGCACATGATCCAAACCAAATTAGATGTGACATAGCATATGGCCAAGAAAACGAGTCATGCGTAGAATACGTCAGTGGGTGAGAAATTGAGAGAAAATTCCTCTGAGCAGATTGCACTTCTTTTCAGCTTATAACTTGAGTTGTTTTATTACAATTTTGGCGTATTTCTTCATGCAATACCAACTGAATCATTTTGGATGCTGACGCTATCACCGTGCTAAACCTTGTGTGTTAGCTCGGCGGACTTGCGATTAAACGGTCGTGGGTTCGATTCCATGTCGGGCCGCTATCAAGCTACTTAGGTCAACTCAGCCTTCCATCCCTCCGGGGTAGGTAAGTCGAGTACCGTCCTCGTTGGCCGGGGTTAAGACGGGGCGCGTTCACTTGTGTCAGGTGGCAGTTAACACTGTGTGATCCCATATGGCAAGTGATGCCTGTATACACATAGCGCTTCACGGGAAACCCATCTCAGAGCTATACGGAAGTGGAGTTATTGTAAGTAAGTAAGTAATATCATTTATAAAGCGCCATAATTCGACTGAAATCCGTAATCTGAGGCGCTGAGTGAGATTGGCTATAGTTATAGTCCTGGCGGAATGTCTTTAGACCGGTTTTAAAGCCGCGCAATGAGTCACAGTTAGTTTTGAGAATGAGACCTAAAGGTAAACTGTTCCAAACACGAGGCGCAGCCACTGAAAAACGACGTCTGCCTAACATTGTTTACAGTGAAGTACAGTTACAGTTACTGTGACGACGAACGTAGAGACAGCTAAGTTCTGCAGCCAGATAGTCAGGTTGACCCGTCAACCGTGACATGTAGCTCGATGTCGCCAACTTGAAGTCGGTTCTTGCTCGAACGAACAGCCAGTGTAGGCTATGACGTAGCTGCTTTCGAGTTCTCGTACAGCACCCTCGCACGCGCTGTATTAGATGTGAACTCCATGCCTATGCTGGGTGTCCGTATGACGACGGAGATCGACCTTCCGCTGGAATGCCCTAGAGCATATCTCGCAGGCGAACGGCTTGAATCCTGTGTGCTTACGACTGTGGGTGATGAGATTGGAAGACTGACTGAAAGCCTTGCCGCACTGACGACAGATGAAAGGCTTCTCGCCTGAGACAATAAGCATCCACAATAATATCAGCGTCGTGACAATATTATTTTAAATACATCTGCTTCATAACGTGCGTCTTACACAGAAAGAATAAGAATGACAGTAAGATAAGTCATACATTACATACACACAATGCACTCATTTGTAACGCGCAACGTAGTCAAGCATAGCTTGAATCAGAAGCGAGGACTGTTGGTCGCTAGGTGGCGGAAATTAGGAGACAAGGAAACGAAAGTAAAATGATTTTAGACGGCACGCGGTGGGCGGTGATGGACAACGGAAAGTGGGATGAAGTCACAGACAACAGGGGATGAAATGGAGTAAACACGCTGACCAATAATTTGTGAGATTTGCAAGGTGTGCACGAGAGACAGTTAAGCGAAGATGACCACTAGATCGCAATGAGCGAGAAGTTTGGTGTACGGAGAGATTATTTCACGAAAGTACGCCTTGATGACAGAATCTTGGTAAGTCAGAATGGTGATTTCGAAGTCAATCCCAGCACGGATTGGGAGCTATAGTAATCCACAAGGTTTTGAACAGGAGTACATGTACATAAGTGCTGTACGAAAAATTTCACGTCCTTTCGAAAAATGACGGATGGCCATGTTAGTCTAATTAACGCATGGAATCAAACAACAAATTGACGAACAAAAGAAATGAAAAAAGAAAATCGATGAACTTAAAACGTATAAAGGTGTGTTCAGGTCGGTATTGGACATGTAGGCCGCCATAAAAATTTATTTGGTTGGACGGACGACAACGCATTGATATGTGAGCTAACCTTACACTAAATCCTTATTAGCTCCCCAATAATTTTGGCAAGGCGCCCCGGGCCTGTGCGTATAGCAATGTGCTACCTGTGTGTGTGAAGGTGTGCTTCTTCATGTCAGACTTCTGATGAAATCTCTTGCTGCAGTACTGGCACGGATAAGGCCGTGTGTCGGTGTGAATCAGCAGGTGTGTCGACAACGTCGACGAGCGGCGAAACGCCTTGCCGCACTGAGGGCAGCGGTAGACCCGGCGACCTGCCCTGCTCGCCTCTCGTCGCCTCAGAACCAAGTCCATGCCGTCGTCAGCAGGCACCTCTTTATGTTTTTCGATGCCGGAAGGCGGCTGGAAGATTCCAAATTCTTGCGGTCCGCGGCTGTGATCTGTGCCCTGTTCCCGCTCAACGTCTAGTGCTGGGCTCCATATACCGGCTCTCGGTGATGCCGATGATGATTTCACCGCTGTCTGCCGATCGCTGTAGTGCGCATGCGTGCCGAACAGGTGCGAGTAGATCACGTGACCGGAACCGGAAGTCACCGGCCATCTACAGTGATCTATATATAACAAATATGGCAACATGTGCTAATAATAGGGCAAATGCACGATAAAACCGTTGCGACAACGATTGCTGAAACGTTTTTGCAACTGTTGTAGCAAGAGTCGTAACAACCGATTGCATCGTGTATTCGCCCTGAGTAGCAGTTGCTAATTACAAGGCGGATATAAAACGGTAAAAACCTGCATTGTCTCTGTGTTTGTCTGTAAGAACAACACCAAGAATAACGAGTAAACTAAGAACAACGCTCAACATTAAAAGTTATCAATTTGTAAATATTCATTCTGAACTATTAGGCCTACTTTTATTGCGCTTTCATATATTACATTTTTATCAGTACAAATGCAACAGAATCAAAGTGGGCGCCGAAAAGAAGTGTTTCGTCTATGAGCTCATTGAGCTGAATTGATGTAAACTTGGCGTAATTAAATGACTATAAAAAATTACTAAATTCTGACATGTTGCAACTCATTGATTCAGACGTAGGTCATCATCATCACACAACACGTTAAAAGTTCACGAATTAACTGAACTTCAGATGTCCATAAATTCAGGTTCTCGAGTTAACATTATTACGTAGGTTTTAATATTTCGGCTCGGTAGTTTCTCTATTCAGTATCGTATGCTTAACTTTTCATTCAACTTTTTCGTGCCCTGCTTTATATCTGTTGTACCGCTTTTATATTCGCACGTCTGTTGCGCTCTTTATTAAAATTATCGTTATCGTTATTGTTATCGTTATATTCGGGTACCTTTTGTCGTTGTTGCCACAACGCGAAACGCGCTTTTAAGCGAGTAAGTGTCATCGAGATCTGCAATCATGTAGCGACACAGTTCGCTGCCGTGATGAACAGAGACGACGCTATCAACGTGCGAGTTCGAGCAAGCATCCATCGTCAATCGTCGTGTTTCAGTCAGCTCGCTTGCTGCCGGTGATTTATAGTACGTCGCATCAGCGGCCGCGGATGCTCTGAAGAAGTGGGACGGTGCACGCGCGCCGAGGAGGAGGGGTCTTGGCCCCCACAAAGACCCCTCCCGCATAAACCTTATACTGCCAGAAAGTATAGAGTCATTGGGTACATCTTCGTCGCTGATAGTATGGGTCTATCTTCGTTCAAATTTTCGTGGTGCATGGGCTCCGGAATACGCACGTGTTTTGAAACAGAGTGCGTAATGGCTCTTCAAGGTCATCCAAGGTCGTTGATTTTGACACCAATCGAAAGCGGGTATGCGACTTCCTATAGGTCATCAGTAGTAACCTTGGTCCTATCTTGCCCAGTTTCAGAGATATTGCAGGTTCCCCGAGAAGAGCAACCCCACCCTATTCCACCCGAATTTTAGGGGTGTTCATCTTGGACAATTGCCGATGTTGTGGATCCGAGGAGCGAAGACCCTAAGCTAATTATTCGTGTAATTACTTTTGAACTCAAAATATACGCCCACGGTACCACAACGTCGCGGACAGACAAACAGACAGACTGTGGAGACAGGCTGACTGATGGATGGACGGACGACTTACGATAGCAGTACCGCGCTAGCACTACGCGCATCGCGCGGTAATAGTTGTAACAAAACGTCGATAGTGGGACTTAAACATATCTTGCAAATCGCAGTAGGCCCTACAAAATTATGGGTAGCCTACACAATCGCATTCATGCAGTAAACAGCGCAGTCATCGCGGACAGCAATTTGATTTAATTTGGCGACGGTACCGCGGTCGTGCGCTTTGGCGCCCTTAACTCCACGCCGTCCGCTTACCTCATAGACTACCATTTCTCTTGACGCTGTTTCCCTCGGGTGCCAAGGGCATGCAGATTTCTGCATCGTAGTGGCGACTCGAAGGCAATCACCAGGAGCTAACATGTGCTTGCCAGTCATTCGATTATCCTTCGCCAGACGGCTTACCCCGTTATTCGCTCCGCTATAACAGACGACGTAAAACACCGCCGTGGCGTGATTTACATATAGCGAACGCGGAAATACATGAACAAAATCAGATCCACAGGGACATAGCCCCAACTGACAAGATCATTCTGCTCTCTGGATGTCTCGTTGTTAAGACTTCCATTCAGGGGCGGACTGGGCGGACTGGGCCGCCTGGCTGCCTGGCTAAAGCCAGGTGGGCCGTTGCGCCGTGGGCCGGTTTGACAAAAATGACAATTTCAAAAACTTATAAGTTGTAATGTATTCTTTATAAAATCACAATGAAAAGTCGAAACTGGTTGACGTTAACAGCTTTTGTCATCGTCAACTTCACCATCGTCCTCGCTGTCAGTCGGTGGTCGGTTGGTCGCCCTCCTTAGCCGCCTGGTTGTCTCACTTGTCTGTAGTCATCGACTGACAGCCACCTTGCTATTAGCAGTACAGCTACAGAAGCAGTTAAACGGCCCTCCTTCACTCCCTTAGTATAGCACTGAGAGACAAGCCATTAGACATACTGAAAGAGGGGCCGGCTTGCTGCAGACGTGGACTCACACTGGAATGCAGTGGCAGTAATTCGACATAACCCTCTAACTTCAGTCTGCGGACCACTCTCCGTGGTCGGAGTTGGTCAAGGTCGGTGTCTTTCCGACCTGAACAAATTTCCGTATCGTCCCAAGAATCAAACTGGCTGGGTGACGCTGACGCAACGTCGAATGCTGGTTCTGCCGTACAACTGCAAAACAGCTGCACAGAGCTGTAGTGTAGACCTATGCTGCAGCATTTGCTGCAGGCTCCGCTGACCCAGTTTCACAGGTCACTCGTACGGGCAGCAGAGGGGCGACTTATTTCCCACGCTCGGCGCTCCACTACGGTTTAGTGAGAATTTTTCCTAGATTAGCAAAAGATCAAAAGATCGAAGAGTGACTGAAAACATGGTTCTTACCGCGCGATGCACGTAGTGCTAGCGCGGTATTGCTATCGTAAGTCGTCCGTCTGCAACGTTCCGGTATCGTGAACATATAGGTTCGGCTAGTTCGAAATTAATAAAATGAATAATTAGCTTAGGGTCTTCGCTTCTCGGAGCTACAACTGCAATCTAGTCCAAGGGGAACAACCCTAAAATTCGGGAGAAATAGGCCGGTGGGGTCGCTCTTCTCAGGAAACCTGCAATATCTCTGAAACGGGGCAAGATAGGACAGAGGTTACTGTTTATGACCGATGGCAAGTTGCATACTCGCTTTCGATTGGTGCCAAAATCAACGACCTTGGATGACCTTGAAGGGCCATTACGCACTCTGTTTCAAAACACGTGCGTCTTTCGGAGCCAACCACGAAAATTTGAATGAAGATAGACCCATACTATCAGCGACGAAGATGTAGGCCAATGGCTCTAGATTCTGGCTCGGATGCTCGCGGTGGTTCTCAAGATGTGTGTAATTTTTTCTTAGATTTACATATGCCTGTGTCCATATATTATACAGGTATGGTATGCCGTACTCGATTTCAAGATCACGTTTTTGGTTTATGACACTTAGCTGTCAATAGGGCTGCCGCTAGTACTCGAGTATAGGCGTGACCAGCGGAGATGTGGAAAGCGGAGTAGCGGAATGTGATTCGCAGAATATTTGGAATCCGTGTAGACGCTACGTCGTCGGAATCTTAGCAGATAAGGCCAACATTAGTATTTAGTATGACTTAGTATCTTATCGCCTTTCCACTGATTCCAAAACATGTGACCTTGAGTGACCTTGAATGGCCATTTTGCGTTAAATTCTGTTTTGCGCCGGTACGTTTGGAGCTCTGAAGCCTGGCTTTCGAAGCTTGGCTACTCTAAACTTATAGTGAATGTCGTCGGCGAACTTTAAACCGAAAAGAACAGCTGCGGCATCGCGCTATTTCCTTGCGACAGCACGGCTTTCTTATTGAAAATGTTTCGTTACATAGATGTGAACATCTTAGATGTGTGTATGCCTTCATAAATCGTTTTTTTGCAGGTGAATTAGGTCATCAGATATATGTATGTTTCACCATTTGGCAAGTCATTTTCCAAAAATTTCTCGAACCTCGACCCCCACAGTTGGAGATGAATATCCCTCGGACACTCCCAAAAGTGGGCTGCTTCGATCGTCCATACAAGCCAGGGCCGCTTTGCGGCCCCAGTCCGCCCCTGCTTCCATTCCATCCTATAGATGGACATTACTTGATTTTATCGGCGTTGGTAAATTATTTAAAAATTTAGATTTAACGCATTTTCCTGTAACTTTTAAATGACATTTTTAAGCTGAAGCCAAACGTCTTTGTTGTATACCCTAGAACAATCGGTTTCATATTTGCCAAAAAACATCAGTAACTAAAATACGTTCTGTGGATCGAGGTACAGTACCAATTGCCGTGCTAATTTTTTTACATCCATTGTTAATTGGTTCCCAACAACAACCCCAGCGTTACATTGTCACCCTTTGGGTCACTTGACATCATCGATCACCTGATCCGTACTCGCAGTATAGGTGACTAGAACAAACCTTATATCTAAATGTACAACTCAGTGTTTAATTTAGATTTTGGGAGATCAATTAAATTTAATGACATCAAAAGTGGCATGGAAAATCGATGCTTTTCCGTGCCACTTTTAAAAATGGCAAGAATTTACCGTCCCTGCTGACCTGCAGTATAGGTTCCGCAGCCCCGCGGCCATGACCTTGACTTTTTCGATAATGATCTTGACCTTTTGGAGTTATGTGAATCCTTGTATCTCGCATAATGGCTAAATATTACGTGTCAGGAACTCAGGAACGAAATCAGAGATATAGCAATTTTACTGCGCGATGCAGCCTTCAGAGCTCCAAACATACCGGCCGAAAAACAGAATTTAACGCAAAATGGCCATTCTAGGTCATTCAAGGTCACGCGTTACTGAAGCCTGGCTTTCGAAGCTTGGCTACTCTTAAAGTTAAACTTGTAGTGAATGTTGTCGGCGAACTTTAAACCGGAAAGAAGAGCTGCGGCATCGCGCGGTTTCGTTGCGACAGCACGGCTTTCCTGTTCAATATTAAACATAGCGGCCGCTATATACGCGTAATTTTAGCTATGAGCCTATGAATCGCTACACGTATCTGTAAACCTATGCAATGAAAACATTAATCAGTCCTACAGGCTACATCCTATAGTTGTTAGAGATGAGTGTAATAGATAGTGTTATTAAGGAAGCAAGGATTTACTATATTTTTTGGTTCTATGCGTATTGTAATTTTATTTTAACCTGCTCATCACAACTCCACATCAAATTCGTGGCTGTGCATTTTAGATAGTGTTTCCGTGTTTATAAACTATGTTTTCGGCTAAAATAAGACAGGTTAGTATTTATGTAGTGCACTAATATATGTTTCAGTATGAGATTGCATTACTTATATATACTTTTCGATCTTTCGTTAGTCGTTTTGATGAACATGATTTTCTTTTTGTTCGATAGTTGATGTTTCTGAATATTTAGTGGTGACATTACTTTAGCTCCCAAGAACTTTCGCTCCCGGGAGCAAAAATGTCGCAGAACTTTCGCTGTTGGGAACAAAAAATGTAGATTTTTTTGCTCCCGGGGAGAAATTATCATGGAACTTGCGCTTTCAATTAGGCCTAATAATTTTATTGCTCAGTTGCTTCAACCTCAACATTCCAACAATCAACAACCCACGCCACTTGCTGGCGTCCTTATATTCGGGCTCCCTTTGATGTCCTGCTCGCAATTTCTGTGTGTGCAGAGTCGAAGTTTTTTGTGTAGATTATTAGATGTACGTTAGGACTTTTTCCGCAAAGTGCTACTTTTCTCTGTTTCATAGCGAATGTTTTCAGAGGTCGTTCACTCCAGTGAGCATTCATGACAGCATTTAGAAATACTTAGAATCAAGACAGGTAACAAGAAATACTTTAAGGTATTGATTGTACTTATGAACGGCCGCATGGCGTAACGTTATCGGACCGAACGACCGATTACCGTAACTAGTCAATGTTATTTAGCAGAATGGCAGCAAACATGCCAATCGAGCGTGAAATATTCAACGTTGTGTTGACTGTTTAACATTAGGCACGAACCTACATTCAGTGAACATATGAATAATAGTGCAAAGCATCAATTACGACTTCCTGGGCTCTGTACAGACTTGGATGAACAGTGCTAGATGCAGATTTTACATAGTTACTGTCTTATATGACCCTGCATGTTGTTGTGTGATCTGGAGTCAGAATGGTGACGGAATCTGCAGAGAGGATGATGGAGATAACAAAAGATGTTGAGAAGAAGTGGGTGTGGCAGACTGGCAGTGGCAGAGGCAGGAGACAGATCAGTGTATGACAGAGTTGCAGAGGCAAACAATGGTGAACAGCGAAGGAGAATATGAAGGCACAGGGAGACCAGAAGTTGGTGACAGAGTTGAAGCAACAAGTGAGGTAGATCACATTACGGACTTTGCAACTTCCGTGTACTCTTAAAAGAAGAGGAAGTGCAAATGCTGCAAAGTCCCTCAGAAATTTAAGGATAGATCTTCAGATGACCGCATTGTCTGTTTTTTTGCCGCACGACTTTTGTAGTGCTCGTGATGCCGATGAACTCCATCCAGTGTGCGTTGAAATGCTCTGTGAGCTAGCCTCATGAAAGTCACGTGCTTGAGTTCATTAGAGTAAACGGAATGGTGAGCTTGAAGCTAAAGCAAAACATGTTTGTGTGTCCCACTTGTGCAAAGGCAGATGATTGCAGGTGCAAAGTCGTCCAGTGTAATTCATTCCTACATTGGTACCATTTCACTTGTGCAGAATACTGAAATGCTACCAGGGACTGGATCTGTCAAAACTGTTGGAATACATTATGACACCCCTGTTCTTAAGCAGCATGATATATGGCTTATACCATTTCTGCGGTTGTATGTTATATCATTCAGTTAATCATGTATTTTCAGCAGTTTATGCCAATCATGAATGTTCCCAGTTTGTAAATCTCTGATGTTTTCTTGGCATGTCTAGTTTGCTGATAGTTTACGTCATGGATCGATGTCGGCACCCGAGCTGTGTGAAATATGTCTGAAGCGCTTGAATAAAACAAAAGAACTTAATGCATTCATTACGCCATTGCCAGAATCAGCAATCCGATCGGCAGAGGCTGCACAGCAGCGTATTCTTAAAGGTTTTTTGAATACATCTTAACTGTTCTTACAATTTAGTAGTGTTTTACCCGCATGACGCTATGCTAGCGCGGTCTTTGTGACAGCGATGTGTCCGTCCGTCTGCCTGTCTGTCACACGCTGGTATTGTGCCTAGCAGAGCGAAAGCAGGATCGTGAAATGTACACCGTCTGATAGCCCCATGATTCTAGTTTCTGGCAAGGTATGAGTCGTTGAAAAATTTGCAAGGGGTCACCCCAAAGGAACATGCCAAATGAGGGTGGGGTAGGTTTTTCGGCGATTTTCGACCAATATGTCGTCATATCTCGAAAACGGTGCATTTTAGACACAAAGTTACTATAGGACGGTATAACACCGATTATAACATATGGTTGTCTGTGCCAACTATTGACATGGGCGACATACCAACACCACACCTTTCAAATCTAAAACATATTCATTTAACACATGCTACTATGCCCCATACAGCTTACATCTATGCAGCTGACAACCCCACTGCTCTTACATAAACCGTGCAATCGTTTCGCAAGCGTCGTGCGGGTTTGTCAGCGACAGCTGGCCTTTCTTGTTCATACTTTCAAGAGTATCAGAAACACTATACACCGGTACATATACTCATGATGATGGTGATGATGATCCTGATGGTAGTTTTGGCTATGCATGAATAATATGTCTGTTCACTAAGGCACAAGTTGTGACAGTGAACAATCACACATCCATCATGCTAAACCCTTTGAGTGCGGCTGGCAAGATGGGCAAAGGAATTAGTGGCTTATAATAGGACATTCACTGTGGCCATATGTTGTGATAGCAGGCAACAACATCAAAACTGAGACAAGCTTTTAGAAGGCTTGATGCTGTAATTGTCAGCAATATTCCTTTTGTTTGCTTACACACACAGTGCGCCGTCATACCTGACGGACATGTGCATCCCGGTGTCAGTGACTACTGTAGTTGTCTTAATTGTTCAGCGGAGCCTATGGCGTCAACTTACCTTTAGCACGTTCATAATAGCTCTTAGCTATAAGAATGGGCGAAGATAAACATCCGTACTGAACTGAACTGAACTGAATATAGCTGCTCAACAAAGCTGACCACTGGTTGTTTATGCCAACAGATGTGTCACCATTTTATCTGCCATACGTGGTTCATGGTATTAAAGTTCTGGCATTCATAAGTATTACAGGAATCAAGAGCAAGTTAAGTCGTGTTGCTCCACCATTTCTGCTATGGTATGCAGTGCATTTTGATTACTTCACTTGCCTCACATGCCGCACTTGAAGTGTTTAACGTGAACAATCACACATATAATGTCTTCAGTAAATGCTTGGATGGTATTAATGTTGGGGTGGAATAAGCATGTTGTAATAGTGTATGTGGTCGATTCTGAAAAACTAGTTGATGCGAAGGCCAAGTTGGATAGATCTGGAATTGAAAGGTGCCCAATTTTGCTCGTGTGTTTATCAGAAGAATTGAGTAATCAAAAAAGTCTTTTTTCGGCATTTCTGTGAATGCATAATTAATTATATATACATTATATAACTATTTGACATCATGTAATAGTTGCAATACTGTGTGTTTGTAATTAGGCAGTAAGAGTCTATGGGAAGGAATTCCTATTGCTGTTAAAGACAATTTTACGGTGACTGGCATACGGACAACATGTGCGTCTCGAATGCTTCATAATTATGTGCCGCCATACACAGCAACTGTTGTCCAGCGATTATTGGACTCTGGTGCCGTGCTAATGGGTAAAACGAATCTTGATGAATTTGCAATGGGGTGAGTGGAATACGTTTAAACTTTGTCATGTTTTTGTATATTGTTGTTAAATAATTAAGCTTACATCAGTTTGTGAATTTGCTTAATAAGTTTAAATGCAACAAATATATTTTTATTTCAACTGCGTGTGTGGCAGTAACTCATTATCTTTGTTATTGCCATTCATATTATTTTTAACTTTACTCGCGGCATGCCGTATACTTCTATGCTATACGCTGCAAATATAAGTACCCTGGTCCGTCGTAGAGAGGATATCTCGCAAAAATTTTTCCGTGATATTACCCAGCCCTCTTCCTGCCTCCATCATTTTCTTCCTGCTCCAAGAGAACAGTCCCTCATTTCACGGCTTAGGACTTATGAGAAATTTCCAAAAGTTTACTCACGTACTAGACGCTACTGTTCGTTTGTGAACTATGCCTTAAATAACTATCAGGAGAAAATAACCAATCCATATTCATTTCTCCACCCCACGGTCCCACCCCGCCCCATAGTCATACCCTACATAATTATTATCTTTTTGTTATCTTTTGTATTTTTTGTAGAGCTGTCGAACGATTAATTTTTTTTAAAAAAATCGCGTTAATCGCGCGATTAATTATTTTAATCGCGCGTTAACTCGTTAATTAACGCGTCAATTCGACAGGTCTGGTTTATGTTGAAGGTTGCTGTCAGCGAACGACTGCACGTCTTGCTGTTCACGACTCATCTACAAGATGCAACCACTGTCGAACTTGCCATCAAACAATGATGCACAACTGACAAATTAACCGACATTTGTTGTCAGTAATTAATTGAATATTATTCGATCGTCAAATAACCGCAGTTCAATTGCATATTGGAACTCCTACTTCATAGAATTTACGTATGTGCGTTAATTTATTTAACGGCGTCAATTTTTTTAATCGCGATTAATTCTTTAATGCGTTAACGCGTTAATTAACGCGTTAATTCGACAGCTCTAATTTTTTGTATTCTATACACCCATGAGTGACTGATTATGTATATTTGGTTTTATGTATGTATGTATGTTTGTTTGTCTGTCTTATTGCATATTTATCTATTCAGCTTTTCATGGCTGCAAGTTTGTCTCAATAAATTCAGTTCAGTTGTGTTCAGTTTATGTAGCAGGCCTTTGCTGGAGCTTAGCTGTTTCCGTGATTTGGCGCCAAAGAACCCCATACTGAGCACTGTGGTGGGCAGTCCACAGCCCTGTATTTTGTTGCCTTGAAGTCCTGCTCAGTGGTGCATAGCCGTGGTATGAGTAAGTGGAATGACTTTTCAGATGAGAAGGTCAAAAGTTAAGGTCACAAGACGTAAAGAACCTCCAAAATCCAGCGTTGTGTTTACTTACGGTCAGCCAATCAAGTGCAGGCAAATCCGATGCTGATTGCAAACTAGATCTATGCCAGTGTTAGGCCTAATTTACTGTCGGTGCCTGAGCACATGTTAGCTGGGGAGGTGTCTGTATTTCATGTTGGCACTCACTCTGACATGCTTTCTTGTTTATGAACATCTATAATGCTGATTGACATCTGTGCATTATGCGGTGATGAATCTGCTATTTGTAAAAGCATTATATTTAATTTTTACTTTTCTATAGAGCAGCTGAATATATTATTTACAATGTATTAATACCATTGCTGGTCTTATTTGTATTCAGCGAGTTATACTTTTCTCCCTTTTTGCTTATTTTTTGATGTTATTATGTTTTCTGTTATTATAAAACTGTTAATAGTAGTTGCCTTCAAAATTTTGAAGATTTTTAATTATACTGCATGTAAAACGTTGCTTTTTGATTACTGTTGGTTCTGATTATTTTGTCAGTTGATTCAAGCATACACAAAGTCACAGTTTATGTTGCATTAGAAATCATAGTAGTATGTAGTGTTATCATCTGTGGGGACTGGGGAGTTGTTTTTTGTGTACCGGTAGTTCATATTGGTAACATCAGCACCATGACACGTTCAACATGTTGTAAACGTTTCTTGTACTAAAAAGCACCCACTACATTACTTATTATCTCCTGTTAAAGTATCTCATAGTCAAGTGGTTTTGTGCCCTACATATATTTCCATATCAGCTTCCACTTGGCAAAGCTACTCATTGTGGACCAGATTTTATGCCATACTGCATTTCAAAGAAGTTTTAGTGTTCTTAATGAATAGTAATTTTCATGTTTGTGTTTGGTGTCTTTGTTCCCAGCTGTGGTACTGTCGATGGTGCGTATGGTCCAGTAAGAAATCCATGGCAGTATCGGTTTCGCCAGTTGCCACAGCAGGCTGATGAGCACGTGCTGCATGCTGCATCCGGTTCAAGCTCGGCGTTGAATGTTGAGCGAGTAGTTAAACACGCTCGTGATTACCACGTCTCGTCTTCCAGTTCGAGCTCAACAAACAATGTTCACGCTGACTGTAGCAGTACAGGAAGTAAACTGGATGCAGGCGTTGATGACGATGACTGGTACATTACTGGGGGAAGTTCTGGTGGCAGCGCTGTCGCAGTCGTCACTGGCATTGCTCTGGCGTGAGTAGAAGTTTTTTTAGAAATATTGATGAAGTTATGATGGTTCAGGGTCCCGTGTTTATTAAACACATGACCCTGAACCATCAAACCATTATAGTTAAGGGTAAGTTTGCTACAAGGTAAAGCGTTTGAGAGAGTTATTGCAGCAGATGGAGGCATCCGTGTCGACTTTTGGGTGTCAAAGTATCATGTAGTTTTTGTATAGTTTTCTTAGTATTACTCGTCAGCAGAAGAAGAAGAGGAAGAGGAAGAAGAAGAAGAAGAAGAAGAAGATTTCGTATAGACCAAAGATGTCCCCCATTTGCATATGAGCTCATCCCCTTTGAGGCACTTTGAGCCTCATACAACCCAAGTCGGCCGGATGGCCGGCTCCGTTGACAGCCAGCGCGTTTAACCGACTGGGTCAGTGTGCCAACAGTCCTGGTAAAGCACCCACTGCGCTACTTATTACCTCCTGTTAAAGTATCCCATAGTCAAGTGGTTTTGTGGCCTACATATCCATATCAGTTTCCACTTGGCGAAGCTACTCATTATGGACCAGATTTTATGCCATACTGCATTTCTAAGAAGTTTTAGTGTTCTTGGTGAATAGTAATTTTCATGTTTTTGCTTGTTCTTAAGTAAACTGACCATCAGTAATTGACTGCTGTATTTCTTGCATTGTGTCATTTCAACCGCCGACGGTTGCATTCCAGTAAATATCTTAATCTTATCTCTCTTATCTTATAGTGTACACGGTGCTCCACAGTTACCGGAACCCCTAGCTTAGCTTTCATCAGCATAACTCTACTAATATAGGACATTTTAAAACTAAACTTTTCAGGAATATAGTATAGATAATGTTGCATAAAATTCACCTAAAATGGACCGCTAATGTTCTTCCTTTACCTTGCAATAACTGCATTAATATGGCGTCATTCTTGTCACTGATTTTCCCGTCATTACAATGATAGACAAAGTGACGCCAAAATTTTTGAAAAAAAAAAACAATACAGAGCTAAGTGTCTTCTTTCAGAGTTCTCCTAATAAAACTATAGTTGCTGAGTAGGTTAAAGAGGCTAATAAAGCAAATGGCTGAGACAGAGTCAGTTACTGAGTCTGTGTTAAATTTACATGCACCGGTTTTACTCAGTGATGCAAGTCTTATCTTAAAGTTACGATACACCGTAATTTTCCATTCATTTGATGCGGCATAGTTTGCCATACTGTTAAGCAAAATTTCATAAAATTGTACTGTTTGTTATGTGAGTTAAACAGTAATGACTCAAGGTTTCCAGTAACTATGATCCGGTGTAATGTGACGCATAGACGATGACGTCACATTGACACAGTCATTACATGGTAAAGGGAGCACACTGGCAGTCAGTTTTAAGTAAATTTACGCACATTATTTCAGCTATATTCGTGGAAATTTTTGTCCAAAAATAACGTATATTAGCAGAGTTATGTTGATGAAAGCCAGGGGTTTCGGTAATTATGGGACACAGTGTATAATGTTGTAGTAAATGTATTTAGGGCATTGGGTTCCGACTCTGGAGGCTCAACACGCAACCCGGCATCGTTCTGTGGACTGGTGGGACTGAAGCCAACATATGGCTTGTTGTCGAGACATGGTCTTATTCCACTTGTCAATTCTATGGATGTGCCGGGAATGTTGACTCGTAATGTTGACGACTCTGCGCTTCTCCTGAGTACGTTTTCAGCCTTTTTAAAAAACTATGTTTTTTATA
>Ga0209679_1000398_pt1 | contig 16253 bp, 14 predicted proteins | sample WorMetHEROISLAND_4_FD_187408 | JGI IMG/M metagenome (GOLD analysis project Ga0209679, IMG submission 187408) | Marine gutless worms symbiont microbial communities from Max Planck institute for Marine Microbiology, Germany - Olavius sp. 2 HERON... ...
TGAAGTTTGCTTTACTTTGGCGTCATTAACTCAACAATATTTCTCATTTATTTATTTTAGTGCAGTCTTTTCAGTACGCAGATTTTTGAATGTGCAAAAGTCACTAGGTGGCCACACAAAAAAATCTCTAACTTTGCAGTAATTGAAGGCAATCAAATGCCGCTTGGCATTTTTATGTGCATATGAACAAGTAATAAACATGTGAAATTTCACGTAAAAATTCCAAGTGGTTGCTTAGAAAATGGCAAATAACTTTAGGGGATACTTTTTTTGCCGCACACTGTAGATGGCCCGTGGGTCGGTGCCGATCTCTGTTTCCTTAGCGCTCAGCCAGACACCAGCTTACGCTGCCAGACCACGGATGGTGTATTGCAAGTTGTGCCCATTTACTCCTCAGCTTTCGCTGGTACTCATTGTGCCTACCCATGGAGGGATGGCCAGGCTGAGTTGACCCGGGTGGCTGATTACACACTGAGATGATTTACTCGTCTACAGATGGTCACCCATCCAAGTACTAACTGGCCTTGATGACAATGACGTAGAGTAACTTCGTCGATCGAGAGTGGACGTGATTTTGTACCGTACTGCATTTCTAAGAAATTTTAGAGATCATAGTTTGTAATTTTTGTGTTTTTTACGGTGTCTGTGAATGATAACTGTTATACTTGTTGCATTGTATCATTTCAACCATTCATGGTTGCATCAGTAAATATATCTTATCTTAGCTGTCATACAGGCTACGTCAGGTAGTTAAGACTGGTGTTTGACTGCAGGTGCAGTCGTCTGTGAGTGGCTGCTGCTGCTGGCATTACTAGCTGGTGCTTGCTATATTGTTGCTCATTCCCCGTCGCCAACATTAGCAAACTGTCACTGCCTGCTTGTGGAGTCGAGAAATTCCCGGCAGTGTACCCATGATGTTGAAACCGTCAGTGATGCAGCGTGCGCCAGCGTGGTTTCCGATGCTCGCAAGGTGCTACTTTTATACTTCTGCTGGCGTGTCACTCTTAGTATCACTTTACTCATTTATGAGATCTTAGGCAGCATTGCAGAAAGCGATGTTGCCTGTTGCAACCGGTGTTACTGTAGCGTGGTCCGTCTGTCTGTTTGTCTCTCACACTCCTGCATCCTGCTAAGGCCGTTGGACTTAATGAGTTGCCATTTTCTGTGGTCCCAAGTAACATTCTATTATATGGGGGCCCCAATCCCACCACGGGAATGGGAGATGTCGAAGTTGAAACCCCTAGTTCGCATTGATGCCACCTGTCACCACATTACTTTGGCGTTGTCTGTCAGTGCGTTACAAAGTTTTTTTGGTCTGCTAAATCAGTTCCCACACCGAATTGTGCTGGAAGAAGTCGTTTGTCTTAAGCAACCCAATTTCTGGGCAGAGGAAGAAAATGTCTACATTGGGGCTGTTGGGTTTCGGAATAGAGGTGTAATGTTAAAAATTGTAACCACATTTTTTGCGCCATAGCATAGATGTTTAAATGCTGTACGTGGGGAAAGATAACTTCATATACCTTCTTCACCCACCAGATCGTGGTTAGTCACTGTTGCAACTGGTGGTGTTTGGAAGTTGGAACACTGGAAGTTGGTTCGGTTTTGGTTTTCAGAAAACCGAACCGTCTGTAATTTTGTAAACTGTCAGTCGACTTTCGACAGCAGTCAAATACTGTGTTCAGCGAAACACGTATGTATTGATGACAGCTATGATGAGTACGTTTTAATTTTGTACGGTACTGCGATATTTGAACTTACCATATTTGCTTCAATGTTCAAGACACAGCTCTGCTAGAAGGCACATTTTAAGCATCTTTCCCACTCAAACTCAATTTATCATCACTTTACATGGATGACGACATCCAGGCTGATCAGTAACGACATTTGACAAAATCAACATTTAATTTATGAAAAGTTGTAGGCAGTCACGTCCTCCAGTTTTACACTGAACCGAAACTTCCGTTTTTACAAAAAACAAACTGAACCAAAACAGAACCGAGTGTGAAAAACACTGAAAAAAACTGAGTTGTCCCGGTATTTTCAGATGTATTTGAATGAAGTGTATGCAGCTGTTTTATGCAGACCTGCTGTTATTTTTTATATTAACACGTGGGCATGATTAAGTGGAGAGCAGACGTCCGTTACTGTGATAGACGCACTGACGTGAATGTGTTGTTTGCAGAGATCGTTGATTACCGTTTCTCGTTTATTTTCGTTTACGGCAACATTTCAAAGCCTGGACTTGCTGGTGACTGACATACTAGCCGGTCTGTTGTTGTTACGGCGCTCTCAGCATTCCAGACAAGCTCATGTTCTGTCTGAGGTAGACTGAACTGCATTGTCAGATCAAGTATTTTAATATTCAGTTAGTAATCGAATGCAGGTTAGTGCTTATGCTGCTTAAGTAACTTTTTTTATTCAACTCATCAGAGTGAAGTATTACCAGCCATGGGATCGTATGTGATCATTCTGGCTAATGCAGCTATGAAAACTTATAGTAGACTACGAAATGCGGCAAAGTCAGGATGTCTTGATTATGTCAAACCAAATATGACACCAAACAGTTGTGAATGTCATCATTATTATTAATTATTAGTTTTATTATTATTACCTTTACTGCTGCTTAGCGAGCGAAGGTACTTGACGCTCGGCGTCACGCTGTGTGTGTGTCTGCCGAGCCGTTCATGCAGTATTAGTCTAGGCAGCGACGGTAATGTGCTGTGTCCAGTGCTTTCTAGCTAAATGACTTCGAAGATTGTTGAAGGCGAATTATTTGCAGGTCATACATTCTAATACATTCTTTTTCGTACTCGTCTGTAGCGTTAATGCAAAGTGGAACCATGGCTAAGAAGCGAGTCTGAATAAGTTTGTCGTTGCTGTTAGGGTAAATGCGAAACGTACGAGTTTTTATCCGGAGTACCGATAACGCCTTCTACACAGTTTCTGAGCCTGAGAAAGCCAGAAGTGCGATCGTTGTTCCTGCATGCAGTTCATTTTATACGTTACTGCATTACTGCCTATCATCAGTCACAGACCATGTCTGATGGTCACATTACTTCGGAGCGACAGATGAAGAGGCGTTGTGCAGAAATGTCTAAAGCCAAGTACGTGTCTCTTTGGTGAATGTTGGCTTTTCTTTTTGTGTACAGTATCGTAATCTGTAAGTGCATGGAAGTAAGTGTGTGGAGAATATTGGCAAAAATATCATTTCTTTTAGTTTCTTTTAGTTAGTAATATATTTCCTGTTTTTTTATATTATAAGTGCTGAGATTAGCTCAATAGTCTTGATCTTATCAACTATTTTACCACTTCTGATTAACATGGAAGTTATGCATTTTTAATAACTCATGGCACTGAATAGCTTGTATTGTGCTGATGTGCCGTTAAGCAACTACTCACTCACACTCATGCACCCTGCCATTTTGTGTGGTCCAAAGTAGTACTGTATTATACGGGGCCCCACTCGTCTCACGGGAATGGGAGATGTGGGGGTTGAAACCCCTAGTTTGCACTGATGCCGCCTGTCACCACATTACTTTGGTCTTGTTTATCTGCCTGTCAGTGCATTACAATCAATCAGTCAATCAATAAACTTATAACGCGCCGTAATTTGTCAATAAGACCACTCAGAGGCGCGGAGTGTCAGTGGTCAGTCGAATGCACGGCGGTATAGAAATGTTTTAAGATGTCGTCTGAATGTAACCAGAGTTGATGAACTTTTAACTAAAGTCGGTAGACTATTCCAGATTGTAGGTGCAGATACACGAAAAGCACGAGCAGCAGTATCCATCTTAACATATGGAACTGCCAACAAGTTTTTATAAGAAGATCGTAGTTGTCGAGTAGTTGCATAGTCTTTGATCATTTGGTCCAGATATTGTGGGAGGTGGTCTATATTTGGTCTGCTAAATCAGTTCCAACACGTAATTGTGCTGGAAGAAGTCGGTTGTCTTAAGCAACCCAGGCCGACTAGTTCTGTGTTTGTTGTAGCTTTCAATGTTGGGCGAATGAAACGTCGTCTTTCTCGGACGTTGGACTTGTCAGCGTGAAGTGCTCGGGATGTTGTCGATGTATTCCGCATCCTGTGTTCTCTCGCAGGGTTGTAAGCTTCGTTACATTTCGCTGTGATAACAACATTTATCTTGTCTTTTGTGCCTGCTTTCATGATTTGTCATGCGCATGCTCAGCTTTAATTCATCCGCATGTTTTTTCGTGCTCATTGTGCAAAACATCATGCGATTGGTGGATAGAAATTTTTCACAGCTTGGATGCTCTTTCTCATGCTCAGTGTTTACCCAGTGCCTTTGTGTGACACATTTATCTGTTAATCAGTAATGCAGACATTATTGCCATTGTATTGATTACTTAGAAAATGTCGTCTTTGCAGCATAATGTAGTATGCTGATGTAATGGTTAGTTCCTGGCTGCATTAGTGTATTGACTTGACAGTTAGTTTGAACACATATGCCTCTGTCATAATGGAGAAAAGTTTGCTAGCGACCAAAGGGTACCACTGATCTGCAACTGGGAACGTACCATAGGTTTTTACAGGCCCAGTTGCAGAGAGATAAGCACCCTGCCTATGCTCCCGTTGTGACATAATAGCCTTTAGGAGTTGACAACACTTAGCAGGGAGTGACTGTGCCAAACTGGCTGACTGTTAGGAGAAACTTATTGATTGATGTTATTTGATTCAGTGTAATTTTACTTCAGAAAAATGTCGTATTGTGATGTTTTCTGGCAGGAAAGGTGACTGTTACGCATATGTAGAACTCTGTCGTCCATATTAAGTACATTCTGGTCACATAAGTTAATTTCCTTAGTCAAATTAACACACTTAAGTCGACCGCAACAGCACGTATTCATTCAGTGTCTGTGTGTATTTGCAGCTGAGTTTCAAGTTTCCAGCATCATTTGCTGTAAGCGTGGATTACGTTGCCAAAGCTGTTGTTATATCTGTGACGGTCGATGTCAGCATCTCGGTATTAGAAGCTATTTTCTCTCTTTGATTGTTTCTCTTTATTTGAAACCATTGTATTGAAGCATTAAGTTCATTAAATTGTCTAGAATTCAGGTTTTTTTCCGAATGTCTATCTAAATCTATCTAAAAAGTCGAGATTAGGGCAACTAAGTCCAGAAGCACAACAAGGGCACCTAACAATGTGAGTTAAAAGCGTTATTGTCTAAAAATTACTTGAGTTGGCATTTGAAAGTTACAGCAGAATGGACGTCACAAAGTGGTGGTGGGAGTTAGTTCCATGCACGAGGGCCAGCCACTGCAAACGACCGGTCTCCGAACGACGACGTAGTTTGTGGCACTGCGACTGTGCTGGATGCAGCAGAATATGTAATGTAATGTAATGTAAAAACTTTGGTATCGCACCAGTGTTAAGGTAAACTTAAATCTGAGGTGCGGACAGTCACCAAGAGGCCCCAGGCAGAAGGGTTATGGGATGTGAAAAGAAAAGTTTTGAGGTGGCGTTTGAAGCTATCTAATGATGGTGAGTATCTGATAGGAAGGGGTATATAGTTCCATATTTGGGGCGAGGCAGAAGAGAAAGCTCGACAACCAAACTCAGTTTTAGTTCTAAGAACTTCAAGAAGAAGCTTACTAGAGGAACGGAGGACACAGCTAGGCTGGTGATATGATATTAAATTGTAAAGATACATGATGATACATCTTGAAAATAAAATTGGCACCTTTCTGGTGTGCGATATATGTTGATAGTCAAATCGTAAAACTGTACGAATCATTTCTGCAACGTGCAGGATATTTTTGAGAGAACAGCGGACGATGCCGAAATACTTCCTGTCGACCCACCGAGAGATGATTGGCTTGTTCATAAGGTGTGCTTTCATACATGTATTTTCCTTTTATTATACAGAGTGGGCCAAAAGTTTATACTCTTTAAAGCAGCCTCAGGTTATTAATTCTCAATAAAAATAACTAAGAATCTTTTGTGACGGTTTAAAGGAGCAGAAAGTGATACATTCAGTTCTATACTGCGTTGTGTAGCTGTTCATTTGGTTAAAAACACAATGAGAATTGCAATATAACTTATACTGGTCAGACTGGATGAACTTGAGGTAAAGATTCGATGTGGCTGTAATGAACTAAGCCAAGACATCGTGAATTGTTCCACGCTCCATGCTCCACCCCACCGGCCAAGTCCCACCGCCACAAACCAACTGGTGGACACGCTGAACAGTTTTTAAGCTAGTGCAATAATTTTGTTAGTTTGTATTATTGGGACTTAGCTGGTGGGGTGGAGCTTGGAGCGTGGAACAATTGACAATGTCTTGGCTTAGTTCATTCCAGCCACATTGAACCTTTATCTCAAGTTCATCCAGTCTGACCGCACGTTCTCTGTAGGCTTTCTGCTGTAATACTTGTGGTGTTGTGGAAATTTCATGCAGATTTTTTGGACCCGGAAGGCGGGTCCCAAAAAGCTACTCAGGTTGTTCTTCTTGTTGTTATCAGTTCCCTAGGGGTCCAAAAATCCCTAAGGCTTTCTCAACACGCAGCAGAGCACAACGAACCTTTGCATACACATTTGTGCTGTAATTGCCCACAGATTTACTGTCTCAGATTTTTCACTTATTTTCTAATTAATGAGTAATTAGCTAGTTAATTAGCATAGACCTCGGGAGTGCACGCAACGGCTGTAACAGCTAGACAAAGCATGCCCATGGGCCGTTGGTCAGCTCAGCGTGCGTACAATGGCCAGCTGTTACAGTGTTGTGCGCACTCCCTTCCGGGTCCATAGGACCTTTCATACTTGTTTAGCACCGTTTTGCATCATGAAGCAGCTGAGTTGCAGGGGGCATTGTTGTATGACAGTTTGATTGACGTCAACAGAAACGTGTTGATTTGCGGTTATTGCTGTGAAGTCGGGTGTTGTATGGTGTAGGATCTACTTGAGCTGGCAGTCGAAGTTAGACAGGTGCTGCGAGACGAGATGATACTACAGAGGGTCATGAGCTCCGATTATGTGAGTTACCGCCTTCTTTTACCCGTTTTCTTTGCAACTGATAGTAGTTGCAGCGATTGATATTGGCAGACAAAAATCTGTTGTGTGACGTGAAAAAATGGTGATTTTGTCATTCGTGTGTCATTGGCTTAACGTTTACATAGAATTGTTGAAGCTGTGCATGTATGTGCATGCGTGCGTGCTTATCAGTAAACAGGGTGGCCACAAACCTTGAAAACTGGGAATACTCAGGGATTTCTCTGAACATGGAAAGCTTGTGGAATTCTCAGGGAATTCTGTGCAACCTCAGAGAAAAATTGAAACAAAGTATTTTTAGTTCATTATTCAAATATTTGGTCAGAGTGCCGTGGTGACCTGTCATATTGCTGGTGTTGATGTGGAATTACTCTTGATGAAGGTCATTATTACATTTACTTTTTATTGCGATAAAGAAAAGTAAGTTTATGGCTCTGGAAAAGCCTGGAAAACTCGGAGATTTTTTCTCCTACTTTGTGGCCACCCTGGTAAAGTGTAGTTGTTGTTATTGTGTGTTGTTGTCAATTGTGTACAGGACACTGCACAGTATGACTTGGTGTTGGTCGGCCATTCTTTCGGTGCTGGTATTTCTGCCATCTTAGCCGTTCTGCTGCATCAGGAATATCCCGCTCTGCACTGCTATGCTTATTCGCCTCCCGGCTGTCTGATGAGGTATTGACGCAGAGTAGTTCACGGTTGAGTTTTTGCCATGGCAAAAAGTATTTTTGCCAAGACAGTGGGAAAAACGGGACTGAGGATAAATGTAAAATATTTATGTCAGCAGTAAATTTCATAATTCTGTTGTACATCTTGCTCGCTACAGACACCACCAATGGACAAGCTCACAACAATTCTACGACTTGTTGTACAGCAAATTCGCCACCAACGGACAAAAATTTGCCACATCCCAACATTTTGACATGTCGAGATGTTGGGCTCTGGCATTGCGATGTGGCAAATTTGTTGTAGAATTGTTGTGAGCTTGTCCGTTGGTGGTGTCCATAGCCGGTGTCCATGTAGTGGAGTTTAGGCCTAAGTCTGTTGGACATTAGAAAGGTCACTGGCCAGCTAACTGAGGTGAGCCTGGAAAATGGCAGTTTAGACATTTGTATGCAAGAAACGTGATAAAATATTCTGCACAGAATTTTGTAACTGGATCTTGTTAGATCCATTGTGATGATGTGGTGGACTGCCTGATTCATAAGTATTGACTTGCTTTGGTTCAGTTCTGACATACACCTGGAATGATAACCTCTATACTGTACAAACTGACATTGCTGTATTCAAGGGCGAAGCCAGACTTCAGTTTAAGAGGAGGCAAAGTGGACAGGTCAAGTGCCAAAGGCGCGTTAGTCGAGCTCCCAAGGCACCGAGAGGGGTGGAGTGCTAGAGGGGGTGTCTCCCTCCCAGTTGAGGAGGGATCTGGGGAGCGGGCTATAACCCTCCCCCCAAATTTTTTTATTATTTGACCTCAAAATGGAGCATTTTAGTGCTGGACTTAATGGAAGAAACAAGGACACAATTGCAAGAGAAGGAGGCAGTTGCCTCATACTGGCTACGCCTGTGGCTGCCTTAAATAACAGAACCTGTCAGTTCTGGCTGTGTGATCACTGAATGCTATTTGATGTACGGCCATGTCGTGCTGTTGTGTTGCTGTTGTCTTTTCAGTGCAACGTGTGCGGAAGAAACAAAGCCATTCATCACGTCGGTTGTTGTCGGCAAAGACGTATTTGCAAGGTAGCAATTTTGTTGAATATTGAGTATACAGCATATTTTTTCTGTTTTCCTTCTGCCGTGGTCTAGTAATAGTATATGTCTGACTAATGCACAGCATGCGAGGTTCGTGGATTGAATATTTTATCGACCATTCTGTACCGTCCAGAAATATGGCACTTAACAATGACGTTAACAAAAAGACTGCAAAGAATACTGAAAAAATTACAATATGGCATTTTTCTAAATTGAAAACACGCTGAATTGAATCATTTAGCATCTGCCAGTAAGTTGATACTGCATACTGCATTTCTTGGAAGGGCAGGGAGTGTAACAAATGAAGAAGTCATGGTTACATAGCTCGGAGAATATAATCAGAGAAAGAAGTCTTTGACAACAGTCATGTAAAACAACTACTGTTTTGCAGTTACTTATGATATAATATGCTGCAGCAAGAATTGTACTGTGAGATTCCCGGGTACAGCAGAGCACCAGCTCAACCAAGAATGAACTGGAGAATCTGGACAGACTTGAAGATGATGGAACTCACCTGGGCAGAGAGGTGGAATCAGCAACTCTTGACAGAAATGATGGCGTCAACTTGTGGCAGTGAATCCACTTGGATGCTTGTTGAATCAAGGACGAGGGTTGAGGATATGTTGTTTTCTAACACTGCAGGATGATGATTGTATTAAGTGACTGCTTTAATTGATAATTGACTTTTTGTTTTAGAATTGGCTCGAACCAGCTGAACAGTTTTCGATTAGATTTTGTCAATGCGTTGAAGAAGTCTAAGGAGCCAAAGGTGTGTGGCTGTGATTGTGTCATTGTTTAGTTATTGTGGATAAAGCTACATCATTACTTCTTGCTCTGACAGCTTTGGGTGGTGTTAGGCAGGGCGTACAGCTTGTAAAAATACTGATCCAGACGTGTCCAAAGGTAAACCCGGAAATAGCCTTTTTAACCAGCCCCCAAGTGGAATAGGAGGGTTAAAGCAGTTGTGTTTGTGTGCGTGATGTCAGTTATAAACCAGTCTGTAAGTAGAATATGTAAGCTACAGTAGACAAGTGTTTTGGTTTATTAGTATGAACCTCCCCCATAGCTGATTGAAATATGATGGATGTTATTTTTATTGTGCCAGATGTCAGCAACTTCTGCGAGAAAAGTTGCAGTTTGATTTTTGTACAGTCTGGGTTGAGTTGTCGTTGTTAATGTTGGTGAAATTGTAGTGGAAGACCATCATTACGGAGATGTTGTGCCGCAAGAGACACTGCGAAGCTGCACAGTCAGCAGCATCAACCGGAACCGAAGTGAAACTTCGAGGGAACCGGCACCGCGACGGACAGATCGGACGATACTGTCGCAACGGTGGATCTCCGATGTATCTTGCACTGCAGGCGCCGATGTACCCGCCGGGAAATATCATTCACGTCGTTCGCAGTCATCCAAAAGATGCACGGTTAGTTTGTGACAGCTCGTATCTATCATTGTCAGTGAAGTTTGTCTATTGTGTCCAGCATCCAGCTCCAGTATTCTCCGAAGCTTCTCCTCTGTGGGACTGCCCTGACCTGGAGTAACACTGGAAAAGTAGACCTGGTAAAGAAAAACCAAAAGTAGTGGTAGCTTCAGCAGCAGCTGCTGCTATTAAAAAGTGCAACCATATGAGAGGGATAGATTTCACACTGCAGCTTAATTGCACGGCAGAGAAACAAAGCTGCTACATGTGACATCTAGCAGGAAGCACAACAATACAACTACAACTGCTGCCATCTGCTAAGATTCTAATTATTAAATTATCATTATATACTGACATTAAGAGAAGGTTCCATCTCGTCCCACTGCTGTCTTCTCATTTAAAAGGTTATGGGTGCGTATAGCTCTTTTATGGGAACCCATCTCAGAGCTGCGGAGCATCACTTGCCATATGGGACTTGCCACAGTGTTACCTGCCACACAAGACAAGTGAACATGCCCCGCCTTAACCCCAGCCAGACAGGCCGGTACTCGATTTACCTACCCCGGAGGGATGGAAGGCTGAGTAGACCTAGGTAGCTCGATAGCGGCCTGACCAGAAATCGATCCCATGGCCACTTGTTCACAAGTCTGACACCCTAACCATTACACTACCGAGTCACCCATCTTGGTTATTAATACCTTTGCTGCCGCTTAGCGAGTGAAGGTATTGTGATGCTCGGCATCACGCTGCTGTGTGTATGTGTGTGTGTCCGCCGCATTAGTCTCGGCGGCGAAGGTAATGTGCTGTATCCAGTGCTCTCTAGTTCTGATTGCAGATTTCTATGTATTACACACTTATTTGCTATTTTCTGTTTCCAGACGTGTATGTCATCTTCGAAAGCAGATTATCTATCAAGCAATTTGGGCAGAAAATGCGAGTTTCGACGAGATTCTTGTATCGCCAACAATGTTCTCTGATCACATGCCTACTGTAATGTTCGATGCACTGAAGATGGTAAGATAAGCTGTCTGTGTGCTTATTTCACATATTCTGTTTAACTTCCGGTTACCATTCTATGTTTGTGGTGAAAACACTAGACTACCTGGCAGTGTCCTGTATGCTTAAGTGATCAAGAAACTTACAGCAGTTTGAAGAAACTATTACTGGCAATCAGACGTAGGTTAAAGCGTGTTTACTCCATGAAGGCAGAACAGTGTGGAGTCATACTATAGTCTCAGTTATTGTAAGTAAGGCTGTTTTTTCGTGCGAATATAAAAATTGTATGAAAACATTGTATAATTAAAACTCATTCTATATCTCGGAATTAAATGAAGTTCATGACTCATTATTACCAAAATCTTGAATGTGCTGTGCTTGTTTTTTATTGCTGATAGACAAAAATAGAAAGAAAATTTATACACTTTTTCTACAGAAAATATATTTATGGTAAATTCTGTTGAATTTCCAGGCATTGTGAATGTTGTTTTAGGTTTTGGCATGCGTTAGTCCGTCGAAACCTTCTCGTAGGCCCGTGAAACCTTCACAGGAGCATTTGATTGGTTCGTTGGATGCGTCTCGCTTTACGACTGAAGAACCGACAGAGCCCGACTGCATGGCTGCTACTTCAAACATGCCTCAGGTGTCTTGCCAGCCTTGCATTCTAACCTCTTCTCATGATACGGTCGATTCTGGCGACACTGGTAGATTGAATGCGGACCGGACGCCAGTACTGAAGCGGCACAGTACTGCCGATCGTGGAATTCGTGCACGCAGCTATCCGCCAGCGGGAAAGTCGACATCCACCGTTGACGACTGGTTCGGCCTGGCTCCGCTGGCTTCCCCCGAGACTCTGTCGGAGTCATCCAGTCTGGCGAGCTGCGGCTGCGGTTCAAGCGGTGCCGTGGCCGGCCTCGGCTACCAGCGTATCATGTCGGCCGTCCTGCCGCCGCGCATGGATCCGATCCTGCAGTCGCCGGCTCGGTCGTCGAACTCTCGCGACTGCTGTCTGTACCTGGAGTCGGCCGACGTCGTCGGCGACCTGGCGACGCTCAGTCCCTGCGTGGAGAATCTTCCGTCGCCGCTCGCTCCGCGTCATCGCGGCCCCGACATCGTACCATCTCAACCGCTGGTCATCCTCGGATTGAACGGCAGTAGTTCCACTGTGGCTGCTCGTGCCCACTCACCGGATGTGGTCCAGGAGACCAGGTCGACGACGAACGCAGCAGATCTGCATGCCGGCGAGCAACGTCACGCTGTTGCTAGTGATATGTGTCGTATACCGTCTGTAGAGTCTGGGTACCACGCCGACCGCGCGTCGTCTGATATTTCGTGCAGTTGTGAGCGTGGAGCGTGTGTTCGTGGAAGTTCGAGGCGGCCTGACATTGTAAGCACACACGATTGTGGTGGTGCTGCTGGGCATGACATACTCTCTACAGATGACTAATGCCCGGTTTCCACCATTCCGTTGCCGTTCTTCCGTCGCCGTTGCCGTTGCCGTTACCATATACCATTGCCACTGCCGTTGTGTATCTCTATGCCTTGGCTCGTCGGCGTCGATGATTGGCTGGCCAGCTACGGAACAACGGAAAAAATAGAACTCGATCCTATTTCAACGGAAGAATGGTTACGGCAGCTTTTTGCCGTTTACTAACGGAATGGAATTTTCTTACGTAATTTTTACAGGACAAAGGAATTTTACAACGGCTAAACGGCAATGGAAGAACGGCAACGGAATGGTGGAAACCAGGCATAACTTCACTTTCCCATTGATCTCAACAGCAGCTGCGTAAATTCATGTAGTTGTTAATTATTCCAGTTTCTGTGATGCAACAAATCTCTGTCATGTTTTTCCATTGTATTAGTTATAAAGTTTTTAATTGACGTGGACTATCAGCCAGTACATATATTATATTTTACGTAATGAAATAATTACTACTAATAAGTAAGTAAGTAAATAAGTAAAAGTAAGTAAAACGTAGATTCGTATAGCGCATCTCGTTAAAAATAACCTCTAACTTGTTGTTGTTATTGTTGTTATGATATCATCATTCAGGGCTTCATCCTTCAAGTTCTTTGATGTTGTTGGTTAGGTGACAGGAAGGGCATCTGACCTGTAAAAATGCTGCCACAACAATTCTCAAGAGTTTTTTTGGGGACTGGCCTAACCCGGAGTAATTCAGGAAAAGGGGTGGTTATACAAAAACCTCGTGTTGTGTATTTGTTATGATGATAGCAGTGTGTGCTGTGTTATGACTCTAATGTACCACTTTGTGTTGTAATGAGTTAGTGTTTACTGTCGTTAATACATTTACTGGTAGTAAATAATTTTGAGGTAAATAATACAATAATGAATCCATGATTTGCTTAGTCTGGGTCGTTTGTGCAGTTAAATCTATAGCTTTTTTCATATTCTTGGGGTTCATTGGACGCATTTTGAATGCTAAGTTCAATGTCTGTACGCCTCTGCCTGTAGGTTTTTTAGTAATCTTTGTTTCCACTGACCTATAGAACGTGCTAAAACAAAGGCAACGTGGCCACAAACCTGGATGACATGGAATACTCAGGGATTTCTCTGAACATGGAAAACTCATTGAATTCTTGGGGAATTCTGTGCAACCTCAGGGAAAAATTGTAACAAACAAAGTATATTTAGTTTGTCATTCAAATATTTGTGTAAAACAGCTGACTGGGTAAACAGGATCATTAGGAACAGAGACGAGGTCAGAATGCGGTGGTGACCTGTCATATTGCTGGAGTTGATGTGGAATGACCCTTGATGAAGGTCATTATTACATTTGCTTTTTTGTTGCGATAACCTATGGAAAAGTAAGTTTGTGACTCTGGAAAAGTCAGGAAAACTCAGGGATTTTTTCTCCTACTTTGTGGCCACTAAAAACGTGGATCTTGATGTAATTTTGCACGGTGTATCTGGTGCATTTGGATGTGTAATAAAGTTGCATGAAAAATATCAAACCGTCTAGAACTGTGGAGCCGGGGTGTTTGGCGAGTTTGTTATTCTGTGGTGAATGTGATGTAATTCTATGCAGTTCGTTCGGTGCTGATGTTTAATTTCGTTGTTGTGCGCAGTGAGTACGTGTTGTGTCGTTGCGTGACTTCGTAGCTCTGTTTTTACTGCGCTGTGCATTGTGTGGAACTGCAGTATATTTGCCGTGTCCGTTCTTACTGTCTCTCACTCTTGTGAACAGTACTGTAGCCAGCCTAAATAAGCGGATGGGCACCACTACAGCCATGCTTGTGAATTGTGTGGAAATGTCGAACCTTTTCACCACTTTTTCTCATACCAAACATGCTGGCAAAAGTCAGATGGGGGTCACTCTTAGTGGGAGCATTAAATACAGTTGGTGTATAATTGTTATTTTTTGACCCAGTAACTGGATATATTGTGGAAATGATAAAAGATTTGCACATAGTTAGTGTGGAAGACCAGTAGTATCTCGTGTGATCTATCGAAGCTTGCTGTGGCCGATGACATTGAGTGACATTTAAAAGTAATTTCACCTATTGAAGACTTGAGTGGGTCCAATATGTCAAAAAACAGTGTATATGTCATTTACAAAACTAGTTTCAATGATCAGAAGTCATGTATGAGCTAATATTTCTGAACTTATATTTGAACTTGGGTCATTCAGTTATGCAAAAGTGGCAATATCTCAAAAAGTCTGTTGTTGACAACACCAGCTGCCCATCTTTGCTTACTGCATTTGCACTTAGTTACCGTGGAAGACCAGTAGCATCTCGTCACGTGTGTCGTTGCGTGACTTCGTCACAGAATGATAGTTGATCTGTCTCACAGGCTACTGTTGTTGTTAACCATCATATAAACCTGGGAAAATTTTCAAATGATAACGATATCACACACTTTCTCTATGTCCACTGTTTTTGTTATGGTAGAGTTGTCAGTCTTTTAACCATTAGTCTAAGCACGATGTGACATTGTGCAGATTATTGTCATTCTCCAGTTATTTGTCTGTCAGATATGCCTGTCAGTTTTATGGCTTCGACAACTTGTTGTGCTGGTACCTGTGAATAGTATTTTTTAATTACAAATATTGACTAATGGTCTGCACTGTTTCAGTTGACAGTCAAGTATGTGGCTCTCATAACTGACCGTGAGGCAGTTATTACAGTAATAAATATCCTCAAATACCCTTTGCAAAGGAGCCAGACGGTTTAATTTCGTGCTATGTGAAGTTAACTGGCCATTCAACTAGTTGATATCAATTACGAGCAGTGTGCACGCTTTGACGTAGTTAGTAAACTAGTTTGTTTGACATATCACAGATGTTTTCATTTGGTCATTGTCTCGACATTCATGAGGTGCGTTTGTTTGGACTGCGTATAGTTTTGTTGATATTCCACTCATTGTTTTATTGTTTTTTTTGATGAATGGAGTAGGTCACTAGGTCACTAGTCCTGATGTAGTATTTTGCCTTTATTGAGTTTCAGTCTTGCTTTTGTGGTGCTGACACTATGTAGAACAGTGGACTGGACAGCGGCAGCGTCTGTATATATTCAAAGTATTCAGTGAATACCCTGTAAATCTCGGCTCTGGCTGTATATCAGTGTTTTCTGTAAATCAAAACATTAACGATGCAATTTTGCTATTTTTTCCTGCAAAAATCGCCACAAGTTTTTAGGCTATAAATGTGTAAGTATTCAAAACTCAAATTCAAGTTGAGTTTTGAATACTTACGCATTTATAGCCCAAAAAGTCAATTTTTGCAGAAAAAAAAGCAAAATTGCAGCATTAATGTCTTGTCAAAGGTCAGATTTACGGAAAACATTGAAATACAGCCAGAGCTGGACCCCGTTTAATTTTTGAATACCTATTGCAAAAGTCATGTGAATTGCATTTAGTTATTAAGGTGCTGTAGCACACACGCGTTTAACTGTCACCTGCTTTATGGCTTGCTTTATGGTGTACTGTTAGATGCTGCTAAGTGACGGCTATATTTTTACCCGAGCGACGCTATGCTAGCACGGGTCTTTGCGATAGCGACGTGTCTGTCTGTCTGTCTGTCCGTCCGCCGCACGCCGGTATTGTGCCTAGCAGAGCG